>PPFU01005982.1_pt1 | contig 14467 bp, 10 predicted proteins | sample 1535991 | NCBI WGS metagenome assembly PPFU01 (sample SAMN04901290, study PRJNA319586) | Hypolithon metagenome, whole genome shotgun sequencing project. | isolation source: Antarctic Hypolithon | place: Antarctica: Miers Valley | collected 2014
CCCGCCGCATCTCTGCCGTCGAGCGGCTAGGGGCGGCGGGGGAGGCCGCGCCGCTGCGGCGGGCGGCGTGGGCGCGGAGAGGGGGCGGGGTGCCGACGTCGGTGCGGGCGGCGGCGGTGGATGCTTGGCTTGAGCTTGATCCCGACGCGGCGTGGGCGGAGCTGGATGCCAAGATTTTCCGCCTCGACACGCCCGCGGTGGCGGTGTTCGCGGAGCGGGCGGTTCGGCTGGGGCGGCGGGACGTGGTGCCTGCGCTGCTGCGGGCGTGGGCGGAGCCGTCGGTCGTGGCGGAATCGGATCGGCCCGAGCCCAGGGCAATTGTGAAAATATGTTCCGACCGCCCGGTCGATGATTTCCTGATGGACGTCTTGCACCGCCGCCCGATCCCCGGGGTGTCGACGCGGCTCTCACACGAGGTTGCCGCGTGGGCGGTGCTGATGAAGCGACGCGACTCGTCGCGGTCCGCGTTGGGCGACGCGGCCCCCGACACCGGCCTCACCGGCCCGCTCCGGGAGGCGGCGGCGGTGCTCGACCGACTCCCCGCGACGCGGCACGAGGTGCTGGCGCTGTGGCGGCTGCGGGAGGCGGAGGCTTGGGCCGCGATGCTCGAGCGGGCGGGGGGCCTGTCCCCCGAGCAACGCAAGGGCCTGGCGGTGCGGCACCTGCCGGTGCTGGTGGCGGCGGATGCGGCGGGGGTACACGCGGGCCCGGCGGCGACGCTGAATTGGCCGGACACCGTGACGCTCGCCACCCTGCGGGGAGCCCTCACCGACCCCGCCGTGGTCGCGGCGGCCTTCGAGCAGGCCGACACGGATCACGCCGACGCCACCACGGAGCATGGCGGCCTGCTGCTTTGGAATGAAGCTCGGGGCTTCGACCTTCAGCCCTACGCCGCCGCCGAGGTGGGGCGTGATGTGGAGTATGTAGCCCCCCGAGCCTTGCTGCGTGACCTGCCTGCCGCTGTCGCGCATTACCATTTTCACGCCTCCTCATGGGAGGGTGCGGAGGCCGCCGCGCCCGGCCTGGGCGACCGCCGCCTCGCCGACCGCCTCGGTTTCAACGGGCTGCTGCTCACCCCGCTCGACCGCAACACCCTCCGCGCGACCTACTACGCCCCCGGCGGCGTGCAGGTGGATCTGACGGACCTGCGTCGATAGACAGCAGAACCTGGCGACACCGCGGGGGCGGCCGCGGCGTCCCAAGCACCCACCATGCCTACACTCCGCGATGCTGAATCGTTTGCAATCCGGCTCGTTCCGCCTGTTCACGCTCTTTGGGATCCATGTGTTCGTGCATTGGTCGTGGCTGGTGGTGGCCTATATTCAGTACACCATCGCCAGTCGCGGGGGGATGTTTGACAACCACCTCTGGCACGTGGCGGTCTACCTCGGGGTCTTTGCGATCGTGCTGCTGCACGAGTTTGGCCACGCCTTGGCCTGTCGCAGCGTCGGGGGCAAGGCAGAGACGATCGTGCTCTGGCCCCTGGGCGGAATCGCATACATTCAGCCGCCCGCGCGGCCCGGGGCGGTGCTTTGGGCCATCGCGGCCGGGCCTCTGGTGAACGTGGCGCTGCTCCCGGTGCTGTGGGGGCTGGTCTGGATGGTCACCGGCGAGGTGGTCGAGCCGTTGCGAATCGTGCATGGCGGGAGCGACTTTCACACGTTCCTCCACGCTATCGCCGTGCTCAACACCGTGCTGCTCGCGTTCAACATCCTCCCGATCTACCCGCTCGACGGCGGGCAGATTCTCCAGGCGACGCTCTGGTTCTTCCTCGGCCGGGGGCAGTCGATGACCATCGCCGCCTCCATCGGCCTCATCGCCGCGGGGGCCGGGGGCGTCGCGGCCGTCGCCTATGGCGACATCTTCCTCGTGCTCATCGCCGCCTTCGTCGGCTGGCAGGCGTTCCACGGCTGGCGGCTGGGCACCCTTCTCAAACTCGCCGAGGCACGCGGCTACGCCACCGACGAACGACACCCCACCGGCCAAGGCCCACCCCCCGCACAACGCATCGGCCAACCCAACTTCAACCCCTTCGGCCCGACTCGCTCAACCCACGAACCGCCCGAAGTCGTCGCCACCCAGAACCCCCGACCCGCCGAGCGGGGTTGGAAAATGTGAGGCGGCTCCGCCACTTGACCCCATCGATAGGAGCCGCGCATGAACTAAGCGGTCCTTCCTCATGTGGGGCGGGCGAGGCAAACCCGCTTACTTCGTGCGTGGCTCATAAAACCTGGACATCAGCCGGCGGCGGCGAGGGCTTGGTCGATGTCGGCGATGATGTCGCGTTCGTCTTCGATTCCGATGCTCAGGCGGATGTATTCGGGGTTGACGCCGGTGCGACGCTGTTCATCTTCGCTGAGCTGGCTGTGGGTGGTGGAGGCGGGGTGGATGACGAGGCTCTTGGCGTCGCCGATGTTGGCCAGGTGGGAGAGGAGCTTGCAGTTGTTCACGAAAGCCCGTCCCGCCTTCTCGCCGCCTTTGATGCCAAAGCCGACGATGGCGCCCTGACCATCGGGGAGGTAGGTCTTCGCGTTTTGATAGTCCTTGTGCGACTTGAGGCCGGGGTAGTTCACCCAGTCGATCGCCTTGTGCCCCTCGAGGTGCTCCGCGACCGCGAGGGCGTTCTCGCAGTGTCGGGCCATGCGGAGGTGGAGGGTTTCGAGGCCTTGGAGGAAGAGGAACGCGGCGAAGGGGGACATGCACGCCCCGGTGTCGCGGAGCCAGTGGGTGCGGATGTGCATGATGTAGGAGATGTTGCCCATGGGGGCGAGGGCCTCGCTGAAGACCGCGCCGTGGTAGCTCTCGCTGGGGGAGCAGACCTCGGGCCATTTCGAGGGGTTGTCGGTCCATTTGAAGTTGGCGGAGTCGACAATGCACCCGCCGATGTGCGTGCCGTGTCCGCCGATGAATTTGGTGGTGGAGTAGACGACGATGTCGATGCCATGCTCGATGGGGCGGAGGAGCATGGGGGTCATGGTGGTGTTGTCGCAGATAACGGGGATGGCTCCGTGGGGCGCGGAGTGGGCGGCGTCGGCGATGGCCTTGAAGTCGGGGACGTCGAGCTTGGGGTTGCCGATGGATTCGAGGTAGACCAGGCGGGTGTTTTCATCGACGAGGCCGTGGATTTTCTCGGGCTCGGAGGGGTCGAAGAAGCGGCACTCGATGCCGAGCTTTTTGAGCGTCTGGGTGAAGAGGGTCCACGTGCCGCCGTAGAGGTTGGTGGAGCTGACGATGTTTTGGCCCGAGTGGGCGAGGGTGAGCACGGCGGCGGAGATGGCGGCCTGGCCGGAGGCGAAGCCCAGTCCCAGCGCTCCGCCATCCATGGCGGCGATGCGTTTTTCCATCACGTCGACGGTGGGATTCATCAGCCGGGAGTAGATATTCCCCAGTTCCGACAGGCCAAACAGGGCGGCGGCGTGGTCGGTGTCGCGGAAGTTGAAGCTGGTGGTGGCGTAGATGGGCACGGCTCGCGAGCCGGTCGTGGGGTCGGGCTCCTGCCCGGCGTGAAGGGCCTGGGTGGCGAGGCGGTGGTTGGCGGCGTTAGGATCGGGCATGGGGAGGGTCTTCCGTATCTTCTCGGGCTGCGGGTGGTCCGAGCCGTCGAATGGTGTTGCCGGAGGGGCCGTTGCCGAGTTGGGGTCGGTCGTTCCCGGGGCGGGGTGGGTTCAGCGCGACAATCGCGCTTGAGGGTGCGGAGGGTAGCACGGCGACGCGGCGCGTACAACGGGGGGGGCGACGAGGTCATGCCGCCTGAAGGCGGGACGCCGGGGGTCGCTCTTTATAGTTAGTGGATGATCTACCGCAATAGGTCGGGTGCCACGGCTTGGGGTTTTGGCCGAGGCATGCGGTCTGGCAACCCTGCGACGGCACGCCTTGACCCGAGCGTCAAGGCGTGGCACCCAGAAGAAGAGATTGGATGATCGAATTAGATGTGCTGGAGCATGTGCCGCTGGACCGTCTGCAGGTCGTCGGGCAGGACGGTGAAACGCTCCTCGCGGCTAAACAGGTCGGCCAGGCGGGGGGGCAGGGGAGGCCGGAGGCCGGTGGCCCGCTCGACAGCATCGGGAAACTTTGCGGGGTGGGCGGTGGCGAGGGTGACGATGGGGCGGGCGTCGTCGTCGTCGGGGCATGAGGAGGCCCAGGCGTCGGCGGCGGCGACGCCCACGGCGGTGTGGGGGTCGATCACCTCGCGGCTCTCTTGATGGACCCGACGGATCACCGCAAGCGTCTCGTCCTCGTCCACACGCCGCGCGGCGAAGTCGCCGCCGATGACGTCGAGCACATCTTGGGGCAGCGTGAACCGCCGATGCTCCCGCAGCTCGCCCATCAGCGAAGCGACGGCCCCCGCATCACGGTCGAACGCCTCGAAGAGCAGCCGCTCGAAATTACTCGACACCTGGATGTCCATCGAGGGGCTCATCGTGGGGGTGACTTCGCCCAGGGCGTGGTCGCCCGTGTCGAGGGCTCGGGTGAGGATGTCGTTGGAATTGGTGGCGATGATGAGTCGGCCGATGGGTGCGCCGATTCGTTTGGCGACGTAGCCCGCGAATACATCGCCGAAGTTGCCGGTGGGCACGCTGAAGTGGATAGGTCGATCGTGCGTCGCGCCGAGCGAGAGGCAGGCGTGGACGTAGTAGACGACCTGGGGCAGCACGCGTGCCCAATTGATCGAGTTGACGCCGCTGAGTCGGACGCGGTCTCGGAAAGGCTCGTCGGCGAACATGGCTTTGAGCAGCGCCTGGCAGTCGTCGAAGCTGCCCTCGATGGCGATGTTGTGGATGTTGTGGTCGAGGACGGTGGTCATCTGCCGCCGTTGCACCTGGCTGGTTCGGCCGTGGGGGTGGAGGATGAAGATGGTGACGTGATCCCGGCCGCGGAACGCTTCGATGGCGGCCGATCCGGTGTCGCCGCTGGTGGCGCCGACGATGGTGATGCGTTCGGGCGTGCCTCTTTGCTTGAGGGCGTGGTCGTAGAGTCGGCCGAGCACCTGCATGGCGACGTCTTTGAAGGCGAGCGTTGGGCCGTGGAAGAGCTCCATGAGCCAGCGGTTGGATGCGAGTTGTTTCAGGGGTGTGACGGCGGCGTGGTCGAAGGTGGCGTAGGCGGCGCGGGTAAGGTGCTCGAGTTCGTCGAGCGACATGGAGCCGCCCATGAACGGGTGCATGACTCGGGCGGCCAGCGTGTGGTATGGCAGCGACGCCCAAGAGTCCCGGGCGTCCTGGGGGAGCGTTGGCCAGGTTTCGGGGAGGTAGAGGCCCCCGTCGCTGGCCAGGCCGCGGAGCAACACGTCGGAGAACGACCGGTCGGCGTCGCTGCCGCGGGTGCTGAGGTATCGCATGGCGGAATGCTACCGGGGGAGCAGCGCGGTGCGGACCCGCTTGGGGAGCCGGGCCAGGAGGGAGGCGGCGAGGCTGCGTCGGGTGGGGCGTGCGACGCCGTGGGCGCGGCGGAGGCGGTGACGGGCGGCCGGGGCGTCGTCGAGGGCGAGGCGGGCGATGGCTTCGCTGATCAAGTCTTCCGCGAGCCGCCGACGGAAGTGCGGGCGGAGGTGTGCCAGGCGGGGGTCGTCGAGGAAGATCTCTCCGAGTTGTTGGAGGTCGACCGCCTTGCGTGCCTTGGCGAGGGGGCCCGGGGTCCGCATGAGCGACACTTCGCTCTCGCCGTACATCGCCAGCCGCTGGTTGCTGTAGTAGCCCGCTCCGCCGTCGCGGCAGGCGAGGTACTCGACCATGTAGTCCCAGGCGATGCCCGAGGGCCTGAGGTCCTGTCCCCGCACCACCGCGGTGCGGACAACCGCGGCCGAGGCGGCGAACACCACCCGCTGCACCAGCGCCAGCTCCATCAGCGGCTGATACCGCCCCGGCTGGAGCGCATCGCGGCCGGTGCGGGCGGACCAGTGCCGCGTCTTCTCCGCATCCACCTCCCCGCCGGGTGTGAGCACTTGGACATCGCAGAAGCTCATCGAGATGGATGCGTCGTTCAAAAGCGGCTCGAGCAGCCGCTGGATGAACGCGGGATGCCATTGGTCATCGTCATTGAGGAATGCCACGAACTCGCCACGGATCAGGGGCAGGACCGCGGTGATGTTGCCCGCGACGCCCAGGTTCCGCGGGTGGCGGACGTATTCGACCCTCGTCCCCACGTTCATCTGGTGGTAGTCGCCCATCTCGGCGGTCGTCGGGTCCGCTAGGTCAAGCCTGTGATACCCCGGTGCGAGCTCCCGTAAGATGGGTTCGGCGGACCGCTCGCCCGCATCATCAGCGACGATTACCTGCAGCCGCCCGTGCGTCTGCGCCAGCACGCTTTGCAGCGCCAGGCGGAGGTACTCCGGGCGGTTGTGCGTGGGCAGCACCACCGTGACCAGGGGGTCGTCGAGGTCGACCGGCGGGGGCGGCGGTGGGGAATCGTTCACAAGGTGCCGTGCTCTCTCCCGACGCGGCAGCGGGACCCGGGGTGGCGGGAGACCCGAATCCGACGCCGCGCCGCACAAGAGCTTACAACATGAAATGCCCACCGGCGAGCGAAACTGTTGGATATCATATCGCACAATGAAAGGCCCCTTCCCCGGCATGGACCCGTACCTGGAACGTCGCTGGGGCGGCTTCCACACTCGATTCGTCACGTATCTGAGCGATGTGATCAACCCCGCCCTGCCGCGGGCGCTGCGGGCGAGGGTGGAGGAGCGAGTGGTGGTCGAGGCCTCGGAGGCATCCGAGGCCGGAGAGGATGCGGCGGGCGGGTCCTACTGGCCGGATGCTCACATCTATGAGAAGCCCGGAGCGTTGGATTTCAAACACGAGCGTGAGGGGGGCGGCACCGCGACACTCGCGGAGCCGGTCGCGGAGCCGGTGGTGCTGCACGCCGCGTTGGAGGTGGGGTTCACGCAGCGGTCGTTGATCGTGGTGGATGCCCGCAGCGGCGGGGAGGTGATCTCTGCCATCGAGATGCTCAGCCCCCCCAACAAGCGGCCGGGGCGGGGACACGCGGAATATCTAGGCAAACAAAGCGATTCCCTCGACGGTGGGGTGAACCTGCTGGAACTCGACCTGCTGCTCCAAGACGACGCCACCACGGTCGCGGCCCTTCAAGGCATACCGCCCCGGCACCACGCGACCTACCACGCGTCGCTCACCAATGCCCGCATGAACGGGCGTGTCGAACTCTACCCTCTCTCCCTCCGCCAGCGGCTCCCCCGGATCGCGCTGCCGCTGCGGGATGGCGACACGCCGATCGTGCTGGATCTTCAGCGTGTGTTCGACACGGCGTATGAGCGGGGCTACTACGCAGAGGATGTCAATTATGAAGCCGTGAGCCCCGCACTGTCTCAAGACGAGAAATGCTTTGCGGCTGAATGCATCACGCGGTGGGAGGGTGCGAAGGGGGCGGGGGTGTGACTCCTGCGGCCCGAGCCGAACTCAGGCTTCAAATCTCGAGCCGGAGCGGGCCGGCCGCTGAAGCGGCCTCCGCGACAATGGCTTCACACCGCAAATCCCGTATCGCCTTACCCGACCCGCTCGGGCTTGAGCTCGCGGGACATGAGCTGACTGATCGCTTCGAGCGGGTCCAGGTCATCAAAGAGCACGCGGTGGACCGCGTGGGTGATTGGCATGTCCACCGCGTGTTGGGCGGCGAGTCGGACGACGGCTCGGGTGGTCGGGACGCCCTCGACGATGCCGGGGATGTCTTCGAGCACCGCGTCGAGCTTGCGGCCCTTGCCCAACTGCTCGCCGCAGGTGCGGTTGCGGCCGGTGGGCGAGAAGCAGGTGGTCGCCAAGTCGCCCACGCCCGTGAGGCCGAAGAACGTCTCCGCCTCCGCCCCCATCGCCAGGCCAAGCCGCGTGATCTCCGCCAGCCCTCGCGAGAGCAGCGCACTCTTGGCGTTGTTGCCGGCCTGAAGCCCGTCGAGGATGCCCGCCGCCAGGGCGATGACGTTCTTGGTGGCACCGGCAAGCTCGACGCCCAGCAGGTCGGTCGCGGTGTAGACGCGGAACCAGTGCGTCGTGAGCGTCCTCTGCAGCGACTTGGCGAACGCTTCATCCTCGGAGGCGGCGGTGACGGTCGCGGGCAGGCATTTCGCGAGCTCCGCCGCGACCGATGGGCCGCTGATGGCGGCGAGGGGGTGAGACGCCGGGTCCCCGCCGCCGTCGGCGATCACCTGGGCGATCACTTGGGTGGGCAGTTGCATCGTCTCCTGCTCGATGCCCTTGGCGACGCTGGCGATGCCCACGCCCGCGGGCAGGTGCTCCGCCAGCCGCTGCCACACCGGGCGGATGAACTGCGTGGGCGTGGCGTTGATCACCAGCTCCGCCTTCTTCAGCGCCGCCGCCGGGTCGTGAGTGAACCGCACCGCATCCGGGATCGGGTGGCCCGGGAGGTACAGGCGGTTCTCCCGGGTCTGGATGAGCTGGGCGACCTGGTCGGGGTCGTGGCCCCATACGGTGACCGGCCTGCCCTGGCTCTCGAGCAGCAGGGCCATCACGGTCGCCATCGCGCCGTCGCCGATCACGGTGATATATTGAGGTTCCTGCATGGAAGAACGCGGGCTGATGGGTGGAGGACGGGTCGGGGACAGGTGGGGGGGGTGAGCCTACTCTAACGCGCCCCGCCCCGGTCAACCGATGAGGAAGATCGGGGCCATCGGCCGCGGGTTTGTTGACGGGATTCCGCCGCCCGACTTCCCGCCCGACTTGGCATCCGCGGGTCCGTGTGTCATGCTCGTGGCAGAAGCACCCGTGCCGCCGACGCCGCCAGGGCAACGCTCTGGCGGACACCGCGGGATCCCGCTACCATACCCCCGTGTCTGCCCCACCCCGACCGACCGCGAAACCGCATCGAATCCAGACCCCCGGCCGGGACATCGCCACCGAGCACGCACCGATTCCGCCGACTCACCGAACGAGACCCTCGATGAACACCAGGCTTCATACCCTCACCGCATGGACCGCCCTCACCCTCCTCGCCGCCATGGTGGCCGCCGGGTGCAGCGGCAACGGCTGGCTGGGGGACCCCACCAAGGTCGGCGCTTTCAAATCCACCCCCACGACCCTCCCGATCCTCAAGCGGCTTGACGTGATCGAGGGCGAAAACACCAACCAACTCCAGATTACCCAGGTTCAGCCCAGCGACCTCATCCCGCCCGTCGGCGAGTACGTCATCGGCCCCAGCGACCTGATCTCCGTCAACGTCTTCCAGCTCAACCTCCAGGACGTCGAAAACGTCCAGTACCGCCGCGTCGATGAAACCGGCAGAGTCCGGCTTCAAGTCATCGGCCCGGTCCTTGCCAGCGGTAAGACCCCCACGCAACTCGAGACCGAAATCGCCGCCGTGCTCGACCGCCAAAACATCCTCCGCGAGGCCAATGTCAGCGTCGTCGTCCAGGAATCGCGGCAGAACACCTTCAGCATCCTCGGCGAGGGCCGGGGCGTCAACGGCCTGGCCGTCGGCACCTACGTCATCCCCAAACCCGAATTCCGCCTCACCGACGCCCTCGCCCTCGCCCGCGGCGCCCCGGGACGCACCAAAACCATCCGCATCTTCCGCCGCGCCCGCCTCACCGCCGAGGTGTCCGGCCTGCCCGAGCCCGATCCCGCCGACGCGCAACCCCCCATCTCCACCAACCCCGGAGAAGTGCTCGGCGGTCTCGAAAACGGCCTTGAGCCCGATGGCGAACCCGGCGGCGAACCCCTCGCCGACGATCGCCCTGCGCCGCCTTCCGCCGTCGCAGAGGGCATCAACACCGCCCCGGGCACCCGATACGTCTACGTCGGTGGCCAGTACATCCGCGTCACCACCCCCGAAGGCGGCGGACTCGCCAGCGACGGCAGCATGACCCAGGAGGAACAGGAACGCCTCGACGCACTCGGAGCCCTCATCACCCAGCGAATCATTGAAGTCCCCTATCAGGAACTCATCGACGGCGACCTCAAATACGACCTGATCATCCGCCCCGGCGACATCATCCGCGTCCCCGACCAGTCCGCCGGCTTCGTCTACCTCATGGGTGAAATCGCACGACCCGGTACTTATCAAGTCCCCGGAGAGCAGGACCTCACCCTCAAGCAGATCGTCGCCTCCGCCGGCGGCTTCAGCGGCCTAGCGGTGCCATCCAAAGTCGACCTCGTCCGACGCATCGGCGACAACCAGGAAGCCATCCTCCGCATCGACGCCGCCGCCATCTTCCGTGGCGAAGAGCCCGACTTCTACCTCAAGCCCAACGACCTGATCAACGTCGGCACCACCTGGTGGGCTACCCCCCTCGCCGTCGCACGCAACGGCTTCCGACTCAGCTACGGCTTCGGCTTCCTCCTCGACCGCAACTTCAGCAACGACGTCTTCTAAACCCTCTTCCAATCCCCATAAGCCGGGCCAGAGCGGCGACCGCGAGCGAGCCACGCCGCCCCGGGTTCGAACGTCACGTGTCGCACCCCAAGCTACCCTTGAACATTGACTCCACCCCGCTTCCCCGGGCAAGCCGAGTCCAAATGACAGCAACCCCCGCACCCCCGTCGTCAGACCCGACCTATCAAAGAGCCTCGCACGAAGTAAGCGGTCTTTGCGGGTTTCCCCCCCTGGTGCGGTCGGGGCGGCAGTGCTATCAGAGCACAAAGGTCGGCAGCGGAGGGGGTGGCGTGAGACACCTTGAACAGCATTGACGATGCGGGCACCAGACGACTCCGCGTGCCGCTGCCGCACATTCTCGGATCATGCACACCCGTCGAAAGATTAGTTTTACCGGCTCATCGAGCGAGACCAGATTGTTAACGTGCTACTGTAGGGGGGTTTACGCGGATTCTTCACAAAGCGCGGGCTAACCCTAGGACCAGACAAGCCATGGGGGATTTGCCCGTTCCCTCAACTTCTGTCACGATGCATGCCGATAACGCTGGGGAGGCGGGTGGTTTGGTGAAGCCCCGCCGTATCCGTCCCTCTCGCGACAGGAGTCCCTTTGATGGCCGTTCATACCAAGCCGCGTCCTCTCTCCCAGACGCCCCCGGCCGCCGAGCCGTCCGGCTCGGCCGTGGCTCCACCGGTGCAGCGGCTGCGGAGCAGGTCCCTCTTCACCCTCGCCGAGGCCGAGGGGGCGTTGACTTATATCGAGCGGGTTGTGCGGGATGTGACTCAGACCTATACCGATGTGAAGCGACTCAGGCGAGAGATGCGGATGGGGACCGAAAGCGGCAGCGTCGCGACCGGCCGCGCGTACCAAGCTGCAATGGATCGGCTTGGTGAACTCGTTGACGAACTGGACACGGTGGGCGTGGACCTCAAGGACTTCGAGAAGGGCGTGGTGGACTTCCCCTCCTGGCACGACGGGCGGGAGGTGCTGCTCTGCTGGACGCTGGGCGAGCCACGCATCGCCCGGTGGCATGAGGTCGACGCCGGCCGCGTCGGCCCCCGCCCCGTGGGCATGCTTCGGGGGGCGATGGAGCAGATGGGCCTCACCCGCGCCACCTCTTCATGATGCCCGCCACCAGAGCCGTGCGATGGTGGCGATGATCTTCGTGCCCGCGCGGGCCGAACCGACGAGCGAGCCGCTGATCTTGCTCCGCCCCGAGTGACGCCGACGGTAGGGCAGGTCCACCTCCAGCACCCGCAGCCCCGCCCGCGCGGCCTTGAACTGCAGCTCCACCGTCCAGCCCCACGTGCGGTCCCGCATCTCCATCGACCGCAACGCCTCCCACGACACCGCCCGGAAAGGCCCGACATCGCGATACTGATGCCCCGTCGTCCAACGCAGCAGCCCCGTCGCCAACCGATTCCCGAACCGCTGATGCGGGTCCAGCGCTCCCGGCTCCGCCAGCGCCTGACGTGAACCCAGCACCACATCCGCCTCGCCCGACAGGATCGGGTCGCACAGCCGAGGCAGGTTCATCGGATCATCCGCGAGGTCGGCATCCAGGAACGCGACCACCCCCGGCTCCATCCCCACCACCCCCGGCTCCACCCCCTCCTCCAGCCGAGCCAACCCCGCCAGGCACGCTCCGCCATAACCCGCCCGCGGCTCGTGCACCACCTCCAGCCCCGCCTCCGCCGCCAACGCTCCCGTGCCGTCGCGAGACCCGTTGTCCACCAGGATGATCCGACCCAGCGGCGGATACACCGCCCGTACCGCCCGCAACGCCTCCACCAGCGGCGGGAGGTTCGACGCCTCGTCACGAGCCGGAATGATCAGAGCGATTGAGGCGGGGCGGGATGAGAAGGCGTCGAACACGCGGGCAAGATAATGCACCCGCTGAAACAGCCGCGCACGAAGTAAGCGCCCCTCTTCATTCCGCATCACTCGAACCGTCGCCCACCAATCGCTACACGCCGCTCAACGCATCAAGATTCAGCCCGGCCGCTTGCGACCCGTTCCTCTTCGACCGTCGAAAAACCAACAATCGCACAACCATTCTCCGCCGCTCAAACCCTCCGTTGGGCACCCCCCGCTCCGACACCGACCCCCGCCCCGCCACCGACCCCACGCCCCGCCCGACCTACAATGCCCTGATGCAGGCGGAAGATGCCACCCCCGAGGCTGCCTCTCTGATCCAGATCCAGTCGCTCACCAAGCGGTTCGGCCCCGTCGTCGCGATCGATGATGTGAGCTTCGACATTCATCGCGGGACCGTCCACGGCCTCATCGGCGAAAACGGCGCGGGCAAGTCCACCCTCATGAAAATCCTCGCGGGCATCCACCCGCCCACCTCCGGAGGCGTGCTGATCGACGCCGAGCCGATCCGCCTCAAAAGCCCCGCCGACGCCATCTCCCGCGGCATCGCGATGATCCATCAGGAGCTCAACCTCGTCGACGACCTCAGCGTCCGCGACAACCTCCTCCTCGGCCGAGAGCCCTCGTGGGGGGGGCCTTGGGGCTTCATCCAACGCGGAGCGTCCCGCCGCGCCGCCAGGGAGGCGGTGGATCGCCTCGGTCGGGGCGTCGGCCTCGACCCCTCCGCCCGCGTCGGCAGCCTCAGCATCGCCCGCCAGCAGATGGTCGAGATCGCCAAAGCCCTCTCCCAAAACGCCCGCCTGCTCATCATGGATGAGCCCACCGCCGTGCTCGGCGGACACGACACCCGCACCCTCTTCCGCCTCATCGCCGAGATCCGCGGCGAGGGCGTCACCGTCATCTACACCTCCCATCACCTCCGCGAGGTGCTCGAATTGTGCGACCGCTGCACCGTGCTCCGCGATGGGCGACACGTCCAGACCCTCGAACATCAAGAACTTAAAGCCACCCATGAGCATCGACTCGCCACCCTCATGGTCGGCCGACCCATCGCCGACCACTTCCCGCCCCGCCAGCCGCTGCCCGGGGGTCGGGGTGGGGGTGGGGGTGGGGGTGGCACAGGCGTCCCGCCCGTGGTCCGCGTGCCCCCCCGCCTTCGCGTTCAAAATCTCTCTCTCCCCGGCCTCGTCCACGACGTCAGCCTCAGCGTCCAACCCGGCGAACTCCTGGGCATCGCCGGGCTCATCGGAGCCGGACGCACCGAGCTCGCCGAGGCCATCGTCGGCCTACGCAAACCCTCCGCGGGCACCGTCGAAATCGACGGCCAAACCGCCCCCATCCGCAACGTCCGTGACGCCGCCTCCCACGGCCTGGCCTACCTCTGCGAGGATCGTAAGGCCGCCGGCCTCACCCTCCTGATGAGCATCGCCCATAACATCACCCTCGCGTCGCTTCAAAAGCACGGCCGATGGTTCCCCAGCCCACGCACCGAACGTGCCGCCGTCCGCGATCAACGGGACCGCCTCCACATCAAGCTCGGCCGACCCTCCGACCCCATCACCACCCTCAGCGGCGGAAACCAACAAAAAGTCGCCCTCGCCAAGTGGCTCGAAACCGGCCCCCGCGTCCTCCTCCTCGACGAACCCACCCGCGGCGTCGACATCGGCGCTAAAGAAGAAATCTACCGACAAATCCAGGCCCTCACCCAAAGAGGCCTCGCCTGCATCGTCATCTCCTCCGAAATCAACGAACTGCTCGGGCTGTGCCACCGCATCGCCGTCATGCGGAAAGGCCGCCTCGTCGGTCAACTCGACGCCAACCACGCCACCGAAGAAAACATCATGTCCCTCGCCATCGGGCTGGCCCAAGAGACACCGACGCAGCAGACCGCCACGGAGCAATCAACCCTTTAGATCCGGTCCAAGACGAACCGCCGCGACTTGTCGCGGCCTGGTTCCCCTCCACCCATCAAAGCTCGTCCAAGACCACGCAACGGCTGCGTGGTACCTCCTTGAGCGCCGGTCAACACCCCCGCCTTTCCCGACAAACCGGCCCCTTTCGTCGCCACCACCCGCTCCCGCCCCGTCGGTGACGACGCGTGGGTGCAAAGAAGGATCGACCGGTACGGCCTGCGATCCACCACCCGCCCCCTTGGTAGCGCGGTTCCATACACAACATATCCGACACCGTTTCCGCCTGCGGCGGCCCGCCACCCCCAGACCATGCCCCCCGCCCTCGCCAAAGCCCACGCCACCC
>PPFU01024536.1_pt1 | contig 14456 bp, 13 predicted proteins | sample 1535991 | NCBI WGS metagenome assembly PPFU01 (sample SAMN04901290, study PRJNA319586) | Hypolithon metagenome, whole genome shotgun sequencing project. | isolation source: Antarctic Hypolithon | place: Antarctica: Miers Valley | collected 2014
CAAAAAGCACCGCAGCGCCATTCGGGTTCTCAGGCCGGTAGATGCGCGCCGGCACGCGCGCGCCATCGGAAGCCGGGATCTCTATAATTTCGGCGTCACGCCACGGGTATGCCTGCCACGCTGCCGTGGCCGATGCCGTTACGCGCTGCGCCTCGCGGCCCGGCGCTACCGGCTGCACAAACAGGTCGGGCGGGGTGTTGGCCGTGCTGAAAAGCGTCACCAGCAGTTCGCCGCGCGGGTCGAAGGTGGCGTCGTGGTGGCCGGCGCGTGTGGTGAGGCGCGTGCGCGCGCCGCCTGCAACGGGCACGCGGTACAGGTGCCGCTCGTAAGGGGACGCCTCTGCCGAGGTGAAAAAAAACGTCTTGCCGTCGCGCGACAAGAACGGACTGCTGACCTCGAAATCGCCCGAGGTGACCGCGCGGATGGCGCCCGTCTCGGCGTTGCCGACGTAGAGGTGGCTGTAGCCGGTTTTCTCGCTCTGGAAATAGAAGTGCTCTCCATCGGGGAGCCACCCAAACGTGCCACCGCCCCAGCCCGAAACACCCGGCCCGCCGATCCAGGCATCGTCCTGCTGCACGTCGAGCGTGGTGAGCGTGCCCGTGGTTGCGTCGAGGCGGGCGATCCAGCGGGTTTTGTTGTCCTGCGCCCGCACGTCGAGCAGCGCATAGCGCCCATCGGGACTCCAGTGCGGGCCATATACGTCGAGGCCGCGCTTCGTTTTGGCCGAGTCTACCTCCGTGCCCATCTCCCGCTGGTAGGCAGGTACATCGTACGTGCCTACCAGCGTATACAGATCGATCTTGTAGGTCGTGTCGCGCTGCAGGTCCTGCACGTACAGATCCGACAGGCTCTGTGGCCCTCCGACCTTGGCGCGCGCCCTCAGCGTGCCCGCGTACCCGTCGTCGGTGATCCAAGAGGCGACCTCGGTGGCTTTGTCGTCCGGGCGGGTGGTGAGGGTGAACGTGACAAAGCGCTCGGCAGGATCGATATGGAGCTGCCCTACTGAGCGGCTGCCGGTGTAGAAAGTGGGCGGAGACCCCTCTGCCGCGCGGTCTGCCTGTTGCGCCTGTTCGCGTGCTTCGCGCTCGGCCTTCTGCTCGCGGAGATAACCGAAAAGTGCCTGCTGCTGCGCTTCGAGCGCAGCCTGCTGTGGGGTGGGTGTAGCTGGAATATGCTCGCTGCCTTCGCGGAGATCGGTAAGCTGAACCCGCGCGCCTGTTGCAAGGTCGAGTCGGAAAAGCTGTCCATCCGCCTGGTAGACGATGCCGCGTCCGTCCGGGGTAAAGCGCACGTCTGCTTCGCGCTCCCGGGTGTTGGTCAGGCGTGTCTCTGTGCTGGTGGTGCGGTCGAGCAGGTACAGGTCGCCGCCGCGCGTAAACGCTTTGCGCCGGTAATCGGACGTGTAGATGTGGGTACCGTGGTGCCAGCCGCTGAATGTCTCGATGCCCTGCCTGCGCTCGGCGGCAGAGACTTTCTCGTAGTCGGTCTGTCCCCGCCGGAACCGGTACAGCGAGTCGGCGGCGGCAAGCCCGTGAGGGTTCCAGCGAAAGTAGAACGCTTCGCCCTGCTCGTCCCATCCCACCGGCGTCGGCGTGGCACCGATCCAGGCGTCCGGGTCCTGCATGATCTGCTCGACGGTCAGCGGGGGCTGCTGCGCCCATGCGAGCGCTGGGGATACAAACAACACGAGCAGGAGCAAACGTCGCATAGAAGGAGGGCAGGTTGCTGGTTCTGGGGGGAGGGGCGTGCGAATTGAGAAAAGCGTGTATTCCCCAAAATAGGGCGTGGAAAGAGGGTGAACGGATTGGATCAGCAGGGGGATAAACGAAAAAAGGCGAGCCCTTGCCCGCCTCGTCTGCTATCGTTATCTGCTATTACTTACTGAAACATCGCTTTGAGACTACCCCAGGTGCGGCGTAGGCCGGTAGTGGTGTAGTTCACCTGCGCGGTGAAAAGGGCAGAGCGGGTTCCGTTTTGGTACACCGCCGTCACGTCGTAATCAGCCATGTCGCTGGTTTCCTTATACAGCTCGGTATCTGTGTAGGTGTACGGCTTTCCTACGCCGTGCGCCGCAACCGTCTGAAGTAGCACCAGGCCCATGCTGGTGGGCGTCCGGCGGCGGATTTCGTAGGCCGCCACGCCGGGCTCGGCCACCGTTTGCCAGATAAGCATGACCCGGTTCTGCACCTGCTCGACGCGTTTGTACTCGAGTTGCACGGTCTGCTGCGCCGCAACGGTGCCGCAGAACAGCAGGCAGGCAAGCAGGATAAAGGCGCGGGCGGGCATGAGGATAACTGACGGAATATCAAGCCCTAATCAACAAAACGCCGCGCCCAATTGCAAGAGGGGACGTGCTTCAGGACAAAGGAGCCAGCTTTGCCGTCGGGGCCTGCTCGGCTTTGTTGGGGCAGGCAGGGCGCTCGCAGTGGCCATAGAGGTTGAGCGAGTGCTGGGCCACCTGGAAGCCATAGATGTCACCGATCATCTGCTGGATGGCGTGCAGGCGCGGGTCGCAGAACTCAAATATCTCGTTGCAGTCCATGCAGATAAGGTGGTCGTGCTGCCAGTAGCTGTGGGCCCGCTCGTAGCGCGCCTGGTTTTCGCCAAACTGGTGACGCGCCACCAGATTGCAGGCTACGAGCAGTTCGAGGGTGTTGTACACCGTTGCCCGGCTTACAGCAACGCCTTTGCTCTTGAGGCGCACGTAAAGCGAGTCTGCATCGACGTGGTCGGCGGTGCTGTAAAGTTCGTCGAGAATGGCGAACCGCTCGGGCGTCTGCCGCTGACCGCGCTCTTTGAGAAACGCGCGGAACCGGGCACGGGCCTCTTCGATGTGTTGCTCGGAAAAGTGCTGCATGGGGGCGCAACGGAGAGGATCAGGCCGGGTTTCCAGAGAGCAGCACCGCCACCTCGGCCCAGATCATGTCGTGGATAGTCTGAGGAGGCAACGTGCCGTCGAGCACGACGAATCGGCCGGGTTCGGCCTGCACAAGCGCATCGTAGGTGCTGGCGATACGGGCGTGGAAGGCCGCGTCGCCTTTTTCCATCCTGTCTGCCGCACGGTTTGCGCGTCGATTGCGTGCTGCCTCCGGACTTACCCGGACGAAAAAGGTACGAACGGGCATGAGGCCGCCTGTAACCGTTTCACAGAAATCGCGCAGCCACGGCAGCGGCGCCACGCCGCGCCCGCCGCCCTGGTAGGCGAGGGTAGAATCGTAGTAGCGGTCGCACAGCACCACGGTACCTGTGGCGAGCGCGGGCTCGATGGCCTGCGTGACGAGTTGGGCGCGGGCCGCCGAAAACAGCAGCAGCTCTGCCATCGGAGTGACGGGCAGGTCAGGATCGAGCAGGAGGGCGCGTGTGGCCTCGCCCAGGGGCGTGCCGCCGGGCTCGCGCACCAGCAGCGTAGCATAGCCGTGCTGCTGCAACCGGGCGTCGAGCAGGCGCGCCTGCGTGGTCTTGCCGCTGCCGTCGAGGCCTTCAAACGAAAAAAGCATGGCGTGGGATACGGGAACGGCGGGAAGAGTAAGGCAGGTAAAAAATATAGCACCCGGCGCGGAATTTGTATGATGACGCGGGGTATTGAACCTGCGCCAATTCCCGGCTATACTACGGGTGAACCTTTTGGCCCCAGTGGCTTTTGCACGCCGTAGACGGCCTCAAACATTCATAGACTGCATGGGTCAGTTCGACTTCGAGTTTGATGATGCGGGCGATGCTTCGGATGCAGAGCGCCTGCAGGAACTGGTTTCGTCTTACGAATCAGGACGGGTTACGTACTTCGACTCGCACGCGCTCGAGGAGATCGCGACGCACTACTACGAGCGCGGCCAGTTCGAGGACGCCCTCGGTGCCATCGACCAGCTGGTGGAAACGCAGCCTTTTGCCTCCGATGCCTGGATGCGGCGCGGCATCCTGCTGAGTTTGCTCGGACGCCACGGTGCCGCCCTCGAGGCCTATGACCGCGCGCTTTCGCTTAACCCCTCGGATACCGAGACCATCATCAACCGGGGCATGGCGCTCGACAACCTCGGCCTTGCGGACGAGGCGATGGACGCCTACACACGTGCACTCGAAATCGACCCGATCAACGAGGACGCGCTGTTCAACCTGGGCGTGACGCTGGAGCGCGGGGAAGAGCTGGAGCGCGCCGTAGAACTGTTCGTGCGCGTGGTGGCACTCAACCCCGAGCACCCCGAGGCGCATTACGAACTGGGCTACTGCTACGACCGGCTGGGCATGGATGAGGACAGCATCGCCGCCTACGACCGCCACCTCGACATGGAGTCGTTCTCGCCGGACGCGTGGTACAACATGGGCATCGTGCTCAACAGGTTAGAGCGCTACGAGGACGCGCTGCGTGCCTATGACTACGCCCTCCTTATCCAGGACGATTTTGCCTCGGCGCACTACAACCGTGGCAACGCGCTCGCCAACCTCGGCCAGCTCGACGAGGCCATCGAGGCGTACGAGCGTGTGATAGAGCTGGAAGGCGACGACGCGGCCACGTTCTACAACATCGGGCTGGCGCTGGAAGAGAAAAAGCAGTTTGCGCAGGCGATAGACTATTTCGAGAAGGCGCTGGGCTGCGAGCCGCACTATGCCGAGGCGTGGTACGGCATGGGCTGCTGCTACGATGCCATCGGTAGGTTCGAGGAGGCGGTGATCTGCTTTACCAAAGCGCTCGACCTCAGCCCGGAGATGAGCGAGTTCTGGTACGCCCGCGCCGACAGCCTCTACAATGCGGGCCGCATCGAGGAGGCGCTGGATGCGTACCGCACCGTCGTGGGCATGGACCCGCAGAACGGCGAGGGCTGGCTCGACTATGCCGAGACGCTTTTCGAGGCAAGTCACACCGTTGAGGCGCTCGAAGCGTACCGCGAGGCGTGCAAAGTGGCCCCGACGTGGGCGGGCGCGTTTTTCCAGCAGGCCAAGGCGTTCTACGCCGTAGGCGACCGCGAGGGCACCATCCGCTCGCTCGAAACGGCGTTCCGCCTCGACCCCGAGACGCGCAACGCGTTCCGGCAGCAGTACCCCGACCTCTACAGCGACCCGCAGGTGCGCAGCCGCCTCCGGTTCTGACCGTTATCTCCCCATTTCCCCTTTCAGGGCAGACGTGTTGCGCCTGCCCTCTTTTTTTGGACTCACCTTACATGAAATCCAACCTGCCACGCCACTTCAGCTACGGCCTGCTCATGGGCAGCGCCGACATTATCCCCGGCGTGAGCGGTGGCACGATGGCGCTCATCGTCGGCATCTACCGCCGCCTCATAGCGGCCATTGCCGGCGTGGTGGATGCGGTGACGCTGGCGGCACGTGGGCGCTTTGGGGAAAGCTGGTCGCAGATAAAAGCTGTCGAGTGGAGCTTGGTTTTGCCCCTGCTGGCGGGCATTCTGCTGGCCATCAAGCTGGGCGCGCTCTTTATCCCCCACCTGCTGCAGACCTATCCGGTACAGTGCCGCGCGCTCTTTTTCGGGCTCGTGGCGGGCTCGCTCATGATTCCGTGGCGGGAGCGCCACACCCACCGCGCCTCGCATTACGGCCTGCTGGTGGTCGGGGCCGTGGTGGCTTTCGTGCTTACCGGCTTGCCGCGCGGGGCCAACGTGGCCGATCCGTCGTACGCGCGCGTGTTCATGAGCGCCGCCGTCGCCATCAACGCGATGATTCTGCCCGGCGTGAGCGGGGCGTTTCTGCTCGAAGTGCTGGGCCTGTACACGCCTACCCTGACGGCACTCAACGCGCTCAACATTCCCTATATCCTTGTTTTCGTGGCCGGCGCCGGTATCGGGCTGGGCGCGTTTGCCCGGCTGCTGGGCTACCTGCTCGAACACCAGCACGACGTCACGATGGCGGTGCTGGTGGGTTTGCTCGCGGGAAGCCTGCGGGCGCTGTGGCCGTGGGTGGAATTCGTCGAGCACCTGGGTTCAGACGGCGTGGTGGAACGGGTGCCCAACCCGGCGGTGCTGCTGCCGCCGGACAGCCTCTGGCCCATCGCGCTCGGGCTGGCTCTTGCAGGTTTTGCTTTTGTGGTGATGCTGGCGCAGATCGAGCGCCGCCGCATCTCGCAGGGCGACGAGGTGCTGGCCGAGCGGCTCTGAGAAGCAGCGCCGCTCTTGCGTCAGAGGCGGACCAGTTTACCCGTCACATGCTCGTCACCAGCCTGTACGCGGTAGAAATAGACGCCGGCGGCTTTTTCCAGCGCGAGTGGAAGGGCGTGGGTGCCGGCTGCGAATGCAGCAGCCGTACATCCCGCCGGACGCCCGAGCAGGTCAAACACGCACACCTCCACACGGGCAGAAGCTTCGAGCGTGAAGGTGACTGCCACGGTGGAAGAGAAAGGATTGGGAAACGCCTTCACGTCGCGGAGCACGGTTAAAAAATGGGGCGGTGCTACCGCCGTCGAAATCCGCCTGTTGCGGTAGAAAAGCAGGCCGCCGCTGGCCGTACCGAGCAGCAGATCGAGGTCGCCGTCGCCGTCGATGTCAGCCAGGGCAGGCGCGGACAACGGGTAGAGCGAGGCGCGCGGTGTCGCGGTAACGAGCGTGTCGAAAAGGGCAAACGCCATCTGCCGGGCCGTGCCGGTATTCTCCGCGCGCAGCACGTATCCGGCCTGCGTGCCCACGAACAGGTCGAGGTCGCCGTCGCCGTCGAGGTCTGCCAGCACGGGCGTCACATCCTGGCCGGGACGTTCCAGAAGGGCCTCGCTCGTCAGGACAAACCGGGGGGAGAAACGGCTTCCATCGTTGCGGTACGCGTTAAGGTCGCCCGACGCCTCGCCCACGATCAGGTCGAGGTCGCCATCGCCGTCGAGATCGCCGAGGGCAGGCGCGGCGTTGCTGCCACGCGTGAGGCGTAGCGGCGCGGCGTCTGTAGCGGCAAACGCGAACGGACCGGTGGCGCGGTAGAAATAGACAGATCCGTCAAAGCCACCCACGAGCAGGTCGAGCTTGCCGTCGCCGTCGAGATCGCCGAGGGCAGGCGCGAGGCCGTAGCGCGGGTCGGGCGGCAGTACCAGCGCCCGTGGCAGGTAGCGAGGCTGGGCAGCGGTGCCGGTGTTTTCCCACGCGAGCAGCCTGCCTTGTTGCCGCGTCGAGTCGATCTGAGTGGAGACGATCAGGTCGAGGTCGCCGTCGCCGTCGAGGTCGCCCCACGCCACGCGGCTAAGCGTGCCCGCATCCAGCGTGGGCAGAAACCGGGTGGCGCGCTGCTCAAAGGTGCCGGCGGCGGTGTGTGCAAAATGGTACAGGTTGTCTGTCGTGCCGGGCGTCTGTGGAGACACAAACGCACCGCCGAGCACGCCCACGAGCAGGTCGCCCCGCCCGTCGCCGTCTATGTCGCCCCAGGCAGGCGCGTTGTAGCCGCCCGTGCTGAAATCCGGGGTGGGGAAAGGCGTTTCCTCGCGCACAAAGCGCGGTGCCGGGCAGCCGTCTACATCGCGGAGCAGGTAGAGGCTGGGCGCGAAAAAGTCGCCCCAGATCAGGTCGAGGTCGCCGTCGTCGTCCACGTCGGCCAGCGTGATGCTGGACGCGCCGTGCTTCGGGTTTGCATTTTTGCCCAGCGCGCCCACGATCTCGATATCCTGAAACCGGTGGATGGGTGGTGCAAAGCGGGGCAGGCCGTCCTGGGGTGGCAGGGCAGGATAGAGCGTGAGTGTGCCGTCGAGTTCGGCGGTGAGAAGGTCGGGCAGCCCGTCACACGTGATGTCGCCAAAAGCCGGCTGGCTCTGCCGGTCCACCGTTACCGCCACGCCTTCCGAGGTCTGCACCATGGTCAGTGCCAGCGTGTACGTGCCCGCGTCGTTGCGGTAGTAGCGCACGGTGTTGAAAGGCTGCTCGGCGAAAACGTCGAGGTCGCCGTCACCGTCGGCATCGACAAGACGCACCCACTCGCCGATCTCGAGGTTGCCAAAGCGGTCGGTGCGCCACGCAAACGACGGGGCACCGGGTGTGCTCGTGTTTTCGAACAGCATCGCGCTGCCCGACAGTTCCTGGATGATGAGGTCGGGCAGGCCGTCGCCTGTCACGTCTGCCAGGACGGGCCGCGGCACGTCGAAGCCACCCAGAAACGGCTGCGGCAACTCTACACCGTCGCGTCCCGAGACAGGGAACGGGCTGATCTCGCGCTCGAAAGGCTGCGCCTGCACCGCGCCGGCCCACAGCAGCAGGCTACTCAGAAAAAGAGCCCCTCTCACGGCTAATGTCCGGCGTGTGCGTTGCCCGCGTGGGTCGCGTGGCCGATGCCGGTCGGGTTTTTCCCGACTTCCACCGCCTTGCGGATAACGCGCGCGCCGACATCGATGACGACAAGCGTGCCTGCGCCCGGAGTAGCCGTGGCGTAGGTACCTTTCGTGTTGTTGTTGGTGACGTAAAGTGTCTTCCCGTCGTGCGAGAAGGCGCTGCCGTGCGGCTCGGCCAGCCCCGCGCCGGTAACGCGGAAAAGCTCGGTGCGGCCTGCCACGTCGATAAATGCCACCGCGTTGGCGTCTTTGAGGGGCACGGCGATCCGGCTGCCGTCGGGGCTGAAGTGCGGGTGCCACGGCTTGCCGCCCAGCGCGAGCGCGCCGTCCGGCGTGAGCAGGCCGTCTGCGCTGCGCTTCATAAAGTAGAGCACGCCGCCAGGCTCGCCCGTTACCACGAGCAGCGACCCATCGGGCGAGATGCCCATGTGCGACAGCGACGACGCCGCTCCGCCCGTAGTCGTGAAGGTTGTTGCGCTGCCATCGACAGGCACTACCGCGATCCGGTTTTCGCCCAGGCTGGCCGTGTACACGGTGGTGCCTGCCGCGCCGAGCGCGTGGGGACGCGGGAAAACCACCGGGCGCTCTTCGTCGAGCGTCATCGCGTTGCGGTCGATAAAGGCTACCGACGCGGGCGGATTCACCGCCGACATCGAGCGGCCCGCAAACAGGTAGTCGCCGCCGGGTTCGAGGGCCATCATACCCGGAACAGCCATCTCGACACTTCCGGCAAGCGTGTTGGCAGCGGTAAACTTGGCCACCCGGTTTTCGCCGATAAGCGACACGTACCACGCGCTGCCGTCCGGCTCGACGACGGCGAAGTGCGGCTTGCTGGTGGCGGAAAAGCCGGATGCCGTCAGGTCTACCGTTGTCTCCACCTGCTCGCGCGCGGTGTTGAAGATGCTGACCGACGCGCCGTCCTGGTTGGTAATGTAAAGCAGCAACGCCTCTTCAGGCGCTGCCTCGTTGGTGTCGCAGCCTGCCAAGAAAACGAGCAGGAGCAAAATGAGGAAAGGTCGGCGCATGGACAATCCAGATACGGGCGGTAGAAAAGCCGCCCGCTGGGTAAAAACCCGGGTGGCCTCAGGTGTTAACGTATCACCGTCACCATCCGTGTCTGCGCGTCGGCTCCGCTGCTGGCCCGCACGAAATACGTGCCGCTTGCCAGCCCTGCCGGGTCAAACGCGACCGTATGCGTGCCCGGCCCAAACGCGGCGTCGGCCAGCACCCCCACCTGCCGGCCTGCAATGTCGTAGACGGCCACGCGCACGGTGCTGGCTTCGGGCAGATCAAGGACGAGAGCCGACAGACCCTGCACCACCCTGCTTTGAAGGTGCAGCGCAAAGCGGGTAGGCGGCAACTCGGATGTGGTGTCGAGCACGAGCTGGGTAGGGCGCAGCACGAACAGCCCGCCCGTGCGGTCGCTCACCACCACGTTGCGGCTCGCAAAAAACGGATACACGCTCCACAGGCCGAGAAACGACGTGGGGCTGTCGGCCTGCGGGTAGGTATCGAAATACGCTACCTCGGTCAGCTGCGCGGGATCGGAGATGTCGAGAATGCGCAGGCCGGAGGTGTAATTCGCCTGGAAGGTGTAACGCTCGACGACGTACTGGTTGTGGTCAATGGTGTTGACCGTCCCGAAGTGCTGATTGAGCAGGATGGGGCTGTCCAGCTCCAGCAGGTCAAAGACGAGTGTGCGCGTGCGGTTGACGAGGCCGTTGCTTTCGTCGAGTTCATCGTCGAGGAAAAAGTAGCGCTGGTCTTCCGACAGCCACCCCTGGTGCGCATAGGCTACGCCGGGGTAAGAGGCTGAAGACACCTTCTGGGGACTGGACTTGTCCGTCACGTCGGCGATGCTGAGGGCCGTTTCGTTGGCGGCAAAGCAAAGCTCACGTCCAACATACCGGGTGTCCGGGCCGCGGTAAACCACGCACTGCGCGTCGTGCGTGTAGCCGGTGCCGGCGCGCCCGGTACCCGTGTCGGCAAAGCAGCCTGCGTAGGTAGGATTAGTGGGGGTGCGGATGTCGATCATGTGCAGGCCGCGCCCGCAGTTGGGGCCGCCCGTGGTGCTGCGGCTGCCCACGGCATAGGCAAAACCTGTTTCCTCGTTGACGACGATGTTGTGCGCCGAGGAGACGCCGCCGTAGCGTGCCGTCTGCTCAAACAGTCGGGTAGAAGAAGCCGTCAGACCGCGCAGGCCCGTTAGGTCGAATACCTGCACCCCGTGCCCGGGCGCTTCGCTGACGATAAACGCGTGGTTGGCGTACACCTTTACGTCACGCCACGAAATAGGCTCGGTGCCGGGCGTGCGCGGCAAGAAACCCAGAAACGCCGGGTTCTCCGCATCCGTCACATCCACGAAGGCCGTCCCATCGGTGCGCCCTACAACCGCGTACTCACGCCCCGTCTGCCCATCCGTCCAGCCCCAGATGTCGTTGAGGATGGCCTGCGAGGCGGCCCCCACATCGGTGATGCCGCCCAGATCGGCAACGGGCAGGAACGACATCAGATCTATGTCCCGGCACGCGAAGCCGGCGGCGGTGCCCGCGGTACAGGGCTGCCGCGCCCCCAGCAGCGCCTCGATCTGTAGCGTAGGCCCGGCAGGCAGCGGCATGTCGAGAGGCTGGCCCAGCAGTACGGGGGCCAGCAGGAGCAGGGACAACAGGGTAGCCCCGAGGCGTTGCGAGAAAGAGAGCACGGCGTGTATTCTGAATAAGTGTAGCCCCCAAGGGTACGACGCCCGAAGCGCCCGCTTCAATACCAAACGCAAGCTCTTTTTTCTGTGATGTTCAATACCCGCCTGTGTAGCCAGACAGTTTTCATCACCGGCGCGTCGTCCGGCATCGGAGCGGCCATCGCGCGGGGTGTGGCTTTTCATGGCGGCCGCCTGGTACTCGCCGCCCGGCGTGCCGACAAGCTCGACGCGCTCGCGCAGGAGCTCCTCAACACATACGGCACCGAAAGCCACCTGCTTACCCTCGACGTGCGCGATGCCCACGCGGTCGCCCGGGCCGTCGCCGCGCTGCCCCCTGCCTTTGCTCGCCTCGATGTGCTCGTCAACAACGCCGGGCTGGCGCGCGCTTTTACGCCCGTCTATGAAAACACCCCGGGCGACATCGACGACATGGTGGATACCAACGTCAAGGGGCTGCTCTACGTTACGCGGGCAGTAGTGCCGGGCATGATCGCGCGCGGGCGCGGCCACATCGTCAACATCGGCTCGACAGCGGGGCACAGCGTGTATCCCGGCGGCACGGTCTACTGCGCTACCAAGCACGCCGTGGACGCGGTCACACGCGGCCTCAAAATGGACGTGCACGGCACGCCGCTGCGCGTGACGACGGTGGATCCCGGCATGGTGGAGACCGACTTCAGCCTCGTCCGCTTTCATGGAGACGCTGACCGCGCCGCGCAGGTCTACGCCGGCACGTCGCCCCTCACCGCCGAGGACGTGGCCGACAGCGTGCTCTACGCCCTCACGCGCCCTCCGCACGTAAACATTGCCGAGATTATCCTCATGCCGACGGTGCAGTCGGCCGCCACCATGATCCACCGCGACGCAGACCCTGCTGCAACCACTGAATCCTGATCTTTCACCATGCTACGTCCCATGCGCCATTTCTTGATGCTCGCCCTTGTGCTGCTATGCGGCTGCCGCACCACCACGCCCCTCAGTGCCGATGCGCCCCCACCCGGGGTAGAGATCGAGCGGCTCCGGGTGGAGAACGAGCGCCTGCGCGGGCTGCTCGCTGCTGAAAGCCAGGCTGCGTGTCCACCTGCTGCCGACCAGCGCCGGGGCGAAACCGTGGAGGTGCTGCTGGCTGATGTCTTTTTCGAGAGTGGCAGCGCCGCCCTCACCCCTGACGGCAGAGCCCGGCTCGACAATCTCGCCGCGCGGTTGCAGCGCGACTACGCGGGCCGCACCGTGCGCATCGAAGGCCACACCGACACGCAGCCAATCGGGCCCAGCCTGCAGGCGCGCTTTCCCACCAACTGGGACCTGTCCACGGGCAGGGCCGTGGCCGTAGTGCGCTACCTGCAAGACCGCCACAACATGCCGCCGGGCCGTATGGAGGCAGTTGGTTTCGGCGCGTACGAGCCGGTAGATTCCAACGCCACTGCCGAGGGCCGTGCCCGCAACCGGCGCGTGCGCGTGGCGGTGCTGCCACTCAACTGAGGCGCGAAACGTGCACACCGGCACGTATGTTAAACTTTCCTATTCCAATCTGCCTATGTCCCGGCTGCTGTTTCTCTTTGTGCTCGCGTCAATGGTAGGGGGGTGCGCTACGGGCCGAATCAACGCCGAGCGCGCCCGCACCGAACAGGTACAGGCCGAGCGCGACTCGCTCCGCGGCGCGCTGGCCGTCGAAAAGGTGCGGTCAGAGGCTTACGCCGATTCAATTCGCTTTTACGACAGCATCGACTCGGGCGCATACGAGCGCACGCTGCGCAGCCTCAACGACCGCATCGAAAGCCTGCAGTTCAAGCTGGAGGGGCAAGGCGGCGTCGAGCGGCCAATCGAAACGTTTGGTGCCGACGATCTTTTCGAGCCTGCCTCGGCCACGGTTTCCACCGGGGGCGCCGCGCTGCTCGACAGGTTCGCGCGCAGCCTCCGCGAGCAGCCTGCTAACGCGTCGTTCCGAATCGAGGGGCATGCCGACGCCTCGCCTGTGGGGCCGAGCCTGCGCGCGACGTTTCCGAGCAACTGGGAGCTGGCCGCGCAGCGCGCTGCCGCCGTGACGCGCTACCTCATCTCCACCGGCCTCGCTGCTGACCGGTTTACCGTCACGAGTGAGGGTGATACGCAGCCGGTTGCGTCCAACGCCACCGCTGAAGGCCGCGCCCGTAACCGCCGGGTCGTCGTGTTTGTGACCACGCAGTAGCGTGTGCCGCGAAGGCGAGAGCCTCTGTCTTGTTTACAGTGCCGCCACGCGCGTGACAGCAGGCCCCTATCTGGAACCCTGACGCGTGGTGACGGGCCATGGCCGGGCTATGCAGGGCGAACCGCTGCGGCAGGCACTCCGGGCGCTCGCATCAGACTTCGACAGAATCGCTGTGCCGGAGCAGGGGCGTTACGTAGGCCGTCCGGTGCGCCCGGATGAGCTGAGCCCACCGCCGCAATAGTCACGCTGCGCGGAGTAGAGATCAGAGGTTAAAAGGGTGAACCTGCGGGGCCGCAAGCCGGTACGCCGCCGCACCAATTCTTGCTCTGGCCATGCCTGCTTCTCCCGGCGCTGTCACCCTCACCACGGCCCTGCTGCTCACCCTCTCAAACGTGTTCATGACGTTTGCGTGGTATGCCCATCTCAAAGACCTCGCGGGGCGTCCGTGGTACGTGGCGGCGCTGCTGTCGTGGGGCGTAGCGCTGTTCGAGTACCTGCTTCAGGTGCCTGCCAACCGGCTGGGCTACACCCTGCTTTCGCTGGGGCAACTCAAGGTGATGCAAGAGGTGATCGCGCTGACGGTGTTTATTCCGTTTGCCGTGCTCTACATGAAAGAGCCCCTCAAACTTGATTACCTGTGGGCCGGGCTCTGCCTCGTGGGGGCCGCATACTTTATGTTCAGAAGCTGAACCACGCTTGCACGCGCTCCCATTGCAGAGTGCTCAGGAGAGCGTGATAAAGATAGAGCGCCGCCGTTTGCCGTCTACCGTGCGGGTGCGGTGCCCCCGGCCGCTCGTGTCCTCCATCAGCAGCACGTCGCCGCCTTTGAAGCGCCGCGCCGCGCCGTCGCCCACTTCTATCTCGATCTCGCTGTCGAGCAGCACGATATACTGACGCGCCGGGGCCGGGTGCCAGTCGAAGTCGTAGTCGGAAGGTGTTTCGCGGAAGACGATGTGGCGGGCCGTCTCAGGTGCGGAAAGCAGTCCGATTTCACCTGCATCGGCCAGGGGCACGTCGCGGTCTTCGAAGTGAGAAACGCCGTCGGGCGTGGCGTAGATGCGGGTGATGCGCATGGGACGGGGAGAGGCGGCAGTTCACGGACAGACTCTCAATCGATAGGTTTCAGGTTGGCGAGGATATCGGCGCGGCGGTGCTCCAGAAACGGCGGCAGCGCCACCTGCTCGCCCAGCGTGGCCGGATTCTCGTCAACGGCAAAGCCGGGGCCATCCGTCGCGATCTCGAACAGGATGCCGTTGGGTTCGCGCACGTACAGGCTGCGGAAGTAGTAGCGGTCCACCTCGCCGCTGTGTGGGAGCCCGAACTGCGTCAGCCGC
>PPFU01021373.1_pt1 | contig 14455 bp, 14 predicted proteins | sample 1535991 | NCBI WGS metagenome assembly PPFU01 (sample SAMN04901290, study PRJNA319586) | Hypolithon metagenome, whole genome shotgun sequencing project. | isolation source: Antarctic Hypolithon | place: Antarctica: Miers Valley | collected 2014
AAGTCTCGGGGCTCTAACAGATTTCCCCCCCGCCCGGAAGGGCGGGGGGGGATAGCCGCACAGGGTTTCCATGCCCGGTTTTTGAGCAGTAAGCCCGCCGCTGCGAGACGGCGAAAGGCGGGCACCTTTTTTCAATGAGCTGCACCACATGCCACGGCACGGGCCGGCGAATCATCCGCAAGGACAAAGCGGCGCGTGAATGTTTCTGCGACTGCGCGACCGGGAAGCGACTCCGCGCCGCGGCGGACGGCGCACCGGAGCGGCAGCCGAACTTCCACACCCGGCGCTTTCTCTCGACACGATGAGCGCGCCGCGCATTCGGCGATTGATTCGCGACTGCCACGGCTTCCGCGAGATCATCCTCGCGCCGACCGCAAACCGCGCAGACGCCCCCAGGCTCGCCCGTGAGCACCCGCCCGCTGTCCTGACACTCCCGAAGCCGCTTGCGCTCACGTCGGGCATCCTGAGCGCGGCGTTGCCTTGCGGAATTGAGCGCCGGGGACGCGGACGGACATCGAGTCCGAAGTCCACAAGGGTGGCAGGCCAGAGGCGTTGAAACACGCGCTCGGCAGCAACGCCGCGCACGGGCACCGCCGCACGAACGCCGACAAGCGCCGCGCCGTGGAGATTGCGCTCCGCGAGTTCCCGAAGATGAGCAGCAACGCAATCGCGAAGCTCTGCGGAGTGGACAATAAAACGGTGGACGCGATGAGGAACGATGAGGTTAGGAAATTCCCAACCTCATCCACCCGCACCGGCTCAGATGGCAAGCAATACCCTGCCAAGCGTCAGCAACCCGCCGAGACTCCCGAGGAGCCATCGGCAGAGCCGGAGCCACTTCGATGCTGGCCAGATGCGGCAACGAAACGGCAACGGCGATGCGATCACACTGGGATCGAACGGATTTCTAATCCGCGGGTCGCAGGTTCGAGCCCTGCCGGGCGCGCTTTTTCTGCATCCTCCAAAGGGAATGCTGCGGAGGCTCGATGGCCGTATCCTCGCGGGAAGTGGTCGGGGTTGGCCGAAGATCAGGACTTCTGGCCGTAGTAGGCGCCTGGCCCGTGCTTGCGGAGGAAATGTTTGTCGAGCAGCGCCTGCTGCACAGGCTGAACCGTCGGATTGAGTTGGATGGTCTTCAATGCCATGTCGGCCACGATCTCCAGCGCAAACGCATGCTCGACTGCGTCCTTCCCGCTCGGCCCCCAGACAAAGGGGCCGTGGCCGTCAACAAGCACGGCGCAGACGTGCGCCGGGTCGAGCGGCGGCGTTGCCTTTTCAAAGCGCTCGACGATAACGTTGCCGATCTCCCATTCGTAGGCGCTCTGGATTTCCTCTGTCGTCATCGGGCGGGTCACCGGGATTTCGCCATAGAAATAGTCGCAGTGCGTGGTGCCGAGACAGGGGATCGGGCGGCCGGCCTGGGCAAAGGAGACTGCGTTCCGGGAGTGCGTATGCACCACGCTGCGAATGCGCGCGAAGGCTTGAAATAGACGCCGGTGAGTCGGGGTGTCGGATGAGAAGCGCAGCTTGCCTTCAACAACTTTGTCCTCGGCGATCTCGCAAACGACCATGTCGTCCGCGCGCATCGTCTTGTAATCAATGCCGCTGGGCTTGATCGCAAACACGCCCTTCCCGCGATCCGCAACGCTGACGTTGCCGAATGTAAGGTCGATCAGCTTGTGCTTGGGAAGAAGCAGGTTCGCCTCGCAGCATTCTTCTTTGATGTCTTGATACGCGCTCATCATTTTACAGGCGTCCCAGACCCGGGGCGAGGTGGTAGTAAAGTTCGTTGTTGCGCAGCGTTTGTTTGAAATCGCGCACGCTAGTTTCCGCGTCGATGATGGCCAGTTCGACGCCTGCGATTTCAGCGAGATCTTCGATGTATTCGGTGGTCACCGAATAACTGAAGCCGGTGTGATGTGTGCCTCCCGCATAAATCCATGACGCGACCGCGGTTTTGAGGTCGGGTTTGCATTTCCAAACCGCACGAGCCACGGGCAGCTTTGGCAGCGGGTGCGGCGGCTTGATCGCTTCCACTTCGTTGACGAGCAGCCGGAAGCGATTGCTGAGATCCATGAGGGCGACATTGATCGCGGCGCCTTCGTGCGCATCGAAGACCAGGCGGACAGGATCGTCTTTCCCGCCGATGCCGAGCGGATGGATCTCGACCTTGGGCTTGGCCGCCGCGATGGACGGGCAAATCTCGAGCATGTGCGAGCCGAGCACGAGCTGGCCGCCCGGATTCAGGTCGTAGGTGTAGTCCTCCATGAACGAGGTGCCGCCGGGCATGCCTGCGTTCATCACCTTCATGGCGCGCACGAGGGCACAGGTCTTCCAATCGCCTTCGCCGCCAAAGCCGAAGCCATCGGCCATCAGCCGCTGCGTGGCGAGGCCGGGCAATTGGGTGAGTCCGTGCAAATCCTCGAACGTGTCGGTGAAGCCGAGGAAATTTCCGGATTCCAAGAACTCGCGCAGGCCGAGCTCCTGGCGCGCGTTGTAGCGCAGCGATTCGTGACGGGTGCCGCCTTTTCGCAACTCTCCGACGACGCTGTAAAGCTCCTCGTATTCCGCGCAGAGCTTGGTAATCGCTGAGTCGCTGACGTCGGTCATCACCGCGACCAGATCGCCGATGCCGTGCGTGTTCACGGAAAAGCCAAACTTCGCCTCAGCGGAAACCTTGTCGCCCTCGGTGACGGCGACGCAGCGCATGTTGTCGCCGAAGCGCACGAATTTTCCACCCTGCCAGTCGTGCCACGCGCGCGCGACGCGCATCCAGACGGCGATGCGTTCCCGCACTTCTTCATCGCTCCAGTGGCCGACGACAACTTTGCGCGGAAGGCGCAACCGGGTATGGATGAACCCGTGCTCGCGGTCGCCGTGCGCGGCCTGGTTGAGATTCATGAAATCCATGTCGATGTCGCTCCATGGCAGGTCGCGATTGAACTGGGTGGCAAGATGGAGCACCGGCTTGCGGAGCTGGAGCAGGCCTTGGATCCACATTTTCGAAGGCGAAAAGGTGTGGCACCAGATAATCAGGCCCGCGCAGTTTTGCGCGCTATTAGCTTCAAGACAGAGCGCTCGGATTTCCTCGGGGCGGGTGAGGATCGGCTTGAACACGAGCTTCAGCGGCAGGTGCCCGGTCGTGCTGAGTTCATCGACGATCTTCCGCGAGTTGGCCGCGACCTGCTCGAGCGGGCCTTTGCCGTAAAGATGCTGCGTCCCGGTGATGAACCAGATTTCGGGGGAGGGGAGATTTTTCATGAGAAAACTTAGCTATCAGTTCCGCGGGTGTGCTTCCTCTTTGATGCGGATGAGGTGCTTCATCACGCGCGAGAGATCGGCGCTCTTGTTCATGCCGCCAAAGGCGTCGTGGACCTGGCGGTAGAGGACGTAGAGTTCTTCATAGACCGGCTGGTTTTCCGCGACGGGATCGTAACTGATGTCTTTGAGCGAGCTCATCGCTTTTTGCGCGGCTTGGAAGTCCGGATACGCACCGGCGAGCACCGCGGCGGAGATCGCGGAGCCGAGCGCGCACGCCTGGCTGGAGCCGGCGACCTTCATCGTGCAGCCGGTGATGTCCGCGTAGATCTGCATGAGCATCGCGTTTTTTTCTGCAATGCCGCCTGCGCAAACCACGCGATCAACGGGTACGCCGTACTCGCGGATGCGCTCGATGATGGCGCGCGCGCCGAACGCCGTCGCCTCGATGAGCGCGCGGTAAATTTCCCCGCGGGTCGTGTGCAGCGTCTGGCCGAGGATCAGGCCGCTCAGGCGGGGATCGACGAGTATGGTGCGGTTGCCGTTGTTCCAATCAAGTGCCAGTAAGCCGCTCTGGCCGGGTTGGAGTTTTGCAGCTTCGCAGGTGAGATCGCTGTGGAGCGCCCTGTCGCCGCCGAGCACGCCTTCGACCCACCACTGGAAAATGTCGCCTACCGCAGACTGGCCGGCCTCGATGCCGTAGTAGCCGGGGAGGATCGCGCCCGGCACGATGCCGCAGATGCCGGGAATATCGGCGATGGATCTATCCGTGGGCACCACCGCGCAGTCGCATGTCGAGGTGCCGATGACTTTCACCAGAGTCCCCTCATCGATGCCGCAGCCGATCGCGCCGTAATGCACGTCGAACTCTCCGATCGCGATCGGGATCCCGGCAGGAATGCCGAGCTTCTGCGCCCATTCGCCGCACAGTTCTCCGGCGGCCACGGTTGCGTCGTGCGCCTTTTCGTAAAGACGGTCACGCAACTCCGCGAGCTTCGGATCAAGCATGGAGAGAAACTCCTTGTCCGGGAGGCCGCCCCAGTCATCGGCGTAAAGCGCCTTGTGCCCCGCGGCGCAGATCCCGCGTTTGACCGCGAGCGGATCGGTCACGCCCGCGAGCACCGCAGGGATGAAGTCGCTGAGTTCCACCCAGCTATACGCCGCGGCAAATACTTCCGGTGCGATCTTCGAGCACTTCCAGATCTTGCTCCAAAACCATTCGGACGAATAGGTGTTGCCGCACTTTGCGATGAATTGTGGGCGATGTTCTCCCGCCAGTTCTGTAATGCGCGCCGCCTCGGCGTAACTGGTGTGGTCTTTCCAAAGCCAGCATTCTGCCGCGAGGTGCCTTTCCATTTATGGAGCAGGGCGAGCGGAACGTTATGCTGATCAACCGGAATCGGACTCGACCCCGTCGTATCGATCCCGATGCCAATGACGCGATCCGCGGAGAACGCGGGAATTTTGCGAGCCTGCTCAAGCGCGCCGAGTACGGATCTTTCCAACCCGAGGATATAATCGCCGGGATGCTGCCGGGCGACGTTATGATCGTGCGGATCGAGCAGAATACCATCCTTGCCGCTGGGGTAAGCAAAGACGCAGGTTCCGAGTTCACGGCCGCTGGTGACATCGACGACGATGGCGCGCACCGAGTTCGAACCGTAATCAATTCCGAGGGTGAACGACATCGGAGGGGCATCCTAGGAAACGAACCTGCGCACGCGCAAGAGTTCCCAATGCGGCTGCGCGAGTTACCGGAGGCTTTGGCTTTGACGGCTGCCGGGGCTCGTGGTCACGGTCCAGGATAATGCGAAATAAATGTGCTGGTTGGCGCATCCTTTCCACCTCACCTTCGATTTACTAACCATGAGACACCATTTTTTCCCGCTGCTCGCGCTCGCCCTGGTCTCCTCCGCGTCCGCTGATGTGCTGAAAATCAACGGCTCCACGACTGTAAATTTGCCTGCGGCGGAAGCGGCGGAAATTCTGCGCACGGAGAAGGGAATGCAAATCCAGATCGATACGCAGGGCGGGAGTTCTGGAGGGATTTCCAACGTCGGCGATGGACAGGTGCAAATCGGGATGTCGTCGAAGCCGCTGGCGGAATCCGACCGCTCGAAGTATCCGAAGGTCGATTTTCACTCGATCCACATCGGCGAGGATGCAGTGGCGATGGTGGTGTCGAAGGATGTGTGGGAGTCGGGCGTGAAGGCGCTGACGGCGGAGCAGGTGCGGGCGATTTACGAAGGGAAAATAACGAACTGGAAGGAGGTCGGCGGGGAGGATCGGCGGATTGCGTTCTTCAACAAGGAGCCGGGGCGCGGGACGTGGGAGGTCTTCGCGCATTGGGTCTACGGCGATCCGAAGACGGCGCCGCTGGCGAATTTCCCGGAGGTCGGCGGCAATGAGGAGACGCGCAACAAGGTGGCCTCGACGCGCGGGGCGATGTCGCAGCTCAGCGCCTCGTGGGCGGATGGGAAGCGGGTTTTTCCGCTCGGGCTCACAACGGAGGAGGGCAAGGTGGTCGAGCCGAGTGCAGTGAACATTGCATCGCATGCTTATCCGATGAGCCGGCCGCTTTTCCTCATCACGAATGGAGAGCCCTCGGGGGAGGCGAAGACGTTCGTGGAGTTTATGCTGAGTGAGCGGGGGCAGGAGCTGCTGAAAAAGCACGGCTATCTGGCGTTGGCGCAGTTGAAATGATGGCGGCTGTGGCGGCGGCGCTTCACCGCCGGATGTGTTGGAGGCGCCTTCGCCTCCAAGTCCTCGCGGCGGGGACGCCGCGGGAATTTCCTGCGATGAGGGCGTCGCATCTGCGCGCATGAGACGGCCGAGTTTGACGTTTGTTTTGAGCATCGCTTTTTCCGCGCTGGCGGTTGGCGCGCTCGGGCTCATGATCACGCTGTTTGCGTGGCAAACGATCCCGGTGCTGCGGCACGAAGGTCTATCGTATTTCACGGGAAGGACGTGGCATTACCGCGCGGAGATTTTCGGCGCGCTGCCGATGATTTTTGGGACGGTAATCGTCTCGCTCGTCGCGATGCTGGTCGCCGCACCGCTGGGGATCGGGGCGGCGGTTTTCACGGCGGAATTTTTACCGCGTCGGCTCCGGCTGGCGGCGAAAATTGTGATTGAGCTGCTCGCGGGCGTGCCCTCGGTCGTTTATGGGCTGCTGGGGATTTTGTTTCTGCGGAACTGGATCTACGACGGGCTCGAGCGGTTCGATTTATTGAGCGGCGACACGCTGCTCACGGCGGGCCTGCTGCTCGCGGTGATGGTGCTGCCGACGATCATGACGCTTTCCGATGATGCGTTACGCGGAGTCGGCGCGGCGCAGCGTCTCGCGGCGCGCGGGCTGGGACTCACGCGGGCGGAGGCGATCCTAACGGTGAGCTTGCCGCAGGCGCGGGCGGGGATTTTTTCCGCGTTGCTGCTCGGTCTGGGGCGGGGGCTCGGGGAGACAATCGCGGTGTTTTTAGTGGTGGGGCGGCAGGACAATAATCTGCCCGAAAGTCTGCTCACGCTGCGTCCGCTGCTCGAGGCGGGGCAGACGCTCACGAGCAAGCTCGGCGGCTCGGAGACGGATATCGCGTATGGCGATCCGCTGCATTGGGCGGCGATGGTCGGACTGGGGCTCATTTTGCTGGCGATCGTGACGGGGGTGACGCTGGCGGGCGGGGTGCTAGCACATGGAAAGGAAACACATGCGTAAGGCGGCGAATATTTGCTTTGCGCTAGCCACGGGAGCTTGCGCGCTCATCTCGGCGGGGATGCTCGCGCTCATCGTCGGCGCGATTTTATTCCGCGGACTGCCGGCCGTGAGCTGGAGTTTTCTCACCGAGCAGATCGCGCTCGTCGGCGCGGCTGGCGGCATTTTCTATAACCTCATCGGCACGCTCATCCTCGTCGGCACGGCTCTCGCGGTGAGTGTGCCCATTGCGACCGGGCTCGCGCTCACGCACAGCGTCTATCTCGCTGGCTCGCGGCTCCGGCGCGCGCTCACGCTGCTGCTCTACACGCTCAATGGCGTGCCTTCTATCCTCTTCGGCCTGCTCGGGCTCATGATTTTCGTGCGCTGGCTCGACTGGGGAAAGTCGTGGCTCGCGGGCGGAATCCTGCTTGGTCTGATGATCATCCCGACCGTGACGGTCGCGCTGATCGAGCGGATCGAGAGCATCCCGGCGCGTTATCTCGAGGCGGCGGCGGGGCTCGGGCTGCGGCGCGCGCAGATCATCCGCGCGGTGATCCTGCCGCAAAGCGCGACCGGGCTCGTGACTGGCGCGCTGCTTGGCCTGGCGCGCGCGGCGGGCGAGACGGCGCCGATCATGTTCACGGCGACGATTTTTGCTGGCGCGACCATCCCGCTTGCGATCAAGGAAAGCCCCGTGCTTTCGCTGCCGTATCACATCTTCATCCTCGCGCAGGATTCGTTCGATCCCGGCGTCGGGCCGAAAATGTGGGGCGCGGCACTGGTGCTCCTCGCGCTCGTTTTCATCGCGAGTCTCGTCGCGCTGCCGGCGCGGCTGCGCATCCATGAGGAGGCGCATGGATAGCGTCGATTGCGGATTGACGGTTGCGGATTGCGGATTGGCGGAGCCGGTGTTGCGGGTCGAGGGATTGAACGTTCGCGCGGGCGGGCGGCGGATTTTGGCCGACGTGAATCTGGAGATTCAGCCACGGCAGGTGTTCGGGATCATCGGGCCGTCGGGCGCGGGGAAAAGTACGCTGCTCAAGTGCCTGAACCGGCTCATCGACCTCACGCCCGGGCTCGCGGTGAGTGGCGAGGTGCGGTTTCATGGCGAGTCGATCTACCGCGCAGGCTGCGATGTGGATGCGCTGCGGGCGCGCATCGGGATCATCTTTCAGCAGCCGGCGGTTTTCCCGACGAGCATTTATCGGAACGTGATTTTCGGCGTGCGCCGGCTGGGCAAGGTCCCGCGGCGCGAGTGGCCCGCGACCGCGGAGCAGGCGCTGCGCGAGGCGGCGCTGTGGGACGAGGCCAAAGACCGTCTTCACGACTCCGCGCTGAAACTTTCCGTCGGCCAGCAGCAGCGGCTCTGCCTCGCGCGCACGCTGGCGCTCGGGCCGGAGATCATCCTTATGGACGAGCCGACGAGCGCGCTCGACCCCCGTTCGACCGCCGCGATCGAGGAGTTGATCGTCCTTTTAAAAAAGACGCGCACCATCGTGCTGGTGACCCACAACACCGCGCAGGCCCGCCGCGTGACCGATTGGCTCGCGTGCGTCTGCCCGCGTGGCGATGCCGGCGAAGTGGTCGAGAGCGCCTGTTGCGATGCGCTTTTCGACAACCCGCAATGCCAGGAGGTCGCGGAATTTCTCAACCACGAAGGACTCTTGCGGCCATGAGCAAAATGCAATTTCCCGTCCTGCCGATTCATTCGCTCGACACCCTCTGGTTCCAAGTCTCGGGCACGCTGTGCAATTTGCGCTGTCACCATTGCTTCATTTCGTGCTCGCCGGAAAACCACACGCTCGGGCTGCTGAGCTACGAGCAGTTCGCGCCGCATCTCGAGGCGTCGGTGGGGCTCGGCGTGAAGGAGTATTACTTCACGGGCGGCGAGCCGTTCATCAACAAGGACATCTTCCGCATCCTCGAGGCGACGCTCGCGGTCGGGCCGGCGACGGTGCTCACGAATGCGACGCGGTTCACCGAGGAAAAAATTGCGCAGCTCGAGAAGCTGCGCGACGACTCCATTTACTCCCTCGAGCTGCGCGTGAGCATCGACGGTTTTTCGCCTGAAACCAACGACCCGATTCGCGGCGAGGGGACGTTCGACCAGGCGATGAATGGCGTGCGGATGCTGGTGGCGGCAGGTTTTCTGCCGATCATCACGTCGATGCGGTCGTGGCCGATGCAGGAGGACGATCATTTTCTCGCCGAGTTCCGGGCGCGGCTGGCGGAGATCGGCTACGCGCATCCGCGGATGAAATTGCTCCCGTCTTTGAAAATAGGGCAGGAGGCGATGCGTGATCACGGCTACGCGAAATACGAGTTCGTGACCGAGGAAATGATGCGGGGGTACGACGAGAGTTTGCTGCTCTGTCACAACAGCCGTGTCGTCAGCGACAAAGGCGTGCATGTCTGCCCGATCCTCGTGGATCGGCCTGATGCGAATCTTGGGACGACTCTCGATGACGCGATGCAGGGCTATAAGCTTCGGCATCAGGCGTGCTCGACTTGCTATACTTTTGGCGCGCTCTGCTCGAACGCGACCGGCTCGGGGATGGAAGCGGCGCGGCCCTCGGCAGCGGCGGCGTCGGTCGATCCGCGGCGCGAGGCGCACGAGCGGATGCATGTGGAAAAATGGAAGGCGGGTGTGCAATAGTGGCACCCATGACGAATAAACTATCGGTTGTGATCGAAGAAGATGAAGACGGCTGCTATGCCTTTTGTCCTGAGTTGCCGGGCTGTCAAACTCAGGGAGACACTGTGAGCGAAGCGATGCAGCACATCCGCGAAGCGATCGAGCTGTATTTAGAGACCCTCGATGTGGAGGAGCGGCGCGCGCATCTGAGCCGACATGTCTTCACTTCGTCCGTGGAGGTGGCCGTTGCCTAAACTTCCGCGCCTTACAGCAAAGGAAGGCGGCGCGCTATTGTTGGATCGCGGGTTCGCGTTGCTCCGAACCAAGGGCAGTCACTGCATCTATCACAACGGTATCGTCAGAGTTGTAGTGCCGTTTCACGCCGGCAAAATTCTGCATCCAAAAATCGTTCGTGAGATTATGGCGGCGGTCGGGGAGGGATGAAAAAGCGCATCGCCATCATCGGAGCGGGCCCGGTCGGGCTCGAGGCGGCGCTCGCCGGGACGGAGCGCGGATACGACGTGACCGTGTTCGAGCGCGGCGGGGTCGCACAGCATGTGCGGAGCTGGGGGCATGTCATGATGTTTTCGCCTTTCGCGATGAATGCCTCGGACGCTGGAAAAACGCGTCTGTCGAACTTGCCGGATGACGAAGCGCTCCTCACGGGCTCGGAGTTTGCCGACGCCTATCTCGCGCCGCTCGCGGAGACGTTGCCGGTGCAGACGGGAGTCGAAGTTGTGTCGATCGCGCGCAGCGGCGCGCTCAAGGGGGAAAAGATCGCGGTGCCGGAGCGGGGCGAGTCCCCCTTCAAACTTCTCCTCGCGCGGAATGGCGACGAGTGGATTGAGCACGCGGATGTCGTGCTCGATTGCACCGGCACTTTCGCGACGCCGAATCCGCTGGGTGATGGTGGCATGCCCGCGCCGGGCGAACGCGCGTGCCGGGATTGTATCGACTACAGGATGCCAAAAGTCGGCGACCAGTTTGTCGAAAAGCGTGTGCTGGTGCTGGGCGGCGGGCATTCGGCTGCGACGGCGATTTGGGAGCTGGCGCGGATCGAGGGCGCGCGAATTGTATGGGCGACTCGCAAGCCGCATTCGCCGCCTTGCGTGCGCGTTCCAGACGATGCGCTCTTCGGGCGCGATCGGCTCGCCGAAGCCGCGAATGTCCTCGCAAGCTCGCGGGCAGTCGATTTTCGGCCCGGGCGCTCGGTGCTTTTTTTGCAAAAGACGGAGACCGGCATCCGCGTGAAACTCGGCGAGGACGAAGAGATCGAGGTGGATCGTATCGTTGCCTGCGTTGGCTTTCGCCCGGACATGTCGCTCACCCGCGAGCTACAGACGCAGACGTGCTGGGCGACCGAGGGGACATATCCGCTGGCGGCGATGATGCTCGGGGAGACGGGCGCAGATTGTCTTGCGGTGCCGGTGGGCGGGGCGGAAATGCTGCTGCATCCCGAGCCGGGGTATTTCGCACTCGGGATGAAGAGCTACGGGCGGAGTCCGAATTTCCTCATCCGCACGGGGCGGGAGCAGATCGAGAATGTTTTTCGATGGATGGAGACGCCCTCCGCATGACTCGCATCGCACTTTTTGGCGGCGTCTATAGCAATCACCTCGCGCTCGCGGCGCTCATCGCGGAGTGCCATCGTCGCGGGATCGAAAGCATCTATTGCCTCGGTGATTTGGGCGCTTTCGGACCGCACCCCGGCCGTGTTTTTCCGCTGCTCCAAGACGCCGGCATCCCGGTCGTGCAGGGAAACTACGACAACTCCGTCGGTAACAACCTCGCCGACTGTCAGTGTGGCTACACCGACGCGCGCGACAATCATTTCGCCCGCATCTCGTACGACTACACTTTTCGCCATACGTCCGAGGCGAACAAAACTTGGATGCGGGATCTGCCTAATGAAATCCGCCTAAATCTCAGCGGCAAACGGGTGCTCCTCTGCCACGGCTCCCCGCGCAAGACGAACGAGTTTGTCTGGGAGACGACCAGCTCGCTCGGCTTCCTGCGCCGGCTGTGCGACACGCACGAGGCGGACATCATCGTCGCCACGCACACGGGCCTCCACTGGCATCGCGACCTCGGCGGCGGACGGCATTTCATCAACTGCGGCGCGATCGGCCGCCCAGCGAACGACGGGCGGACGTGCGTCTGGTTCACCATCCTCTCGGTGGAAAATGACGATGTCCAAATCGAGTTCGTCCCGCTCGCTTACGATTACACGCGGCTCGCCGCCGAGATGCGCGAGGAGGGGTTGCCCGAGGAATTCGTCGAGACAATCGAGACCGGCTGGTGGACGACCTGCCTCGAAGTCCTCCCGATGAAAGAGCGAACGCGCGGTGTCTATTGAGCGCCCCGGAACACGAAAGCTGGCGCGCTACTTCGCAGCGGTCAGTAGATCGAGAGCTTTGCGCGTGTTGTTGAGGCGCAGGATGCAGAGACCTTTTTTTGAGCCGGGGCTGGTGGCGAGGTAGGCGTATTCGATGTTGATCTTCGCCTTGCTCAGCTTCGCGGCGATGCCGGCGAGGGTGCCGGGCTTGTTGCTGTTCTCGATCATGAGGACTTCGTTCTCGACGACGAGCGTGTTGTGATCCTCGAAAATTTGCAGGGCGGCGGCGGTGTTGCTCACCACCATGCGCACAACGGCGTGATCGACCGTGTCTGAGATGCTCAGGGCGTAGATGTTGATTTTCGCCTTCGAGAGTTCCTCGCAGACGGCGGCGAGGACGCCTGGTTTATTTGCGAGGAAGACGGAGAGCTGAGTGACGATGTCCATGCGCGGGAGTGTCGGAGTCGGGCCGGGTGGGCGTCGAGGGGAAAAGCGAGGCGGGATGCGATTTGCCGGATTTGCGACATTTTTGCGGGGAATGTGCAGGGATTTGCCTCCCGGGCTTGCCTTTCGTGTCCGGGTTCGATCATCTGCCGCCTCCCCTTTTCCCAAAAAAAACGACCCCATGAGAGAACTCGACGAGCAGGAACGGCTCATCGTCCGCGCGCTCATCCGCGACCCGCGCGAATCCGACAACGCCATCGGCGAACTGACCGGCGTGAATGTGCGCACGGTCGGGCGCAAACGGCAGAAGCTCGAGCAGGAGGGAATCCTGAGCTATCACACGCACCTCGATCTCTCGGGGCTCGGCACGGGGCAATTCCTGACGCGCCACCTATATACGATCAAATTCCGCATCGGCATCACGTTGAAACAGATCGTGGAGGACATCAAACGCGACCCGAAGGTAAAGTCGATCTTTACGGAAATCATCTTCGAGAGCCAAATCGCGGAGGTGGATGGGAAGGTGGCGCTTTTGTTATTCATCGATGGAGAAAGCGACGCGGACATCGTGCAGACGGTGCAGGAGAAGTTGATCCCGAGCCTGCTGTCGAATCACGGCGCGGACTCGATCGAGGAGGTCTCGACGATGCGCATCCTGGCGCCGAACCGGGTGATGCGGAATTATCTACCGCTTGTAAATATGGAGCACGGCTATATCCGGAAGGATTGGCCGGATGAAGCGATCTATGTGGGCAAGGTCGGGAGTTGAATGGATCTATTCGGCGATGAGAATGCGGCGGTGACGGCGGCGGCCGGGCCGCTCGCGACGCGGATGCGACCGCGGACGCTGGAGGAGTTCGCGGGGCAGGAGCACATTCTCGGGGAGGGAAAACTGTTACGTCGCGCGATCGTGGCGGATCGGATCGCGTCGATCATTTTGTATGGTCCGCCGGGAACAGGGAAGACCACGCTGGCGCAGATCATCGCGGCGGGGACGGACTCGCGGTTCGAGCGGTTGAGCGGGGTGGAAAGCACGGTCGCCGACATGCGGCGGGTGACGGCGACCGCGGCGAATCGACTGAAAACGAACGGCGCGCGGACGATCCTGTTCATTGACGAGATTCACCGTTTCAACAAAGCACAACAGGACGTGCTGCTGCCGGATGTGGAGAGCGGGGTGGTCAGGTTGATCGGCGCGACGACGCACAACCCGTTTTTTTACGTAAACAGTCCGCTGGTCTCGCGCTCGCAGGTTTTCCAACTCGAGCCGCTCTCGGTCGCGAACCTAACAGAACTGATGCGGCGGGCGCTGGCGGATGAGGAGCGCGGATTGGGTGGGCGCGGGATCGAGATAACGGACGAGGCTTTGAAACATCTGGCCGAGATCAGCGATGGGGATGGGCGGAAATGTCTGAACGCGCTGGAAATCGCGGCGCTGACGACGCCGGCGCAGGATGGCATCGCGCGGATCGATCTCGCGGTGGCGGAGGAAAGCATCCAGCGCAAGGCGGTGGTCTATGACGGCGACGGCGACGCGCACTACGACACGATCAGCGCGTTCATCAAGAGCATGCGCGGGTCGGACCCGGATGCGGCGGTTTATTGGCTGGCGAAGATGTTGTATGCCGGGGAAGACATCCGGTTCATCGCGCGGCGGATCGTGATCTGCGCCAGCGAGGATGTGGGGATGGCGGATCCTCAGGCGCTCGTCGTGGCGGTGGCGGCGCAGCAGGCGGTGGAGTTTGTCGGAATGCCGGAGGCGCAGATTCCGCTGGCGCACGCGGCGATTCATCTGGCGACGGCACCGAAAAGCAACCGGGCGTGTGTGGCCATCGGGAAGGCGATGAGTGATGTGAAGTCGGGGGTCACGCTGCCGGTGCCACGGCATCTGCGCGATGGGCATTACAAAGGGGCGGAGCAGATGGGGCACGGCGAGGGTTACAAATACAGCCACGACTTCGAGGGCGGCTATGTGCCGCAGGCGTATCTGCCGGAGGGCCGTCGGTATTACGAGCCGACGGAGAATGGAAACGAGCGGCGGGTGAAGGAGCGGCTGGAGTATTGGCGGGCGCTTTTTGAGATGGAAAAAGGG
>PPFU01004006.1_pt1 | contig 14453 bp, 10 predicted proteins | sample 1535991 | NCBI WGS metagenome assembly PPFU01 (sample SAMN04901290, study PRJNA319586) | Hypolithon metagenome, whole genome shotgun sequencing project. | isolation source: Antarctic Hypolithon | place: Antarctica: Miers Valley | collected 2014
AAGTCGTTGTTTATTCTTCCTCTTTCGTCGTTCCTTTTTCAACGTTCACCCTTGACATCAGCCTTCGGAGCGCGCCCGGACCGTCTTCGCCACCGCTTCTCTTAGCACGCTGGAGAACGCTAAGCCGCTGCGATGATTGAACTTTCCTGACACGTGCCGCCGAAGCCAGTATCCTAGAACAGGTCGGAATTTCCGTCCGGGTGCTGCCGTCTCGCTTCCGAAAACCCCTTCCGGAAACGTCGGCTCATCAGGAGTAGGCGACGTGACAAGGCTGAGCAAGCGCACGGTCGACAAGGCCGAGCGGCGCGAGAAGGACTATTTCCTATGGGACGAAGAGCTGCTCGGCTTCGGGCTACGCGTGTTCGCGTCGGGCCGTCGCAGCTACCTTGTCCAGTACCGCTCGGGCGGCCGGACGCGACGGTTCACCATCGGCGCGCACGGGGTTTGGACACCCGAGACCGCTCGTGTCGAGGCGCGCGTGCTGCTCGGCCGCATCGCCAAGGGCGACAATCCCGCCGAGGAGCGCCAGCTCGACCACAAGGCCATAACAATCAAGGAGCTCTGCGAACGGTATCTGGAGGACGCCAAGAATGGGCTGATCCTAGGCAAAGGGCGGCGTCCAAAGAAGGCATCGACGATCTACACCGACGAGGGCCGGATCAAGCGGCACATTATCCCGCTGCTGGGTTCTCGCCGGGTCAAGGACATCACCTCGGCCGATGTTACCCGCTTCATGCGCGATATCGCTGCGGGCAGGTCGAAGCTCGACGAGAAGACCCGCAAGCACGGACGCTCGATCGTCCGCGGCGGGATTGGCACCGGGACTCGGACCGTGGGGCTGCTCGGCGCCATCTTCACCTACGCCAAAGAGAACGGCATCGTCGAAGCTAACCCCGCGCACGGCATCCGCAAAGCCGCCGACCAGAAGCGGAACCGTCGTCTATCGGAAGACGAGTACAGGGTGCTGGGCGAACTGCTTGGGGCCGCAGCCGGAGACGATCAGCTCGCGACGGCGGCCGACATGGCGCGAGCCATCGCGCTGACGGGTTGCCGCCGGGGCGAGATCATTGACCTCACCTGGCCGGAGATCGACGGCGGAAACAGCTGTTTACGGCTGCGGGACAGCAAGGAGGGCGCGTCGGTCCGCCCGATCGGGCTTCCCGTCCTTGAGTTGCTCGACCGGCGGAAGCCCAGACTGCCAGCCGGTCCCGTCTTCCCCGGGACGATCGAGGGCAAGCCCCTCGTCGGCTTTCCCAAACACTGGGACAAGATCGTCGCCGGCACGGCGCTCGCTCGGATCACGCCGCACGTGCTGCGCCACAGTTTTGCAAGCACCGCAAACGACCTTGGTTTCACAGAGTCGACGATCGCGGCGCTTCTTGGCCACGCGCAAGGCACAATCACCAGCCGCTACATTCACACTGTCGATACGGCTCTGATTATGGCCGCTGATACGGTCGCCGGCTACATTCAGGGGCTGTTAGACGGTCTGGCCTTCAAGCAGCCCGCCTACGCACTCGATCGCAGCGCTCGGAAGGCCGCGCTCGCGCGCTTCCTAGCGGAGGCTGCGGAGCCGCTAGACGACGAAGCTCAGCGCGTTCCGGCGTAGGAGGTTCGGAGATCGATGATCCGAAGTGCGCATCTCGGTGTGTCTGTCGGCTTGGTGGACGCCCTACCGGCTACTCAAGGCTGCCGGCGCCCGTGCAAGAACCGTGTTTTGCATAACGGACTTGCCGGTCCGTGCAGCGACGGCGAAACAGAAAGGATCGTAGGTTTCACGAATCGTTCCGAGGGCAGTTTGACCGGCACACAGATCGTTCGCGACACGCTTGCCCGTCACCGCGAGCAGCCATCGATTGGGCTGGACCTCACGTTCCCCATCAACTGGCAATTGGATGTCGACCTCGCGCGGATGCTGTCGAAAGATCTACGAGGAGCCGGCACCGCCTGGGAGGTCAGGCGAGCGACACCGAGCCTCGGCGATATGGTCCCAGCGAAGTGTGGGTTGTACATGTTCGTCTATCGCTCGCATCTCGATCTAGCGATGGCCAAGGGGGCTGACCATCAGCCCTCCTGGGTTCTATACGTTGGACGCGCCGGCAATGCGGAGAGCGCGCGAACGCTGAAGGATCGCTACCGGGGCGAGTACGCAAGGTATGTCTCTGGTGACATCGAGCAGCTATGGTCGGACGAACCCGTTCGCGGGCGGGCTCAGATGCTGCAACGGTATCTGTGCCTCTGGCCCCTTGAATATTGGTTCCTCGTCGTCGAGGACCGGACGAAAATTGTTCACCTGGAAGATCGGCTTATCAAGCTTCTGTCTCCTCCCCTCAACAGCTACGGCCGTCTTCGGATAAAAGCGAGCGCGCCCAGCCCAGCTTTTAGGACACGCTGATGACGAACAAGACATTTATTCCTGCTTTTAAAGCTAGTGTCGGCGATTGGGACTACTTCATCTGCATCATGAAGTATGCCGAAGTAGCCCGGCAAGTTGGTTTTGCCTATGAGCTTGGTGGAAACTCAGACCTGAACACGATGATTCAGAGGGGGCTCGGCGATCGCACGGACTCGATCAAGCGCTACCTTCTCGACTCAGAGCACCGGTTCCTTGGGGCGCTGATCATCGCGGCATGGGGAGGCGCGCCGACCTACATCGACGTGTCGATGGATGACCCTGACGGAATGCTTTCGGGTATTGATCGACAGTTTGGTGTTCTGACATTTGACGGAACTCAACAGTATTTCGCCCTCGACGGGCAACACCGCCTCAAGGCGATCAAGGAGGCCATCAAGAATAAACCCGAGCTTGGTAAGGAAGACATTTGCGTAATTATGGTGTCGCACTTTGATTCGGACGAAGGAAAAATCCGAACCCGCCGCCTGTTTACCAACATCAATCGGAATGCGAAGGCGACAACGGGTGCCGAAAACATCGTTCTCGATGAGGACGACGGCGCTGCGATCCTAACCAGACGCTTGCTCACGGAGCATCCGTTCTTGTCAATGGAAGGCGTAGTGAAAGTGTTCACCCGGCAGGGGGATGAGGGCGAACTAAAGCTTGCGGCCGGCAATGTCGCTCAAGGAGACAAGAAGGCTCTAACGACGATCGCCAATCTTTACGACGTTGTCCGAACGTTAAGCTTCGATCTTGATCCGTCCATGCGCCGCCCGCAAGCCCGTCCTTCAGACGACGTGCTCGAAGCATCTTACGAGGTCATTTCTACTCGCCTCGACGAGCTGCTCGCCGCGGCGGGCGATGTCCGAACTCCGCTTGCGGGCGGTGCCAACGCCAAGGATATCCGCGCTCAGAAGGGCAAGGAAGCCGACGGTTCACCCTTCATGCGCCCAGTGATCCAGAAAACGGTCGCGAGGGTCGTGGCTGAGATCGCAGCTCAGGGAGCGCTCGAGTGGCCAGAGATCATGAAGCGCATTGGCGCCCTGAATTGGCGCATAGGTGATGCGCCTTGGTTGGCGGTCTTTAACCCCGTCACAGGCAAGATGATCTCATCCAAGGATAACGCCGACCTTCTCCGCGATCTGTTGTACGTGCACATTGCAGCGCCCAGTAAGCAGTCGATCACCCGCGCCAGAAAGCAGTTCAAGGATCTCCGCGGAACCGCCTACCCGATCGCCGAAGACGTTCTCTTGAAACAGCTTACGCCTCACACCGAAGAGAAAATTCTCATTGAGGAGCTAGTTCCGGCAGAGGCAGAAGACTTCAACGGTCTGGCCGAGACGGATGATTCGGATGCGTAGCTACTTGTGGCAGGTGATGCATCCGGCGGAGACCTCATCCACCCCATAGAAGTCGTCGATCGTCAGCCCGTCGTCCCCGGCAAGGGGGTTTAAGCGGCGGCGGGAAAAAAGCCGGTTCCGCCGTTGCTCGAACTCGTCCTCGATCGCCTTCGTGCGTTCTGGACGCTCGATATCTTCGAGACTCTCGCCCTGACTCCAGGTGAATGGAGAGCCGTGCTGAAGCGCGGTTTTCTCGTAGCTTTTCGCGTCCTCAAAAGCATCTGGATGCTCGCGCTTCAAGCGGACCCACTCAATCTTCTGCTGAAAGAAGCAGAATGTGCAGCCCGACCGCGTCCGCCATCTGTAGTAGTCGGGCTCACCCACTCCGGCGCTGTCAAGCATGTCGATCACACCGGCGCGATCGATCCCTGCCTCCCGAAGCGGAAAGTGCACCTTCATATTCTCGTGGGTAGATTGGTACCCGTCGCGATTCGGCTCATCGGCCCGAATCGCAACGTAGGAATGGACGGCGATGCCAGCGTCGAGATCGTTCCGGAGCCATCTCTCAAGCGGACGCAGCTTGAGCTGTCGCGTGCACCAACGCGTCCGTGGCGACGGGAGAAAGTGCTTGTATTCCTTCAGCCAGAAATCGAAATCACGGTCGGGGTTGAGCCGCACGATCGGCTTGCCCAAGAAGCCTTCTAAGCGATCAAGGAAGGTATAGACTTCAGCCAACTCTTTGCCGGTGTCGGTGAAGAAATACTCCATCGGGACTTCCGGACGCGATTGCCGCATATGCACCGCAAGCGCGGCGCTGTCGCGCCCGCCGGATATACCGAGGATGTGTCGCTCGCGAGAGCCCGTCATGCTGCTTCGGCCGCTTCCTCGGCCGACAGCCGCTCCACTACGCGCGCGAGGGCGGCCAACTCAACCGTTGTCCTGACATTGCAAACGCGCATACGTCTCAACAGATCGTCGGCAATCTTGTCGGCTTGAACCATCTCCTGTGCGGTAACCTCGAACGTATGAAAGAGCGGCTGCTCCTTTGGGTTCAGACCAACGACGACTGAGATTGCTTGGGCAGTAGGGGCGCGACCCTTCACCCCTGCGAAGGTCTCGGCCTCTCGGAAGCGGCGAGCCAGCTTGGCCAGCTCGAACGTCGCTTGCTCATGCTCACGATCGGACCAGTTCCGAGGAGGTTTGTGAACCAAGAGGCTTGCGAGACCTTCGATATCCCCCTCGCTGCCCTCGAACGCGCCGGCCCGCATGGCGAAGGCGTCGAGACGTAGATCGGCCGTGACGCCCGAAGCTGTCACCGCGCGCGAGCCCAAACCCTCGAATGAAGACGGGTCGACGCCGAGTTGCGTCGCGATCGCTGCGCGAAGCTGATCAAGCATTGCGGGATACGCCGCTTCCGCGTCTTGTAGCGCCTGCGTTACGGCAACGGCGGCATCGAGTTCACCGGTCAGGACCTCGGCGAGATCCGAGAAAAGGAGCGCTTCAGGATCGCTCGCCTTCAGAACAATGTCGCGCACACGCCCAGCTTTAGGCGTCAGCCTCGCCGTGCGTTGAGCCCACAGCGGCAGTGCGTGGAAGCGCTGGTAAAGTGCGGAGGCGACCGTAAGCGCCGAAGCTTCGATTGCTTCGCGTTCATGCGAAAGCAAGGCGGCCAGACGCTGAACAAACGCCTCGTCACGCTTTGAGCGCGCTACTCGCCGAAATTCGACGCCTGCCGGATTCTGCATCATACGATCGACGAAAACGTCGTCGATTGCGGCCTGATACGCGCCTTCCACATAAACTGCGGTGGTGGTGCGGTGGGCCAGCAAGAACGCCAAGGCGAGCAGAGGCATTACCCCGCGCTTCATACCGTAAGGACGACGCGCCCATTTTGCATAAAGATCCTCGAGCGTGGTTCTCCGACCTGATGCGAGGAGGTTCCAGACAGGTAGCAGGCTTCGCCCTTGAGGCGAGTCGTCTGGGTCGTGGAAGCGCCATACCCCCGCTTTATCCACCCTGTGCAGGCCGAACGGCCCCAGCACTGTAAGATAGAGTCCCCGTTCTGCAGGATATTTAAGGATGCCCAAATCCGGCTCGCCGGAACTGGTGACCATCGCATGGGCAAGCGCCCTCAAGCCTGCCATCGCGCTGCTCGACGGTCGATCACGATAGAGCAACTCGGATTGTAATGTTGGCGTCAGCGCGAAGGCTTTGGATGCGGATGCCGACGCGATCACTGTGAGCGGACAGCCATCGAGCTTCTTCTCGCGCTCCCCGAGGGTCCACCAAGCCGCGCGCGAGAACGCTTCCATCAGCTCGCGGCGGACGGCGTCGGTAACCTGCGCACGTCTCGCGGACAGCTCGCGCCGTGCAATGCGATCACCCGCCATCTGAGGATGCGAGGCCTCCACACGGTCGATCGCGTAAAGCTCGGTCGCATGGTCACGCAGCATGAAGACGTTCTTGGCTACCGCGACCGCCGCGATGACCCCGGCTTTCTCGAGAGCCTCACCAAGTAGTCGCGCGGCCGACTCGGGTTTCGCCTCAAAGGTGTAGGCATCGGGAAGCAGAAGCACGAGAATGCCAGTGGATTGACGCTTGGCCTTCGCAATCTGCTGAGCAACACCCTCCGCCCAGCCTTTGGCGTTGGAAGGGACATCCTCGCCAAATTGAATCAGCACGTCGAAAGTGCGGAGCGCCCCCGTCTCAAAGTAGTGGCGCTTCGCCGCGATTGGACCAATCCCGAGCCGCGACGGCAATTCGGTCAATACACTAGCTTCGAGCCGATCTGTTGCCTTCCTGAGCGCTTCGTCCAGATCGAAGTCGCTACCGGCGAAGAGCGCGTAACCGCCAAGCCGCGGTTGGCGGATCAGGATCGCGCGGCTCACCAACTCGCCCAGCGCAGCATCTACTGCCTTGGGCGATTCTCCTGGCGCGCAAAGAGGAATAATATCATCCGCGACCGCCAGGCCAGATCCGTTCCTGAAGAACTCGATTAGCGCCGCCGCCTTCGCGAGTTTGGCACACAATGAGCTTCGCAGGGCAGCGCGCTCCACAGCTTCCATTGCCAATGTCATGCGTGAGCCGTCCGGTCCGATCGAAAGAGCGGTACCGAAATTGGCGACGAGGTAGTCCCATAGCTGGTCGGGTCCGAACCAAGCGTCAGGCCCGTCAGCCTCCGTTGCTGCAAGGTGCGCTTGGAAGCCATGAGGCTCAGCCGACGACAGAAACCCGAACACGCTGCGCTCATTTTGGGCGAACCGCTGACGCGATACGGGGCCAAGGAGAAGGGCCGTGACGGGGTGCAGAGGCCAAGCTTGATGGAGCGCCTGCGCTAACACGGCCGGGTCAATCGGACGTCGCGCAGCCACAGCGGTAGCTGTCTGCAAAGCGAGGTCGCAGGCCGAAGCCGGCGCTCGATCTGTCACGATCGCATGAGCAAGCAGCGCCGCTACTTCGTCGGCCTGCGCGACAAACGGGACGTTCTGAAAACGCCCTTGCACCTTTGCCCACTCGTCGCGCGCGATACGACCAAATCTTCCTGCATATTGCTCAAACGACTGGTGAAGAATGCCGATGATGATCAGTTTCCCGTTCGACCTAGCCGAGCGCTCGGCCAGGTCTTGCAGCAGGTGAACGTCACCACCTTCCGCCATCGCATGCTCAAAGAATTTGCCGAGCTCGTCGACGATGAGCAGCAAACCCCCGCGCGCTTCCGCTTCCTTTTCCAGGCGAGCTATCAATGCGCGGTCATCAGTTTCAATCGCCGCGCGAACCGGCTTGCTCCAACGAAACGCCTTCGACGCTGCCGCCGCTAAGTCGGCAGCCAAGCTCGCCCGTCGACCCGTGATAGGAAGAACGGCCCAAGCACCCGTCTCGACCGGAAATGCACGAGAAAACTGCGAAACAAGATCGGGGCCGACGATCTCCTCGGCAATCCCCCTTTGCGCGCTCGCGCCGGCAACCAGGTTGGCGACGAGAAGCGCTGCGCACGACTTGCCGCCGCCATAAGGACCTGTCCAGGTGAATGCGTGCTGCGCTCCTTCGGAGATGCCCGTGACCATCGCCTCAAGCGACTTTCGGACGCTGGCTTGCAGCACGTAACCCGTTAGCGGCGGAGTCCCGTTCAGATCGGAGTCAAGGCGGGCCGAAAGGGCGAAGCGTCTCTCTACCCGGACGACCTCCGAGAGCTTGGTCACGCGGCCCTCCTGTATGAATAGCTGGCTCTGACGAGTTCGAGCTCGTTGATTTCGGCGAGCCTCTGGTTGAGTGTTACCTGACGAAGGCCAGCCGTGTCGGTCCAGAGCATCGCCCCACCGGTGACATCGGCAATTCTCGCCATCCGAGCGTACACACTGTCTTCATCGAGCTTGAGCACTCGACCAGGCGATCCCGGCCCGTAACTCGCCTGTTCCGCCGAAAGCGTCGGAGCCTCTGGATGCCACCGAACCCAGAAGCGGAGCAGAATCACTGCGAAAACGCCGTCAGGAACATTCGGCTTTGGCCCGCGAACGAACTCGAACTGGCCGGCGAGCCGCGATTCCCTAACCAATCCGAGCTCGGCCAGCAGCGGTTCCGCAGCGTCCTCGCCAGCGTCTCCGATGCGTGGCGCGTAGCTGCGCAGGAAAACTTCGACGTCACGCCTGATCGTCTCGAGCGTTGCCCGGGCCGAGCGCGACCGAGCGAGTTCTGCCACAGCCTCGACCAACCCCTCCCGATCAAAAACGACCTGATTCAAAATGTTAAACGCGTAGAAGAAGGTCGTCGCGTTTTCCGGCGCTCCGGCGAGCGCGGCGTGGATCAGCCAAAGGGTCGCCGGGGCCTCAAGATAAGGGTCGACACCGACGCGATCGTCGAGAAGAAATCGGCCAAGGTCGGTCGGCGCTAAGGTGCCTTCGTTGTCATGGAGCACACCTGTGGCGAGCGCCCAATGACGCATTGACAAGGCCATGTTTTTGCCGACGCCAAATTGAGCTATTGCACCTTGTTCTTGAAACGTTCTCCGAACGGCACTGTCCCTTACGACGGCGTCGTACGCCTTCTTGAGCCAAAGCAAGCGCAGCGGGAATGTTTCGTGACCTGAAAAATGCAGACGAGAATCAGGTTCAGCGAAGGTGTCCCTCATTCGCGAACCCTACTGGACGATCCGTCCAGCGCGCAACCCTTAAGCTGCTTTCGACTGCTCGCGCGATGCGCTCGGCTGCAAATTCCACCTCAGCGATCGTGTTGTAGCGCGAGCAATAGAGCCGGACGGTCTCGGAAATGTGCGCGTTCGTAAGGCCAACAGCCCTAAGTACATGAGATTGCACAGTTTGTCCGCTCGCACAGGCCGACCCTTCGGACAGGCAAACGGTGTCACCGAGGCTGTCGATGAGGGACGCGGCATCGACACCGACAAGTCGTAAACTCAGACTGCCCGGCAACCGGCTCTGCGGCGCGATATGAGCTACGTATCGAACTTGCCGACGCTCCAAAGCAGTCAGAAGGTGGGCGGACAAAGCTCGGCTATGCGTCGCGTCGCCCGCTAACGACGCACAAGCGACCTCCGCTGCGGAGCCAAAGCCGACAATAAGCGGCGTCGGCAGTGTCCCGGGCCGAAGGCCTCGCTCTTGCGATCCGCCGTAGATCAACGGGCGCGGTCGGTACTCTGCCGCAGCTGAGACGAAAAGCGCGCCGACGCCCATCGGACCATACATCTTGTGCGAGGATATACTGGCGAAATCCGTAATGCTCGCGTCGAAAGGCAGCTTGCCCACCATCTGCGCCGCATCAACGTGAAGCATCGCGCCCGCAGCACGCACCAGGCTCGCGACCTCGCCGATCGGTTGGACCGTTCCAATTTCGTTATTCGCCGCCATCACTGAAACCAGCAGCGTGTTTGGCGATATCGTCGCTCTCAGGATCGATGGATCAACTATGCCATCGACCGTGACGGGAACTCGAACCACCTTGTAGCCGCGAGCTTTAAGCGCATCCGCCGCGTCGAGAACGCTCTTGTGTTCTATGGCGGAGACGATGATGTCCCGTCGAGCGTCATCGGCTTGACGCGCTGCCTCGGCGACGCCGACAATCGCAAGGTTGTTCGCTTCGGTCGCGCCGGACGTGAAAGTAATCTCCTGCGACCCACATCCGATGAGCCGCGAAAGGCTGTCGCGTGCATCTTCAACGGCTCTTGCGGCATCAAGGCCGCGACGATGAGGGGAGTGAGCGTTGGCCGCACGGTCAGACCACCACGGTGCCATTGCTGCGAGCGCCTCGGGCGCAAGCGGCGTGGTCGCGTGGCCATCAAGATAGACGGGCTGTTCGTGCAAGCCGTACGTGTCCAAATCAGGCCGCCACAACCGAGATTCGGCCGGCCGCACGAGACCGTGGCTTGTTACGAATGACGATCTCGACGTCCTGATCGAGCGCGGTTAGGAACGTCATCAGCCGCTCGACCGAAAACCCGTCTAGCTTGGAATTCGCCAGCGCCGAAACCTTCGGTTGGTTGACGTGCAGCTTCTCGGCTGCGGCGGCTTGGGTCAGTCGCCGCCGGGCGATCACGCCGTTGATCGCGTGCGCCAAGCGCAGCTTCGTCTGACGCCCGTCGGCGTCGGCATAGCCGAGATCGGCGAACACATTGCCCGTGCCGCGGGTGATCGTCTCGTCATCCATCGTCTCGGCGGTTCGGCTTGCCATAGCGTGCGTTATAATCCTGTTGCGCGATCTTCAATCGTCTCTCGACCACCTCGAAGACGCCCGAGCCCTGGCCCTTCCAGGGCTTCGCCGAGGGTGCTTGCCCCCGAACTGCGCCAGCCCCGATGCATTGCCCATCTCGTCCTTCGCCGGTTCCGGAAAACCGCGAAAGTCCTTCTTGGACGAGCTCACCCAGTCCAGCGGCTTTCCACCTGCCGTCAACGTGCGAGCTATCAGCCGTTATCCTACTTTCGGGATGTTACGCAAGGGTCAAGGGGAGGAGGTCTCCTCCCTGCGGCCGAGCCGGAGTCTCGGCCGACCCACCTCAGCGGGGCCGCGCCCCGCAACGCCCGACTTCGAGCTCGACCAAAACCGCGGGAGGCGCTGCCGACCAGCGATGCCCAAATGAGGGGAGGCGAGAGGGAGAGGGCGGCGGCTGTCGCCGTGATGGGTTGAGGGTCGAGAGAGAGGCTCCCGACTGGCCCGTCGCGGAGATGACTGATGACCAACATGGAAGTTCTGGACGCCTGCGCCGATGCGCGCGGCGGCTATAAGGTGGACGTGTCGCGCGGCGAGCGCGTCGGCCGAGTTTCGTCAGAGTGGTTCAACCGCCCGGCCGATGAGCGTTACGTGTCGCTGGCGGACCTGTTCGCCTCGGTAAAGGGCCGCAGCGAGCGAAGCCGCACCCGCACCGTCGAGAGCGCCGCCGTCCGGGTCGAGGCGAGCCGCGACGATGCGGAGCGCCTATCGCTTATGCTGCCCGGCTCGGACAAACCGGTCGCGCCAACGCACTGGAGCTTCGGACAGCTGGCCGGGCTCGTCGGCGCACCCGCCGCATACCTCCGACAGCTTCCGGCCGCGCTCGCCGGCATCAACCTGCAGTACGGCCTCACCTCGCACCGCGCCGAGCAGGTTAAGACGCTCGAGTCCGATGAAGGCCGGATCGAGCTGCGCGCCGTCACGGGCCCCGACTACGGCCGCATCTACGACCACGAGCTGGTCGCCGCCGTCCAGCGCATCGCGGGAAACGGCACCGGCGACACGCGCTGGAAGGTACCGGGCGTGCTCGACTGGTCGACCGGCATCTACAACCCGCGCGTCGATGTCACTGCGGACACTACCACGCTCTACGCCAGCGACCGGGACGTGTTCCTGTTCCTGGTCGACGACCTCAACCCGATCGAGGCCGGCCGGCTACCGGACGGCTCGCCCGACCTCTACTTCCGCGGCTTCTACTGCTGGAACTCGGAGGTGGGCGCCAAAACGCTCGGCATGGCGAGCTTCTACCTCCGCGCCGTCTGCCAGAACCGCAATCTGTGGGGTGTGGAGGACTTCGAGGAGATCAGCATCCGGCACTCGAAGTATGCGGCCAACCGCTTCGCGCACGAAGCCGCGCCGGCGCTGACCCGCTTCGCCGACAGCTCGCCCATGCCGTTCGTCAACGGCATCAAGGCCGCGCGCGCGCAGATCGTCGCCCGCACCGACGAGGACCGGTCCGACTTCCTGCGCAAGCGCGGTTTCGGCAAGGCCGAGACGGCGAAGATCATCGAGACGGTGCTCGCCGAGGAGGGCCGAAAGCCCGAGAGCGTCTTCGACTTCGTCCAGGGCATTACCGCGATGGCGCGCGGCAAGACGCACCAGGACGCCCGGCTCGACCTGGAAGGCCGCGCCAAGAAGCTCCTCGACCGGGCGGCCTGACGCTCCCGCGCGGTCCGGTTCCTCACCTTTATCGTCCGCGCGTGCGGCCCGCCACTTCAGAGGAAGAGGTGGGCCGCTTCGCTTGTGACGGGTTGAGGGTCGAGAGAGAGGCTCCCGGCCGGCCCGTCACGGAGAACCACCGTGGCCAAGTCTCAACCGAAGATCACGCTCAGCGAGCAGCGTGCGATCCCGCTCGACAAGCTCGTGCTGTCCCAGTCCAACGTCCGCCAGGTCAAGGCGGGCGTCGCCATCGAGCAGCTGGCCGAGGACATTGCCCGGCGCACCCTGCTCCAGAGCCTCACCGTCCGCGCCGTCGTTGACGAAGCCGGCCAGGAGACCGGCATGTTCGAGGTGCCGGCGGGCGGTCGCCGCTTCCGCGCGCTGGAGTTGCTCGCCAAGCAGAAGCGCCTGGCGAAGAACGCGCCGATCCCGTGCATCGTCCGCACGGAGGGGCTGGCCGAGGAGGACAGCCTCGCCGAGAACGTCCAGCGAGCGCCGCTCCACCCGCTCGACCAGTTCCGGGCGTTCCAGTCCATGCGCGACAAGGGCATGGGCGAGGAGGAGATCGCCGCCGCCTTCTTCGTCGCGGTCAGTGTCGTCAAGCAGCGGCTGCGTCTGGCGGCGGTCAGCCCCGTGCTGCTCGACGTCTACGCCGAAGACGGGATCACGCTCGACCAGCTGATGGCGTTCACGGTCAATCCCGACCACCAGCGGCAGGAGCAGGTTTGGGAGGCGATCCAGCACGGGTACACGCGCCAGCCTTACGAGATCCGGCGCATGCTGACCGAAGGCGCCGTGCGCGCGTCGGACAGGCGGGCGCAGTTCGTCGGGATCGAGGCCTATGTCGAGGCGGGCGGTGAGGTGCTGCGCGACCTGTTCCAGGGCGACGACGGCGGCTGGCTGCAGGACGCCGGCCTGCTCGACATGTTGGTCGCCGAGAAGCTGCGGGACAGCGGGGCGGAGATCGCGGCCGAGGGGTTCAAGTGGGTCGAGACTTTCGTCGACCTGCCTTACTCCCACCTCTACGGCCTTCGACGTCTGACGGGTGAGCAGCCGCCGCTCACGTCCGAGCAGGAGGCTGCACGCGATGCCCTCCAAGCTGAAGCCGAGCGGATCGAGGCGGAGTTCGCCGAAGCCGAGGAGTTCTCGGACGAAGCGGACCAGCGCATGGGCGAGATCGAGACGGCACTGGAGGCGCTCGACGACCGGCCGGTGATCTTCGACCCGGTCGAGACGGCGATCGCGGGAGCGGTCGTCAGCATCGACGCCAATGGCCGGCTGCGGGTGGACCGTGGTTACGTCCGGCATGAGGACGAACCGCCCGTCCTCGAGCCGGAGCCCGCTCCGGAGGTGGATGCCGCTTATGCACGCACCGTGGAGCACATCGCCGCCCGCATCGAGGGTGGCGACACTGCGATCGAGACGGCGTCCGTCGAGCGGGAACCCGCGCCCGAGCCGGAGGAGGACGAAGGAATGCGTCCCATTCCCGACCGGCTGCTGAACGAGCTGACAGCATATCGCACGGTCGCGCTGCGCGAGGCACTCGGGGCCGATCCGCACATCGCCTTCCTGGCGGCGCTGCACGCGCTCGTGCTGCGGCGCTTCTACAGCTACTCGCTCGACACCTGCCTGGAGATCGACGCCAAGAGCAGCGGGTTTGCCGGACAGCCGGCAGGCTTGGGCGAGTCCTGGTCCGCGAAGTCGCTCGACCTCCGGCACCGGCAATGCGCGGAGCGGCTGCCCAAGGAGCCGGAGGCTTTGTGGGACGCGCTGATGGGCTTCGACCCGGAGACCCGGCAGATGCTGTTCGCGCATTGCGTGGCGATGTCGGTGAACGCGACCCACGACGCCTACAACCGGCGGCCCCGCGCGCTCGCGCACGCCGACCGGCTGGCGTCCGCCGTCGACCTCGACGTGGCGGGCCTGGGCTGGACCCCGACCGTGGACAACTTCCTCGGCCGGATCACCAAGGCTCGTATTCTCGCCGCGGTTCGCGAAGCCAAGGGCGAGCGGCAGGCGCAGGTCATCGACCACTTGAAGAAGGGCGAGATGGCCGAACGGGCGCAAGATCTGCTCGCCGGCACGGGCTGGTTGCCCGAGCCGTTGCGTACGCCGGGTCGCGAGCTGCCAAGTCCGATCGAAGCGGAGGGGATCGTCGTTCCGGACGCGGCGATCGAGACGGTGGACGAACCGACCGGCGAAGAGACGGCGGCGGACGGCGGCGAACCGGCTATGGGCGAGACCGACGACCTCGCCGATGATGAGGAGGTCGCGGAGGCCGACGCCCCCTACGCCTACGCGGCCGAGTAGGTCCGTCCCTGCCTGCTCAACCGAGGGCCCGCCGG
>PPFU01003593.1_pt1 | contig 14452 bp, 12 predicted proteins | sample 1535991 | NCBI WGS metagenome assembly PPFU01 (sample SAMN04901290, study PRJNA319586) | Hypolithon metagenome, whole genome shotgun sequencing project. | isolation source: Antarctic Hypolithon | place: Antarctica: Miers Valley | collected 2014
GGACAATTCTGGAATGTGAACTTTCCTGCCCCGCCGCTAGATGGCTCAGCCGATGAGCCTGATATTGTCTTCTGTGAAATCTGTACTCAGCCGCTGCCTACAGATTTTGAGATAGATGAATCAGGCTTTCGCTATGTAGGCGCGTATGAAGACAGGTTAAGAGATCCTGATGGGGATGTAGAAGTTTGCCTGAGTGGACACATTAGCGTGGTTAGAGTTCAGCTTTGGTGAGGTCTTTAAATCCAAAAAATACATAAGTCCGTAATAATGCGGATTCTATGGTCTACCTGCTAGGGTGTACGACACGCCGTAGTAAGATAGCAGCGCATTACCCTTGGCACTTTAACCTCCCTAAAAATGGTTCAGCTCAATACTGGATTCACGCTATTTCTCAGCTTGCTGGTAGAAGCGATTCCTTTTTTATTAATCGGCGTGGCTTTTTCTAGCCTGCTGATGTTTTTTGTCGATGAGCGATCGCTGATCGGCGCACTCCCCAAAAATGCGTTCTTAGGCGCGTTATCCGGTAGCCTGATCGGGCTGGCCTTTCCGGTATGCGAGTGTGGCAACGTGCCAGTGGCTCGTCGCTTGCTGATACAGGGCGCACCCACGGCGGTTTCGATTGGTTTTTTGCTGGCGGCTCCGACAATTAACCCGGTTGTATTTTGGGCGACCTGGGTAGCCTTTCGCGGTCAGCCAGAGGTGGTGTTTTTGCGAGTGGGCTGCACGCTAGTCATTGCCACGGTGATTGGCTGGGTGTTTAGCCGTCAGTCTGATATTGGCCTTTTTTTGCAAACCGCCGTGGCGCGTAGCCGATTTCGCGATCAGGCTGGGCTAGAGGCTAATGGGGCAAATGCCAGCGAGTTCTCACTGCTGCAAGGCGGTACGTTTATTCAGGGCGCGGGTGATATGGGCGCTGCGCTACGGATAGACACCCCTCTGGCTCAGCGACTAGCCGCTAATCTGGTGATAGAGCGAAACTTGAGCACTAAGCTACTGCTGGCTGCTGAAAATATGGTCAGAGAGCTGCGAGAGCTGGGCGCGGTGTTGATTTTAGGCAGTGCGATCGCTGCCACCGTGCAAGTAGTCGTTCCCCGAGAACTCATCCTCGGCTTGGGCCAGGGTATGGTGACCTCGATTATTGCGATGATGATACTGGCGGCTGTCGTTTCTATCTGCTCCACGGTAGACTCGTTTTTTGCGCTGTCTTTTGCCGCTACTTTCACAACGGGCTCACTGCTGGCTTTCTTAATTTTTGGGCCGATGATCGACCTCAAGAATATCGGTCTGCTGCTCACCGTATTTAAGGGGCGGGCCGTATTTTACCTATTTGCCTTAGCCACGATGATGAGCTTTGCCTTTGCACTGGCCATTAATTTATACATCGGTTGACTGTTTTTGTGACTTAATCGAGCTGACGTTTGGATAATTTGTTATGCGATCGCCTCGTTCTCAACCTGCTAAAACCCGGCTGCTGTCGCGTATCCCCTGGCATGACGTACTGGCGCGTATCCCCTGGCGTGACGTAATAGATGCCCTAGCCTTCGGTACCTGGAGCGCTATGCTGTTTCGCTACTGGCTAGGCGGGAAGCTGCTGCTGCTGCTGCATCCTAACTATGCATGGCTCTCTAATCTGGCGGCGGTTGTACTGCTGCTGCTAGTGGTTTTGATCCTTTTTAGAATTGTCAAGAAAATGTTTAGCAGCCCTCAAAAACCCGGTAGCGCTAGTGGGATGGATATGGATGCGGCTCATGTGACTTTGATGCCGCCTAGCATTAGCAGTGCGCTGCTGTTAGGCGTAGCTGTTTTTGGCCTAATCTATACGCCTCAAGCTTTTGGAAGTGAAACGGCGGTACAGCGAGGAATTTCTGACACGCTCACCCTCACAAGGGCGCAGCCTCAACGCTTTGTGCGAGCTGCACCGGCTGAAGAGCGCACGATTATTGACTGGATTCGGCTCGTAAACGTTTATCCGGAGCCCGATGCCTACGCAGGAGAGGCTGTGAATGTGGAGGGCTTTGTGATTCATCCTGAAGGCTGGCCGCAAGGCTATATCATGGTGTCGCGGTTTGTACTGACCTGCTGCGCGGCTGATGCTTATCCGGTAGGGCTGCCTGTAAAGCTTACAGAGAGTAGTCGGAACGCTTATCCGGTAGATAGCTGGCTTAGGGTGGGGGGTGAAATGATGAGCGAAACCCTTGAAGGACGCCGACAACTTGTGATTGGCCCAACCAATATTAAAAAGATCGCCACACCTGATAATCCCTACGAGTATTAGCTTTAAAGGGTATTAACTTCGCTGAATGAATTATCGCATCAAAAAAATGTATGGCTACCAAACGTCAAACGCAGCCGTTGGATCGAATAGCACCCAAGGTCATGTTAGTGTTAGCCGTTGTGATTGCGGCGATGCTGCTGCTAGGCTCGCAGGCTTTGCCAGCAGTGCGAACGTTTTCGTGGCAGGATAAGGCTGTTACCGCAGACGACGCGGCCTTTATGCTGACCTTTACGCAGCCGATGAACTCTCAGAGCGTAGAGGAAAACCTTAAGATTGAGCCTGAGCTACCGGGCAAGTTTAGCTGGGCTGGGCGGCGGATGGCCTACACGCTAGCGGTGCCTGCTCCTTATGGCGAAACCTATACGGTTTCACTGCCTGAGGCGATCGCGCTCCGTGCTCAAAAAGGTGGCAAAAGTGGGTTTGAGCCCTTTAGCAGTGAGTTTTATACGCGCGATCGCGTATTCGCCTACGTTGGCGCAGAAGGCGAAGAGCAGGGGCGACTGGTGCTGTTTAACATCACCCGTAAAGAAAAAACGCTGCTGACGCCTGAAGATAAAACGGTGATGGACTTTCGGCCTTATCCGGCGCGCGATCGCATTCTGTTCTCAGCAGTAGACCAACCAGCAGACCCAAACAACACCAGCGAGCCCTTATCTTCGCCCCAGCTCTACAGCGTTTCTACTGGCCTAAAGCCAGAGGTATCACTGCCGCGCTGGCAGGTCTGGCGGCACCAGCCAAAGGCAGCAGGCGAGCTTAACCTAATTCTTGATAACAAGGAATACCAAAACCTCAAGTTTGACCTTTCGCCAAACGGCAAGGTGATTGTGATTCAGCGTGTCAATCAGCTTAATCCTGCGGACTTTGGCCCCTGGGTACTGATAGATGGCGAGCCACCCCGTAAGCTAAACACTGCGCCAGGGGGTGATTTTATGATTGCACCCGACAGCGTTTCTCTGCTGCTACAGCAGGGCGAGGGAACTGCTATTATCTCCCTAGAGAAAGAGCCTACTGAAGCGGCAGCAGACGAGCTATTAGACTTTTTGCCTGACTATGGCCTAACGCTAGACATTGCTAGCGATGGCAGCGCAGCAGCTTTGGTAAACTTTAACCAGGACGATCCCGACAAGCAGTTCACTCAGTCATTGTTTTGGGTGTCTAATCAGGGTAAGGAAAAACCTTTGCTAGAAACGAACGGCGCTATTTTAAGCGCCCAGTTCAACGAGGATAATGACATTCTTTACTGCTTGGTCAGCCGGCTCTCAGAGAGTACAGAAGCTTTGGAAAAAGAAGGCGATCTCCTGGCAGCAGGCGAGGGCGAATATTCGGTGATTCCTTATTTAACGGCGGTGAATGTAAAAACCGGACGCGAGCAGAAGCTGCTAGAAATGCCGCCTCAGCCCGAGATTACGGTGAGCCTATCGCCTGACGGTCTGGCCGTTTTATTTGATGAAGCCTTGGGCAGCGATGAGCCAGGGCCAGCGGCCAGTAAAGCCTCGCGTGCGACTCATCGGCTTTGGCTACTGCCGCTGTTTGGCACAGTAGAGGAGCGGCTGCGCGAGGAGCCTATTCCCCTGCAACCTACAGAGCTAGAGATTGCAGGTCGCCAGCCAGTATGGTTACCCTAATGGCGGCATCACATTTTTCTACGGGTGCCATCGCGTTGAATGTATAGCTGAAGAAAAATCTGCGTGGCAGAAGGCTCTAGCTCGTCTAGGGCGTTGATAATTTCGGGAATAGAATCTGCGAGCGGGTCGCTGACTTCATTGACCCACTGATTGACTGTAGAGCGTGCAACGCCCATCGTCACCGCAAGCTTATTTTGGCTGATGCCATATTGCTGAAGAACGTATTTTAATGCCTTGCCTGCCCTGCCCATTTTTCTCATATCTCGATAAGTGACGATTTAATTAGTTGAACTAAGTTAGCGGTACAGCACCAAACAACCGAATTCACTCGCGTACTACGTTGCTATTGAAATAGCGAGGTTCCAGCAACACCCGCGGTTAAAAACAGCGTGGCCTACCTATTTCTGTGTTCGGCCTGTATGTTCATACCTACTGACCTCAGCATCCAAAATCCTGAAGAATTTATACTGAAGTTACGAGATTATGATCAGAGATAGCACTGATCGTTTGGCTGAACGTTAGACAGTATAAGGATTGACACCGTCAGCACTTTTTTTATTTGTTTGTGTGCTCATTATTCTAGTTAACCCTCCGCTTTCTACGTAGCAGCAGACTTTGAAGGTTTTCAGTATTTACACTTTAAATATTTGTACGATTCTTACAGGTGACCATGCTTCTAAAGGGTGCTTCGAAAGCAGTACGGCGCTTATGCATATCGGTGGAAAAACGAAGCAAGGATAAGTACATAACTCCTAGCTATCTCCGTAAAAACACGTACTTATTCGCCGAGGTCTTCAGCGAAAGGGTCTTCCCAGGCTTCCGAATCACTAATCGATTCAAGGTCGTCGCTTTCCGAATAGTTGTCTGGGCTCTCAGGGTCGTCTGTGGTGAAAAGCGCCGGCTCGTCTCCTCGATTCTGTCTTTGGATTGCCCCTTCTGGAATAGGCACAAATTCAGGCACAGACTCTGTCTGCTTTTTGCCCCAGGTTTCGCCTGAGGTTTTTAGGGGCGCTTCGTCTATCAAGCTGTCCTGCCAGGTTTCGTCCTGCCACTGCTTGTCTAACTCGTCATAGGGCACTGCACCACCTGCCACACCTTGCTCTGCCACACCTTGCTCTGTCTCAGATGTATCTGTTGTGCCAGGTGCGCCTGGCTTGGGCACATCCGTCTCGGGCATGAACAGGGCGTCTGACTCCTTCATTGTTGGATTGACTATTGGATTGACTAAAGGCGCGTTGTTATCACTCTCTGACTGAACCTTTGGCACCCATTCGTTTTCGTCAGGTGCCACAGATGTATCGGCTTCAGGCGAGTTGGGTAGCTGAATAGGGTCGGCTTTGATTACTGTGGGAAAGCGTAGCGGTTGCTCTAGGGTTTTAGAAGCGCTGCGGATGGTTTGCAAAATTTTTGTGCCCTGCGCTCCTGTAGCCATTTGTAGCTTGGCGTCGTGAATGGTGAGCGGTAAAAACTCGACCTTCATCTGGTGGTTGCGCAAAGAGACTTTTAGCGCGGCTGTGTCACGATCTTTTTGTAAAGTGGGGTCAAAATCGGAGTCTCCTAAGGAGTAGGCAATGGGGCGATCGCGATAAATCTCCGCCCCTTGAATATTGGCAGGATCATAGCCCACCACCAAGTCGGCACCCGCATCTATCGCCTCATGAGCCAGCGCCCTTTGCCAATTCTCCGGCTGGTCTGCGGCTGGATCTTTTGTCTGGCTTTTTGTTAAATCTGCTGATTTTAGGTCTGCTGGCGCATCTAGTGAATTTTCTGCTGCCGCATCGTCCCACCGACCTTCCACTGCATCGCCCCAGCGATAGTTAACAACAATCCAGTCTACCTGGGAGCGAATAGCGCGAATATCATCAACAATGTGCTGACGATTTTCACTGCTGGCGATCGCAACCCCCGCTTTCTCTCCTTCGGCTCCCTTCAGGGCTTCGGGGTTGTAGCCTAAGTAGGCAACGCGCTGACCTTTAACTTCTAAAATTTCAGGCCGATGGGCTTCTTGCTGATTACGCCCAGCCCCCACGCGATAAATCCCGTGGCGGTCTAGATTATCCAGGGTTTCTTCTAGCCCTTGTGTGCCGTAGGTCATGGTACCTTCGCTAGCGAGCCCAACAATGTCAATACCGCCCGCCTGTAGCGCCTCCACGGCCTGGGGACGGGTGCGGTGATGAAACGCCTCTTGTAAGGAAGTACTGGCATGGGCGAGGGGTTCTGTTAAGCTCACCATGGCAAGGTCTGCCTGCCGGTAGATGTCTGTCTCAGAAAATAGCTGATCGACTTCGCTAGCGTCGTCGAAAACAAAGTTGTTGAGGCTGATGTCACCGCCGAAGAGTAGCGTAACGGTCGGGTCGTTAGGGTTAGCAACCTCATCGTGAGGAATGACGGCGACGGTTTCTAGGGCCGCTTCGACCGTTCTACCTTTGAACCGGCTGGCTGGGCGAAAGGAGACGGTGGTTGCCTGTGAAGAAGCCTGTGAAGAAGCCTGTGAAGAAGCCTGTGAAGAGTCTGATTCGGCGTCTGCGTACCAAGGCAGGGGCGCATTTGGCGTCTCGTCATCGGCTAGCCGAATAGACGGTACCGAAAGGCGATTTGTTAGGATCAGTTCGGTGAAGCTGCCGAAGCAGAAAGCAGCGATCGCAGACCCGCACACCAGGGCCGCTCGAAAAAACTTAAACTGCGTGCGAACGGCCTGCCGCGCAAGCTGGCTAGAAGAAGACTCATGAACCAGCTTGGGAACTGCTGGCCGTTCTGTGGGCTTTTCTGCGGGCTTTTCTACTGATGCTGGCCGCTCTTTTCTTTGCTGTCGCTCAGTCGCGGTGGGAATGCGAATAGCCTTTTCCCAGTCGATTTTAGCTGTGCCCAAGCCGCGAACGATGAGATGGACGCCTTCAATCACGTCGGAATTGAGTTGGTAGAGGCGATCGCACACAAACCAAGTCAGCTGGTCAGGCTGAGGCGACCGCTCAAACTCTACTAGCACTTTCAGCCGACCGGGCAGCTCATCAGCGAACACCTGGGCGTAAACATTTTGGGGCACTAGCCGTTCGTTAAGCCAGTAGGCGATCGCCTGAAAGTATCCCTCAGCGGCCATCTGCTGAATATCTACGCTTGCAAAGTTTGTCAGGTGCTCGCCAGATGGCTCAACCTTTGGTTCAGGTCTGAGTTCAGGCTTAATTTCGGCCCTGATTTCGGGCCTAATTTCGGCCCTGATTTTGGCCTTAGCCCGATGCTTAATCTCAGGTGTAACGTCTGTAGAATTTGTAACTATAGGCGCTATATCGGGCGCTATATCGGGCGCTATATCTACTGGCGCTGTATCTTGACGCTGTGCCTCATTGTTCCGCTGCGCCCGCACTTTTGCCGAGATTTGTTCTAAGAGCTGGTCTACCGACGCTTGGGTCGAATAGGCGGTTGAATTTTGGGGTGCGATCGCCATTGATGGGCCTGTTCAGACGCTTGTTATCGATGATTTTATGAATAGATCAGCTCTAGATCGCTCAACCCTGATAATGGTTGAAAGTATAGAGCAGAACCTGCCCCAGCAAGCACCTCAATTGGGTTGAATACTCCCACGAATATCAGTGGAGGTACCAGGAACAAGCAGATCTATGTGCTGAAGTGTTTGCTCTCACCTGCGTAGAAGCTTACCCAATTTATTTGATATGTCACAACAGGTTCTGGAGACTTTTCCCTCGAACGAGGGTGACGTTTTAGAGATTTGTTCCGGGCGAATTTCGCCGATCTGGATTCGCGCTAGGATAAGGCTCTTCTTCAAGGGTAGGAATTTCTTCTGCCTGCTCTGCCTGCCGTTCTATCGGCTGCTCTGGCTGCTGCTCTGGCTGCTGGGCAGAGGGTTGAGCAGTCGGCTCAGCGCCCTCAGCAGGGCTTTTTGTAGAGCCCTCAGCCGCGTTAGGATCTCCCAATGGCGTTACAACAGGCTGAATAGCTTCGTTGACCTCTTTGAAAATGCGCCCTGAAATACTATGAATGAGATCTATCGCTCGACCATCGTTACTGGGCCGCGCTACAAGGGCCGCGACAATGTAGCGCTTGCCATTGGATAAGTCTATTAGGGCCACATCTCCTAGCACCGATTCAATATCACCCGTCTTGTTATAGGTAAGGGCTTCTTTCTCGGCCATGCCGTCGGCGAGCAGCGTTTTGTTGTGGGTGCGGTTGAGGATGTTGAGAATGCGATCTCGTGAATGCAGGCTGAGGCGATCGCCGCTAATCAGCAGCATTGTATGTACCAAATCTTTGGCGCTGGTCGTGTTCGTGCCATCGAGATCGGGCAACAGGCTAGCGATTTGAGTTTTTTGAAGTCCGTAGCGCTTAAATCTTTGGTTGAGAGAAATCGGGCCGCCCAACAGATCAATCATCATATTAGTGGCGGTATTGTCGCTGCTGACGATCATTTGAGTGGCCACTTCTAGGGCCGTAAACTGTGTGTCAGGCGCAGATAGCTGCATATCTCCTGAGCCTTCAGCAATCTGCTCTGGCGAAAGGGCAAGGGTTTGATTGAGCGCGATTCGGCCAGCATCAACTTCGTCGAAAAAGGCTAGCAAAATAGGCAGCTTAATCGTACTCGCTGCCGCGATGGCATCACTGCCTTCAAGATCGACGTAGTTGCGCGTCTCGACATCGACGTAAAAGACGTTGGGCGTAAGGTTGGGGTAGCGGTTGGGTAGCTCCTGCAAGTCTGCTTTGAGGGGCGCGATTTCCTGGTTCAGCGAAATGGGGAAGTCTGCGGCGACGTTAGCCCTAGCAGCTAGAGAAGAGTCTGCGATCGCCGCAGTGTGGGTGTTGCTGGGCAATACCTTGAGCAGCGTGCCGCCAATAGCAGCGATGCCGAGTCCAGCGATCGCCAGACGACCTAAGTACAGTAAGGGAAGCGGCGTTTTTCGTCGTGGATTTCGCCGACGAGCCAGACTGGGATGAGGCGAAACTGTTCGATTGGCTGTTTGGCCAGTCGAGCGGCTAATTGGGCTGCTGGCTCGGGTCTTAAGCATAGAGCCGCTGGCAAGTGCTAGCGGGGTGACTTTTGATCGGCGATCGCCTGCCTTTCTCCTAACCCTATCGGCTCTAGACTTTTTAAGCGCAGATTTCTCGGTAGCCTGTGGCACCCGACGGCGACCTTCTTTACCCGCCGCAGCACTACCTGATCGCTTACGGGCCAAATCACGACGACTGCGGCGAGCTGATAAGCCTGTCGTTTTATCATCGGCCTGGTCGTTTGCGGGCGCGGGCAGTTTGTCTGAATGGCTACGCGGGCCGTTGGCATCTGTCATGACTTTCAGATTAATCCTTACTTTGAATCTGGCTTGGACTCTGGCTTGGACTCTGGCTTTGAATCTGGAATGGACTCTGACTTTGAATCTGACAGAGCCCATTCCACTTGCCGGAGAATGCCTCTAAGCAGGGCGACTTCGCTAGAGGCTGGAGCGGCTCGGTGCAGTAACTGTCTGAACTTGCGCATACGGCTGGCTACCGTATGGGGATAAAGATACTCTACTTTCAGCAATACTCGCTCTAAGTGTTGGTAGTATCCTTCTAACTCGTCAAGCTGAGCTTTATTCATTACAGCAGCATCCGATTGTTTACCAGATAAAGGGGATGGGAGTAAAGAGGCAGGCATATTTTGTTGCAAACCCGTAGGGTGGGCACCGCCCACTGCCAAAGCACCGCCCACCGCCAAAGAGCCCCCCAAATCAGCAGCGCGCAAGGAACGTTGAGCAGCACGATAGAGTTCATAGCAGCAGATAGCAACCGCTTGGGCAAGGTTAAGAGCGCTGTAGTCGGGGCTAGTAGGAATTGTAGTGAACCGCTGAGCGTAGCTGAGTTCCTCGTTACTAAGGCCGCGATTTTCGGGGCCAAAAAGCAGGGCGGTGTCGCCGGTTATTTCTGGTGATAAATTCAGCAGAGAGGGTAAAACGGCTTCGGGCAGATCGAGGGGGGCGTTGAAGCCGCGTGGGCGGGCGGTGGTTGCGATCGCTAAGTGACAGCCCGCTAATGCCTCGGGGATCGTAGCGACTTGTCTAGCTGCTTTTAAGACATCTTTAGCGTGAACTGCCATTTGCAGGGCTTCATCGCCTAGTGGGTCGCACTGCGGGTTGACCAGCACGAGCTGCGATAGGCCGAAGTTTTTCATGGCTCTAGCGACTGAGCCAATGTTTAAGGGGCCGGCGGGTGCGACTAAGATGATTCGGACGGAAGTTAATGCTGTTGGGAGGGAAGATGCTTGAACCATGCTTTAAAATATAGGGGTATCGCTTGGCTTGAATGTGCTGATGGTGGGCAATGGAGTTCCTATGGCTCGACAACGTGCAAAGTCTGATCGGCCGGCTAAAATTTGTCCGGTTTGCGGTAGGCCTTTTACCTGGCGCAAGAAATGGGAAAAGTGCTGGGACGATGTGAAATATTGCTCTGAGCGCTGCCGTCGCAGACGGGATCAGGCGGAAGCATCAGATAGCTTGGCTGGCTGAAGCAGTGTTTGAATGTAGGGGTCGGTGAAGTCGACGACCGTGTGTGATGCCCCGGCGGCGATTAGTTCTTCGGCTTGGTGTGTGGTGGTTACGCCAATTGTTTTGATGCCCGCGCCTGTGGCTGAGATAATGCCCGCGCGTGAGTCTTCAAAGGCGATCGCCTCATCAGCGGTAATCCTCAGCTTATCCAAAGCGGTTTGGTACGGCAGTGGGTCAGGCTTTCCCCTGGGCAGGTCATCGCCAATGACGACGGGGTTAAAGGCTTCCGTCAGCCATAGCTCGCTGAGCATAAAGGCGGCATTTTCGGGCGGCGCGTTGGTCACTACAGCCGCCGCAAGCCCCTGCTGCTTAATTTGCATTAGCAAGTCCAACAGCCCTGCTAGCGGCTCAAGGTTTCCTGCCGCTAGGGCCCGAAACGTCTCTTCCTTGCTGTCACTAAAGGCTTTGCCTTCTGGGGCGGGCAGATGAGGCAGAAAGTCGGCCAGGATTGCGGTGTTTTGTCGCCCGCTGATTTTTTCGCGGTATAGCACTTTATCCAGGTCAATACCGTGCTGGGCAAAAATCTCTTGAAACACCCGAAAGTGAACGCTGTCGCTGTCGGTAAGCGTGCCATCAAGATCGAAAATTATGGCCTTAAGCATTAATTTTGCAATAAAGGTTTGCACTTTAACCCTTATTATTGTGGCGCTAGATGCCGTGATAGTCTAGTTAGTCTTAAGACGTTAAAAGCAACGGTTATTTAATACCGCTGTCTGACGGGGAAAGTTCGGTGAAAAACCGGCGCTGTCCCGCAACTGTGATGGATCTTAAGGAGGCAGCTCGTCAGGATTCTCCTTTTGTTCTAAGCCAGAATGCCCGTACGTTTTACGATTCACTTAACTCATCTGCGCGGTACAGATGAAAAGAATAATGATCAAAAACAAGATCAGACGTAGTTTTGTTCGAGCGATCGCACTCATCTGTAGTGCTGTGGCAGCTTCTATGCTGATGATGGCCCCGGCGATCGCCCATCACCCTTCTGGCGGCGAAGCACCTAAGAGCCTGCTGGAAGGCTTCGTGACTGGCCTAGCCCATCCTGTAATCGGGCTCGATCATCTTGCTTTTGTGGTGGCTATCGGCCTGGTGGCTGCTGTGCTAGGCCGGGGCGTTGGGGTACTGGCTGCTTTTTTGCTGGCTGCTTTAGCGGGGACAGGTTTACATTTAGCATCGGTTAATTTGCCCGCGCCTGAGCTGGTGATTTCTGTGTCGGTGCTGCTGTTTGGCGGGCTGGTCGCGACTCGTCGTCCTCTGAATTTGCTGGCCGTGATGGCCCTAAGCGCTGTGGCTGGTGTTTTTCATGGCTATGCGTATGGTGAGGCGGTGGTTGGTGCTGAGTCGACATCGGTGATGGCTTATTTGATCGGATTTACCTTGATTCAGGGGGCGATCGCAGGTATTGCTTATCTCCTATCGGGTCGGGCGTTGGCGAGCGATCGCGCTAAAAATCACACGTCCGGCATGACTGCTGTTAAACAGGCTGGATTCGCTATTTGTGGCGCGGGCGCGGTTTTTCTCGGCAATCTGTTGGTTGATTTGTTGGTTTGATGTGTAGGGAAGCCCCTACGGATTGTTTGTTTTTTCTCTAAATGTTTAATCACTAATATCTATAACCCATGAGTAAACTACCTGTTACAGTTGTTACCGGCTTTTTAGGCGCTGGTAAAACAACGCTGGTGCGCAATCTTTTGCAAAACAATCAGGGCCGTCGCATCGCTGTGATTGTGAATGAGTTTGGCGAAGTTGGCATAGATGGCGAACTGTTGCGCGACTGTCAGGTCTGTGATGAGGAGGGCAACAGCACCGCCAACAACCCGACCGCGAACATTCTAGAGCTGGCCAATGGCTGCTTGTGCTGCACCGTGCAAGAAGAGTTTTTGCCAACAATGCAGGAACTGATTAAGCGGCGCGATGAGCTGGACTGTGTGGTCATTGAAACTTCTGGGCTGGCATTGCCTAAGCCCTTAGTGCAGGCTTTCCGCTGGCCTGAGATTCGAACGAGTGCCACTGTAGATGGCGTAGTCACCGTTGTAGACTGTGAGGCACTGGCAAAAGGTGAGCTTGTGGGTGATTTAGCAGCTTTGGAGGCTCAGCGACAGGCTGACGAAGAGCTAGATCACGAAACGCCGATTGAAGAGCTGTTTGAAGACCAGCTAGGTTGCGCCGATATGGTGCTGCTTACGAAGGTTGATCGGGTAGATGAGGCGGCGCTGGCAAAGGTGAAAGATTGGTTGGCTAATAAGCTAGCGGATGGTGTGAAAGTGCTGCCTTGCCGAAATGGCGAGTTAAATCCAGATGTGCTGCTGGGCTTTAACGCCGCAGTAGAAGACGATCTTGACAATCGCCATAGCCATCATGACCATGAGGCCGAGCACGAGCACGATGATGACATTACCTCTATGCCGCTGACGCTGGAGCAGTCTTTTGAGCCGAAGGCTTTGGTGAAACAGCTAAGTGCTTTGGTGAGTGAGCAGGAGATTTATCGGATTAAGGGATTTGTGTCGGTGCCGGGTAAGTCTATGCGCCTGGTGCTAAACGGCGTGGGCAATCGATTCGACACTTTTTACGACCGGCCCTGGCGCGCAGATGAGCTACGGCAAACAAAGCTGGTTGTGATTGGGCACGAGCTGGATGCTGAAAAGGTAAAAGCTGCGCTTGTTTGAAGCATTAGTCGCTGCTTCCAGCCTTGAAATATAGCAAGAAGTGGGTGGCTTATATGAGTCTCTATTCATTAAGGTAGGGGCAATAAGGTAAGAGTCGTTAGAGCTTTTTGTTCACAGAGCTATGTCGATGAAGCATACGGATGTTGTTGAGAGTGAGAATTATGCTCGGATTGCGCGGGCGATCGCATTCATGCGCCAACATCACAAACAGCAGCCAGATTTGGGGGCGATCGCCCAGCACCTCAATCTCAGCGAGCACTACTTTCAAAAGCTATTCACTCAGTGGGCAGGCATCAGCCCCAAGCGATTTTCGCAGTATCTGAGCATAGAATACGCCAAGTCAAAAATCGCTCATGCGCCAAACCTACTCGACCTGACCTCAGAAACGGGTCTGTCGAGCCCAGGCCGACTGCATGATTTGTTTGTCACTTTAGAAGCGCTCTCTCCCGGTGAATACAAGACGGAAGGTGCAGGATTAGAGATTCGCTATGGCATTCATGAAACGCCTTTTGGTGGAGCGTTAATGGCTGCAACAGATCGCGGAATTTGCAATATCTACTTTCTTGAAACAACTGCAAGCAATCCCATTGAGCACGCTGAACAGATCGAGCACGCTGAACAGATTGAGCACGCTGAACAGATTGAGCACGCTGAACAGATCCTAACAAAGCGGTGGCCAGCCGCTAAAATCACTTTTGACAACGCCGTTACAGAACCTTTGTGCGACAGTATTTTTGGAGCGGTCACGGCTCAAGCCAAAAAGCCACTGACGCTGCTAGTCAAAGGCACCAACTTTCAAATTCAGGTATGGCGAGCCCTGCTACGAGTCCCTTTTGGAGAAATGGCAACCTACCAAACCCTCGCTGAAATGATCGGCAGACCCACAGCGGCAAGAGCCGTCGGCACTGCCATCGGCAATAATCCCATTGGCTACCTGATTCCCTGCCATCGGGTGATTAGAGCCTCTGGTGAGCTGGGAGGTTATCTTTGGGGACTAGAGCGCAAGACCGCTATGCTGGGCTGGGAAGCCGGGCAGATATCGCTTACTCATAAGCTATATTCCGCCACTGAGGTCGCTATGTGAAAGCTTCAGATATAGGAGAACTGATGCTATTAGCCGCACTGTGGGGCGGTTCTTTTTTGTTCTTGCGGATTGCCGCACCGGTGCTAGGCCCGGTGTGGCTAATTGAAATACGGGTTTTGTTAGCAGGATTGGCTTTACTGCCTTTGTTACTCATTGGGGCCAATCGCTCAAAGCTTAACCCAACAGATGCTAGCCGCATGAGCCTTAGCTCCCTAAGTTTTGCCCAAATTAACGGCAACATGCTCTGGTTCTAGCAGTTTCGATAAACCGTGAATCCAAGG
>PPFU01008045.1_pt1 | contig 14443 bp, 11 predicted proteins | sample 1535991 | NCBI WGS metagenome assembly PPFU01 (sample SAMN04901290, study PRJNA319586) | Hypolithon metagenome, whole genome shotgun sequencing project. | isolation source: Antarctic Hypolithon | place: Antarctica: Miers Valley | collected 2014
CCCGTCCTGCCGCCGCGCAGGCCCGTCGCCATGCTGGCATCGGTCGGCGTTGGAAAAGCGATGGCCCGTCGCGGTGTCGGCGCGCTAGCGGCCTTTGCGACGCACGCCGACGTCGCCCGACATGGGGTCGTCGGCGGCGGTGCCGGACGGTGGCGCCACCCCCTCGACATGGGCGCGCAGCAGCGCGACGTTGCGCCGGTTCGACTTGAATCCGACGTCGAACAGATCGCCGATCAGGGGAACCGAGCCGACCACCGTGTCGATCGCCACGTTCACGCCTTGGCGCAGCACCAGGTTGCGCGGCGCACCCATGCGATGACTTTCCAGCAGAATGTAGGCGCCCGGCACCATCGCCAGAATATCGCCGACCACGGGGACCAGCCCGATCACGCTGTCGAGGCCGAACCTGATCTTCGTGCCCGGCACGCGCACCGCGCTGTCCATGCGGTTGGCCAGCCGCTCCAGCCCTTCGAGGCGGCGCAGCCGCCCGGCGTGGTGCGGGTCGGGATGCACCGGCCGATGCGTCCGGGCCGTCATGTCGGACATGGCTCGTGAGACCGGGGCGGTCCCTCGACGCCCGAAAACCGGCAGCGTCGGGGCGCCACGATCATCCGACCAGCTCGAGGCCCGAAAAAAAGAAAGAGATCTCCTCGGCCGCCGTTTCGGGCGCGTCCGAGCCATGGACCGAGTTCTCGCCGACCGATTCGGCGAACTCCGCGCGGATCGTGCCGGGATCGGCATCGGCGGGGTTCGTCGCCCCCATGACCTCGCGGTTCTTCGCGATGGCGCCATCGCCCTCCAGCACCTGAGCGACCACCGGGCCGGACGCCATGAAGGCCACAAGCTCGCCGTAGAACGGTCGTTCGGCGTGCACCTTGTAGAACGCGCCCGCCTGCGCCTCGGTCAGATGCACCCGCTTCTGCGCGACGATGCGCAGGCCGGCATCCTCGAACTTGGCGTTGATCTTGCCCGTCAGATTACGCTTCGTCGCGTCGGGCTTGATGATCGAAAGGGTGCGTTCGGTGGCCATGGCCTGATCCTTGCTGGTGATCGAGTGCTTGGCGCGCGCTCTAGCATGGCGATCCGGACGGTGGAAGGTTCGACCGGGCGCATGACCGACGCGATCCGGGACCGATCATGCCACCAGACCGGGCACCAGTTCCGCCCGCGTCGCGGATTCGAGCCAACGTATCTGCTCCATGAAGGCGGCATCGGCGGTCAGAGCGGCCAGTTCGGCCGGAGGCACCTCTTCGCGGCGCTTCCCGTCCGGCGTGCGGTTCTTGTTTCTCGTCCGCTCCAGCATGGCGCCCGCATCGCGTTCGCCCACGTCCAGACCGAGCGGCGCGAAGATGTTCGTGCGGACCCAGGCGGCACGGTCGGTCGCCTCGACGAACTGTTCCAGCCCCAGGAAATGGACACGGAAGAACGAATCGAGCGACATGAGCCGCAGCGCCGCGAGCCGCTCGCGGCGCCGCGTCTCGAACCATGTGCCGGCGGGGGACTTGTCCGCGACGCGCCACATTCGGACCATCTGCGCGAAGGTCTGCGACGCGATCTCGCCCTTGATGCCGACCTGCGGGTGGCCGTTCAGGATGTCGGTGAACTGCCGCGTCCCGGCCCGTGGAAAGCCGCCGACAATCGCTATGCTGGGCAACCCTTTATCCTCCCGGTCCATGGAGGGCGGCATAGTGAACGGACGCGAAGCGTGTGAACGGCGGTTACACGCAAGCAGCCAATACCGCCCAGTGCGCCGCGGCGCCCGACATGCCGCGGCGGCCGAGGATACGCCCATCGGAGGCGCGGACCGCCCTTGTCGCTCGGCCCGCTGGACCTGGACCAAGTCGTTCTGTGGTCGCAGACCTTGTCGCCGTCGACCGAACCCGCCGGACCGCGCAGCGCCGCGTTGTCGGCGTCCGCAGCCGCCGAAGGACGGCGCGGCCTGTCCGGCACGGCATGCGCCGTCACGCGGCGGCCGTCTCCAGCTTCTCCAGCGCGGCCATCCACAGCGCCTCGGCCCGGCCGAGCGCCTCCATCACCTCGGCATATTTCTTCTGCCAGACCTCGGCCTCGCCTGCCTTGCCGGGCTCGTAGAGCGCCGGATCGGCCAGCTTCTTCGCCAGCTTGTCGCGCATCGCCGAGATCTTCGCCACCCGCTCCTCGCAGCGCCGGATGTCGCCCTTCAGCGTCACCATGTCCTCGCGCGTAGCCCTCGCCGCGGGCGCCGCCGCCTTGGTGGGCTTTGCCGGCGCGTCGGGCGACAGCAGCAACTTGCGGTAGCTTTCCAGATCGTCGTCGTAGGGCGCCACGTGGCCGTCCTTGACCAGCCACAGCCGATCCGCGACCAGCCCCAGCAGGTGCATGTCGTGGCTGACCAGGATCACCGCGCCGGTATAGGCGTTCAGCGCCGTCACCAGCGCCTCGCGCGATTCCATGTCGAGGTGGTTCGTCGGCTCGTCGAGGATCAGCAGGTGCGGCGCGTGGATCGTCGCCAGCAGCAGCGACAGCCGCGCCTTCTGTCCGCCCGACAGCCGCCCGACCGCGGTATCGACCTGATCCGCGTTCATCCCGAACCCCGCCAGTCGCTGACGGTGCCGGCCGGGCGCCTCGTCAGGGCGGACCCGGCGCAGATGGTCCAGCGGCGTCTCGTCGATGTGCAACTCGTCCACCTGATGCTGGGCAAAGTAGCCGACGCGCAGCTTCGACGATTTGGTCAGCCGCCCGCCCATCGGTGCCAGCTTGCCAGCCAGCAGCTTCGACAGCGTCGACTTGCCCTCGCCGTTGCGACCCAGCAGCGCAATACGGTCGTCCTGGTCGATGCGCAGGTTCAGCCGCGACAGGACCACCGTATCGCCGTAGCCGACGCTGGCGCTTTCCATGTTGATGATCGGTGGCGACAGCTCCTCGGGCACGGGGAAGGTGAATGCCTTCAGCGCCGCCTCCTGCGGGCTGCTGATCGTCTCCAGCTTCTCGATCATCTTGATGCGCGATTGCGCCTGCCGGGCCTTGCTGGCCTTGGCGCGAAAGCGGTCGACGAAGGATTGCAGATGCGCGCGCTTGTCCTCGGTCTTGCGCGCCGCCGCCGCCTGCACCGCCAGCCGCGCCGCCCGGGTGCGCGCAAACGTGTCGTATGTGCCTGTATAAAGCGTCAGCTTGCGATCCTCGAGATGCAGGATGTGATCGACCGAGCGGTTCAGAAGCCCGCGGTCGTGGCTGATGATGATGACGGTGTGGGGGTAGCGAACCAGATAGGTCTCCAGCCACAGCGCGCCTTCAAGGTCAAGATAGTTCGTCGGCTCGTCCAGCAGCAGCACGTCGGGCGCCGCGAACAGCACGCCCGCCAGCGCGACCCGCATCCGCCAGCCGCCCGAGAAGGCACTGCACGGCATCGCCTGCTCGTCCGCGGTGAACCCGAGGCCGCGCAGGATCGAGGCCGCCCGCGCCTCTGCCGACCAGGCGTCGATGTCGGCCAGCCGCGTCTGCACTTCGGCGATGCGGTTCGGGTCGGTCGCCGTCTCGGCCTCGGCCAGCAGCGCTTCGCGCTCGGTGTCGGCCTCCAGGACGGTTTGCAGCAGCGACGTCTCGGACGACGGCACCTCCTGCGCGACGCCGCCGATGCGGGCGCGCTCGGGCAGGCGGATGTCGCCGCCCTCCAGCGCCAGTTCGCCCCGGATCAGGCGGAACAGCGTCGTCTTGCCGGTGCCGTTGCGCCCGACGATGCCGACCTTGTAGCCCTCGGGGATCGTGGCCGTGGCCCCGTCGAACAGGGGCCGACCCTCGACGGCGTAGGAGATGGACTCGATCATCAGCATGGGGGCGAAGTGGCGCCTCGCGTCCCGGCTGTCAACGTGCCGCGTCGCGGTGCGGGCATCAGTGCTCCTTTTGCGCGGCCGCAACGCCCGAGACGGTGCAACCCAGCCCCTCGTGGGACGGCCGATCCGGGCTGCGTGGCGGCCGGGCCGGGGCGAAAGCGGCCCCCGGCATCTCTGCGTCGGCGTCGCCTACTCCCCGGCGCGGCGCGGGCGCCCGCCATCGGGGCGTGGCATCGGCGGCTGCCATCGGCCATGTGGGCGCCCGCCTCCGGGCGCGGCACGGGCGCCCGCCATCGGCCGCGTGGGCGCCGCCATGCGCGGCGGCAGTCCAGTAGCGACGCCGCACCGGCCGGGACCTGCGGGCGGCCGAGAGGGGCGCACTGGCAACCGCGGCGCGGCGCACCTATCTGGGCGGCATGACCGGCGACGACATTGCATCCCTCCTCTATCTCTCGCTTCTCGGGGCCGTGATCGGCGGATATTTCCTCTTGTCGAACCGGCACCGGATGGGCGCCGTCGCGCAACAGGCGGCGATCTGGGGCCTGATCTTCGTCGGCGCGGTGGCGGTCATCGGCATGTGGGACGACCTCGGCCAGCGCGCCGTGCCGCGCACCGCCTTTCTCGACGGCGGGCGGATCGAGGTGCCGCGCGGGATCGACGGGCACTACCACCTCGACCTGGCGGTGAACGGCGTCGACGTTCCCTTCATTGTCGACACCGGCGCCACCGACATGGTCCTGACCCGGCGCGACGCGGCGCGGGTCGGGCTGGACCCGGACGCGCTGGCCTATCTCGGCCGCGCCCGGACGGCGAACGGCACGGTGCCGATGGCGCGGGTCAGCCTCGACGAGGTGCGCCTGGGCGATGTCGTCGACCGCGAGGTCGCGGCCTCCGTCAATGGTGGCGAAATGGACGGCTCGTTGCTGGGCATGAGCTACCTCGAGCGCTTCGGGCGCATCGAGATCGCCGGCGACCGGCTGATCCTGCAACGTTGATCCTGCAACGCCGATCGTGCGGCCGGCCGCCGCGCCGGGCAATGCACCGGCCCGCGGCGCGGACGATGGGAGCGGCGGCACCGCGGGCCGGGCGGCGCGAGATCTGGCGGAAGTAGACGTCAGGGTGGTCGGGCCGCGTCTCGATCTTGGTCGGCGGGGCGGCGGAGGCTCGCGGTCGGCGTCCCTGTCGGGCCATGGCGATGCCGGCACGCCTGCGCCCCTACAACCTGCGCGAGCGACGGATTGGACGCCACGGCACTTAGCCGACAGCCGACGCGGCCCGAGCGCCGCCGTCCTTTGCCGCACCCGACGCGCCGGCCGGCGCTAGAACCGTGCGATCGACGCCGGCGGTGCGGTCGCCGGTCAGGGTTCCAGCAGGTCGCGCACCAGTCGGTCCAGCGCGCGGACGCCCCAGCCGGTGGCGCCCTTCGGGGCAAAGTCGCTGTCGGCGGGGGTGCTGGCGACGCCGGCGATGTCGAGGTGGATCCACGGCGTGCCGTCCTTCACGTAGCGGTGCAGGAACTCGGCCGCCGTCACCGCGCCGGCGGGCCGGCCGCCCACGTTCTTCACGTCGGCAATGCGGGACTTCAGCTGCTTCGCGTAGGCCTTGCCCAGCGGCATCCGCCAGGCGCCCTCGCCCTCGGCCCGCGCGGCGGCGAGAAACGCGTCGCACAATGCATCGTCGTTGGAAAAGACGCCCGCATTCTCGTGCCCCAGCCCGATGACGATGGCGCCCGTCAGCGTGGCGAGGTCGATCATCGCGCGGGGGCCGAACCGATCCTGTGCATACCACATGACGTCGCACAGGACCATGCGGCCCTCGGCATCGGTGTTGATCACCTCCACCGTGTCGCCCTTCAGGGTGGTCACGACGTCGCCGGGGCGGGTCGCCTCCGGCCCCGGCATGTTCTCGACCAGGCCGACAAGGCCGACGACGTTGGCGGCGGCCTTGCGCAGCGCCAGCGTCTTCATCACGCCGGCGACGGTGCCGGCACCGCCCATGTCCATGGTCATGTCCTCCATCCCGGCGGCGGGCTTGAGGCTGATCCCGCCGGTGTCGAACACCACGCCCTTGCCGACCAGGGCCAGCGGCGCGTCGCCGTCGGCGCCGCCGTTCCAGCGCATCACCACGACCTTCGAGGGGCTGGCGCTGCCCTGTCCCACCGCCAGCAGCGTGCGCATCCCCAATGCGGCCAGCGCCTTTTCCTCCAGCACCTCGACCTCGAGGCCGATGTCGCGCAGAGCGCCGAGGCGATCGGCGAAGGCGGTGGTGGTCAGGACGTTGGCGGGGGCGTTCACCAGGTCGCGGGTGAAGAACACGCCTTCAGCAACGGCCGCAAGAGCGGCGGCGTCGCCGTCGTGGGCGATGGGATCGGCGACCATGACGGTCAGAGATCCCGGGCCCTGGTCGGTTTCCGCGTCCCCGCCGCCTTGCGCCGCGGGCGTCTTGTGGTCGGTGAAATCGTAGCCGCGCAGGACGGCGCCGAGGGCGATGTCGACGGCGCGGCGATGGGCGCCGGCCAGCAGCGTGACGGCCGCGCCCGTCGCGGCGGCGCCGATGGCGACGCCGGCCCGACGCGCCATAGCGGCATCCGCCTTGCGGTCCAGCTTGACCACCTGCACCGCGTCGGCCGCCAGCCCCGCGGGCCAGGCCAGGTCGCATGCCTCGCCTTCGTCCAGCTTCGCGAAGGCGGGCGATGCAGCGAACCGTTCCACCGCCCCCTTCGTCAGCCGCGAGACACGGCGCGCCCCGGGGTCGAGCTTGCCCGCGGCGTCGACCAGGACGACGATGCGCCCCGTCGTCGCCGCAAGGGATTCGAGGTCGACGGCGGCGAAGGTCAGTGCGGCGGGCGTGGTCATGGCAAGCTCCTGTCGGGACGGTCGTCGGTGGGGCGGGACGGATCGTGACGGGGCGGGGTGGAGTGGGGCGGGGCGGAGTGGGGCGGGGCAGAGTGGCGAGAGTCGGCGCGGGCCAATCGCGGCGGGCCAATCGCGGCGGGCCAATCGGGGCGGGGCGGAAAGGGCGCACGCGTCAGACGGCGCCGCGAGGACCGGGGGACGGGCCACGGTCTAGCGACCCACCGCCGGCTTGGCCAGATGACAGTTTTCGCCTGCCCCGGAACTCGTTAGGGTCGCGTCTGGCGCGGGCGACCCCGGCGCGCGGACGGGACGGCTGGATGGCGCGATTCGACAGATATCTGGTGGCGCAGTTCCTGTCGGTGTTCGGGTTCTTCAGCCTCGTGCTGGTGCTGGTCTACTGGGTCAACCGCGCCATCGTGCTGTTCGACCGGCTGATCGCTGACGGCCATTCGGCCGGCGTGTTCCTCGAACTGACGGCACTGACGCTGCCCAACGTGATCCGGCTGGTGCTGCCCATCTCGGCCTTCGCGGCGGCTCTCTACGCGACCAACCGGCTGCAATCGGACAGCGAGCTGGTGGTGATGCAGGCGACCGGGTTTTCGCCCTGGCGGCTGGCGCGGGCGGTGGCGGCCTTCGGCGCCGTCGCGGGGCTGGCGGTGCTGGCGCTGGCGCATGTCGCGGTGCCGGCCAGCCTGCGGATCCTCGCCGACCGCACCGCGGCATTGGCCGAGGACGTGACCTCGGGCCTGCTGACCGACGGGACCTTCCTGCACCCCGGCGAAGGCGTGACCTTATACGTCGCGCGGATCGGGCCGGACGGCGCGCTGCGCGACATCTTCCTGTCCGATGCGCGGGACTCGGGGGAACGGCGCACCTACACCGCCCGCGAGGCGATGCTGGCGCAGGGCGAGGACGGCCCGCAGCTGGTGATGTCCGACGGGATGGTGCAGGTTCTGGGTCAGCGCAGTGGCGGGGCAAGCGGCGAAAGGGGCGAAAGCGTTGATGACGCGACCGGCGGCAGCGCCGCAACCGGCAATCGCGGCGACGGAACGGCGCGCCTGTCCGTCACCCGGTTCGACGATTTCGCCTTCGACATCGCCGCCGCGCTTGGCATGCCCGGTTCCCGCGCGCCGCGCCTGACCGAGATCGACACGGCGGACCTCATGCGCGCCGACCCCGCCCTGCAGGCGGCCACCGGGCAGGACCGGGCAGCGCTGGTCTTCGAGGCGCACCAGCGCTTCGCCCAGGGCGCCACCGCCACGGCCGTTCCGGTGATGGGGTTCGCGGCGATGCTGCTGGGCGGCTGGTCGCGGCTGGGCAGCTGGCGCCAGATCGGCATCGCCGTCGTCGCGCTCATCGCGGTCGAACTGGCGCGCAACGCGGTCGCCGCACCGGCGCGGGCGGACCCCGCGATGGTGTGGCTCGCCTACGCCCCGCCCGCCATGGCCGCGGGCTTTGCCGTCGCGTTCCTGTGGCTTGCCGCCCGACCGCGCCGGCGCCCGGCCGTGCCGGCATGATCCTGCACCGCTACGTGGCCCGCCGGTTCCTCGGGTCCTTCGTGGGCGTCGCGGCCGCGTTCGCCGGGATCCTCGCAATGATCGACCTGATCGAACAGGTGCGTCGCTTCGACGGCGAGGATGTCGGCCTGCCCCGGCTGCTGGCGCTGACCGCCCTCAGCGTGCCCGAGACGCTGTACCGCATCCTGCCGCTGGTCGTGATCCTCGCCACGCTGGCGCTGTTTCTCTCGTTGTCGCGCTCGTCCGAGATGGTCGTGACGCGCGCCGCGGGCCGGTCGGCGCTGCGCACGCTGCTGGCGCCGCTTATCGTGGCGGCGCTGATCGGCCTCGCGGCGGTGGCGGTGCTGAACCCCGTCGTTGCCGCCACCTCGCTGCGCTACGAGGCGTTGGCGCAAACCGCCACGAACGCGGGCACGAGCGCTTTGTCGATCAGCCAGGAGGGGCTGTGGCTGCGACAAGGCGATCGCAACGGCCAGGTCGTGATCCGGGCGGGGCGCGCCAATCCCGACGGCAGCATCCTCTACAATGTGGATTTCTTCGGCTTCGACGCCGGTGGCGCCCCGGCGTTCCGGATCGAAACGGCGACGGCCCGGCTGGTGCCCGGCGCCTGGATCCTCGCCGGCGCAAAGGAGTGGCGCCTATCGAACCCGAATCCCGAGGCGTCGGCGGTGGTGCGCGGCACCATGCGGCTGCCCTCGGACCTGACCGCGAACCGCATCCTCGACAGCTTCGCGACGCCCTCGGCGATCCCGATCTGGGAACTGCCGCGATTCATCGAGCGACTGGAGCAAGCCGGGTTCTCGGCCCGGGTGCACCGCGTCTGGTTGCAGTCCGAGCTGTCCTTGCCGCTGCTGCTGTGCGCGATGGTGCTGATCGGCGCCGGCTTCACCATGCGCCACACCCGCTTCGCGCGCACCGGCGTCATGGTCCTGCTGGCGCTGGCGATGGGATTCGGCCTGTTCTTCGCGCGGAACTTCGCGCAGATCATGGGTGAGAATGGGCAGATCCCGGTGCTGCTGGCGACCTGGGGACCGCCGGTGGCGGCGATCTTGCTGCCGATCGGGCTGCTGCTGCACTGGGAGGACGGCTGATGCGCCCGTCCGTGCGCCGCCTGTCAGTGCTGCCCCTGTCCGCGCTGTGCCGGTCCTTGCTGTGCCTGTCCTTGCTGCGCATGTCCTTGCTGCGCCCGACCGTGCGGCCCCTGTCCGTGCTGCGTATGCCCGTGCTGCCGCTGACCGCGCGGCGGCTGGGCGGGCTGCCCCTGTCCGTGCCGCGCGCGGCGGTCCTGGCGGCGCTCTGGCTCGGCGCACCCGCCGGCGCGCAGACCGCAACCTTGCTGGCCGACAGCCTGGAGCTGCGCCACCGCGCGGTTCTGGTCGCGAGCGGCGACGTCGAGGTGCTGTATCGCGACAGCCGGCTGCGGGCGCAGCGCATCGTCTACGACCGCGACACCGACAGTCTGTCCATCGACGGCCCGATTACGCTGACCGATGGCGACGGCGTGCTGGTGCTGGCCGACGAGGCGTCGCTCGACGCGGATTTGCAGAACGGAATACTGCGCTCGGCCCGGCTGGTGCTGGACCGCCAGCTGCAACTGGCCGCCGACGAAATCCGGCGCGAGGGTGGCCGCTTCATCGTCCTCGACAACAGCGTGGCCTCGTCCTGCGAGGTCTGCGCCAACCGCCCCGTCCCGACCTGGGAGATCCGTGCCGCCCGTGTCATCCACGATCGCGCGGCGCAGAAAATCACGTTCGAAAAGGCGCAGTTCCGGCTGCTGGGCGTGCCCGTCCTCTACCTGCCGCGCCTGCGGGTGCCGGACCCCTCCGTCGAACGGGCGACCGGGTTCCTGCTGCCGCGCGTGCGCAGCACCAGCGCGCTGGGCCCGGGCCTGCGCCTGCCCTATTTCATTGCGCTCGGCCCCTCGGCCGACCTGACGCTGACGCCCTATCTTTCGCCCCGGACCCGCACGCTGGGCGGCGTCTACCGACAAGCGCTGGCCCGCGGCGACCTGACGCTTGAGGGCGCGCTGACCGACGATACGCTGGGCGCGCGCGGTCCGGGCGACCTTACCGAGGAAGACGTGCGGTTCTACCTGTTCGGCCGGGGCGACGTCGCACTGCCCCGCGACCTGCGCCTCCGCTTCGACGTCCAGACGGTGAGCGATCCTTCTTACCTGCTGGATTACGGCTATGCCGACATCGACCGTCTGGAAAGCCGGATCGACCTGTCGCGCTATCGCCGGAACGAGGCGTTCAGTGCCAGTCTGACGGATTTCCGCACCCTGCGCGATACCGAGATCCCGTTTCGCGCCCAATTACCGCGCAACTACGGCGTGCTGCGCTACGAACGGCGCGTGCCCTGGCGCGGTGGTGAGGTCCGGTTGGGGGCCGATGCCACGACGCTCACGCGCAGTTCGGACGCGATCGGTCCCGGGCGCGACGTGGACCGTCTGGGGGCGTCGGCGTTTTACACTCGGGGCGCGGTGCTGGCGGCCGGCATCGCCGGACGGCTGGACCTGGGCGCTACCGCCGACGCCTACGCCGTGACGCAGGACCGCGCCTTCGGCACGTCGCCGACCCGCATCGTGCCCCATGCCGCCGTCGAACTGCGCTGGCCGCTGGTCCGGCGCGAACATCAGGGCGCGCGGCAAGTGCTCGAGCCGGTGGTCCATGTCGCGTGGTCCGACGTCCTCGGCGATGCAGTGCCGAACGAGGATTCGGGCCTGACCGCCTTCGACGAGGGCAACCTGACCGCGTTCTCGCGCTTTCCAGGCGACGACGCGGTCGAGGACGGCCTGCGCACGGCTCTGGCGTTGAACTGGGCGCGCTACGACCCGGACGGCTGGCGCATGGGCGCCACGGTGGGGCGGATCCTGCGCGCGGACGGTGCCGACGCTTTCGCTGCGGGCACTGGGCTCGATGGCACCCGGTCCGACTGGCTGGCGGCGGGGCAGATCCACCTGGGCGACCGGCTGGGCCTGACCGCGCGCGGTCTGTTCGACGACGGTTTCGACGCCACCAGCGCCGAGGCGCGGCTGGTCTATGCCGACGAGCGCGCGACGCTGGCCTCGACCTATCTGTTCCTCACCCCGCTGCCGGCGGAGAACCGTCCCGGCACCACGCACGAGCTGACCATCGACGGCACCTATCGCCTGACCCGGCACTGGACCGGCAACGCCGAAGGCCGGTTCGACCTCGAGGACAACTCCACGGCCGAGGCGGGGCTGGGGCTGGAATACCGGTCCGAGTGCATTCGCGCGGCGGTTTCGGTCTCGCGCCGCTTTACCTCGTCCGATAGTCTGGTCCCGACGACCGATGTGGGTCTGGAGGTGTCGCTGGCGGGGCTGGGCGGCGTCGCCGCCGATGCCAGCTATCGCCGCGGTTGCGGCAGATGAGGGAACGAGGGATGACGGCAACGAGGCGATTGGGCATGCGCCTGGGGGTCGTCGCGGCCCTTTGGCTCGGTGCGGGCGCCGCGGCGGCGCAGGGTCTGTTCACCCCGGTCGCCACGGTCGACGGGCGCGCCGTGACGGCGTTCGAGCGTGACCAGCGGGCGCGCATGCTCCAGGTATTCCGCGCGCCGGGCGACCTGCAGGAGGCGGCGCTCAACTCGCTGATCCGCGAGCGCCTGCAGCGCGCCGAGGCGGACCGGCTGAACCTGACGGTGACGCCCGAGGAACTGGCCGACGGCGAGACCGAATTCGCATCCCGCGCCGATCTGGGACGCGAGGCGTTCCTTCAGGCGCTGGCGGCCGACGGCGTGGCGGCGGAGACGTTCCGCGATTTCGTCGCCGCGGGCCTGCTGTGGCGCAAGGCGGTCGCGGCGCGGTTCGAGGGGCGCGTCGGCGTGTCCGAGACCGAGATCGACCGCGCTCTGGCTGACGACGGCCGCCGCCCCCGGATCCGCGTGCTGCTGAGCGAGATCATCCTGCCCGCCGACACCCCAGAGGCCTCGGCCCGCGCCCGCGCACTGGGCGCGGAACTGGCCGGCATCACCACCGAGGCGGGGTTCGAGGCGGCGGCGCGCGAGGTCTCGGCTTCGCCGTCGCGCGAGGCGGGCGGCCGGATCGACTGGATCGCGCTGAACGACCTGCCGGCGGCGCTGCGCAGCCTGATCCTGCCGCTGGCCCCCGGCGAGGTGGCAGGGCCGGTGCCGGTGCCGAACGCCGTGGTGCTGTTTCAGCTGCGCGCGCTGGAAGAGCTTCCGCCCGGCGAACCGGACACTCGCGCGCTGGACTATGCCGCCTTCTACATCGCCGGCGGCCGCAGCCCCGAAGCGCTGGCCGAGGCGGCCCGGCTGCGGGCGCGCGTCGACACCTGCGACGACCTTTACGGGGTGGCGCAGGACCTGCCCGCGGCGCGGCTGGAGCGCGAGACGCTGCCCGGCGGCCAGATCCCCGCGGACATCGCGTTCGAGCTGGCCAAGCTCGACCCGGGCGAGGTTTCGACCGCGCTGACCCGCGCGGAGGGGCAGACGCTGGTGTTCCTGATGCTCTGCGACCGCATCCCCGACCGGGGCGAGGCCGAGGCACCCAGCCGCGCCCGGATCCGCGATCGGCTGGTGAACCAGCGCGCCGCCGCCTATGCGGACAACTACCTGGCCGAGTTGGAAGCCAACGCGACCATCGTGATCCGATGAGCGGGCGCGGCGCGCTGCCGCCGATCGCGCTGACCTGCGGCGAGCCCGCCGGCATCGGGCCCGAGGTCGCCGCAAAGGCGTGGTCGGGCCTGCGCGGCGCCTGCCCGTTCTTCCTGCTGGGCGATCCGGCGCACCTGCCGCGCAACACCGCCCACGTGGTGATCCGCGCGCCCGGCGACGCGCTTACCGCCGGCGCGCTGCCGGTCCTGCCGCACCGTTTCGCCGGCAGCGCGGTGCCCGGGCGCCCCGATCCGGCGAACGCCCGCGGCGTGATCGAGGTGATCGCGCGCGGAGTCGACATCGTGCTGTCGGGCGCAGCGTCGGCGCTGTGCACCGGGCCGATCCACAAGAAGGCGTTGCAGGACGGCGCCGGCTTTCCGCATCCGGGCCATACCGAATACCTCGCGGCGCTCGTCGGTGTGCGGCATGTGGTCATGATGCTGGCCTGCGATGCCCTGCGCGTGGTGCCCGCAACCATCCACATCCCGCTGGCAAAGGTGCCCGCGACCCTGACCCGGCCACTGCTGACCGACGTGCTGCGCCTGACCCACGCGGCGCTGATCCGCGATTTCGGCATCGACACCCCGCGCATCGCGGTTGCCGGGTTGAACCCCCATGCCGGCGAGGGCGGCGCGATGGGCACCGAAGAGATCGCGACGATAGCGCCGGTCGTGGCGGCGCTGCGGGCCGAGGGCATGGCGGTGACGGGTCCGCATTCGGCCGACACGATGTTCCATGACGTTGCCCGCGCCACCTACGACGCGGCCGTGGCGATGTATCACGATCAGGCGCTGATCCCGATCAAGACGCTGGACTTCGCGGGCGGTGTGAACGTGACCCTGGGCCTGCCCTTCGTGCGCACCTCGCCGGATCACGGCACCGCCTTCGACATCGCCGGCACCGGCGCCGCCGATCCCACCTCGACGATGGCCGCGCTGCGGATGGCCGACCGCATCGCCCGCGCCAGAGCAGCGTGACACTGGCGAGGCCCGTTCAAGTCGGAACCGCTCTCTCGCGGGTGGTCCTGCGCGGTCGCGGCCGCCGGCACGACCTTGCCGTTGTGGATGGCGCGGGCGACGCTCGCGCGCGGGCCGACCGCCGGTCCTCGATCCGCCGCCGCGCCGGATGAGCGCGATCGACACGCTTCCGCCGCTGCGCGCGGTCATCGCGGCGCACGGGCTGACCGCGCGCAAATCGCTTGGACAGAACTTCATCCTCGACCTGAACCTGACCGCGCGCATCGCCCGGTCCGCCGGCGACCTGACGGCCTGCGACGTGCTGGAGGTGGGGCCGGGCCCCGGCGGGTTGACGCGCGGTCTGCTGGCATCCGGCGCGCGCCGGGTGCTGGCGGTCGAGAAGGATGCCCGCTGCCTGCCCGCGCTGGCCGAGATCGCCGCCGCCTATCCGGGCCGGCTGGAGGTGGTGGCAGGCGACGCGCTGGCGCTGGACCTGTCGGCGCGGCTGACCGCACCGGTCCGGATCGTCGCCAACCTGCCCTACAACGTCGGAACCGAATTGCTCACCCGCTGGCTCGACCCGCCGGGCGGAGCCTGGCCGCCGTTCTGGCGGAGCCTGACGCTGATGTTCCAGCGTGAGGTCGCGCAACGCATCGTCGCGCAGCCGG
>PPFU01015582.1_pt1 | contig 14431 bp, 13 predicted proteins | sample 1535991 | NCBI WGS metagenome assembly PPFU01 (sample SAMN04901290, study PRJNA319586) | Hypolithon metagenome, whole genome shotgun sequencing project. | isolation source: Antarctic Hypolithon | place: Antarctica: Miers Valley | collected 2014
CTGGCCCCCCCCCGCCGCTGGCTGGCGGGCGCGCAGCTGAGCCTGGCCGATTTCGCCGCCGCGGCACAGATCAGCGTGGTGGATTATCTCGGCGGGATCGATTGGCAGGGGCACGAGGAGGCACAGGGCTGGTACCGCGTGATCAAGAGCCGGCCGAGCTTCCGCCCGCTGCTGGCCGAGAAGATGGAGGGGGTGCCGCCCCCGGCGCATTATGCCGATGTCAACGCCTGAGCACTGGCGGCCACAGGGGCATCGCTTGCTTGCCGGCTCGCAGTGCCCTGCCCATATTGCGCGGCAGAGGAGAGTTTGATGACCGAAAAGCTGACCCTCAGCGATGGTGAATGGCGCGAGCGCCTGACGCCCGAACAATATCAGGTGCTGCGCCAGGCGGGCACCGAGCGCGCCTTCACCGGCAAGTATGAGAAGAACAAGCAGGCGGGCGAATATACCTGTGCCGGTTGCGGCCAGCCCCTGTTCCAGAGCGGCGACAAGTTCGAATCCGGCTCCGGCTGGCCGAGCTTCACCCGCCCGGCGGATGGTCGCGCGGTGGAGGAGCACCGCGACACCGCCTACGGCATGGTCCGCACCGAGGTGGTCTGCGCGGCCTGCGAGGGGCACTTAGGCCATGTCTTCCCCGATGGGCCGGGACCGGAGGGCTTGCGCTATTGCATCAACAGCGCCGCGCTTGAATTCAAGCCCGGGGGCGATTGAGCAATCCTGCGCAGCTGGCTTCTTGCGTTAACGCATCGTTTCACAAGGCTGGTGCAGGGGGCAGCACCACACGGGCGCGCGTGCCCGGCAACAGGATCGTCTAGCTGATGGCAGACCGGCGGAGGGGACCACCCTCCACACGCAGGCGGGCGAGCCCTCGGAACGAGGAGGGCTCGCGCTGGACGCTGTGGCTGCGCCGGATCGCCGTGGGGGGAAGCGTGCTGGCGTTGCTGGCGATGTTCGCGCTCGGCACCTCGGTCTATTTCGCGGCGCGCAGCATGCCCGGCTATTCGCGGTTGATGAGCAGCCAGGTGGGGCAGACCATCGTGGTGCGCGCGCGTGATGGCACCGAGATCGTCAGCCTCGGCCCCAGTTATGGCGAGTGGCTCCATTCCGACGAAATACCGCAGGTGATGAAGGACGCGATGGTCGCGGTGGAAGACCGGCGATACTATTCGCACTTCGGCGTGGATCCACTGGGCCTGGCGCGCGCGGTGTATGAATCGGTGGTCAACGGCGGGCGGGTGCGCGCCACCTCCACCATCACCCAGCAGCTGGCGCGCAACATCTTCCTCAATTCCAACCGCACGCTCGATCGCAAGCTGCGCGAGGCGGTGCTGGCGATGGCGCTGGAGGCCAAGTTCAGCAAGGAACAGATCCTCGAGCTGTATCTCAACAAAGTCTATTTCGGCGGAGGCGCCTATGGCATCGATTCCGCCAGCCGCAAGTTCTTCAGCCATTCCGCGCGCGACCTCTCCACCGGTGAGGCGGCGATCATCGCCGGGCTGGTCAAGGCGCCCAGCCGCTATTCACCCACCGCCGATGTGGATGCCGCGGTCAGCCGCGCCAATATCGTGCTGGTGCAAATGCGCCGCTATGGCGCCATCGGCGCGGCAGAGGCGGCAGCGGTGGACGTTTCCACCATCAAGCTGGAACAGGAGGAAGGGCAGAACTCGGCCCGCTACTTCACCGATTGGGTGCTGCCGCAGCTCGACCTTCTGCTGCCGTACGACAGCTTCGAGCCGATCGAGGTGTGGACCACCATTGATGTGGGGATGCAGCGCGCCGCCGCCGCCGCCGTGGCCAGCGAGGTGCCGGGCGGGGCGCAGGGTGCGCTGGTCAGCCTCGACCGTGACGGAGCGATCCTGGCGCTGGTGGGCGGCACCGATTACGTGGAATCGAACTACAATCGCGCGACCGAGGCGGTGCGCCAGCCGGGCTCCGCGTGGAAGCTGTTCGTCTATCTCGCGGCGCTGGAGGCGGGCTATACGCCCAGCGATCGGGTGTATGATACGCCCACGTCGATCGGCGGCTGGCAGCCGCGCAACTCCAATGGGCGGTTTGTCGGCGAGGTCGATCTGCGCACCGCCTTCGCCTATTCGATCAACACCGTGGCCGCCCAATTGGGCAACGAGGTGGGCTTTTCCTCGGTCGCCTCGATGGCGCGCAGGTTCGGCATCACCACACCGATCGCCACCAACCCGGCGATGGTGCTGGGAAGCTCGGAGGTGCGGGTGATCGACCTCACGCGTGCCTTCGCCTCGATCTCCGCGCGGGGCCGATCGATCGAGCCCTATGGCATCACCCGGGTGGTGACCGCCAACGGCGAGGAGCTGTACCGTCACCAGCCGAAGCCCGGCTTCCAGCTGGTGCCCGATTACGTCGCCGCCGGGATGACCGACCTGTTACAGACCACGGTGAACACCGGCACCGGGCGCGCAGCCGGGATCGGCCGGCCGGTGGCGGGCAAGACCGGCACCACCAGCTCCAACAAGGATGGCTGGTTCGTCGGTTTTTCCAGCGGGATCACCACCGGCGTGTGGATGGGCCGCGATGATGCGCGGGCCGTTCCGGGCCTCCAGGGGGGAACTGCGCCGGCCCGCGCCTTTGCCGCCTTCATGGAATATGCGGTTCGCGACCGCCCGCCGGAGGAGTTCGACACCGAGTTGCAACTGCCCGAATGGCAGCTGGAGCCCGACGAGGAATGGCTGTTCGGCGACCCAGACAATTATTTCTTCGGCGATGACGATGGCGCCTATGGCGGGCCCGGTGAAGGGGAGCGCCCGCTCTATCCGGGAGAGGACGGCGGCCCGGCCCAGCCGGGCAGGCGCTACGAGCCGGGCGCACTGCCGCAGCCGGTCAACCCAGACGCGCCGCCGGCAGCGAGCGAAGACTTTCTGGATCGCGCGACCGGCGCCAGGCCGAGCGAGGAGAGCCGGCGCCCGCCGATCAACGTGCCGGCGCCACCGGCCCCTCCGCGAAGCGTTGCGCCGCCGCCCCAGCAGCAGCGGACCGTTCCGCCCCCGTTCTGACAGGCAGCGACGCTGGCGGCTCGTCAGTGGCGCTGCATGGCGCTGCCAATGCCTCTGGTGGTTTCGCTTGCCGGTCGAACCGAGCCCCGCGAACAAGCACCCAAACACTGGGACCGGGCCCGAACGCTTGGCTTGAACTCAGCACCGCCAGAGGGCCGCGGCAAGGCTCTGCGCCCGCCGCGTGCCCGCACCACTCACCCCCGCCGGCCGCCGGGCGCGAGGATCAGCGCAGGCGAACGGGGACGAGCAGTTCCTGGCCCCCGCGCACGCGCACGCGCAGCAGCACGGCCTCGCGGCCCTCTTGGCGCGCGCCGCCGATCGCGGCCTCCAGATCGGTGATCTGGCTGACCTCGCGCCCATTGGCGCTCAGCACGATAGTGCCACGGCCCAGGCCCTTGCGCGCCGCATCGGAATTGGGGTCCACCGCTGTCACTACCAGCCCTTGCGTCCGGTCGCCTGCGCCCAGCTGGCGCGCGATCTGCGGCGTCAGCGGAACCGCCTGCACGCCGAGCGCCTCCACCACCGAGGCGTTCTGGGTGCCACCCTGCGATGGTGGGCCACCGGACGGTCCGTCGCTTTCCTCCTCGCCGAATTGCTGCGCGGCTAGCACTTCCGCGCTCGGCCTGCGGCCGACCTCCACCTGCACCGTGCGGCGCCGGCCATCGCGGACGATCTCCAGCGGCACGCGGCTGCCGGGCTGGATATTGGTAACGAGGAACGATAGCGTCTGGTCTGGGGTCACTTCCTGGCCGTTCACCTGCAGCACCACGTCGCCCGCCTGCAACCCGGCGCGCTCGGCAGCCTCGCCCGGCTGCACCGATTGGACGAACTCGCCGCGATTGGGCGGCAGGTTCAGCGCTTCAGCAAGATCGGGGTTCATCTGCTGGATCTGAATGCCCAGATAGCCCCGCATGATATCCTCGCCAGCGATCAGCTGGCGCACCAGCGGCGAGGCGACCTCGGCGGGAATGGCGAAGCCAATGCCGACATTGCCGCCCGAGGGCGAGAAGATCGCATTGTTGATGCCGATAACATTGCCCTGCATGTCGAACAGTGGACCGCCCGAATTGCCGCGGTTGATGCTGGCATCGGTCTGGATGTAGCGGTCATAGGCGCCGGCGCCCGCACGGCGCAGCACCGCCGAAACGATGCCGCTGGTGACGGTGCCGCCAAGCCCGAACGGGTTGCCGATGGCGATCACCCAGTCCCCCACGCGCGCCTGGCTCGAATCGCCGAAGCGCACGAAGGGGAACGGCTCGCTGCGTTCGATCTTGAGCACGGCCAGATCGCTTTCCGCATCCTTGCCGACGACCTCGGCCCGGTACTCGGTGCCGTCGGGCAGGGTAACGGTCACCTCTTCCAGCTGGGCGCGGCTGTCGGGCGCCACCACGTGGTTGTTGGTGACCACATAGCCGTCGGCCGAGATGATGAAGCCCGAACCCAGCGACTGCTGCTCGCGCGTGGTCGGCTGCCCCTGGCTGCCGAACAAATCGCCGAACGGCGTTCCGGCAAAGGGATTGTTCTCGACCGTCACACGCTGGCGGGTGGAAATGTTGACCACCGCGGGCTGCAATTGCGCGGTGAGATCGGCGAAGCTTTCAGGCGCTCCGGCGCGGGGCACCGCCTGGCGCATGTTCTGCTCGTCGTTCTGGGCCACCTGGGCGCCGGCCGGGAAACCAGTGGTGAGCGAAAGCGCGGCTCCGCCGGCGAGCAGGGCAGCGGTGAAGCCATAAGAATAGCGCACGAAGGTCAGGTCCTTTTCAATGGTCGGTCAGCGCGGCGCCACCCGGGCACCGGACCGGCTCGTTCCGCATACCATTCACCGTCCGGCGACTGAATACGGATTGAACGCCTAGCGGTTGCCGGTGCGGAACTGCCGCAAGTAATCATTATCCGGCGACATGATGATCGAGCTGTCGCCCTCGCCGCTCTCGAAAGTGCGGCGATAGCTCTGCATGGCGCGGAAGAAATCGTAGAACTCGGGGTCCTTGCCGTAGGCATCGGCATAGGTGCGGGCAGCATCGGCCTCGGCGGTGGCGCGGATGATCTGCGCATCGCGCGAGCCCTGCGCGCGGATCGCCGCCGCCTCCTGCTCGCGATCGGTTTCCATACGGGTGTAGGCCGCCTGCAGTGGGGTGCCTTCGGGAAGATCGGCGCGCTTTATCCGCACATCGATCACCTGGGCGCCATATTGCCGCGCCTGCCGGTCGAGCGCATTGCGAATGTTGGTCATCGCCGTGCCGCGCTCGGGCGTTAGCAAGGAAGCGAAGCTGCGCCGGCCGAGTTCCTGCCGCAGCACCGAATTGAGGATCGGCGCCAGCTGGCTGCGCAGGTTCTCCTCGGTGCCGGCATTGCGCACCATTGCCACCGGGTCGATCACCCGGAAGCGGGCATAGGCATCCACCTGCAGCCGCTGCTGATCGTTCGAGAGCACCTGCTGGCGCTCCATGTCGAGATCCAGAATCCGCCGGTCGACGAATTGCACCTGCTCGATGATCGGGATGCGCGCGACCATGCCGGCGCCCGTCTGGCCGTAGGGCACGTCGGGCCGGAACTGGTTGATCACCCGAACCGGCTCACCCGTTCGCACGACCACCGCTTGCTGCGTCTCCGGCACGATCACAATGCTCGAGAAAGCCGCCACCACCAGCGCCGCCGCCGCGATGATGGGCAGCTTGTAGCGTTCCCACAGCTGTTCCATCAGCGGGCTCCTGGGGCTGGAGCCGGGGCCGGTGCCGGGACCGGGGCCGCTGCCTGCGCGGTCCTGCGGCGGTTCACCTCGGGCAACGGCAGGAAGGGCGTGACATTATCGGTCTCGACGATCGTCTTGTCGGTCTTGCTGAGCACGCTTTCCATTGTCTCGTAATAGAGGCGGCGCCGGGTGACCTCGGGGGCCAGCCGGTATTCCGCGTAGATCTGGTTGAACTCGGAGGCATCACCCTGCGCCCGGGCGAGCAGTTGCTGCGAATAGGCCTCGGCGCGGTTGAGATCGGCATCCGCATCCTGCTGCGCGGCGGAAACGTCCTTGAACGCCTCGACCACCATGCGCGGTGGATCGGTCCGGTCGATCTCCACGCCCTGCACCAGCACGCCGGCGCGATAGGCATCGAGGATCGCCTGCATCCGCGTGCGCACGCGCTGTTCGATCTGCGCGCGGCCCGCACCCGAAAGCACCCGGTCGAGCGGGTGTTCGGACACCGATGCGCGCATCGCCGCTTCGGCCACTTCGCGGATCGATTCGTCAGGATCGGCCAGCTGGAACTGGTATTGCTTGAGGTCCTTGATGTTCCAGCGGACGAGGTAGCTCAGGTCGACCAGATTCTGGTCGCCGGTGAGGATCAGCTTTTCGCCCGTGCCATCGGGGATGGATTCGGAGCGGATCGAGGTCACATCGGTCACCGCCACGTTCTGGAACGGCCAGGGCAGGGTGAAATTCAGCCCCGGCTGCAGCGTGCGCGAATAGGCGCCGAAGGTGGTGACGAGGCCCTGCTCCTTGGGCCCGACCTGGTGAATCGAGGTGAACAGCAGCCACACGCCTGCGATCGCGCCGATCGCCAGTGGCAGCCAGCTGCCCCCGCCGGGCCGCTCAGGCAGTTTGAAGCTTGGCCCGCCGGGGCCACCAATTCGCCGGCGCGGGCCTTCAGGGCCGCGGTTGCGAAAGATATCGTCGATACTGGCCGAACGGCGCGGCCGCTCGGGCGCGCCGCCCCCTGGAAGCCACGGGTTGCGCGGCCCCTTGGGCGGATCTTCGCTGCTGGGCGGCGGCGTCGCCGAGCCATCATCCTCGGGCGGCAGCGGCTTGCCCCAGGGGCTGCGCTTGCCGGCCATGGCCAAGCCAATTCGTCCGATCATCCCGTCCCATCGTTCCATACGGTTGTTTATAAGCGCGGCTTACGGCAAAAAACAGGGTTCGCCGGACATTTTCGCTGCAGCGGCCGGCCAGACGCGCTAGCGGCGGCCGGCATGGCTCTTCCCGACGCGCTTCAGCGGCACATTCCCGCGCATCTCGCCCCGCGCATCCGTTCGGCCCGGCTGGTCGACGGCGTGGCCAATCTGGTGGTCGACGCCGCCGGCCTGGAGCGGGTCGAAGCGGCGGCGCTGCAGGCCCAACTCGAGCGCGCAGCGGGCGCGGCCGAGGGGGTGCGCGAGGTGCGCGTGGCGCTGATGGCCGAACGGGCGGAGCCGCCCCCGCAGCCCGCCCCGGAGCAGCGGATCATCGCCATTGGCTCGGGCAAGGGCGGGGTTGGTAAATCCACGCTGACCGCCAACCTGGCGGTCGCGCTCGCCCGCATGGGGCGCCGCGTGGGCGTGGTCGATGCCGATATCTACGGCCCCTCGCAACCGCTGCTGCTCGCCGCCGAGGCTCGGCCCGAAGCGGAGGGGCAGCAGCTGATCCCGGTGCAGAGCCCGCATGGCGTGGCGCTGCTCTCGATGGGTCAGCTGGTGCCCGCGGGCAAGGCGATCGCCTGGCGCGGGGCGATGGTGACCAAGGCGCTCGGCCAGATGATCGAGGCGCGTTGGGAAGATACCGAGCTGCTGCTGGTCGACCTGCCGCCTGGCACCGGCGACGTGCAGCTGACCATGCTGCAGAAGTTCCGCCCGGCCGGCGCAATCGTCGTTTCCACCCCGCAGGATTTGGCGCTGATCGATGCCACCCGCGCGCTCGACCTGTTCCACCAGGTGGGCGTGCCGGTGATCGGCATGGTGGAGAACATGGCCGGCTATGCCTGCCCGCATTGCGGCGAGCTATCGGACCCGTTCGGTTCGGGCGGAGCGGAAAGCGCCGCACTGGCGCTGGGCGAGCGGTTCCTCGGCCGCGTACCCCTGGCGCTGGAAATCCGCACCGCCAGCGATGCGGGGCAGCCGCCCGCCGCCGGCGACGGGCCGCAGGCCGAGGCGTTCCGCGCCATCGCGCAAGCGCTGGCCGACTGGCTGGACCGGGGCCACGCCCCAAGCACTGGCCCCGGCGGAGGCCAGGGCGCGGCAGAGCGGGGCTGAGGCCATGTGGCTGACACAATGCAGTTGACCCCATGCCAATAAGCCGGCGCAGGCTGCTGGCCGGCACGGTGGCGGGCGGCGGGCTGGCGGTCGCCTGGACGCTGCTGCCGCGCCGCTACGCCCACCCGGTTCCGCCGGGCGAGGGCGAGGTAGCCTTCGGCGTGTGGCTGAAGATCGCGCGCGATGGCGTGGTCACCGTGGCCGTGCCGCAGCTGGAGATGGGGCAGGGCATCACCACGCTGCTGCCGCAGATCGCCGCGATGGAATTGGGGGCGGATTGGCGGCAGGTGGCGGTGGAACCTGCGCCGGTGAGCGGGGCATGGCCCAATTTGCCGCTGGCCGCGCACTGGTCGCCACTGCGCGAGACGCTGGTTCCTGCGCTGACTGACGAGACCGGCGCGTGGCCCGACGATTGGCTGCTGCGCCGCTGGGCTGAGAGCAATCGTTTCATGGTCACCGCCGAAGGCACCGCGCTCGCCGCTTACGAGCGGCCCTGCCGCGAGGCCGCCGCCGCCGCCCGAGCGATGCTGGCGATGGCCGCCGCCGAACGCTGGGATGTCGCATGGGAGCAATGCCAGGCGGCCGAGGGTTTCATCGTGCATGGTCGCCGCCGTGCCAGCTTCGGCGAGCTGGCCGAGGAAGCGGCGCATTTCGATCCGCCCGATCCGCCGCCGCTGCGCCCCGCGCCCCCAGCGGAGCCCGCCGACTTTGCGGAGGAACAGCGCGTGCTCGCCTTTCCCCGGCTCGATCTGCCGGCCAAGGTCGATGGCAGCGCCCAATTCGCCGGCGACGTGCGCCTGCCGGGCATGGTCCATGCCGCGATCCGCCACGGCCCGCTCGATGCCGCCGAACTGTCGAGCTTCACCCAGCCACCCCGCCGTGCAGGGCTCGTCGGGGTGGTGAACGGAAGGCGCTGGCTGGCGGCGGTTGCGACTGACTGGTGGACCGCAGAGCGTGCGCTTGACGCCATGGCGCCGCGCTTCCGGCTGGCGAGCCCGGCCAGCAGCGCACGGATCGAGGAGGCGCTCGAGGCCGGGCTGCTGCGCGGCGAGGCGCAGCGCGTCTTCACCAGGGGCGCGGGCGATGAGGCTATGGGCCAGCCCACGCTGGCGCTGCGGTACGAGGCGATGCCCGCCGCGCACGGTACGATTGAGACCGCCAGCTGCACCGCGCGACTTCTCGAGGGTCGGCTCGAACTTTGGATTGCCGCGCAGGCGCCCGAGCAGGCACGGGCGGCGGCGGCCGGCGCGCTGGGCCTCTCGCTCGCCGACGTGGTGCTCTACCCCATGCCCGCGGGCGGCAGCTTCGACCGGCGGCTGGAGCACGAACATGCGGTCGAGGCGGCGCTGATCGCCCGCGAAATGGCTCGCCCGGTGCAACTGACCTGGTCACGCTGGCAGGAGCACCTGCGCCTGCGCCCGCGCCCGCCGGTCGCCGCCGTGCTGAGCGCGAAGCTGGTCCGCGGCGGCCCGATTACCGCCTTCCGCGCGCGAGTGGCCGCGCCTCCCGCCGCGCTCGAATTCGGCCGAAGGGTTCTGGGCAACCGCACCGCCTGGGGCGCGATCGAGGCGGTGGCTGGCCAAGGCGACCCGCTGGTGCTGGCCGGGCTGGTGCCGCCCTATGCCATCCCCGATGTCGCGATCGACCACGTGCCCGTCAGCCTCGACCTGCCGAGCGGGCGGCTGCGTGGGAATGCGCATGGCTACAGCTGCTTCATGGTGGAAAGCTTCATCGACGAACTGGCCCGCCGCCAGAGCTTCGAGCCGCTGTCCTATCGCATGGCGATGCTGGGCGGCGATCCGCGCCTCGCGCGATGCCTGCAGCGGGCCGCGCGACGCGCGCAATGGGGCGGCGGCGTCACGGGCAGCGGGCAGGGCCTCGCCTGCCACCGAATGGAGCTGGGCCAACGCAGCGGGCGCATCGCACTGGTGGCGAACGCAAGGGCGGGCGCCGAGGAGGGTGGGAGCGGCGTGGAGGCCCTGCGGCTGGTCGCGGCGGTCGATATCGGTCGGGTGGTCAATCGCGACATCGCGCTCCAGCAGATCGAGGGCGGGCTGCTGTACGGTCTGGGCCTCGCGCTCGGCTCGGGGTTGGAATATGAGCGCGGCATGCCGCTGCAGGGCAGCCTCGCCTCGCTGAACCTGCCGGGGCTCGCCGACACGCCCGAGATTGCGATCGAGCTGATCGATAGCGATGCCGGTCCGTTCGATCCGGGCGAGCTGGCGGTGGCGCCGGTGGCGCCGGCCCTTGCCAATGCGCTGCACTCCGCAACCGGGCTTCGCCATCGCCGCCTGCCGCTGCTATCGGGCGCAACATGACCTGGCAGAACCAAGCCCTCCCGCCTGACCATCCGCCCGTCTCCAGCGGAGCCGTGGGCGTCCTTCTGGTAAACCTCGGCACTCCCGACGCGCCCGATACGCCCTCGGTCAAACGCTATCTTGCCGAGTTCCTGTCAGATCGGCGGGTGGTGGAGATCCCGCCGATCGCCTGGCAGCCGATCCTGCGCGGCATCATCCTCAACACCCGCCCGAAGAAGAGCGCCGAGGCCTACCAGCAGGTATGGACCGAGGCCGGCTCCCCGCTCGCGGCGATCACCGCCGAACAGGCGACGAAACTGCAGGAGCGGCTGGGAGACAGCGTGCAGGTCGGCTGGGCGATGCGCTACGGCAGCCCGGCGATGGGCACCGAGCTGCAACGGCTGAAGGATGCCGGTTGCGAGCGCATCCTGCTCGCGCCGCTCTATCCGCAATATTGCGCCGCCACCACCGCTAGCGTTGTGGATAAGGCCGGGGATTGGCTGCGGGAAACCCGTTGGCAACCCACGCTGCGCACGCTGCCGCCCTATCACGACGATCCAGCCTATATCACGGCGCTGTCCGAGGACATCGGCCGCCAGCTCGACGCGCTGGATTTCGAGCCCGAACTGCTGGTGCTGAGCTTCCACGGCATGCCCGAGCGCACGCTGCACCAGGGCGATCCCTATCATTGTCACTGCCAGAAGACTTCCCGGCTGCTGGAGGCGGCGCTTGCGCGGCCGGGGCTGCGCCTGCGCACCACCTTCCAGTCGCGCTTCGGCAACGCCAAATGGCTCGGCCCGGCGACCGATGATGTGCTGGACCAAGAGGCGCGCGCCGGTACAAGGCGCCTGGCCATCACCGCGCCGGGCTTCTCTGCCGATTGCCTCGAAACGCTGGAGGAACTGGCGATCCGCGGCCGCGAGCAATTCGTCGAAGCCGGTGGCGAGCAGTTCCACGCGCTGAGTTGCCTCAACGCCGGCGCAACCGGAATGGCGATGCTCGAGACGCTGGTGCGCCGCGAACTGACAGGCTGGGTCTAGATCCCGCGGGCGCGGCGATGCTCAGCCGTTTAGCGCTTACCCCCCATCGATCGCCCCTTCGACGGCTTCAACGGCCTTAGTCGGCGGGCAATCCACTTCGTCCGCCGTACACGCGACTGCGGCTGCGCCAGCCCCGGCGCCCAGCAAGGCCACACAGCCGGACGTGCCGAGCCCGGCCAACGCGACAGCGACAAGTGATAGCTTTTTCATGATATTTTCTCCGAACTTCTGTCCGGCGAACGGCCCGGGGCCAGCCCTGTTCCGTTATGACACGGCGAGGCTGGAGCCAATGCTCAAGAGAAATCGATGGCGATGCCGTTCTTGACCCAATCGCCGTAGCGGGTGGGGCTAAGTTCCTCCTGCCCGTCTCCGGGCTTGGGCTCGGGCGGGGGCGCATCGGTCCAATGCGCGGGCTTTTCGAAGCCTTCCGGCCGCTGTGTGGCGCGCTTGATCATGGATTCCAAGTGGTGCGGGTGGCGCTGCAAGGCAAGGGCGGATAGGGCCATCGCCATGGCATCCCCTCCCGGAATCCCCGCCCGGCGCGCCGGCCTTCGCTTGCTCGATGCGGTGCTGCGCCGGGGCGCGACGCTCGACCAGGCGGACCAAGCGGCGATGGGCGGGGTCCCGCTGCCGGCCGACCGGGCGCTCGCCCGCGCCATCGCCGGCGAAGTGCTGCGCTGGATGGCCGATCTGGATGCGCTGATCGACAGCGCCACCCGCCAGCGCCTCGCCGGAGATGCCAAGGCGCGCATTGTCCTGCGGATGATGCTGGCGCAATGGCTGCGCCTGAACACGCCCCCCCACGCGGTGATCGCCACCGGGCTGGAGCTGCTTACGGGCGGTCCGCGGCGGCTGGCGCATGGCGTGTTCTCCACGCTGGTGCGGCAGCGGGTGGCGCTGCCCCAGGCGCCCACCCTGCCACCGGGCGTGGCGGAGCGCTGGGGCGAGCGGGCCGGCGCCATCGCCACAGGTCTCGCCGAGCCGCCGCCGCTCGACCTTACCCTGCGCGATCCGTCCGAAACTACGCTCTGGGCCGAGCGGCTGGGCGGCATTTCGCTCGCGCCGGGTCATGTGCGGCTGGCACGCGGCACTGCGGTCGAGCGGCTGGAGGGCTTCGCCGATGGCGCCTGGTGGGTGCAGGATTTCGCCGCATCGCTGCCCGCGCGGCTGCTGGGCGCGGGGGATGGACGCCGGGCGCTTGATCTGTGCGCCGCGCCCGGCGGCAAGGCGCTGCAACTGGCGGCGGCTGGCTGGCAGGTGACCGCGCTCGACATCAGCGATGCGCGGCTCGGCCGGCTGCGCGAGAACCTCGCGCGCACCAGGCTTTCGGCGGAGCTGGTGGTGGTCGACATGCTGGAATGGGAGCCGCCGGCGCCGTTCGACGCAGTGCTGCTCGATGCGCCCTGCACCGCCACCGGCACCGCCCGGCGCCACCCGGAGGTGCTGCACCGCATTGGCGAGCCGCAGATCGGCGAAATGGCGAGGCAGCAGGCGCGGATGCTGGAGCGCGCAGCCGGCTGGCTCGCACCGGGTGGCCGGCTGGTCTACGCGGCCTGTTCGCTGGAGCATGCCGAAGGCGAGGCACAGGCCTCGCGCCTGCCGCTGCCGCCCGAGCCGATCTCCGCCGCTGAACTGCCCGCGGGGCTTGAGCCCACCGCAGAGGGCTGGCTGCGAACCGATCCAGGAATGCTGGCGGACGCGGGCGGTATGGACGGGTTCCTCGTGGCGCGCTGGCAGGTGGATTGAGGGCTGAACCAATATCGACCGCAGGCGGCGACTGCTTGTGGGTGGAAATCGGGCATTGCCTGGCGACAATAATTCGAACACAGTGAAACAGGCTCGAGGGCTACTAATGAGTTTGATGGGAAACCCTGACTCATTTGATCACGTGCAAACCACTATCGAACCGGTCGATGCCGCCGGGCAGCACCGCGTTTTTATGCGCTACCGAGCCGAAAATAAGTTTGGCGGGATGAGCCTTGGGGCGGTAGAGGCTACGCTCGACAACACAGATTGCACGCCTACCAGCATGAGTTAGTCGGCTCTATCAGCGAACACTGCCCGCCTCTCTGACCCGTAGCGAAACTGGAGGTGTAGGCATGAGGTTCATCGCGGTTGATCTTGAAACTGCCAATCCGCGGATGAGTAGCATTTGCCAGATTGGTATTGTCACCTTCGAGGACGGCAAGGAGGTGGACGCGGAGGTTCGCCTTGTTGACCCTTGCGACTACTTTGACCCTTACAACGTCGCGATTCACGGCATCACTGAGGAGCAGGTGCAGGGCGCACCGCGATTCACCGACCTGCACGGCTGGCTATGTCAGCAAACGACAGGCCAGGTGGTCGCCTGCCATACGCACTTTGACCGAGTAGCGCTGGCGCAAGCGTGCGGGCTGCACTCCCTGGACCCTTTGCCGTGCAACTGGCTGGACACGGCGCGGGTGGCGCGTCGCGCATGGTCGCAGTTCGCACAGTCCGGTTATGGCCTATCCAACCTTGCACAGCACTTTGGCATCAGCTTCCAGCATCACGACGCGCTGGAGGACGCGCGCACGGCGGGTCTCATTCTGCTCAAAGCAATTGAGGAAACAGGCTTTGATACGGCTGAGTGGATCAAGCGGTGCCAAAACTCTGTCAGCCCCGGCTCGGGCGCAAACATACGGCGGGATGGAGACGGCGACGGTCCCTTGGTCGGTGAGCGCATCGTGTTCACCGGAGCGCTGATAGTCCCTCGTCGCCAAGCTGCTGACATGGCGCACGATGCGGGCGCGGCGGTAGAGGCGGGTGTCACCAAGACGACGACGCTGCTCGTCGTTGGCGACCAAGATATTGATAAGCTTAACGGTCAGAACAAGAGCAGCAAGCACCGCAAGGCTGAGAAGCTAATTGAGGCAGGTCAGGCGCTCCGTATTCTTGGTGAAGCTGACTTTATGAGCATGTGCCGCGCCTGAGCGCCGCAGCCGGTTTGAACAATATGCAATTGACGCTTGCGGAGGGTGCTGCTTGATCTGCCCCCTTCTGAGTGGTCCGAAATCTTTGTTATTTTGGATCATGGAGGAGATTGGAAATGGGC
>PPFU01040496.1_pt1 | contig 14422 bp, 14 predicted proteins | sample 1535991 | NCBI WGS metagenome assembly PPFU01 (sample SAMN04901290, study PRJNA319586) | Hypolithon metagenome, whole genome shotgun sequencing project. | isolation source: Antarctic Hypolithon | place: Antarctica: Miers Valley | collected 2014
GGATCATCAGATTGAAGCATGGTATTGTAAAAACCTGCTGCCTTGGTCATATTGCGAGGCACCAGCACATAGATACCACGAATACTATTTAATATCATACCCATTGGCGAACCTGAGTGCCAAACACCCTCCAGCCGATGGCCACGGGTACGGATTATCATAGGCGCCTTCTGACCGCCCTTGGTTCTGTACTGTAACGTAGCCAGGTCGTCAGACAATATTTGTATCGCATACAGGAGATAATCGAGGTATTGTATTTCTGCTATGGGCCTCAGTCCTCGTAAGGCAGCACCTATCCCCTGCCCTATAATGGTACACTCACGAATACCCGTGTCGGTAATGCGCAGTTCACCAAACTTCTTTTGAAGGCCGGCAAAGGCCTGGTTCACATCTCCAATTTTGCCAACATCTTCTCCAAAAGCAATGATCTGAGGATCTCTTTCAAAAGCTGCTATAAAGCATGCCTGCAATACTTCTCTCCCATCAACATCTTTAGCCACTTCATCAAATTGCGGCGCTACCACAGCAACGTTCAGCGCCGAATCCTCCGATTGGCTATAAAGGTAGGAATTGAAGCGATCTTCATTTTCCTTCATTACCTTCCTGATCCAATTGATTAAGTTATTGCGGCTTTCAAAATCTTCACCCGCCATCAGGCGCAATGCTTTTTTTACTATTTGGATACTCTCCAGCCGGATAGGATTGTTGATTTTCCTTAGTTTCTCCGCCAGCTCGGCAATGGCATCAGATTTCTCGGCCTGCTTTGCTGCGGCCTTTAATAGCGTCACAGCCTCCTGGTGGTCGTCTTTAATGGAGGCTTCAAATGCCTTCCACGCTTGCACCTTGGCTTGCTTAGCAGTTTCTTTTGCCTCAGCTTCAATATTTTCAAGATCAGTGGCATTGGAAATTCCATTCTCCAGCATCCATTCCTTCATCTTTTTGATGCAGTCAAACTCATCCTCCCAGGCAAGTCGTTCCTTACTTTTATATCTCTCGTGTGAACCAGAAGTGGAGTGTCCCTGTGGTTGGGTCATTTCCATCACATGTACCAATACGGGCACATGCTCCTCACGACAAACTTTGGCTGCTTCCTGATAGCTGGCGTGCAGGCCTTCATAATCCCACCCTTTTACGCGGTAAATTTCATAACCCTTTTCATCTTCGGTGCGCTGTAAGCCTGCAAGGATTTTGCTGATGTCTCCTTTGGTGGTGTGGTACTCTTTAGGGACAGAAATTCCGTATTCATCATCCCATACCGACACCAGCATCGGCACCTGTAAAACGCCTGCCGCGTTTATCGCTTCAAAAAACATCCCTTCAGAGGTGGAGGCATTTCCGATGGTACCAAAGGCCACTTCATTTCCATTGACAGAAAATGATTTGAATTGATGCAATTCCGGATTTTGGCGGTATAGCTTTGAAGCATAAGCCAATCCTAAAAGTCGCGGCATTTGTGCGGCTGTAGGCGAAATGTCGGAGCTTGAGTTCATGGAGTTGGAAAGCTCTTTCCATTTTCCCTCCTCATCGATCATTCTGGTTCCGAAGTGCCCATTCATCAACCTGCCGGCAGAAGCAGGCTCTTCCTCTACATCGGGATGAGCATATAGCTGCGCGAAATATTGCTTTAAAGTGAGTTCGCCAATGGCAAACATGAATGTCTGGTCCCTGTAGTATCCTGAACGAAAATCACCTTTTTTGAAGGCTTTTGCCATAGCGAGCTGAGCCACTTCCTTTCCGTCGCCAAAAATGCCGAATTTTGCCTTCCCCATAAACACTTCTTTCCTGCCCAGCAAACTCGCATGCCGACTTTCGCAGGCAAGCTTATAGTCGGCTATAATCTCCTGCGTAGATAATCCTATCTCTGAAATAATTGTTTGATTCATGGTTCAAAATTGACATTTTACCAATACGCTTATCTGTTTAACCAGACGAAGTATGTTAAAGTTCTATACTCTTTACGTAGAAAAAGGAAGCAAAGCCGGCCTTAATATCTTGTTTTTTTATGAGCATATACATTTAAAAAACCTCGTTTCTCAAAGAAGTTTTAACTTTCGGCGTTAAACAAAAATAGAGAAAAAGATGAATGTATCAAATAATGAAAAAATTAACCCGTGTAATTACATCGTAAAAAATGTGGTGTTTTGCTTTATTTAAATTATTATATTTGATTTATCGTTTCCTTTGAGCCTGATAAAATTTCAAATACCATGTTTCGTAAAATATTATTCTTATTTACTGCCCTTACAGTTTCCATAGGTTTAGCTTTTGGCCAGGCCAAAATAGAATTTAAAAATGCCACCCATGATTTCGGTAATGTAACAGAAGGTGCCCAAGCCACCCATGAGTTTACCTTTACCAATACCGGCGACGCGCCACTCATCATACATGCCGTTCGTGCTTCCTGTGGTTGTACTACCCCCGACTGGACCAAGGAGCCGGTACTTCCCGGAAAACAGGGCAAGGTAACCGCCTCCTACAATAGCAAAAGCAGGCCAGGTGCTTTTAATAAAAATATTACCATAACCACCAATGCCACAGAACCGACCTCGGTCGTATTTATCAAAGGTGTCGTTGTAGGACAAGAAGTTGTAACCAAAGTTTATTCAGATGAGGCGATAGCCGCATCCCCGAAAATCAGCATCGACAATGGGGTGAAAACCTTGGGTAAAGTAGAAAAAGGACAAGATGTTTCCTTTACCATGATGGTTAAGAACACGGGGCAAAAAGACCTCGATATCCAAGCGTTGAGGTCTGGTTGTAACTGTATATCGCTGGATCGTCAGAGTGTAAAGTCAATAAAACCAGGTAAATCGGAAGCCATTAAAATGATATATTCTGCCCGGCAGGCAGGCAATAGAAGTGAGGGCATCACGCTGATATCCAATGACATTACGCAACCTGAACTGAAGGTCATCGTTCAGGCGGATGTAGTAGAAAGTCTTACCAATAAAAGTATCATCAAAGAGAACAAAGCTACTATTACCTTTTAGAAGTAGCTTTGTTTCTCTACGCAGCACCCGGTAATCCTATTTCAGATGGCTGATTTGGCGGGGTATCAGCAAGATATCCTTTTGCCTGCCATGGATATAACGGACACCAGCTTCATCAAAAAACGCATCTTCTTCCAACATAATCCTGATTTCTTTGCCCCAGGCGGGAATTTGAACAGCAGCATTGAGCTCTATGGAGTGTGCCGTATTGTAGTATAAAGGATAATCCCCTTGCACTGGTACGCCCCCTTGCTGGTCCCACAGACCAATGGTTGTGCCTGCAGCGTGGCCATGATAGCCTAACGGATGGGTATAGATGGTTGCCTTTATTCCTTTTGCTTTGGCCTCGGCCAATGCCCCTGCCAAGATTTGATTTCCCGTTTTCATATATTGAAACTGGTTAGTCAGGATATCCTGCAGCTGGTTGCCAACTTTAAAGGCATTCAGCAGAAAATCAGGGGCACTCGATTCTCCTGGTTTCAGGACGTAGGCATGTTGCTGCGTATCGGTATTTAAGCCAAGGTAGGTGATGCCAAAATCTACATGCAATAGGTCACCCGGTAAGATTACTTCCTTATCCGGGCGCTGCGAAAAAGAACGCAGGTGATCGAATGATTCGGGGTCTGCCCGCTGCAGCGATACCGACGGATGAAACCAGGTCTCTAGCTTTAGTTCTCTAATACGCTCTCTATACCACCAGACAATATCATCGGTGGTCGTAACGCCTGGTTGGATAACTTTTTCTGAAAACCCTTCTGCAATAATGTGATGAGCAATACCCACAATTTGGGGATAAACCACCATCTCGCTCGCGGTACGGGTTTCCAACCATGCAATTGCAAGGGCTTCGGCTGAAACGATCTTGTTTTGATAGGTTTTGGGGAGGGCAGCAAGGAAAGCATCATACTCTGCAGCGGACAAGCCATCTGCCAGCGCAAAGGCAGCAGACTTATTCAAACCGATCTTTTTCGGATTTTTCTCCTTGATGATCTCCACCAGGCGTTTCCACTGATCGGGCTGCTTCTCTGGGTCCCATGACTTTTGGAAAGAAGCGCCGACGTCATACCGGGCTACAGCCAGGGCTTCTACTTGTTTTCCGTCGTCGTACATCACCAATATAGTCCGCCGCCTCGCCGCAAGCCAGGTAGCTGGTAGCATGGTTTCTATTACCGGGTCTTCATTATATTCCCGGGCAATGATAAGCCACATATCAATGTTAGCCCGGCGCATCAGCCCTGGAAGCAGGTTATCAACTCTTTCTTTAAGCCACTGGTCCTGCAGTGCTGCCTGCTGCTTCATAGGCAAGATATAAGGTGTAGCATCCTGTGCCTGCAATGGTGCCTGGTAGCTTGCTACGAATAGCAGGATCATGATCAGGTAAATTGAAAGTGATACAGGCGAAGACTTGTCGTTCATGTAATCCTTAAAAAGCTGATGGCGGTTAGGATTACAATGTATAATAATATCTCGAATTCAGGGGTATGGATTGGGTGGATTTTTTTGCGTGAATGATGGGAGCGGCACCCCGCAGGGAGGCACCTGGTGTAAATGGCGGGAAGCGTTGAAGCTGCAGTGCCGACCGAGGAGTATAGCGTACAGCATGACCCTGAGCGCGCCGGCAGGCAAGCGAAATGGGGCACGCCCAGCTGATGCACCCCGATTTCTTCTCACCGTTCATCACAAAATGTGCATTGGACGTTCTCTTTAATTTGCTATAAAGGGCATTTTTGATTTTGGCAGCATAAAATCATATAAAAACGGCAACATAAGTATATAGTACCTTGTTTAACAAAGTACCAAGTATTACATTTGGAGTACGAAGGACAATTAAAAGCAAAGGCAATATGAATTCAGACAACACGAAGGTGCAAATGCGAAAGGGGATACTGGAATTTTGCATACTGCACATCATCTCACGCGGTGAGGTATATGCCTCAGATATGCTGGTGGAGCTCACTTCTGCCAAAATCATGGTGGTGGAAGGCACGCTATACCCGCTGCTAACCCGGCTGCGCAAAGCGGAGCTGGTAGACTATAGGTGGGAGGAGTCGACCTCCGGACCACCCAGAAAATATTATACGTTGACCGACACTGGCCGGCTTTTTCTTGACGACCTGCGGGAAACCTGGGGCGAGCTGGTACAGTCGACCAACCAAATAATCTCAAACTATAATAACAAGTAAGAAACCTTCGGCCTGCTACCTGCCGGAAACAGGCCATACGTATAAACCAACGATCATGAAAAAGAATATAAGCATTAATATTAGTGGGATCATCTTTCACATTGAGGAAGATGGCTATGAATTGCTAAAAAACTACTTGGAGGCCATCACACGTTACTTTTCTTCTTATGAAGAGCGTAGCGAGATTATAGCGGACATAGAAAGCCGTATCGCGGAGATCTTTCTGACCAGGCTGTCAACGCAGAAGCAGGTCATTACTGCTGTGGACGTAGAAGGCCTGATTGCCACGATGGGGACGGTGCAGGATTTTGCAGCTGTGGAAGATGATATGGACCAGTCGCTTGGCCATGGCCAAAATACCCATAGTCATCAGCAGGCTCACTCGGGGCCAGCCGAAGAGCAGCCCTATGGCACCAAGCGGCTATACCGCGATACGTCGCACAAGGTACTTGGTGGCGTAGCAGCCGGCATGGCGAACTATTTTAATGTAGACCCGCTGTGGATGAGGCTTTTATTCTTATTCCTGGGCTTCTCATCGTTTATATTTTGGTTCGACTTCGGTACCTTTTCTAGTACGGCCGTGATCGCTTATATCATACTTTGGATCCTGCTGCCTGCTTCGGATCGACTGGAAGAGAACAAGCAGGTAAAAAAGCTGTATCGGAATCCTGATGACAAGGTAATTGGTGGGGTTTCCAGCGGTATTGCTGCCTACTTCGGTACCGATGTTACGCTGATCAGGGTATTGTTTGTGCTTACTGCTTTTGTAGGAGGGTCAGGCTTCATCATCTATATTGTACTTTGGATTATAACGCCTGAGGCTAAGTCACTGACAGACAAGATTCAGATGCAGGGGGAGCCTGTGACCCTGCACAATATAGAGACCAATGTAAAAAAAAGCCTTAGGGAACCTGAAGGTGAAGAAAGTGCACTGGTAAAAATCCTGCTTTTCCCATTTCGCATCATTGCAATAATTTTCAATGGGTTGGGAAAAATCCTGACTCCCGTGGCCTTGTTTTTGGTTGAAGCCATTAGAATTGCCGCGGGGATGTTTTTCATCCTGCTATCGCTGGCTTTGATGGTTGCCTTGTTTGTATTGGTAGGTTCATTTCTGGGGTTGAATTATGGTGATGGGATTTACGGCGGCGGCGCTCGGTTTGGTATTATGCAATTTGAGCTAATCCGCGATTCCATTACGCCATTTATGGTGCTGGTATCATCCGTGACCGCTTTTATTCCTTTATTGGGCTTTATGCTCATGGGGGTTGCCATCATCTCGCGGCGTAAAATCATTCATACTGCTGTGGGTTGGTCGCTTTTTGGGATATGGATCTTAAGTGTAATTGGGGTTGCCGCTACAATCCCCGGCTTTGCGATGAACTTTAGCCAAGAAGCAGATGTGGAGGTGGAGGAAACATTTCGTTTGGATGACAAAACAGTTGTGTTGCGTTTGACGGAAGTCGGCATGGATGACTATGATGGCGCATCGCTGCAATTAAAGGGACAGGAAGCGTCAGAGTTCAGGCTGGTTAAATATTTTGAAGGAAGAGGAAGAACAAGGAAAGATGCTATTCAAAATACCCAAGCTATTACCTATAACGTGACACTTACCGACTCTATCTTTTCATTCGATTCCAATATTACTTTCGAGGATAATGCCGTATTCCGGGCGCAGGAGGTTGAGGCGGTATTTTATATCCCCTACAATCGTATCTTTGTGATGGATGAAGACTTGAAGTATATACTAAGGAATACCTTGTACATGTACGGGTACAATGAGCATCATCTTTCAAACAATACCTGGCGGTTCACTCCTGCGGGGCTGGAGTGCATCACCTGTGGTACTCAACCGGAAAGACGAGACCGAAACAGGAATTCTATCTCCTCTTCAAACGGTGGGCTGACCCAGCTTTTCGATATAGAAAACTTCCAAAAGCTGGATATCTCAGGGTTTTATAATGTACAGGTACGACAGGGAGAAGAGTATAAGGTATCCATTTCGGGAAAAGAGAAGGACTTGGAAAATATTGAAGTAAACAATGAAGCCGGGGCGTTAACGATAAGATCCCGCGATCATTCCACCAACCTGTTTAATAAAAACCGGCATACTGTTTCAGTTTTTATCACCATGCCAGTGCTTGAAGAGTTTGACTTAAGTGGTGCGTCAACGGCAAATATTACGGGATTTAAGGGCGATAATATGGAGATAAGTTTGTCCGGAGCAAGCAACGCTAAAGCTTACCTACAAATTAATCACCTGACGCTGGAAATGAGTGGTGCTTCCAATATCGACCTGCACGGAGAAGGTATATCGCTGGATGCAGACCTTGCCGGCCTGTGCTCCCTTGATGGCTATAACTTTAAAGTCGACCAGGTGGTCGTGGAGGCTAATGGCGCCTCTTCGGCCAAGGTTTACGGCCATAAAAATATTAGCTATAGCACCTCAGGGGTGAGTAAGGTCAATACCATGGGTAATGCAGAGGTCAGGGAGAACTAGATAAAGCGGCATAGATCGTAAGGTTTACTTTGAATTTTTTGCAAGTTAAACCTTATGTTTTGTGTCCATAAGAATGGTCACAGGGCCATCATTGACCAGGCTTACCTGCATATCAGCGCCAAACTGTCCTGTCATAACCGGTTTTTGTAGAAGCTGACTTAAAGTCTGGATAAGGCGTTCATACATCGGTATAGCAATATCTGGCCGGGCAGCCTTGATGTAAGACGGGCGGTTGCCTTTTTTGGTGCTGGCCTGCAGGGTAAATTGGCTCACAAGCAGAATCTCGCCGTCTACATCCAGCACGCATTGATTCATCACCCCGGCATCATCATTAAAAATCCGCAGGTTGACAATCTTCTGCGACAACCAGGCTATGTCCTGTTCATCATCTGCTGCTTCTATACCAACTAATACCATTAGCCCCTGCCCGATAGCGGCAGTTTGCTGCTGATTGATGGTTACAGAAGCATTTTTCACTCTTTGTATAACCGTGTTCACAGCTATTGAACAGTTTCTTTCATCTTTTCTGACTCAAAGATATGAATTCCCTGTAGATCCCCGTTGGCAGTGCCTATCATTACGGCTGCAACGGTTGAAGCTTCTATGGCCCGATATTTCTTTAGGGGGCCAATCATCAGAAATTCCAAGCCAGTCATCAGTTTTTTTGCAATAGCCTCCCCGGTACGAACTTCCTTCCTATCCCCCAGCAGTAATGAAGGCCGGAATATTAGCACCGATTCAAAGCTGATTTGCTCTATCGCTTCCTCAATTTTCCCCTTCACCTCATTATAATACATTGACGAATCCTTGTCAGCGCCCATGGCCGATATCAGTAAATATTTTTTGGCACCAGCAGCTTTGGCTAATTGCGCCAGCAAAAGAGGGTAGGCATAATCCACCTTATAAAATTTCTCTTTGGACCCCGCCTGCTTCATGGTAGTGCCCAGGCAGCAATAGACATCATCTGCAGCCAACTGATCTTTAACCTCCTCTAGCTCGTCAAAGTCCGTTACAATTTGCCCGAGCTTTTCATGTGTGGTGTTTATTGGTTTTCTGGATACAGTAGTTACGCTAGTATATGCGTCATCCTCTAATAGCTTCGCCAGCAATTCTTTACCTACCAATCCTGTTGCTCCTGCTACTAAAGCTGTCTTGTTATTTTTCATTGTGATTTTTATTTTTCTTTAAAAATGGAAAGATGTGTTTTAACCATAACCTCGATTCTGCCATAGGGTTTAGCTCAGTGATCAATCACTTTTCTTTTTCCCCTTCAACCTTTCCAAAAGGGGCTCAAACGCTTCCATGTCACGGGGTGCTTCTACCTCAATCCGTTCTATGTTAAATTCCTTTTTACTATCGCGAATCAAAAATGAGAAAATATAGGGTTGGTCAGGATCAAACCAGCCGCTAACCGGCCCAAAGCGCAGGTCGTTAAGAACGATCCCTTTGTCTGACTTTTGTAGTGTGTAGAAGCCCTTGGTAAATTGCTTTAATTGCTGCACTTCTTCGTCTTTAAGATAGGGCTCGAGTAGTTCAGGCTTCTGTGGTATCCGTTTGAAATCTATCTTCCTGTCCTGATCAAATAAGGAGTAATACCCCACCAGAAAGTGGTTTTCTTCATGTATTACTATCGACCAAAGGATGTTATTTAGCAAAGTGGGCGAGGTCATGTATTTATTTACCTTGATTTGCTGTGTGACCATATTTTCTTTCGCTACACTTTGGATGTACAACTTATTTACACAAGTAAGCAGAAGATAGCTTGTGCTGAAAGCAAGTACACCGGCAATGATCCATCGTCTTTTTTTTCCGGTTCTTCTAAGAAAAAGAGCGACAATTACCCCTATCAGAAGTGGCAGCGTAAATACTGGATCTACGATGGAGATGGTATTAAGTTCGATGCCGTATGTGGTGAAAGGCCAGAGAAACTGTGTGCCATAGCCGGTAAAAATATCCAAAACGGGATGTGTGACAATGGTCCAGAAGAAAAACCAGCTCCAATCTTTAAAATCCGCATCCTCCCTATGGTAGATCCTTTGTAACAGGTAACCTAAAAAAGGAGCCATAAAAACGGCAAAAACAAGGGAATGTGAAAAACTGCGATGCATTATTACCGCTTCCACGTCGTTGTAAAAGTGATCCAGGAAAACGTCCAAATCTGGAATAGTTCCAGCTATGGCGCCGTATACAATAGCTTTATTGCCAATTTTCTTACCTAAACAGAGCTCACCCACAACAGCGCCTAATGCAGCCTGCGTAACAGAATCCATAAGAACATGTTTACCTGGAAATATAATTTATGCTATCTGACGGCAATAAAAAAAGACCCGATGGGTCTTTTTTGATCTTAGCTCCTCTATTTATATCATAGAGGCTTCCCATTCCTGGAATTTCTCTACTTCATTTTTTAGCCGTTTAATGATATAAACAATTACTGTGGCATCATCTAAATAACCCACAATAGGAATAAAGTCAGGAATCAAATCGAGCGGTGAGATGAAGTATATTAAACCACCGATTACAACAGCAATAGTCGTCTTGGACACGTCTTTATAATCTCCTTTGAAGAAGGCGGTCACCATTCTTACAAAAGTTTTTAAAGAATCAACAAATTCTCCAAGAACTTCATTGTCGTCACCAACACTCTTCAATTTGTCTAATGTTTTGTCCAATACAGACTGAACTCTTGAAGGATTGTCGGTCATCATTTCTGCTTCGCGATGAGCCTTGTCAAATCCAGCGGGCGCTTTATAGTTTTCCATAAATAAGGTTTTGTTTAAAAAATGTAGTCTTCCTTCATTAACTTAGAATGCACAAAAAAGTTATCATAAGTATCACAAGCTACGGATAAATCGCGACTCAGGCACGATTTGGAGCCGCACGTCTCAATGAAATCAAAAACTATTTCTGATTTCATTTTTGATGCTTTTCAAAGCGTACCCAATTGGGTCCTGGGTTTGATTCAACAGGCGCTCGAAAATTTGCTTTGCCAGGTCAATTCCGCGGGCATCATCCGGAAGGTCCTTTGCTGCGGCATTGATGGTGACAACCGTATCTTCCATCGCATTCTTGATCAGTGCCCAGGCATCGTCTGTCATATAAACCTGTTGCGACAAGTTATGGTAATATTCTTCCCTGATCTCTAATAATAAGATCTGCTGAAATTGCCGTGCCGTATAGGTACTGTCATTCAAGCGAACCACCATGTTATTTGGCGTGATGCGTTCGAGGAATAAACACATCCTTTCATAGGCTTGAAGTCTGATAGGAAGTATAAGTTCAGTGTTTTTCATTTTATATTCCATCACTTTCTTTTCCAGATCTTTGGTGAGGAAGCTGGTAATCGTTAAATACATGGCATATAATACAGCCAACGCAGGAATCAAAAGTTTCGCAAATTCAATCAGTAACTCCATTATTTGTAATAGCTATTTTAAAAAAGGTAAAGTAAGAATTAATTTAGCAATTATTGTGTTGTTTTAAGATATTTCGGTGCCCAATGTATGATATAACGCTATAAACTACCTGATCAAGTATAATAGTTGAAAAAGCGATAGCAGGCGGCTTCATGATCAGGCTTAAATCGGTTGATTAGAATACTTTGGCTTGCTGCACCGTTATGTCAAATAAAATTTAAATATAGAGATATGGCTGGTCATCTAAATCCTGTAACCATTTCACCAAAAGCTGTGGTTGAAATTAAGGAGATCATGAAAAATAAGAATATACCTGGAGAATATGGGTTGCGTGTGGGTGTAAAAGGGGGCGGCTGTTCCGGCATGTCATTTCTACTAGGATTCGATAAGCAGAAAGAAAACGACCTTGCCTACCAGGTTGATGACATTCCGGTATTTATCGAAAAAAAACATACGATGTACATCCTGGGGATGGAGATAGATTTTCATGAAGGCGTTGAAGCCCGAGGCTTTACATTCATTAATCCCGTAGCCAGCCAGTCGAAATAAAGTTATTCCAATTGAATGTGATTGGTGGTAAGTGGAAGTTGATAGTAAGCGGCGGCCAATCCTCCTATTTCTCCCTGCCTATACCAGGCAAACTTTTGTCGGTCCAACATTTTAAACGATCCTATATTCATAGGGTCAATAATAGCCACCAGCCCTTTCAGGCCGATAATTTGCTTCCCATGATGTATCATTTGGGAAAGTATTTCTGTAGCATATCTTTGGCCCCAGTATGCGGGTAAAAGCATATATCCTACTTCTGCCTGTTCTTTTTCGTAGGGCGTGATTTTACCTACACCGATGATCTGGCTGGTATGCTTTAACCGTGCAGAAAATACGCCAGTAGGCAAATTTTGTCGATTCATCTCCAAGATTTTTTCAAAACGGACATGGGCCTCGTGCCGGGTAAGTGCACGTGCTGTAATAAAACGCATTACTGCTTCGTCACAAACCATCTGAAAATAAATTTCCTTGTCAGCTGCTATTACTTTCTTAAATACAAGTCTTTCAGAATGAAACTCCATAAGTCCGGGCGATTAGGAAAAATATGAATATCTATAATCAGACAACCTGAATGGTGCTAAAGATCAAATCTCATGTTTAGGATGGCATTAATTTTTTCTGTTAATATCCTAACCAATTCCTGATCGAGGTATTCATAGATATCCGCTATTTGTAACACCTCGATTTCTGGCATGACTACCTCTTTGTATGTGCTCCTGAGCCTTGCCCTCTGCCCCTGCTGCATTACCAGAATCAATTCGGCCCATTCCAGGTCCCGCCGTTGGAGTACGCGATCACTTTTTGGACTTAGCCCCACAGAACGAATATTGAAACGCATGTCATTTTTAAATATATATTCTGCTGTTCTGCTCCTTCTCTTATTGCGTCCACATACCACCAGAATATTAGGTTTTCCTTGCATACAAATTGATGGATCACATGATGAATTAAAACAATTTATTTTTAAAATCTAATAACCTGATTTCGACTATCAAAATACCGGCACCCCAAGCCCAGCGGGCTTGAACACGAATAGCCCGTGATAACGGGCGATGTATAAATTACAGCCACAACCACAGCGTGGTTGAACAATGCATTAAAACAAATATTATTCCTCGAATTGAATATTGTGTTCTTCCAATAAGTGTGCATATTTCTCCCATTATGAAATGTTTCGATGACGTACTTCTTGGTTCTTCCTATTCAATCAATAAGTCTTTTCTTTTACTCCCTATGTCATTGATCAAAACAGGTAGGAAATTTTTAAAATTTGTTTTGTCTGGTTTTACAATCGATAGATAATCTTAAGCATTTTGTTCCCGGAAATCAATTCCCGGCAGACCAATTTTTAATGTTCAACCCTTTCAGGGTTGTCAATGGTAATTTCGTTTGTCTATTCGGGTTAAAGCCCGTCAGGCTTTCGTAGCTCCTAATGATTCCACCCATGGCCGGTGTCCTCACAGGCCTTATCTTTACCTTTATTTTTACCTGCTTTTAACCCACTATTTGGATCGGTTCTAGGAATAAAGTGAGTGGTCTGTGAGGACACAGCCCACCCGGTGTAGGAAATTTTTAAAATTAGATAGATAATCTTAAGCATTTTATTCCCGGAAATCAATTCCCGGCAGACCAATTTTTAATGTTCAACCCTTTCAGGGTTGTAATATGATTTCGTTTGTCTATTCGGGTTAAAGCCCTTTAGGCTTTTTAGCTCCCAATGATATCAGCAGCGGAGGTTTGGTTTAAATCGGACTATACCTAATAAACTGAGTTCGACTATTAAAAACCGGTCGTCAAGCCTGAATCCGGGAAGATATAAAGAATAATTTCAAAAATCTTTATTTATCCGTATCTTCTTAACTCAGCATGATCACGAAGGTGATGGGGAGATGCACGACGTAAGACTCGAACACTTCCTGCCCAAATGTGGGTGAAAAAACAACGGAAAAAATTAAGAGGGACTGATAAATAGATTTTTAGAATGTAATGCATACCGGATGTCACAAATTACTTATCAACAACTATAGTTCTTACTTTTCGTCTTGCCTTTCTAAAATCCCAAGGCGCTATTGGGTTAGGTTGCACCCATAATCCTACCGCCTCGTGCCTGGCCAAAATCTCCATATCGGCAAGTACTTTATCTTTTGAATAGGCTTTATAGTGCCAGGCCAGCCCCGCTTTTACCAGCTCCTGGTTCAGACTCCTGCCATCCATCAAAAGCACTTCTCCCAACGTTCGTCCATACCGGTCTTTTCCAAACACGACGATTTCCACTTGTCTATTGAAGCAAAAATCAGAAGCAAATTGCTTGGCTTTCTGCCCGAAATCCTGGTTTCTCTCAGGACAATCTATGCCCTGCAACCGAACCCTCAACGGTTTTCCCTGATAGAGAACTTCAATGGTATCGCCATCTTTAATGGCAATAACTTTTCCTTTGATGGGGGCTGCAAAAGAAAGACAAATAAGTGAGATTAAAATCGGGAAGAATTGCATAAGAGCAAGGTACTGATTAAAGTTCACTTTGGATTACCACCTCACCGGTACAATGGTAGCGGTAGCGAAGTTTCACCATTCTTCCTCATATCAAATCATGCTGACTTAGAAGGCTGGAAAAATATCGAAAGATGTGTAAAAATACAAGGGACTAACACAAACCTTGCTCATTTACAAGGCAATTTTAGCTAAACCGTTCAGTTTTTCATTAGAAATACCTCTAGGATTTCAATGTTATTACAAAATCTGCTTATTTACTGATGACGAACTTTTAAAACTTCCAGAGGTAATTAG
>PPFU01000613.1_pt1 | contig 14378 bp, 24 predicted proteins | sample 1535991 | NCBI WGS metagenome assembly PPFU01 (sample SAMN04901290, study PRJNA319586) | Hypolithon metagenome, whole genome shotgun sequencing project. | isolation source: Antarctic Hypolithon | place: Antarctica: Miers Valley | collected 2014
ACCCCAACCGCACCGCGCACATCGCGCTGCTGTGCTACGTCGACGGCGAGCGTCGCTACATCATCGCGCCGAAGGGCCTCAAGGCCGGCGACCAGGTGATCGCGGGCAACGATGCGCCGATCAAGACCGGCAACACGCTGCCGCTGCGCAACATCCCGGTGGGCTCCACGGTGCATTGCATCGAGATGAAGCCGGGCAAGGGTGCGCAGATCGCCCGTGCCGCCGGCGCCGGCGTGCAGCTGGTGGCCCGCGAAGGCGTGTACGCCACCCTGCGCCTGCGTTCGGGCGAGATGCGCCGCGTGCCGTCGGAGTGCCGCGCGACCATCGGCGAAGTCGGCAACGTCGAGCACAACCTCGAGAAGCTCGGCAAGGCCGGTGCGTCCCGCTGGCGCGGCGTCAAGCCGACCGTCCGCGGCGCCGCGATGAACCCGGTCGACCATCCGCACGGCGGTGGCGAGGCCAAGGCGGGGCAGGGCAACCCGCATCCGGTCACCCCGTGGGGTGTCCCGACGAAGGGCTACAAGACACGCCATAACAAGCGTACGCAGCAGTTCATCGTTCGCGATCGCAGGAGCTGATAGACCATGGCACGTTCACTCAAGAAGGGACCGTTCGTCGACCACCACCTCATCAAGAAGGTGGAGACCGCGGGCAACAACAAGCGTCCGATCAAGACCTGGTCGCGTCGTTCGATGATCCTGCCGGAGATGGTGGGTTTCACCATCGCGGTGCATAACGGCAAGAACCACGTGCCGGTGCTGGTCAACGAGAACATGGTGGGCCACAAGCTCGGCGAATTCGCGTTGACGCGGACCTTCAAGGGTCACGGCGGCGACAAGAAGTCGGGCAAGTAAGGGGATGACGAACGTGAACGACAACAACGGTGCGAGGGCGATCCTGCGCTCGGCGCGGATCTCGGCGCAGAAGGCGCGACTGGTCGCCGACCAGGTGCGCGGGCTGTCCGCCGAGCGGGCCGTGAACCTGCTCAAGTTCTCCGACAAGAAAGCCGCGCAAATGATCCGCAAGGTCGTCGAGTCGGCGATCGCGAACGCCGAGAACAACCAGGGCGCGGACGTCGACGAGCTGAAGGTCACGACGATCATGGTCGACGAAGGTCCGACCCTGAAGCGTTTCATGGCGCGGGCCAAGGGCCGCGGCACCCGGATTCTGAAGCGTACGAGCCACATCACCGTGGTCGTGGGCGAGGGCAAATAAGTCATGGGTCATAAAGTCCATCCAACCGGTATCCGCCTTGGCATCTCCAAGGACTGGAACTCCAAGTGGTACGCGGGCAAGAAGGAATACGCCGGCTACCTGATCGCCGACCTGCGCGTGCGCGCGATGCTTCGCAAGAAGCTTGCTGCCGCCGGCATCAGCAAGATCCTGATCGAGCGTCCGAGCAAGTCGGCGCGCGTGACGATCCACACCGCCCGCCCGGGCGTGGTGATCGGCAAGCGCGGCGAGGACATCGAGAAGCTGCGCAAGCAGGTGAGCGACCTGATGGGCGTCCCGGCGCACATCAACGTGACCGAGGTCCGCAAACCGGAGCTCGACGCGCAGCTGGTGGCCGAGTCGATCGCCCAGCAGCTGGAGCGTCGCATCATGTTCCGTCGCGCGATGAAGCGCGCGGTCGGCAATGCGATCCGCCTTGGCGCGCTGGGCATCAAGGTGAACGTGGCTGGCCGCCTCAACGGCGCCGAGATCGCGCGTTCGGAGTGGTATCGCGAAGGTCGCGTGCCGCTGCATACGCTGCGTGCGGACGTCGACTACGGCTTCGCCGAGGCGAAGACGACCTACGGGATCATCGGCATCAAGACCTGGATCTACAAGGGCGAGATATTCGACTTCGCCCAGGTCGGCCAGGAGAAGCAGGACGACGCGCCGCGTGGCGATCGCAGCGACCGCGGTGACCGCGATCGCCCGCGTGGCCCGCGCCGCGAACGCGAGGCGAGGGACTAAACCATGTTGCAACCGAAGCGAACCAAGTACCGCAAGCAGCACAAGGGCCGCAACGACGGGCTCGCGTGGAGCGGCAACCTCGTCAGTTTTGGCGAGTACGGCCTGAAGGCGACGGCCACCGGCCAGCTGACCTCGCGCCAGATCGAGGCCGCGCGCCGTTCCATCAGCCGCTACGTCAAGCGTGGTGGAAAGATGTGGATCCGCGTGTTTCCCGACAAGCCGATCACCAAGAAGCCGATCGAAGTCCGCATGGGCTCGGGCAAGGGCAACGTGGAGTTCTGGGTTGCCCAGATCCAGCCGGGTCGCATGATCTACGAGATCGAGGGCGTGGACGAGGCGACCGCTCGCGAGGCCTTCCGCCTTGCCGCCGCCAAGCTGTCGGTCACCACCACTTTTGTCGCCCGGACGGTGCGCTGATGGACATGAAGACACTCCGCGAGAAGTCGGCGGACCAGCTGAAGAGCCACCTGCTCGAGCTGCAGAAGGAGTCTTTCTCGCTCCGGATGCAGAAGGCCACCGGCCAGCTCGCCAAGACCCACGATGCCCGCCGGGTGCGCCGCGAGATCGCGCGCGTCAACACCCTGCTCGGCGCGAAGCAGTAAGGACCGAGCCGACATGACAGACACCACCGAAAAGAAGCTGCGCACGGTCGAAGGCCGCGTCGTCAGCAACAAGATGGACAAGACCGTGACGATCCTCGTCGAGCGCCAGGTGAAGCACGCGCTGTACGGCAAGTACATCCGCCGTTCGACCAAGCTGCACGCCCACGATGCCGAGAACGCCTGTGGCGAAGGCGACATGGTGCGGGTGGTCGAGATCGCCCCGATGTCCAAGACCAAGAACTGGCGCGTTGTCGAGATCGTCTCGCGCGCGGCCGAATAGGAGGAGGCTGAACCATGATCCAGATGCAGAGCCACCTCGACGTGGCGGACAATTCGGGTGCCAAGGAAGTGATGTGCATCAAGGTGCTTGGTGGCTCCAAGCGCCGTTACGCCGGCATCGGGGACATCATCAAGGTGTCCGTCAAGGACGCCATCCCGCGCGGCAAGGTCAAGAAGGGCGAGGTGTACGACGCGGTCGTGGTCCGTACCCGCAAGGGCGTTCGCCGCCCGGACGGTTCGCTGATCCGCTTCGATGGCAACGCGGCCGTGCTGCTGAACAACAAGCAGGAGCCGATCGGTACCCGCATCTTCGGGCCCGTGACCCGTGAACTGCGTTCCGAGAAGTTCATGAAGATCGTCTCGCTCGCTCCCGAAGTGCTCTGAGCGGAGAAAACAGACATGAACCGTATCAAGAAGGGTGACCGCGTGATCGTCACCGCCGGCAAGGACAAGGGCAAGCAGGGCGAAGTGGTGCGCGTCATCGGCGGCAAGGTCGTCGTGGCAAACGTCAACATCGTCAAGCGCCACACCAAGCCGAATCCGCAGGCCAACCAGCCAGGCGGAGTGGTCGAGCGCGAAGCGCCGATCGATGCTTCGAACGTGATGCTGTTCAACCCTGCCAGCGGCAAGGGTGAGCGCATCGGGACAAAGGTGCTCGAGGATGGACGCCGGCTGCGCGTGTTCCGCTCGAGTGGTGAGGCCATCTGACAGGCACGCCACGCGCCTGAGGGAAGTTGAAATGACCAGACTTGAAAAGTTCTACAAGGAAGAAGTGATGCCGAAGCTCATGGAGCAGTTCGGCTACACCAATCCGATGCAGGTGCCCAAGCTGTCCAAGATCACGCTCAACATGGGCGTGGGCGAGGCGGCGACCAACAAGAAGATCCTGGAGAATGCGGTCGCCGACATGGCGAAGATCGCCGGCCAGCGGCCCCAGGTCACGAAGTCCCGCGTGTCGGTGGCGTCGTTCAAGATCCGCGACGGCTGGCCGATCGGCTGCAAGGTCACGCTGCGCCGCGCGAAGATGTACGAGTTCCTCGACCGCCTCGTGAACGTGTCGCTGCCGCGCGTGCGTGACTTCCGCGGCGTGTCCGCCAAGTCGTTCGACGGGCGCGGCAACTTCAACATGGGCGTCAAGGAGCAGATCATCTTCCCCGAGATCGACTACGACCAGGTCGACGCCATCCGCGGCATGGACATCGCGATCACGACGACCGCAAAGACCAACGACGAAGCGAAGGCGCTGCTCGAGGCGTTCCGCTTCCCCTTCCGCTGATCGCGGTCGACTAGATAAACGAGGTAACAGGCTCATGGCAAAGACATCGATGGTGAACCGCGAGGTCAAGCGGACCAAGCTGGTGAAAAAGCACGCCGCGAAACGCGAAGCGCTGAAGAAGATCATCAGCAGCACGACGGCGGACTACGACGAGAAGATGGACGCCGCGGTCAAGCTCCAGAAGCTGCCCCGCGACTCCTCGCCCGCTCGCCAGACCACGCGTTGCGCGCTCACGGGGCGTCCGCGCGCCGTGTACAGCAAGTTCGGCCTTGGCCGCAACAAGCTGCGCGAGGCAACGATGCGCGGCGACGTGCCTGGCCTTCGCAAGGCGTCCTGGTAAACCCATTCCGCGGCCATGGCCGCAAGGCGCCGGACACCGGTGTCTCCACGCAACACCATTCGCGAAAGCGGATATCGGTGCTACTCAAAGGTGACACGCAATGAGCATGACTGATCCCATCGCCGACATGCTGGTCCGCATCCGCAATGCGGCGGCAGTTGGCAAGCCCACGGTGAAGATGCCGTCGTCCAAGACCAAGGTGGCCATCGCCAAGGTGCTCAAGGAAGAAGGCTACATCGGTGGTTCCCGCGTGACCGAGAATGGCGCCAAGGCCGAGCTCGAGGTCGAACTCAAGTATTTCGAGGGGCGTCCGGTCATCGAGACCCTCAAGCGCGTGTCGCGCTCGGGCCTGCGCAACTATCGCGGCAAGGACGAGCTCCCGCGCGTGCTCAATGGCCTCGGCATCGCGATCATTTCAACGTCCAAGGGCATCATGACCGACTCGCAGGCGCGCCATAACGGCGTCGGCGGTGAAGTCCTGTGCATCGTGGCCTAAGGGAGAACAGACCATGTCCCGTGTAGCCAAGAGGCCCATCCCCCTGCCCAAGGGCGTCGAGCTCAAGATCGAGCCGCGCAACGTCAGCGTCAAGGGGTCCAGGGGCACGCTGTCCATCGCCAAACCGGAGTCGATCGACGTCAACATCGACAACGGCGAGGCCCTGCTGACGACCACCGATGCGGCCATGATCCCGCTGACTGGCACCCTGCGTGCAATCATCGCGAACATGGTGCACGGCGTCTCCGAAGGCTTCGAGCGCAAGTTGGAGCTGGTCGGCGTCGGTTACCGCGCGGCCATGGCCGGCAAGGACCTGAACCTGTCGCTCGGGTTCTCGCATCCGGTGCTGTTCAACACGCCTGATGGGATCACCATCACGACTCCGACGCAGACCGAGATCCTTGTCAGCGGCACAGACAAGCAGCGCGTGGGTGAAGTTGCCGCCAAGATCCGCAGTTTCCGGCCGCCGGAGCCCTACAAGGGCAAGGGCGTCAAGTACGCCGGCGAGAACATCATTCGCAAGGAAGCCAAGAAGGCGTAAGTCCCACCCGGACACGCGCGCCTTCAGCTTTCGAGGACCAGACCATGCACAAGAAAATCGCCCGCCTGCGCCGCGCCAAGTCGACCCGCAGCCACATCCGCAACCTCGGCGTGCCGCGCCTGTCGGTGCTCCGCACCGGCCAGCACGTGTCCGCGCAGCTGTTCACCGCCGACGGCTCCCAGGTACTGGCCTCCGCCAGCACCATGCAGGCCGACGTGCGCGACGGCCTGAAGAACGGCAAGAACGCGGAGGCCGCCGCCAAGGTCGGCCGCATCATCGCCGAGCGCGCCAAGGCCGCCGGGATCGATAAGGTGGCCTTCGACCGCTCGGGCTACCGCTACCACGGCCGAGTCAAGGCGCTGGCCGATGCCGCCCGCGAGGGTGGCCTGCAGTTCTGATTGAACGGATGGGGTTCGTCCCCATCCAAGCCTGACCCGTCGATGCGGGCTGCATCGGTCGCCCACCGCCTTCTGCGCGGTGACGCGGTCCACCGACCCATCACACAACCATAAGCGGCACGACGCCGTACATCCCTTCACTATCAAGGCACAAGCACATGGCAGAGGAACGTGGACCGCGCGGACGTGATCGCGACCGCAACCGCGAGGAAGTCGACGACGGCATGATCGAGAAGCTGATCGCGGTCAATCGCGTCAGCAAGACCGTCAAGGGCGGTCGCCAGTTCACCTTCACCGCGCTGACGGTCGTGGGAGACGGCAACGGCAAGGTCGGTTTCGGGTACGGCAAGGCGCGCGAAGTGCCGGTCGCGATCCAGAAGTCGATGGAGTATGCGCGTCGCAACATGTCGTCTGTCGAGCTCAACGGCGGCACCCTGTGGCACACGGTCAAGGCCGGCCACGGGGCGGCGCGCGTGTTCATGCAGCCGGCTTCCGAGGGTACCGGCGTGATCGCCGGCGGCGCGATGCGCGCCGTGCTCGAGGCGGTGGGCGTCAAGAACGTTCTCGCCAAGGCGGTGGGTTCGCGCAACCCGATCAACCTGGTCCGCGCGACCGTGCGCGGCCTGGAGGCGATGCACTCGCCGGCCAACATCGCCGCCAAGCGTGGCAAGAAGCTCGAGGACATCCATCATGGCTAAGAAGAACACCGGCGACGAAGGCGGCACCGTCAAGGTGCGCCTCGTGAAGGGCCTGCGCGGTTCGCAGTCCCGCCATCGCCTGTCCGTCCGCGCGCTGGGCCTCAACAAGCTCAACGACGTCCGCGAGCTGAAGGACAGCCCGCAGGTTCGTGGCCTGATCAACACCGTGCATTACCTGGTACGGGTCGAGGAGTAATCGATATGCGTCTCAACACACTCAAGCCGGGCATGGGCGCGCGCGAAGATCGCAAGCGCGTCGGCCGTGGCATCGGTTCCGGCCTCGGCAAGACCGCGGGCCGTGGCCACAAGGGTTCGTTCGCGCGCTCGGGCAAGGGCAAAATCAAGGCGGGCTTCGAAGGCGGCCAGATGCCGCTGCGCAAGCGCCTGCCGAAGGTCGGCTTCCGCTCCAAGATGAAGCTCGATACGGCCGAGGTCATGCTGTACCAGCTCGACAAGCTCGAAGGCGACATCGATTTCGCCGCCCTGCGCGCCGCGAAGCTGGTGCCGTCGACGGCAAAGCGCGCCAAGATCGTCAAGCGTGGCGACGTCAGCCGCAAGCTGGTGATCAAGGGCTTGCTGGCGACGGCGGGTGCGCGGGCGGCGATCGAAGCCGCCGGCGGCACGATCGAGGAGTAATCGAGGCATGGCACGAAGCGGCGGCGCAATGGGTGGTCTCGGAAGCGGTCTCGGCAAGTTCACCGAGCTGCGCCAGCGCCTGCTGTTCGTCGTCGGGGCGCTGATCGTCTACCGCATCGGGTGCTTCATCCCTGTGCCGGGCGTCAACCCCGACGCAATGCTGGCGCTGATGGAGCAGCAGGAAGGCACCATCGTGGACATGTTCAACATGTTCTCCGGCGGTGCGCTGTCTCGCTTCAGCCTGTTCGCGCTCAACGTCATTCCCTATATCTCGGCGTCGATCATCATCCAGCTGTTGGTGCAGATCCTGCCGAGCCTGAAGGCGATCCAGAAGGAAGGCGAATCCGGCCGTCGGCGGATCACGCAGTGGTCGCGCATCGGCGCGATTCCGTTGGCGATCTTCCAGGCTGCCGGCATCGCGACCGCGCTGCAGAGTTCGGGCGCCAGCAACGGGATCCCCGTGGTCTACGCGCCTGGCATCGGCTTCGTGCTGACCGCGATCGTCGCATTGACTGCTGGCACGATGTTCCTTGTCTGGCTGGGTGAGCAGATCACCGAGCGCGGCGTCGGCAACGGCGTGTCGCTGATCATCTTCGCAGGCATTGTCGCGGGGCTGCCGAGCGCGGTGCTCAGCACCGCCGAGGCGGCGCGCAACGGCGACATGAGCCCCATCGCGGTGATCCTCATCGCGGTCATCGTGGCGGCGTTCACCTATTTCGTGGTGTTCGTGGAGCGTGGCCAGCGGCGCATCACGGTGAACTACGCGCGGCGGCAGGGTGGGCGCAATGCCTACATGAACCAGAGTTCGTTCCTGCCGCTCAAGCTCAACATGGCGGGCGTGATCCCGGCGATCTTCGCGTCGTCGATCATCATGTTCCCCGCGACCGCATCGACGTGGTTCGGCCAGGCGGGTTCGGCGATGTGGCTGCAGCGCGTCAGCCAGGCGTTGTCCCCGGGCGAGCCGTTATACCTGATCCTCTATGCCAGCCTGATCGCCGGTTTCGCGTTCTTCTACACCGCGCTGGTGTTCAACTCGCAGGAAACGGCCGACAACCTCAAGAAGTCGGGCGCGCTGATCCCCGGCATCCGTCCCGGCAAGGCCACCGCCGACTATGTCGACGGCGTGTTGACCCGGCTCACCGCCGCCGGCGCCGCATACCTGGTGCTGGTCTGCCTGCTGCCGGAGTTCATGCGCACCGAACTCAACGCGTCGTTCTACTTCGGCGGCACGTCGCTGCTCATCGTCGTGGTCGTGGTGATGGACTTCATCGCCCAGATCCAGTCGCACCTGATGTCCCACCAGTACGAGAGCCTGCTCAAGAAGGCCAACCTCAAGGGCGGCACGCGCGGTCTCTCGCGCGGCTGATCCAGCAACAATGCTTCCCGGCAGCCTCGCCGGGAAGCCAGATGGGCGACTCGCGCAGCGGTCTCGTGCGCGGGTGGACCACCGCGAGTCCCGGCGCAAGAGTAGCGCGGGGCGGCCGGCATCCCGGTTCATCGGGGCGCCGCGCCAGCGGAGGGCCGTCGCCGGAGCATGGGCACACTCCCCATGCCGGGTCTGCGGGCGCTACGGCGGCGTGGGCTTCCTGTCAACCCGAGACCCTGTTAGAATTTCGAGTTCACTTTTCGAAGTGCCCCTTCGCGACCGACGCGTGTCGGCCGCCAAACCAGTTGGAGATCCGCGCATGGCGCGTATTGCAGGTGTCAACCTGCCTGCCCAGAAGCATGTCTGGGTTGGGCTTCAAAGCATCTACGGCATCGGCCGTACCCGTTCCAGGCAGCTGTGTGCCGCGGCCGGAGTGGAGCCGTCGGTCAAGATCCGCGACCTCTCCGAGCCCGACGTGGAGCGCCTGCGCGCCGAAGTCGGCAAGGTGGTCGTCGAGGGCGACCTCCGTCGCGAGGTCGGCATGGCGATCAAGCGGCTGATGGACCTCGCGTGCTATCGCGGCCTGCGCCACCGTCGCGGTCTGCCGCTGCGCGGCCAGCGTACCCGGACCAACGCACGCACCCGCAAGGGTCCGCGCAAGGCCATCAGGAAGTAAGGGAAAATCATGGCCAAGCCAGCTGCGGCAAAACCCAAGAAGAAGATCAAGCGCGTCATCACCGACGGCATTGCCCACGTGCACGCGTCCTTCAACAACACCATCATCACGATCACCGATCGCCAGGGCAACGCCCTGTCGTGGGCGACCTCTGGGGGCGCGGGCTTCCGCGGCTCGCGCAAGTCGACCCCGTTCGCGGCGCAGGTTGCGGCCGAGAAGGCCGGCAAGGCCGCGCTCGACTACGGCGTGAAGTCGCTTGAAGTGCGCATCAAGGGCCCCGGCCCCGGACGCGAGTCGGCCGTACGTTCGTTGAACAACGTGGGCTACAAGATCACCAACATCATCGACGTGACGCCGATCCCGCACAACGGGTGCCGTCCGCCGAAGAAGCGTCGCGTCTAAGGGAGCGATAAGAAATGGCTCGTTATATCGGTCCCACCTGCAAGCTCGCCCGTCGCGAAGGCGCCGACCTCTCCCTCAAGAGCCCGACGCGTGCGCTGGATTCCAAGTGCAAGCTCGAGCAGAAGCCCGGCCAGCATGGCGCGGGCACCGGCGCCCGTCGCAGCAAGCTGTCCGACTACGCCGTCCAGCTCCGCGAGAAGCAGAAGGTCAAGCGCATCTACGGTCTGCTGGAGCGCCAGTTCCGCAACTACTACAAGAAGGCATCGACAAAGAAGGGCAACACGGGTGAGAACCTGCTGCAGCTCCTCGAGACGCGACTCGACAATGTCGTCTACCGCATGGGCTTCGCGGTGACCCGGCCGGCCGCGCGCCAGCTGGTGTCGCATCGCGGCGTCACGGTCAATGGCAAATCGGTGAACCTGCCGTCGTACCAGGTGAAGGCGGGCGACGCGATCGCCCTGTCGGAGAAGGCCCAGAAGCAGCTGCGCGTCGCCGAGGCGCTCACCGTGTCCTCGACGATGGACCTGTCGCCGTCGTGGGTCGAGGTCGACGCCAAGCAGTTCAGCGGCGTCTTCAAGGCCGTACCCGATCGCGGTGACCTGCCAGCGGATATCAACGAGGCGCTGATCGTCGAGCTCTACTCGAAGTAATTCTGCACCTGATGCTTTTCATCCGGCTTCCCCGGCGCTGCCCGGGGAGCCCCAGGAGACACGAAACATGACGGTTACCGCCAACCAGGTCCTGCGTCCGCGCGGGCCGCAGATCGAACGCCTTGCGGGCAACCGCGCGAAGGTCGTGATCGAACCGCTCGAGCGTGGCTACGGCCATACGCTCGGCAACGCGCTGCGTCGCGTGCTGCTGTCGTCGATCCCCGGTTTCGCGATCACCGAGGTCGAGATCGACGGCGTGCTCCACGAGTACAGCACGATCGAAGGGCTGCAGGAAGACGTGCTGGAGGTCCTTCTGAACCTCAAGGACGTCGCCATCCGCATGGGCACCGGCGAAGCATCGACCCTGTCGCTGAGCAAGTCCGGCCCGGGCGTCGTGACGGCTGCCGACATCAAGACCGATCACAACGTCGAGATCCTCAATGGCGAGCACATCATCTGCCATCTGACCAAGGACGCATCGATCAACATGCGCCTGAAGATCGAGCGTGGCTTCGGCTACCAGCCGGCGTCGGCACGTCGTCGCCCGGACGAGGAAACCCGCGCCATCGGTCGGCTGATGCTGGACGCGTCGTTCTCGCCGGTCCGCCGCGTCGCCTACGAGGTGGAGTCTGCCCGCGTCGAGCAGCGCACCGACCTCGACAAGCTGGTGCTCGATATCGAGACCAACGGCACGATCGACGCCGAGGAGGCGGTCCGCACCGCGGCCGATATCCTGACCGAGCAGCTGAGCGTCTTCGGTGATTTCACCCACCGCGACCGCGGCGCGCCGAAGCAGGCCCCGTCGGGGGTGGATCCGGTACTGCTGCGCCCGATCGATGACCTCGAGCTGACGGTGCGTTCGGCCAACTGCCTCAAGGCCGAGAGCATCTACTACATCGGCGACCTGATCCAGAAGACCGAGGTCGAGCTGCTGAAGACCCCGAACCTCGGCAAGAAGTCGCTGACCGAGATCAAGGAAGTGCTGGCCCAGCGTGGCCTGTCGCTCGGCATGAAGCTCGAGAACTGGCCACCGGCCGGCGTCTCCGCGCACGGCATGCTGGGCTGATCCATTGCGACACACGCGTCGACGGGCCCCAGGCCCGCGGCGCTTCCCGGTCAGGATGACCGGGACAGGACCATCCGCAGTCCAAGCAACAACGCCGGGAAGGCGACAGCGCACGCCAACAGCCACAGCATTCACGAAGGAACCATCCCATGCGCCACCAGAAATCCGGACGCAAGTTCAGCCGTACCAGTGCCCATCGCGATGCGATGTTCACCAACATGGCGGCGTCGCTGATCAAGCACGAGCTGATCAAGACCACCCTGCCCAAGGCCAAGGAGCTGCGTCGCGTCGCCGAGCCCCTGATCACGCTGTCGAAGGTCGACGGGGTGGCCAACCGCCGCCTTGCATTTTCGCGCCTGCGCGACAAGGAAGCCGTCGGCAAGCTGTTCGTCGAGCTTGGCCCGCGTTACAACACCCGCCCGGGTGGCTACCTGCGCATCCTCAAGTGCGGCTTCCGCGCCGGTGACAATGCGCCGATGGCGTACGTCGAGCTCGTTGACCGCCCCGAGGCCTCGGCCGCGGAGTGATCGATCCGCAGTTGCGTGACCAGAGACCCCGGCCATCCGCCGGGGTTTTTGTTATGGTCGCCGGCGTCCTGATCCTCCACTGCGTGCTACTGGACTTGTCCATGCCCCTGTCGCCCATCCGCTGGTCGTTCCGCACGCTGTGCCTTGCCGGGTTCGCCACGTGCGTGGCGCTGGTCGCGTTCGCCATCTACTCGCAGCTCGCGTGGGGCCTCGATCCGTGCCCGCTGTGTATCTTCCAGCGCATCGCGTTCGCGGCCGTTGGCATGGTGTTCCTGGTGGCGGGGCTGCACGCACCTGTGGGCGCCGCGGGGCGGGGCATCTATGGGACGCTGGCCTTCGTTGCAGCCGCCGTCGGCATCGGCATCGCCGGTCGCCACGTGTGGCTGCAGTTCAACCCGGCGCCGGTACCGGGCTGCGGGCCGCCGCTGTCGTTCCTGCAGGACACCATGTCGACCACCAGCGTCATCCGCAGGGTGCTGACCGGGACCGGCGACTGCGGCACGGTCGACTGGAGCTTCCTCGGCCTCTCGATGCCGGCGTGGAGCCTGGTGTGGTTCGTGCTGTTGGCGATGCTTGCGATCGTTGCCGGTCTGCGGCGCCACCCACTGTGATCCGCCGCCTGCATTGCGGGCGTCGCGGATCGCGGGGATGATGGGGCGCTGCACCGCAACACCATCGCCATGACCCAGCCTGACCGCACCCTCCAGCCCGTCCGTGTGCCCACCAACTGGGCGCCCGACAGCTGGCGCGCGCGGCCAGCGCTGCAGCTGCCGACGTACCCCGATGCTGCCGCGCTCGCCGGCGTGCAGGACGAGCTGCAGGCGCTGCCGCCGCTGGTGACGTCGTGGGAGATCCTCGCGCTCAAGCAGCATCTCGCCGAGGCGCAGGAGGGCCGGCGCTTCCTTCTGCAGGGTGGTGACTGCGCCGAGAACTTCAGCGACTGCAGCTCGGAAGTGATCTCCAACCGCCTGAAGGTGCTGCTGCAGATGAGCCTGGTGCTGGTGCACGGCCTGCGCCTGCCGGTGGTGCGGGTCGGGCGGTTCGCCGGGCAGTACGCGAAGCCACGCTCCGCCGACACCGAGACCCGCGGCGACGTGACGCTGCCGAGCTATCGCGGCGACATGGTCAACGGGCCTGAATTCACGCCTGCGGCGCGCATCCCGGACCCGCGCAGGATGGTCAAGGCGCACGCGCGGTCGGCGATGACGATGAACTTCGTGCGCTCGCTGATCGACGGCGGGTTCGCCGACCTGCACCATCCGGAGTACTGGGACCTCGGCTGGGTCACGCATTCGCCGCTGGCCGACGAGTACCACCGCATGGTGTCGGGCATTGGCGATGCCGTGCGCTTCATGGAGACGCTGTCCGGCGCGCAGGTGCACAACCTCAAGCGTGTCGACTTCTACACCTCGCACGAAGCGCTGCTGTTGCCGTACGAGGAGGCGCTGACGCGCCAGGTGCCGCGGCAGTGGGGGCATTTCAACCTCAGTACGCACTTCCCGTGGATCGGCATGCGCACCGCTGCCATCGGTGGCGCGCACGCCGAGTACTTCCGCGGCATCCGCAACCCGGTGGCGATCAAGATCGGCCCATCGGTGACGCCCGACCAGCTGCTGGGCCTGGTCGAAGTGCTGAACCCCGACGACGAGCCCGGGCGCCTCAGCCTGATCCACCGCATGGGTGCCGCCCACGTGGCCGACAGGCTGCCGCCGCTTCTGGATGCGCTGAAGCGGGATGGACGCCGCGTGCTGTGGATCTGCGACCCGATGCACGGCAACACCGAGTCGACCAGCAACGGCTACAAGACGCGCCGCTTCGACAAGATCCGCAGCGAGATCGAGCAATCGTTCGAGCTGCACGCGGCAGCCGGGACCCGATTGGGTGGCGTGCACCTCGAGTTGACCGGTGAGGACGTCACGGAGTGCACCGGCGGCGCGCGCGAGCTCACCGACACCGACCTCGAGCGCGCCTACCGTTCCAGCGTCGACCCGCGGCTGAACTACGAGCAGGCGCTGGAGATCGCGATGGCCATCGTGCGCAAGCAGTCACGGCTATCTCGTCCGTCGGGCTCCTGAGAGCCCGGCCTTCGGGGGTCGCGAGGCGCCACACGCGGTGAAACGAAAAGACCCCGGTGCAGGCCTGCACCGGGGTCTTTGTTTTTGCCTGTCGCGCGGAGGACGCGGCTGCCGCATCGGCGCACGACGCCGGTGCCACGCGCGTTGGATCAGGCGGCGCGGCCGGCCCGCTTGCGGTCGCTCTCGGTCAGCCACTTCTTGCGCAACCGGATCTCCTTCGGCGTCACCTCGACCAGCTCGTCGTCCTCGATGAAGTCCAGCGCCTGCTCCAGCGTGTACTTGATCGCCGGCGTCAGCTTGATCGCGTCGTCCTTGCCCGAGGCGCGCATGTTGGTCAGCGGCTTGGTCTTGATCGCGTTGACGGTCAGGTCGTTGTCCTTGGAGTGGATGC
>PPFU01009313.1_pt1 | contig 14366 bp, 11 predicted proteins | sample 1535991 | NCBI WGS metagenome assembly PPFU01 (sample SAMN04901290, study PRJNA319586) | Hypolithon metagenome, whole genome shotgun sequencing project. | isolation source: Antarctic Hypolithon | place: Antarctica: Miers Valley | collected 2014
CAGCCGGTACCCTGCCACTCTCATGCAGCTCAGCAACCAAATCGTCGGACGAATTAGAGCGCTGATGAACCCGCCAGGGGCGAAATGAGGTGATTAAAATGGGGCCATTCTTCATTGCAATGTGGGATGCATCCTTTAAAGTGCATCTGTATCTTAGTCACGTTATAGGGTCATATCATAGATATAATCAACGCATCATTTCATTGACCTACCCGCCAGCTCACCATCTTTTGGAGGTTCGCTACCGCTGTGACTACCATCGCCGTTATTGACTACGACATGGGCAACTTGCATTCCGCCTGTAAGGGACTGGAGTTTGCGGGAGCGACGACGCTAGTGACTGATGCTATCTCGGATATTGAACGGGCAGACGGCGTGGTGTTACCAGGTGTGGGAGCTTTTGATCCGGCGATGCAGCATTTGCGATCGCGCAACCTAATCGAGCCCATTCGCCGCATCGCCCTCAGCGGCAAACCCTTCCTCGGCATTTGTGTGGGCCTACAGGTGCTGTTCGAGGGCAGCGAAGAAGGCACCGAAGCAGGACTAGGCATTTTTCCTGGCACCATTCGCCGCTTTAGCCCAGAACCCGGCCTCACCATTCCACACATGGGCTGGAATCAGCTCAACATCACCAAGCCCGACTGTCCTATTTTTAAGGGCATTCCACCGGAGTCGTGGGTGTACTTTGTTCATTCATTCTATGCGGCTCCCAGCGACCCTAGCATCAACGCGGCGACTATCACCCACGGCACCCAAACGGTGACTGCCGCTGTTACGAAAGGTAACCTGATGGCCGTACAGTTTCACCCCGAAAAGTCTTCTACTGCTGGGCTACAGATTCTTGGGAACTTTGTTGAATACGTTCGCCAGGAGCAGCTAGTAACGGCTTAGGTGGATGAAACCCTACCAAAAAATTCCGATTGAAGAGTGCGGCGAAGCCTTGGTCGCCATCCCTTTAGAACAGTTTGCTGTAGTGACGCCCCATCCCTACGTTGAGCTAGGGGCTCCTTACGGCAGCTTTTCGCCCTACTTTTTACGGCAGGGCGTGGTCGAAAAGCTGCTTCAGGCGCAGGCCCATTTGCAAAAGCAAAGGCCGGGTTGGCGACTGCAAATTTTTGACGCTTATCGGCCCATTTCGGTGCAGCAGTTTATGGTGGACTATACCTTTGAAAAGCTGGTTCAGGCTGAAGGCTTAAAGGTGGCAAAGCTGGATAGTGAGATGCGATCGCACTTCCAATCCAAAGTTATCGAATTTTGGGCCGTCCCTAGCCTTGCCCCCAACATGCCCCCACCTCACAGCACTGGCGCCGCCGTTGATCTCACGCTCGTCAACGCCGCCGGAAAATCCATCAACATGGGCTCAGCCATTGATGAAATATCACCCCGCTCTTACCCCAACCACTTTACAGCAAGTAAAACGCCTCAAATGCAACAGTATCATCTTCACCGCAGCCTGCTCACCCATGCAATGAGCGCCGTTGGATTTCGACAGCACCCTAACGAATGGTGGCACTTTTCTGTGGGCGATCAGCTATGGGCTTGGCAAGTCGGAAATGGAACGGTTGCTATCTATGGCAATGCCCAAATAGCCTGAGTCACACGGACAAAGATGAGTTTTGAAATATCACGAAATTTCGATAAATGGACACACGCCGACTCAAACGAACACCATTCGAATGGCGCGTGGAGTGCTGCGAGTAGGAGGTGAACCTATCGAGTGAGGTAAACAGCGCGTTGATATGTTTTTGGATACGTTTATCGTGGAGTACTTTAAATCCAAGGCGGGCGATCGCGGCTACCAAACCTTAATTAACGCGGCTTTAGGAGAGTATATCCTAAAGCATAATCTTGAGGAGTCTTTACGTCGTATTTTCAGAGAAGAGTTGGCGCGCGGCGGAATGTATCGTAGTCGCTAGAGGGATGTCGGAAACATTTTCTGATTGTTTTGTTGGATATTAGCGATCATTAGCTACAAATGCTCTACTTTCAGCAAAGGCAGATTGGGAATGGTGGGAAATGAGACAATTGCTAGATATGGAAATGCCCAAGCGGTTTGAACCGCCTGGGCTAAGAAAATACGATTGATTAGGGTGGCGGTTATCCTTTGGCAGCAGCCAGATCTTTTTCTAGTTTTAGGCAGTTGCGATCGCCCTCAACCCTTAGCTGATACTCCACCCGATCCATAATTCGATGTAAAATTAGCCAGCCATAGCCCCCCTCTTGAAAATCACCCGGCATCGGCGCGGCATAGTCATCTAGCTTAAAGCCTTCTCCTTGATCCCATACCTCCAAAGAGAGATTGTTGTTTTCTACCTCAATCCGGATAAGCACAGGCAGCTCAGGCTTTTCATTGTGAGCGTGGCGCACAATGTTAGAATATACTTCTACCACTACCAGGCGAAGATGCCCTTCCACATCATTCCAGTCAATCTGTTGATCGATCTCTAGCTGTAAAGACTCCAACAGCCAGTGCTCAACCACCGCCAAAAATTTTAGATCGCTGGGGACGACGAGTTCGGTTTTTAGCATGACGTCACCTCCAGTGACAAGATAGTTTGATCATCTTCCTGCTCGCCTTCTGGCAGATGAATGTAAGAAAGCAGATGATCTAAATCGAGGTCGGCGGGCTGCTGCTGCAAATAATCCCAAAGCCCTTCCTGATTAAGCATAGAACAGCTACCGTTACCACCTCGATGAACAGGCACTGTCGCCTCAGTAATCCCATCGCTCGTGAGTAGCAACACATCACCATCTATCATCCGTAGATGGCCAGCCGCCGCCTTCCAACAGGGCAAAATACCCAGGGGTACGCCTCTAACATCCAAATAAGCAGGCAGGGTTGATGGCATATCACTCTTTTGCTTGCTTGGATGCTGACGCTGCGCCACGACGGCTTGATGCGGCCACATAATCGGATACACATGACCCGCATTGGCGTATACTAGCTCCCCCGTCTCTGGGCTATAGCGAATTAACGCCATCGTGATAAAGCAATTGTTGCTCATCAAATCGTTCGATAAGCTGTGGTTGAGATTGTGCATAACTTTCTCGGGCTCAGGTGATTTCTCCTGAGCTAGCTCGCGCCGCAAAACGGAAATGGCACTCGCCATAAATAGCGCTGCCGGTACGCCCTTTCCCGATACGTCACCGACTGCTAGCCAAACGTCGCCCTGAGGATGCATGAACACCTCGAAAAAGTCGCCGCCTACCTCCCTAGCCGGCTGACAGCGCGCCTGAATTTTAATTCCTGGAATCTCCGGCCAGCTTTGATGCAGTAAATTGCTTTGAATCTGTCTGGCAACCTCTAGCTCTGCTCGCATCTGCACCGACTGACGATGAATCCGCTGATACAGCTTTGCATGAGAGATGGCGAGGGCCACCTGCTCAGAAACGTTTTTGAGCAGCTCCACCGCATTATCCGCCCACTTTTTACGCTGGGTTTTCTTATACAGGCAAATCGTAGCAATCGGTATACCTTGTTCTAAAAAAGGGACGACAATTCTCATTACCTGAGAGTCTCCTATACTCACCGGCCCTGAGCTAATATTTAAGCTAGAATGCGGCGGCGGCGGTATTGCCTCTAAATCAACAGCGAAAATAGTCTCATCACCATCCGTCTTACGTTCAGCCGAGCGGTAAACCAACAGATTCTGAGCATCGCGATCGCCTAGCAGCCCATCTACTAGCCCGCCTGCTGGCCCAACTGATGGATAAAGAATAGCCAGATCGGTATCAAAGGCTTGACCCAACGCTTTAACAACGGTTTGTAGCGTGCTGCTGTAGTCGAGAGAGCCTCGCACAGCCGTCATAATGTCGTTGCTTAACGACTCTTGAGCCAGCGCCCGACTGAGGGCGCGGGTACGCTGTTTAATCACTCGGTACGTTTCAGACGCTTGAGCAACGACTTCCTTAAGCTTTGCTGGATTCCAAGGCTTGGTAATGTACTTAAAGACCTTTCCTGAGTTAATGGCCGACACCAGGTCTTCAACGTCGGTGTAGCCTGTGAGCACCATGCGGATAGTGTCAGGGAATTGCTCAACCGTGTAGCTTAAAAACTCTGTGCCGTTCATTTGAGGCATTCGCTGGTCGGAGATGATAATGGCCATCTCACCCTGCTCACCCAGAAGCGTTAGAGCCTCTGCGCCGCTTCTCGCTTTGAATACGCGGAAATCTTGGCGAAAAGTGCGATATAGCAGGTCTAGGTTATCGGATTCGTCATCAACGACAAGCAGCTTTAGTTTTTCTTCCATTCTAAGGTTGCCTGCGGTTGCTTGCAGAGAGTGACTGGGGCATACTGAAATCAGTTATTTGAGCGGTTGCATAAGTTTTGAGCGCTGACATAATGTGCCCGTCCTAGCGTGTCTGCTAGCGAGCCGTTTGACTAAAAGGCTTAATCGGTAAAACCAGTAAAGGGAGAACAATGAGCAGATCGAAATCTCACGGCTATCAGCCTCACTATCAGCCTCACTATCAGCCTCACTATCAGCCTCGCTATCAGCCTCACTATCAGGGGTACGGCGCAGGTGTAGCCGTGGTTACCACTGTATTTGCCACTGTATTAACCATATTGGGAACGCTCTTAGGCACATTTGCAGCGACAACATTGCCCGCTCAGGCCCAAAGAACAACCGTTTTTGACCTTGATCGGGCGATTTGTGCCAACGATTGGAATTATGCTGTTGGTATTGTTGGCAGGCTGGTAGCTCAAGATGAAACAACGAGTGCTCAGCGTAATTCTCTGCTGACCTTGCGCCGTCAGCTAGAGCGCTATCGCAGCGAAAATGTCATTGTGGCGGCTGTGCAGGCTTGCGATCGCACCGATTCATACCTGCTAGAAGCCACCTCAGCGCCTGCCGCTCCAACCGGCGAACCCCTCGGCTGGGAGGGCGCAGTTGCCGCAGCCACTAGCAACCAGTATTCTACCGAGATCGTCACCGAATCTGTAGCGCTAAGGCTACCGGTAAGCATGGACGAGCCGGTTGGGCTAACGCCTGCTGAGCCAGTGGATTTGAGCAGGGGGCTTAATGTAGTGGCAGGTCATGTGGGTAGTGGCCATGAGGTATATGGATTTGTTGCGGGTAGGGGCGATCGCCTAGAAGCCAACTTAGAGGTCACCCGCGTGATGACCGGTAGCCTTTACACCAGCGATGACTCCCAGCTATTCATTTTTGATCGTTACGGCAACCTGATTGCCTCAGTCGACGACAGCAACGGCACTCAGCTCTCTCGGATCAGCGGCATAATGATGCCAAAAACAGATCTGTACTTTGCTGTCGTCACCAGCTACAACAACGACCCTATAGTTAACCCAGAAGGGCGATTGACTGGCTGGCAGGACAATGGTGGCGGTCGGTTTGACTATACGCTTACGCTCTCGGGCGTTACGCCTACCAGCGCGTTGATGAGATAAAACTTAAAATAAGATAATGCTAAAACCTGTTTCTCTGTAAGAACTAAGGAGACCCCTGGAATTAAAATTTTCAGGGGTCTCCTTAGTTTTACCTGTAGAATAAACAGCAGGCTATTAGCCCATTTTTAGCCTCTGTAAAAGCACGTAAATTAGTCTTCTAAAAGAATTCAGTACTCGATATTTGTTACCTCACTATGCCATCTTCAGATACGCTCTAACGGTAGCGTTTAGACCTACGGTGGCTATATAAATAAGGCGCTACGATTGATGAATCCTGAAAGCTCAAAATCACTCACTCCTCCACTGTTGGACCCTATCTCTGGCAACGTTCACAGCGAGGTTAATACTGAAGCCAACACCAGCACTAGCGCCCAAGTCCTGCTACTTAAAGCGCTGATTGTAGGGATAGGTGAAGCTCGTGATTTGACAGATGCCTTTGGCAGGGTGCTACAAACTGTTTGTCAGCAGCAGCGATGGCAGTATGGAGAAGTCTGGCGGCGGGGCGCTGAGACGGATGCACTGTATAAGTATCAGGATTGGAGCCACAAGCCAAGAAAGTCATTTGCACCCGATGCTGGCTTTCCAGAGCGAATTTGGGTGTCTCAGCAGGCCGAATGGTACGCCGACATCACCGATCTGCCTGAGCCGCTTTTTCATCGTCAAGCAGAAGCTGCCGTGTGCGATATCAGGGCGGCGTCGGGAATTCCCCTGGTTGCAAAAAAGCAGACGCTAGCCGTGCTAACGTTTTTCAGCGACGTAGCTGTGCCAGACAACCCGCAGCTAGTTGAGAGTCTCGATGCCATTTCAGGCGTGATCGCCCAGCTTGCCCAGCAGCAGCAGGCTCAAACGGCGCTACAGAATAGCGAAGCGCGGTTTCAGGCTTTTATGAACCACTCTCCAGCAGTGGTTTTCATAAAAGATCAGGCAGGGCACTACGCTTACCTCAACCGCCCTTTTGAAAAGGCTTTCAACCTAGAGAAAGATGCGCTCGTTGGCAAAAGCGATACTGACTATTTGCCTGAGAAGGTGGCTCAACAGGTCAGAGAAAATGACCGCCGGGTGCTACTGAAAAACAAAGAAGAAGTTGTCGTTGAAAGCGTTCCTACACCAGACGGTGTTGACCGATATTGGCAGGTACTTAAGTTTCCCTTTACTGACCCTACCGGACAGCAATTTGTAGGAGGTGTTGCAATCGATATTACACAGCAAAAGCAGTTCGAAGAAAGGCTAGTTGAAGAGCAACAGATCACCAAAGCTACACTGAAATCTATTGATGATGCGGTTATTACCACGAATGCGGCAGGGCTGGTTCAGTATCTCAACCCCGTCGCCGAACAGCTCACTGGATGGACTCAGGCGGCGGCTTACAACCAGCCTATCTCACAAGTATTTCAGATTATTCACCAGGCAACCTACCAGCCGGCTGACAATCCGGTAGAACAGGCACTCCGAGACCGGCAAGCCGTTCGGCTAGATGGCTATACCACCCTGGTTGCTCGGGGTGGACACCGGCTATCGATTGAAAATTCAGCGGCCCCTATTCAAACTGACAGCGGGCAACTGATTGGAGCCGTTATGGTATTTCGCGATGTCTCCACAATGCGGCAGCTCACCCAGCAGCTTTCCTGGCAAACCACTCACGATATTTTAACCGGCCTGCTAAACCGGCGGGAGTTCGAACTTCGCTTGCGTCAGGCCGTAGATAACGCTCGAACTCATCGCAAGGTACATGCGCTTTGCTACTTTGACCTGGACAACTTTAAAATTATCAACGATACCTGCGGCCATGCAGCCGGTGATGAGCTACTTAAGCAGGTCAGTACGCTGTTGGTGGCACATATTAGAATGACCGATACCTTAGCACGGCTAGGGGGTGATGAATTTGGGCTACTGTTGGAATATTGTCAGATAGACCAAGCTCAGAGAATAGTGCACAAGCTCAGAGAAAAACTGAAAGCGCTGAGGTTTGTGTATGCCGGCAGGGCGTTTTCAGTCGCGGTTAGCATTGGGATAACCACGATTACGGCTGACACTCAAAATGCCGAAACAGCCCTCACCGATGCCGATGCTGCTTGCTATGCCGCTAAGCGCAAAGGCCGCAATCGCACTCAACTCTATCGCACTAACGACTTTGACCTGGCTCAGCAGCGCGGTGAAATCCAGTGGGCTGCCTATATTGCCGAAGCCTTAGAAGCCGAAGCCTTAGAAGCCGAAGCCTTAGAAGCCGAAGCCTCAGAAACCAGCAAGTTTCAGCTCTATCAGCAGCCTATTTTGTCACTGAGTCCTGCCTGCCCAGAAGGAGAGCATTACGAAGTGCTTTTGCGCCTGCAAGACCAAGCCGGGCGGCTGGTTTCTCCGGGCGTTTTTATGCCAGCCGCTGAGCGCTACGATTTGATGCCACAGATAGATCGCTGGGTCGTGAGCACGCTGTTTGCCACTCAGGCTAGCTACTACCAGCAGGTTTGGCATAGGTCGCAGACGCAGCCCGATGCGGGTAGTCATCTATATTCGGTCAATCTTTCAGGCGCTAGCATTAACGATGACGATTTTATTCACTTTTTGAGAGAACAGTTTGAAAAGTACAACATTCCGCCGTCTTTGATCTGTTTTGAAGTGACCGAAACCGCCGCCATCACCAACTTAGAAAAGGCGGCTCAGTTTATTACCGAAATGCGCAGCCTGGGCTGTCAGTTTGCACTGGATGACTTTGGTAGCGGCATGTCTTCTTTTACCTATTTAAAAATGCTGCCGATCGACTATCTCAAAATCGATGGTCATTTCATTCAAAACATTGTCGATAACGAGGTAGATATGGCCATGGTGACGGCCATTCACCAGATTGCACAGGTGATGAATATTCAAACCGTCGCTGAGTTTGTGGAAGATGACGCGACGCTGCAAACAGTGAGAGCATTAGGCATCGGCTATGCCCAAGGTTACGGAATTGCCAGACCCAAGCCGCTGCTGGTTTCGAGCTAGCCAACGTCCAACAGGCGAGAGATTTTGTTCTCCATCTCTTCTTTGAGTGTGCCCTCCAAATGGCTGATGTAGTATTCCATGCGATGGTCGGTGATGTAGTTAAAGCCTGAGCCGACGACGCCTTTGGCAAGGCCCGATATGATATCAGTGAGCCGCCGACTCAATGTGTAGCTGCCGCTGGCTGTAATAATTCCTTTGCCATCGAAGTAGGTAGCTTTGCCAACGTGACCGTAAAACCGGGTGGGATTCCACACGCAAAAGGGGGGCGGTACGTGGGGAACTAGGTCATTGTTGTTGACAAACCGGAAGATTTTGCCGTTTGTGCGGCTGTTGAGCTGGTTGACGAATGTGCGATCGCCCGCACGCGGCTGACCAAATGTGTACACACCCGCTACCTCAATGTGGTGCTCTACCAGGGCTGCCGCTGCGACAGTCGCCAGCGCACCGCCTAAGCTATGGCCAGTAATATAGAGAGGCGGCAGCAGCTTACCTTTGCTGGCAAAGTCTTTTCGCCAGCGAGAAATCTGTGCCAGCACTGACTTTTCTATAATCGCCCAACCCAGGAAAAAACCCGTGTGGACTTGGCCTTTGTAAGATGAAAGCGTCGTGACACCGTCTTTTTGAATGGTGAAACCACATAGCTGCGTGGTGAGATTGGTCAGCCAGTCTTGAGGTTCCTGGCTACCGCGAAAAGCGAGCACCATAAACTGGTCGGTGCGCAGCATGTAGGCCTGAGTGTCGCGCCCTCGATTATTGAAATAGCGAAAGTCATAGCGAAGCATGTGATTGCTGTGGCGACCCGTCAGCGCAGCGCCCCAGCGCCCCACAATTTCAGCTACGAACTGCTTATCTTGATAGGCCAAATAGGCCGCTTTTGCCAGCGTAAGGGCTAGCTGCGTGGTGTATCCGGGCGCAGCATGGGCCACCTTAACCAGGTCAGTATCTGCATAGGGAGAGGGTAAAATGCGATAGCCGAAGCGCTCGAACAGCTTTTGTACGCCAAAAAAGCCGCTGTGATGGATGTAGCTGTACAGCGCATCATAGAACTTGGACGCACCTGGCCTGCGATAGCTCGGCTCGGCAATCAGCTTAATCCAATAGTTCATCCAGGGCCGCAGCTCTTTTTCGGTGAACAGCCCCGATTCTAAAAGGTAGCCAAAATGCTCTAGCCCGTTCAGCATTTTGTTGAACCAGTCGCGTAGCGTGGTTTCGATTTGATACCGTCGAAGCAGCTCCAGATCTAAGGCGTCGTGATCTTTAGAGTAGTCTAGCTTTTGCTTTTGCCGAGCCCGCTGATCGTGATTTGCCAGGGCATTACACAGCAGCGCTTCATCAACTCGAAAGCTAATAGGCTCGTGCTTGGCATCGCCTTGAATACAGTAATCACGATATTCTTCAAAGTCCAGAATTTTAAGCGCGTTACGAATTTCTAGATCCTGCTCAAACTCTTTGACCACCTGACGCAGAAATTCCAGCCGCTGCCACTGCTGCTGCCGGACATAGTGACTGATGCCCCAAGCTAACGCACCGCCCGCGAAGAGCACGCTCCAGGCAGTTAACCACCGGGCTCCTATGATCAGGTCTTGCTTTGTCACAGCAGTTAGCAGGTCTTGTTCTATCGCAACAGGTTTGCTCCGTAAGCTCTGAATCTTTCCGGTTGGAAACTTTTTTGTTCGAATATCTTTGTTGGTGCCTTGCGGATCGGCGATCGCGGCGATCGCATCGGTTAGAGCCAGCTTATCTCCGGCCAGCTCATCCGAGACCTGGAAGGAAGGCACGTTTGGCAGCGCGGGCTGAGCAAACCAAGCCGAAGCCAGCAGAGAGGCAAAGCAAAGAGGTAAACGCATACTCAAGGGGGTTGAATGTCATGAGGCTACCCAACCGCGCCGATTGATCAACCCAGTTCGTGAAGTTTTTGCGAAGAATGGGCTGCAATATGAGGATTAGGGTAAAGCCTGCGTAAATACACTTAGGTACCTGGTAGTTTCGTAATATTTAACCTAGTGCGCTTGGAAAAAACATACTGAATGCATGTGTCAGATATGGCTAAGCGGTGAATGTGTTCAAAGACATCCGAAAGGCCTTTTCATGCGGCTCTGAAACGTGCAAATAGCTACAGCCGATCGGTAAGCTGTCACCGCTGATTCTCTAAATTTTGTGAGGAAATCGATAAGATGCGACTGGCACATGTAATCTACTTTTGTTGATACATAGCCGCTGTTCGAAACCCCAAAAATATTTAAAGCCCCCCTTAACGAGAGAGACTAAATGCAGGCGTTGCAACGGCTGGGAATTATCGCTATCACATTAGGACTGGCCGTTTGTGCAGCCTGGAGTGCGGCCCAAGCAAACCCCCTTATGTTAGAGGCGCAAGGCTTGCTCTCATCGGGTGACTCAGTGCTCGAGGATGGCAGCCTATACGACACATACAAATTTTCAGGTAGCAGGGGTCAGCAGGTCACTATCTACTTAGAGAGCCAGGACTTTGACCCGTACCTTATTTTATTAGACCCCTCGGGGCGAAGAATTAGTGAGAACGATGATATCAGCCGTACTAATCGCAACTCGCGGCTGGTAATCACGCTGCCGGATGCGGGTACCTACACTGTGGTCGCTAATAGCTACGAGGCTGGCAAAAATGGCGGATACCGGATCAGGGTCAGTAGCCAGAGCGTTTCTTCGACTTCGCGGGCGATCGTCCAGGAAATGGCCGCGATCGCCGTGCCTAATAGCTCAAGCCTCCGTGAGGTTTGGGGATGAGGTTTGGGGATGAGGTTTCGGCCTAAAGCGGATAGAGCACTGCCTTAGTGGGGGGAGTCGGGTATGTTTATGGAGCCAGGAGAATTGCGCGATCGCAATGGTGACACAATTGCGGCACAATTACCGTAGCCGATTTTCAAAGGGGTTGCCCTTGAAGGCCGCCATTAACCTTTGACTTACTGATACTCAACCGCTACTCAACCGCTACCCAACCGCTACCCAACCGCTGTGGATGCTTCTTCGCCCATTGACACCATTGACCCGCTATTCGGTGGCTTACCTGAAAGCCTATCTGGCGACTTATCGATGGCGCAGCTTGCCAGCATTAAAGCGCAGCTAGATTTAGTGCTAATGGCCCTAGAGGCGCTCACTAACATGGGTTCTGACGCGGTGCTGCTAGCGGCCAAAGAACTTCAGCTCAGCGAGCTACTTTCTGACCGAGTAGGTCTATGGCGGCTCAGGCAGTCGAGCCCGCTGCGCAAAGGCCAGGGTCGCAAAAAGCTTGATATTGAAGAAGCGCGGGCCTTGGTGTTAGTGGTGTGTCATCTGTCCAGGGGTCACCATGACCGGCTTCGGCAGGCAGTCGCAAAGCTAGAGCAGATCAGTGCTCGCAATGAGCCGCCTCACCGAGCGGCGGTGTTGGGTGACTATTTAGATAGTTTTAATAATATGTATTGTGATCGCATGGCCGAGCCTCCTTCTACGGACGCCCTCACTCGGCTGTCGCTACGACTGCTCATAGACCTGCTGTTTTACAGCGCCCCCGGCGGCGAAAGACAGCTTTGGCTAGCCCTATTGGATCGCGCCGGTTAGATCGCACTGGTCAGATCGCACTGGTCAGATCGCGCTAAGCTCGCAAAGCTATAGAATGGCTGCTATGAGTGTTAGCTTTCTTAAAAAAACCAATCTGTACCTGGTCGGCATGATGGGTGCGGGCAAAACAACCATTGGCCGTAAGCTGGCCGACCGATTGGGCTACGGCTTTTTGGATAACGATGCGCTGATTGAGAGTGCCATCGGCAAGCCCATCAGCGAAATATTTGCCACCGAAGGCGAAGCGACCTTCCGACAGCTCGAAAGCGATGTGCTCTGCCAGGTTTCGGCCTATACTTCGCAGGTTGTCGCTACGGGGGGTGGCATTGTTGGCCAGCCCATGAACTGGAGCTATTTAAGGCACGGCGTGGTGATTTGGCTAGACGTGCCGGTGCCGGTGTTGGTCTCTCGGCTGTCGGGTGATACCGGTAGACCCTTGCTCCAGGATGTAGATTTAACCGTGAAGCTAGAAGGGCTGTTTGGCGAGCGCCGTAAGCTGTATCAGCTGGCGGATGTTCGCATTGAATACGAGGGCCACTCGGTGGAGAAGACGTGCGATCGCATCATCACCGCACTCCAGCAAATTGTTCGCCCCGATCAGCAAACAGCTAGCGAAATAGTCATCAATCAGACTAATATCAATGCGCCTATAGAAGATAATTAACCCTCAGAAACTTCACCTCGGCAAACTTCTATGACAGCCTCGCCTAGTCCTAGTCCAGGAGAATATCAAAGCGAATACTTTCAACAGGCTGAGGCCGACCGCGTTCGCATTCTCAGCGAAGCACTGCCCTACATTCAGCAGTTTCATGGCCGCACTGTTGTGATTAAATACGGCGGAGCTGCTATGAAAGACAGCAGCCTCAAGGCCAAAGTAATTCGCGATATTGTCTTTATGGCGAGCGTGGGCATTCGCCCGATTGTTGTTCATGGCGGGGGCCCAGAAATTAATACCTGGCTCACTAAGCTCAATATTGAGCCCCAGTTTAAAGACGGGCTGCGGGTGACCGACAGTAAAACCATGGACGTGGTGGAAATGGTGCTGGTGGGCCGCGTTAACAAGGAACTGGTATCGCTGATTAACCAGGCTGGCGGACGAGCGGTTGGCCTGTGTGGCAAAGACGGCGACCTAATTACCGCTAAGCCCAGACCCACTGAAGACGGCGTGGGATTTGTCGGTGATGTCGCTAGGATTCAGCCGGATCTGGTGAGTTCGCTGGTAGAAGCTAATTATATTCCAGTAATTTCAAGCGTAGCGGGCGACATTACTGGCCAGGCTTACAACATCAATGCCGATACGGTAGCCGGAGAAATTGCTGCTGCACTCAGCGCCGAAAAGCTGATTTTGCTGACGGATACTCCTGGCATTATGCGGGACTTCAAAGATCCTAGCTCGCTGATTAGCCAGCTAGATATTCATCAGGCCCGGCAGCTAGTTGCCGATGGCGTTGTGACAGGCGGGATGATTCCAAAGGTGACTTGCTGCGTGCGATCGCTGGCCCAAGGCGTTCGCGCGGCCCATATTTTAGACGGTCGGATGCCCCATGCTTTGCTGCTAGAAACCTTCTCAGATATGGGTATTGGCACTATGATGGTCGCTTCTAGCCTTTCATGAAAATTGCAGTGCTCTCGCGCGATGCGTCGCTTTACTCAACCCGTAGCCTTGTCGCCGCTGGAGAAACACGCGGCCACACGATGTCTGTGGTCAATCATCTGCGCTGCTACATGGATATCACGGCCCGCAGCCCGCAGCTACTGTATCAGGGCCGTCCGCTGCCGCTGCTAGACGCGGTGATTCCCCGGATTGGGACGACGGATACGCGCTATGGTACTGCTGTCGTCAGGCAGTTTGAGCAAATGGGCGTGTTCACGACGAATTCGTCTGAGGCGATTTTGCGATCGCGCGATAAGCTGCACTGCCTGCAAATTCTGTCGCAAAAAGGGATTGCTCTGCCCCTGACCGGATTTGCCCATTCCAATCAGGACATTGACGGCCTGATTGAGCTGGTAGGCGGCGCGCCGCTGGTGATTAAGGTGCTGGAAGGAACTCAGGGCGTAGGCGTGGTGCTAGCCGAAACTCATCAATCTGCAAAATCAATGATTGAAGCCTTTCGCGGCCTTAGAACCGACATTTTGGTGCAGGAATTTGTAGAGGAATCTAACGGAGAGGACATTCGCTGCTTTGTGATTAATGGCGAAGTGGTGGCGGCGATGAAGCGGCAAGGAGCCCCTGGTGAGTTTCGCTCTAACATGCATCGGGGCGGGCAAAGTCGGGCCGCTCAGCTCAGCTCAGCCGAGTGCAGCTTAGCCACCCGCGCCACTGCCGCCGTTGGGCTGCAAGTTGCGGGGGTAGATATTTTACGGGCCGACCATGGGGCGCTGGTAATAGAGGTTAATTCCTCGC
>PPFU01020737.1_pt1 | contig 14362 bp, 10 predicted proteins | sample 1535991 | NCBI WGS metagenome assembly PPFU01 (sample SAMN04901290, study PRJNA319586) | Hypolithon metagenome, whole genome shotgun sequencing project. | isolation source: Antarctic Hypolithon | place: Antarctica: Miers Valley | collected 2014
CCGATAATGTGGCAGCCGAGAAACTCGCCGTACTTGGCGTCGAAGATGACCTTGACGAAGCCTTCCATGTGGCCGATGGCGCTGGCCTTGCCGTTGGCCGAAAAGGGGAATTTGCCCACTTTGATGTCGTAGCCCGCGTCCTTCGCAGCCTGCTCGGTGTAGCCGACCGAGGCGATCTGCGGCTGGCAGTAGGTGCAGCCGGGGATTTTCTGCTTGTCGAGCGGATGAACGTCTTTGCCCGCAATCTTCTCGACGCAGATGATGCCTTCGTGCGAGGCTTTGTGGGCCAGCCACGGCGCGCCGGCCACGTCGCCGATGGCGTAGATGCCCTCGACGCCCGTCCGCCCGAACTCGTCCACGACGATAGAGCCCCGGTCGGTTTTGATGCCGAGTTTCTCCAGGCCGAGGTTTTCGACGTTGCCGACGACGCCCACGGCGGAGAGCACCTGGTCGCACTCGACGATCTCCTCGCCCTTCTTGGTCTTGACCGTCACCTTCACCGTCTTGCCTTTGGTGTCCACGCCCTGCACCTGCGTGCTCGTCATCAGCGTGACGCCCATCTTCTTGTACGCCTTTTCCAGCTCTTTCGAGACCTCGGCGTCCTCGACGGGCACCAGCCGGTCCAGCACTTCGATGATGGTGACTTCGGTGCCCATGTGGTGGTAGAAGTACGCGAACTCGACGCCGATGGCACCGGCGCCGACGATCACCATGCGCTTGGGCGGCGTTTTCTGGAGCATCGCCTCTTTATAGGTGATGACCTTTTTGCCGTCTACCGGGAGGGGCGGGATCTCGCGCGCCCGCGCGCCCGTGGCGACGATGATGTGCTTGGCCTGCACCTTCTGCGCCTTGCCTACTTTCTCGCCGTCCATCGTCTCAGACGGCTGCACGTCGATTTGGCCGTTGCCTTCGAGGGTGGCGTGGCCCATCACCACGTCGATCTTGTTTTTCTTCATCAGGTAGGCGACGCCCTTGTTCATCTTGTCGGCCACGCCGCGGCTGCGCTCGATGACCTTCTCGAAGTTGACCTGCGCCTGCCCCGTCAAGCCATATTCCTCGAAGTGCTTGGCCGTGGCCATTACCTCGGCGCTTTTGAGGAGGGCTTTGGTGGGGATGCAGCCGATGTTGAGGCACACGCCGCCCAACTTGTTTTTTTCGATGACGGCTGTTTTAAAGCCAAGCTGAGAGGCGCGGATGGCGGTTTCGTAGCCGCCGGGGCCGGTGCCGATCACGACGACGTCGTAGGATGCGTTTGCCATATCTGAAGAGAGGGTGATGGTGTGGGGTAACGGGTCAAAATAAAATCCGGTCAGCGCGGCCCGCCGGATTGTCTGTGAAAAGGGGAATCAGGTCTCAAAGAAGTGACTCGGCATGCGCAACTGTCGTGTGTTACAGCCGCGCGCCTACTTCGCCGATCATGTCGACGCGGCGCTGGTGGCGTCCGCCTTCGAAAGCCGTCTCCAGAAACGTTCGGGTGATAAACTTGCACACTTCAATCCCGAGCGTGCGGCTGCCGAGGGTGAGCACGTTGGCGTCGTTGTGGGCGCGGGCGTTCCAGGCGGTAAAGGTGTTGTACGCGCAGGCGGCCCGGATGCCGTGCACCTTGTTGCACACCATCGCCGAGCCGATGCCCGCGCCGTCGATCATGACGCCGTAGTCGGCCTGCCCGAGCGCGACGCTGCGCGCCACGGCGTAAGCGAAAACGGGATAGTCGCACGAGGCCTCGGAGTCGGTGCCGACATCTATCACGCGCCAGCCCATCGCCTCGATAAAGGGAGTCAGTTCTTTTTTGAGCGCGAAGCCGCCGTGGTCGCTGCCGAGGGCGACGGCGCGGGTGGCCGGGCGTGTCGGGGTCGTAGAAACGGGTGCGTCATCTGCGACAACTTCTGCCACGAAGGCGATGCCTTTCTCGCGGGCGGCGTCGCGGGCGAGCGGGGTGATAAGGGTGCGGGGGGGCACCACGAGCTGCTTACGGCCCGTGCGGGCGGCAGCGTGGACGGTGGCTTCGGTGATAAGAGGGCGCTTGGGCATAAGGCTAAGATATTGCCATTGCCCGCTAAATGCAGGGCCGCGCGTTGCGGTCAGCGCGCCTGCAGCCACGACGTCGGGTTGACGGCCTCGCCCTGCCGGAACAGCGCGAAGAAAACGCCCTCGCCGCGCGGCTGGTCAGACGTCCCAGCGCGGCCGAGCACCTGGCCGGCCTGGACGCGCGCGCCGCTCTGCACCGTTACGCTGGAGAAGTTGGAATACAGGCTCTGGTACTCGCCGTGCTGCACGAGGATGTAGGTGCCATAGTCGGGCATGGCGTCTACGCGGGTGACGGTGCCTTCAAAGATGGCGCGCACCGCTACGCCTGGCCGCGTGGCAATGAGGATGCCGGGATTGGGCGTTTTGGTGCCGGTTGCCGGGTTGGTGATCTCGCCGTAAGGTTCTACCACGACGCCATCGGAAGGCCATGGCATCTTGCCCCGGTTCTGGTTGAACGAGCCAGAGAGGGCGGTAAAGGCGGCCGTCTCGGTAGCGTCGGCGCGTTCTCGGCGGCGCGCGTTCTCGGCGGCGACGACGCTGCGGATCTGCGCTTCGAGGCGCTGCGCAGCCTGCCGCTTGCGCGCGATCTCGGCTTCGATCTGGGTGCGCTGCGAGCGCAGGTCGGCCACGACGCGCGCGCGGCTGCCGCGCAGGCTGCGCAACTCTTGCTGCTGCTCTGCTGCCTGGCTGAGCATCTGCTGCGCTTCTTCGGTTGACGAGGTGATGCGCTGGCGGCGCTGCTGCACTTCTACCGCGGCCTGCTCAAGCGCGTCGAGGCGGCGCTGGCGCTGCTCCGCAAAGCGCCGCAGGTAGCGGGTGCGCCGCACCATCTCGTTGATAGAGCCGGCGGAAAGGATGAGGGCGAGGTCGTTGAGGCGGCCCCTTTTGTACGCGTGGACGGCGCGCGCGCGGTACTGCCGCTTCAGGTTGTCCAGCTGGCCGGTGAGTTCGCCCAGCTCGGAGGCCAGCGTGCTCCGCTCATGGGCAAGCTGGTCCATCCGCTTGCGATACGTGTTGACGAGGGCCTCGCGCGAGGCAATCTGCCGCTCTAACTGGGTCAGCGTTTCCATCGACACCTCTTCCTGCTGCCGCGTCTGGGTGAGGCGGCGCTGGTCTTCGGCGATCTGACGCTGCAACTCCTCCAGCCGCTGCTGCGTCTCGGCGCGGGAGGCAAGCGTGTCCTGCGCCACCACGATGGCAGGCAGACAAAGCAGACAAAGCAGCCAGAAAGTGCGCATGGGGATCATGGGTTACCGGCGTGCACGCGGCGCGTGTTGGGGCCTACGTCGAGCAGGGCAGGAGGGGCCTCGGCAGGGTTGACGCCTATCTCGCTGTAGAGCAGTGTCGCCTGCACCTTGTCGGCAGGGCGGTTGATGGTGATGCGGCGGGCAAGCGTCACACCATCAACGACGGCAAACCGCTCGAAGCGCCGCTCTTCTTCAAGACTACCCGCCGCGTCGTAGGCGACGGTGCGCACGACGCGCCACAGGGTGGGGTCTACCGTAACTACCTGCCGGCCATCGTCGCTGCGGAAATAGTAGAGCAAGCTGTCGGCGCTCACCGTCCAGCCCGGGCCAGCAGGCGGCAGCAGGGTGCCGGTGATGGTGGCAAAGCCTTCGTCTGCCGTCACGGGGATGGGCAGGGCGGTGAGGGCGTCTTCCATAGAGCCGAATGTGAGGGTGTTCTCGATGCGGTTGTGGACGAAAAAGCTGTCGGGCCGCACGAGCACCCGGGCAGCTTCGATGCCAAAACCCGGACGCACGGTAAGGTAGATATTGCCCGGGTCGGCAGCGAGCAGGCGCATCCCGAACCGCCCGTTCTGCGCGGGCGAGGTCAGGGCGATGTCGCCCGAGGCGCGGAAGCCCTGGAGCGCGCCCAGCCCCTCTGCCACGCGCGCGCGGATCTGCTCGGCGCCATGGTTGGGAAAGGCATCCGGCAGCGCGGTAGCGGGTGCCTCGATGGCAGGCCGCGACGATGAGCACGCGGCCAGCAGCGCGGCACCGGCAAAGAGAAAGACGAGACGACGCATGTTGAAAGGAACGTAGGGTGCTCTCTGTGAACGGATGGCGGGACCCACGCCGTATAGCCGGGTGCGTTCCGGCGCAGGAGGGCGGTACACGAGGCGTGGTGGTCTGGAAACGTCAGGTTTCGGTCCAGCCGCCTTTCTCGCCTTCGCCCCACTTGAGCTTGCGCCGCAGCGTGTCGAAGTAGTGCTGCTGAGGCAGCTTGATGAGCCGCACCGAGAGCGGCGCACGGTGGAGCCTGATCTGCACGTCCTCCTCGTCGAACATGGTGCTCACGCCATCAGCGGCAACCACATACGGGCGGCCCCCGCTTTGCACGCGCAGGGTGATAACAGCGGCGTCGGGCAGGACGATAGGGCGCGTGGTGAGGCTGTGGGGGGCGAGGGGGGAAAGCACGAAGACTTGGGCCGCCGGGCTGATAATCGGTCCGCCCACCGACAGCGAGTAGGCGGTAGACCCGGTGGGAGTAGAGATGATGAGTCCGTCGCCCCAGTAGTCGTTTAGAAATGCGCCATCTACAGTAGCATGGATGGTGAGCAGCCCGGCCGCGCCGCTGCGCTCGACCACGATCTCGTTGAGCGCCCACGTGGGTGGTAGAAGCCCGCGGCCGGGCGTTTCAGCCATCAGCAGCGTCCGCTCCTCGATGCGGTAATCGCCTTTTTCCATCAGCGTGATGGCCTCGCGCAGCAGTCCCACCTCGATGTCGGCCAGAAAGCCGAGCCGCCCGATGTTGACGCCCAGAATCGGCAGTCCTTCCGCGCCCCGGGTGCGCGCGCTGTGCAGCAGCGTGCCGTCGCCGCCGAAAGAGAGCAGCACATCGGTGCCGGTGAGGTGGGGCGATTCGTGCGCCGTACACACCGACGCGGCCACGAGCCTGCGCTGCGCGAGGCCCTGTGCCACGGCAGGCTCCAGGCAAAAGGGAAGCCCCTCTGCCTGCATCCAGCCGATAAGATCGGCTACGGGCTGCCAGAGACGCTCTTTGCCGGTGTTGCCGGTGATACCGTAGATCATGCTGCGCGGGATAAACGAGGTCTAAAAATACGGTGGCGTTTCGTTATACTCTCGTGCGGTGTGCAGAAGGCGCGGAAGGCGAGATTATGTCCGGCGCTGTGGCACCTGCTGCCTTTTAGCCTCCGCACCCCGTACTCTTCCCCGTTTCTGCTGTCATGTCTCTTCGCGTCGTCATCATCGGGAACGGGATCGCAGGCACCACGGCGGCGCGCTTTGTGCGCAAAGCCGGGCCGCACACCATCACGATGGTGTCCGATGAAACCGACCATCCGTACGCGCGCACGTCGCTCATGTACGTGTTCATGGGGCATGTGCGCTACGAGGACATCAAGCTTTATGAAGATCGTTTCTGGGCGAAAAACAGGATCGAGCGGGTGCGTGCGCGCGTGGTGCACATCGACCAGGAGGCGCACCGGGTGACGCTCCACACCGGGCGCGCGCTCGACTACGACCGGCTCGTCATCGCCACAGGTTCGTCACCGCTGGCCGGGCGGTGGCCGGGCGAGCAGCTTCCGGGCGTGTACAACTTTTATGGCATCGCGGACGTGGAAAAGCTGGATGCGCACGTGGGCGACGGCAAAAAGGTGCGGCGTGCCACCGTTATCGGCGGCGGCCTCTCGGGCGTCGAGCTTTCCGAGATGCTGCACACGCGCGGCGTGCAGGTAACGTACCTCGTGCGCGGCGCGCGCTACATGGGCAGCACGCTGCCCCCCGAAGAATCCGCGCTTGTCGAGAAAGAGATCCGTCGGCACGGCATCGAGCTGCGCCTGAACAGTGAGGCCGCTCTGTTTGAGGGCGCCGACAGGGTGGCGCAAGTGGTGACCACAGGGGGAGAGCGCATCGAGGCCGACCTTGTGGCCGTCGCCATCGGGGTGCGGCCCAACCTCGTGGCGCTGGAAGGCTCGGGCATCGAGACGCGGCGCGGGGTGCTCGTGGACGCGCATCTGCGTACGAGCGCGCCAGACGTGTTCGCCGCGGGCGACTGCATCGAGTGGCGGCAGGCAGACACCGGGCATGCGCCTGTAGAACAGCTCTGGTACACGGGCCGCCTGCAGGGCTACTACGCCGCGCGCAACCTGCTCGGTGACAGCGCACCGTACGAGAAAGGGATGTACTACAACTCGGCCAAGTTCTACACGCTCGAGTGGCAGCAGTACGGGTTTGTGCCGCCCGTACCCGGCGATGACGCCGCGAGCGTGGTGTGGCAGGACGGCCAGCGGCTGATCCGGCTCGTCTACCGGCCTTCCGGCCAGGCCCTCGTCGGCGTCAACGTGATGGGGGTGCGTTACCGCGCCGAGGTGTGCGGCGCGTGGATAAAAGCAGGCACCCCTCTGCCCGAGGTTGTGGCGCAGCTTGCCCGCGCCAACTTCGATCCTGAGTTTCACCACCGGCCCGAAAGGCAGCTGCAGCAGGCCTTCGAGGCGCAGCGTGCGCGCCTGAGCACGGTTCCAACCCTTACCCTCGCATGACACCAGAACCGAGTCTCAGCCTTACTGCCCCCTCCACGGATCTGTCGGTCACCGAGCGGGTGGGGGTGGCTTTCGTGGTATGCGGCTTTGCTGCATTTGCAGTCGCGCTGGGGGGCGCGGGCTATGTGGCACCGCTGGCGCTGCTGCTGACAGGCATGGGCGGACTTACGGCTGGCACCATCATGCTCGCCTGGCGCTACCTGCGCCGACCGGCAGGGGTAGACAACGACGGCGTCTGGCAGTCGTCCAACACCGGGCGCGGCCTGTTCGGGTGGGCGCTGGCGGTAGCGATGACGCTGTTCTACGTGCTGCTCTACTGGTGGCCCGACACGCTCGGCGGCCTGATCCGCACCTTCGATCCTCTCAGCGAGGCGCTGCGCGGGCGCGCTGCCGACCAGTGGTTTATGTACGGCACGTTTTACACCCTCGCGATACTCGTGATGGGGGCGCGCGCCCTCGCCAAGTACCGGCACACGCGCTACCAGGTTATCCGCACGATCTCCGTGATGGTCGTGCAGCTGGGCTTCGCCTTTCTGCTGCCCATCGTTTTTATCGTGATGCAGGAGCCCGAGATGTACCTGTCGTACTTCTGGCCGCTCGATTACGACTACATCTGGCCGTCCAACATCGCGTACCTGAGCGGGGCGCGGCTGGGCACTTTTTTCATCTTCTGGGGCCTCGTGCTCTCGTTTGTCGCGACGCCTATCCTGACCTACTTTTTCGGCAAGCGCTGGTACTGCTCGTGGGTATGCGGCTGCGGTGGGCTGGCTGAGACGATGGGCGACCCGTACCGGCAGCTGTCGAGTAAAAAGGTGCGGGCCTGGCAGGTAGAGCGCTGGATGATCCACAGCGTGCTCGTCTTTATCGTCGCCACGACGGCGCTGGTATGGGTAAACGCGGCGATGGACAACGCTATCCTGGGCAAACTCTCGCACGGCGTTTCGCGGACGTACGGCTTTCTCATCGGCAGCGTGTTCGCAGGCGTGGTGGGGGTAGGGTTCTACCCGATCATGGGCTCCCGCGTGTGGTGCCGCTACGGATGCCCGATGGCGGCCATACTGGGCCTCCAGCAGCGCTTTTTCTCGCGCTTCCGCATCACGACAAACGGCGGGCAGTGCATCTCGTGCGGCAACTGCTCTACCTACTGCGAGATGGGCATCGACGTGAAATGGTACGCGCAGCGCGGGCAGAACGTGATCCGCGCTTCGTGCGTGGGCTGCGGTATCTGCGCCACCGTGTGCCCGCGCGGCGTGCTCAAACTGGAGAACGGTCCCCGCGAAGACCGTTACAACGGGCAGACGCTTTTCCCCGAAGCCAGCCTCGACATCCTGCCCGATTGAGATACGCTGTTACGGGTATGTAGCCTCCCGGACAATCCGTTACCGAAACCAGGCGATCTTTCTCTGGAGACTGGGCGTGTGTAGAGCTGTAACCAGACCAGCACCTACCATGCGTAGTATCTTTCTTCTCGTTCTCATTATTCTGCTGCTCGTCATCATCTTCTGATTTTGGCGTCTGCAGATTTTTATAGATGAACCCCGTGGCTTTTCGGAGCTACGGGGTTTTTTGTGTCAACCAGCGCGCGCGATGGAAAAAGCTGCTTTGCCCGGCGAGACGCTTCTGGCCGTTGATCTGGGCCTGAAAACCGGGCTGGCCCTGTACGGAAGCAACGGGCGCCTCCGCTGGTACCGGTCGCAGAACTTCGGTGCGCGCGCCCGCCTCAAGCGCGGCCTCGCGGGTGTGCTGACGGCGTTGCAGCACGACGAGGCCAGCCTACGCGCGGTGGTGCTCGAAGGCGGCGGCGACCTGGCGCAGCTGTGGGCGCGCGAGGCGGAAGCGCGGGGCCTGCGCGTCATCATCGTGCAAGCCGGAGCGTGGCGGTCGCGCCTGCTGTGGCCGCGCGAGCAGCGCACCGGCACGCAGGCCAAGGCCACCGCCGACGTGCTGGCCCGGCGCGTGATCACGTGGTCGGGCGCGCAGAAACCGACGTCGCTGCGCCACGATGCTGCCGAGGCGATCCTGATAGGGCTCTGGGGCGTGCTCGAAATCGGCTGGCTCGATAGGCCCGACGAAGCGTTGCAGCGCTGATAGTTGCTACAACAGAAAGCGGGCGCGCCTCCGAAAAAGCACGCCCGCTCAATAATCAGCTTATGCAGCCGTCAGCCTTTGAAACGGTAGCCGATGCCGTACACCGTCTCGATGTAAATAGGCACAGCCGGGTCAGGCTCGATCTTTTTGCGCACCGATGCCATGTGCCGGTCAATAGTGCGGGTGACGATATCCTGCTCGATGCCCCACACATCGGTTAGCAACTGCCGGCGGGTGACCGTCTTGCCGCGGTTGAGGATGAGATAGCGCAGGATGTCGAACTCGAGCGCGGTAAACGCTACCGGCTCGCCGTTCTGCTCTGCCTCATGCGTGCTGAAGTTGATGGTCACGTCGCCGATGTCGTACACGTCCATGGGCGTGCGGTCGGGCGGGAGCGTGCGGTGGAGCACGGCGCGCACGCGGGCGAGCAGTTCGTCGGGGTTGAACGGCTTGGTGATGTAATCGTCTGCGCCGAGGCCGAAGCCGGTAAGCATCGCTTCCTGCTCACCCCGGCCGGTGATCATGATGACAGGCGCGTCGAAGCCCATGTCCTGCGAATCTTCCAGGACCTCGAAGCCGCTTTTGCCTGGCAGCGTGACGTCGAGCAGCACGACGTCGAAATCAGCTGGACGGTCTTGCATGAGCGCGAGGGCTTTCTCGCCGCTGTCCACCAGGGTGGTGTCGTAATCGTTGCCGTCGAAGAATGCCTGGAGCGCGTCCCCTACGTCAGGGTCGTCGTCTACAATGAGCATTCGGTAAGTGGGTGCAGAATCGTTTGACATGTACGGTAAGGGTGGTACTTCGAGGGAGGTTGAAAAGCAAATTACACGACCTGCTCTACGCGTTGCGGTTCAGGCATTCCCCAGGTCGATCGGGAGCGAACTCGTTGCTTGAATTTCACCCTTCATCCACCGTTCCACGGCAACGAGGGCTTCCGGACGAAATCCGTACGTGACGAGCGCCGGCGCAGGCACGTCGAGCACGGCATAGGGATTCCATAGCGCCAGGTGGAGGGTGGGGCTGATAAGGGCGACAAACGCTTGTGCGTCTTCAGAAAGGCGCCGCCGGGAGGTAGAGGCAAAGATGACCGGCGTGCCGGGCCGGTGGAAAGCGCTGAAGTCGTCCGCAGAAGCCATCGGGTTAGCAGGGTCGTACGTGATGGCGCGCAGGTCGTACAACTCGGTAAAGCGCGCGACCAGCGCCGCTCCGCTCATGCCGGGGTCGCTCGCGCCACCGCCGATGCCCGACTGAGCCACGACGAGCGTGGCGGGCGAGCCGGGTGCAACAGGCGACGGGTTGCGGTAAGGGGTGAGTCCGCTGGCCCACGCGCGCGCCATCAGCGCTGCGTCTGTGGCGCGTTCTGCATCGGAATAGGGCAGCACTTCTGCCGGGTAGGAAGCAGCAAGGCGGCGCAGGCGCGCGTCTTTCATCTCCAGGGCGGCGTCGCCCAGCGTGCCGTCGTGATAAGCCTGCGTGATCACGTCTGCCATCTGGCGTTGCTGCTCGGGCCTGCCCATTGCGATCACCATATCGGCACCCGCTTCGAGCGCGAGGCGCGCGGCCTGCCCGCCGGGGAAATTGTCGGAGATGGCGCGCATGTCCAGCGCGTCGGTGATGATGACACCATCGTAGCCCCATTCTTCCCGCAGAAGGCCCGTAAGAATAGGCCGCGACAGCGTAGCAGGCTGCTGGGCGTCGAGCGCGGGGAAGACGATGTGGGACGTCATAAAGCACGGAATCTGCGCTTCTGCGGCGGCGGCAAAAGGCAGCAGCTCGAGCGCGTCGAGTTCGGCGCGGCTTTTGGCGACATTAGGCAGGCCATAGTGGCTGTCTACATGCGTGTCGCCGTGGCCGGGAAAGTGCTTGACGCAGGGCGCAACGCCCCCGGCCATCGCACCGCGCGCCCACGCCAGCCCCATCTCGCGGACGAGGTCGGGGCTGCTCCCAAACGAGCGGTCGCCGATAACGGGGTTGAGCGGGTTGTTGTTGACGTCGAGGCTGGGGGCGAAGTCCCAGTTGAAGCCCATGCTGCGCAGGCCCCGCGCCGTCGCCTGCCCTACGGCAAAGGCCAGCGCGGCATCGCCCGAGGCACCCAGCGACATGGCCGACGGTGGAAAGGGCAGGGTGCGGGTGCGCACCACGCCGCCGCCTTCCTGATCGACGCCGATCAGCGCGTTCGGTCCGATCAGCGCGCGGAGCGACTGCACCAGGCCCTGCGTCTGCGCCTCGCTGATCATGTTGCGCTGAAACAGCACCACGCCGCGCACGCCGTATTCCGTGATAATCGCCGCCGAGTCAGGGTCGAGCTCAATGCCGGGAATGTCGATCATCATAAAGCGGCCGGGCATAAAGCGTCGGTCGGAAAGGGCCATCGGCGTGCAGGAAGCGAAAAAGACGGCAGCAGAAGCTGCGCCTGTCTGTTTGATAAAAGAGCGGCGGGAATGCGTCACGGCAGCCAGAATAGAATGAGCGGTATTAAAAGATAGCTTCCAATCTATCTGTTGCCTCCATCAACTGCCCACATCAACCATAAAGGACGCGGTAGCGGCGGACGAGGTGCAGCACCATCTCCAACGACTGCTCGGCATTGAGGCGCGGATCTACCTGCGACAGGTACGCCCGTTCGAGGTCGGCCTCGGCCAGCCCGCGCGCGCCGCCGGTACACTCGGTCACGTCTTCGCCCGTCAACTCCAGGTGCACCCCGCCGAGGCGCGAGCCCGATGCGGCATGGATCTCCAGCGACTGGTCGAGTTCAGCCTGGATAACGTCGAAGCGGCGGGTTTTACGGCCGCCGGGCGTGCTCTCGGTGTTGCCGTGCATAGGGTCGCATACCCACAGCACGGTGCGGCCCATTGCCCGGACGGTCTCGATCAGGCGCGGCAGGTGCGTTTCCACGTTTGCGGCACCCATTCTGACGATAAGGGTGAGGCGCCCCGGTTCTTCGTGCGGGTCGAGCAGGCGCAAGAGATCGCGCAGCCAGTCGGCCGTCATCTCAGGCCCCACCTTGATGCCGATAGGGTTGGCGATGCCGCAGGCGTAGGCGACGTGCGCGCCCTCGGGCTGGGCGGTGCGCATGCCTATCCACGGAAAGTGGGTGGACAGGTTATAGGGATCGCTAAGGCGCGGCACAAAGCGCGTCAGGGCCTGCTCGTAATGCAGGTGGAGCGCCTCGTGGCAGGTGAAAAACTCCGCCTTTTCCAGATCCGACAGCGGCGCGTTGGAAAGCGTGCCCACAAACGAGATCGCGTCGCGGATAGCGGCTACGATGGCGTGGTACGTCTCGGCATGCGGCGAGTGCTGGGCAAAATCCAGGTCCCAGTACTCGGGGTGGTGCATGTCGGCAAAGCCACCCTGCGAGAGCGCGCGCACAAAGTTGAGCGTGAGCGCGCTTTTGGAATAGGCCCGCACGAGACGGTGCGGATCGGGGGTGCGGCTTTCCGAGGTGAAAGCCGCGCCGTTGATAATGTCGCCGCGGTAGGCAGGCAGCGTCACGCCGTCCTGCGTCTCCACGTCCGACGAGCGCGGCTTGGCGTACTGCCCGGCCACACGCCCCGCCCGCGTGACGCGCGTGCGCAGGCCGTAGACGAGCACCAGGCTCATCTGCATAAGCACCTTGAGCCGGTTGGTGATCACGCTTGCCGTGCATTCGGAAAAGCTCTCAGCGCAGTCGCCCCCCTGGAGCAGAAACCGCTTGCCCGCGGCGGCCTCGGCCAGCTGCGTTTTAAGGCGGCGAACCTCCCACGATGTTACCAGCGGTGGCAGCGTAGAAAGGTGTTGCAGCACGTGCTGCAACGCCTCGGCGTCCGGGTATTCAGGCTGTTGCAGCGCGGGATGCGACAGCCACCGGGGCTCGTGGGGGCGCGTGTGAGCGGTATCGACCATGGACGAGGGGTTGAGAGCGGCGGGAAAGATACGGTGGGGGCGCCGGGCCTGCAGGCTGCGCGAGGCGGCGGCAGCGGCTCGGCTGCACACAGTGGTGTGCGGCAGTGGGCTCAGGGGGTGAGAAACTTGCGCTCGACGTAGCGCAGCCAGCTGGTCGCGTCGAGCGTCTGGCCTGTGGCACCGCGCAGGATCTCGGCTGCCGACCGCGTCCGTCCGTGCTGGTGCACGTGCGTGCGGAGCCATTCCAGCAGCGGCGCGAACGTACCCTGCGCAAACTGCTTATCGAGCGGCCCGAGGTCGCGTTCTGCTGCCTCAAAGAGCATCGTCGACATCAGATTGCCTAGCGTGTACGTCGGGAAGTATCCCAGCGTGCCCAGCGCCCAGTGGACATCCTGCAACACGCCCTCGGCATCATTGCGGGGCCGCAGCCCGAGATAGCGCTCCATGCCCGCGTTCCACGCCTCCGGGAGGTCGTTTACCTCGAGCGTGCCTTCTACCAGCGCCAGTTCGAGCTCGAAGCGGAGCATGATGTGCAGGTTGTAGGTGACCTCATCCGCTTCTACCCGGATAGGAGAAGGCGCGACAAAGTTGAGCGCGGCATAGAAACGATCCAGCGTGACGCCTTCCAGCGCCTCGGGAAAGGTGCGTTGAAGCGCAGGGTAGTAGTGCGTCCAAAAGCCGTAGCTGCGGCCCACGAGGTTTTCCCACAGGCGCGACTGCGACTCGTGCATGCCCAGCGAGGTGCCCTCGGCCAGCGGCGTGCGGTCGAGCGACGGGCGGATGCCCTGCTCGTAGAGGCCGTGCCCGGCTTCGTGCAGCGAGCCGAAAAACGCGGTCGGGAAAAAGTGTGGGTCGAGGCGTGTGGTAAGCCGGACATCGGGCGTGCCGAACGTCGTGGTAAAAGGGTGCGCCGACACGTCCTGCCGGCCCCGGGCAAAGTCGAAGCCGATATCGCGCAGCACCTGCATGCCGAAATCCCACTGCTTCCGCGGGTCGAAATAGGCGCGCAGGACGGCGTCGCCCTGCTGCTGCTGCGCCGTGATGCGTGCAACGAGCGGGACGAGTTTGTCGCGCAGATCGCCAAAGACGCGCCGGACCTCGGCGGTGCGCAGGCCCGGCTCGTAGAGGTCGAGGAGGGCATCGTAGGGATGCCCGTCGTAGCCGAGCAACTCTGCCTTCTGCCGGTTGAGGGCGACGATTTTACCCAGCAGCGGCGCAAAGCGGGGGAAATCGTCGTGGCTACGGGCCTCGCGCCACGCTGCCTTGGCGAGGCCGACCGTCTCCGCCATCTCGGCGACAAAGGCAGACGGCAAGCGGCGTGCTTTTTCATAGTCGCGCCGTACCACCTGAACGAGCGCCTCGTCTTCGCCGTCTGGTTGGTCGTGCGTGGCGGCTTCCAGGAGCTGGCCTGTTTCGGCGTCGGTGAAAGCCTCGTGCGCGAGTTTGCGCAATGTGGAAACCTGCGTGGCGCGCAGGGCTGTGGCACCATCGGGCAGGTACGTTTCCTGATCCCACTCCAGCACTGCCGCGCTGCTGTTGAGGTCGTGGATCCAGCCGAGACGTTCGCGCAGAGCAGAAATTGAGGCCATGCTGATGCTTAATGGGTAGAGGCTTTCCGTACGAGCGCCGCCGCGAGGCGTGCCCGGCAGGTGGAGATAGAGGTAATGAAAAAGGAATGAGGAGGCGATACGGAGGCGTGGATGGGGGCTATGGAAAGCGGCGTAGCTTGACACTCTGGCGGGGGTCGCCGTACTTTTGCTGTCTGCGCCGATATAGCTCAGTTGGTAGAGCGGTTCACTCGTAATGAACAGGTCAGCGGTTCGAATCCGCTTATCGGCTCCATCGAAAACGGCCCGGAAT
>PPFU01003883.1_pt1 | contig 14335 bp, 11 predicted proteins | sample 1535991 | NCBI WGS metagenome assembly PPFU01 (sample SAMN04901290, study PRJNA319586) | Hypolithon metagenome, whole genome shotgun sequencing project. | isolation source: Antarctic Hypolithon | place: Antarctica: Miers Valley | collected 2014
ATCGGCTCGGTCGCGGGCAAAGTCGGGAGCGCTTTTTCCATCGTAAGCCGCAGCGTGTATTTCTCCCGTGCGGGCGTGCGGAGATTCACCAGCACGCGCTGCGTGCCGTCGCCCGGCTCGAGCGTCCAGTCGCGCAGGCCCTCGCCATCGACGCTGAGCACCTGTTGATCCGCCGGCACCACGATCTCGAACGCGCTCACCGGCGACCGCAGAATCCGGTAGTCGATGCTCACCGACGTGCGGAGCGCCCCCGGCGTCGCTTTCACCTCCGCGCTCGTCTCGGCGAAAAGCAGCGGCGTGAGCGCCGTCTCCCCCGCGCGCGCCTGCCAGGCGATGGTGATTTCCTCCGCCGCGCCGAAATAAACCGCGAGCTTCGTCGAGCCATCCGGCTGCTCGACCGTGGTGTAGGCCGAGCCGGGCGCGATGGTGAAATCGAGCCCATGACCCGGCACGATCAGCTCGAGCTGCGAGGCGGCGGTGCGCGGCAGCGGGAGGCGCAGCGTGTTGCGGCCGGCGTCGCGCGCGATCTTCCCGTAGAGCGTCATCTCGAGGCTGTATTTGCCTTTGGCGGGGAAAACGACCTCGTAGGCTCCGTCTTCGAATCGCAGGGAGGCGGTCGATTTCGCCTCGGCGATGTTGAGCCCTGGCGCGCCGATTTTCAGCAGCGACCAGCCTTCCTTGAGCGCCTCGAGATCGAGCGTCGCGCTGATGACCGCCACGTCATCCTCGATGGTGCCGGTGTAGCGCGCGGCGGCGAGCACGCCCTCGACCGGCGGCTCCTTCTCCTTCGCGGCGTCGGGGAGGCTCAGCTTGTTCCAGAGCTCGATGAACTCCCGATACGGCAGGAAAACGCCGCGCCCTTTATCCTCGAAGACCTCCTCGAGTTTCTCGAAAGGCACATAGACCGTGCGCTCCTCGGTGACGGGCGTGGGCGTGGGTGTCGGCTTCGCGACCGCGAGGCCGGGTGGAGTGGCCGCGGGGACTTGCGCGAGCGCGGGCAGCGAGAGGGAAAGGAGAACGGCGAGGAGCGGCGGGAGCTTCATGGTCGGATGGAGTGAGAGACGAAAAACGGCACGCGTGTGCCCTGAGAAAAAGTCGAGGCGACGGGGAAAGACATTCCGGGGAGAGGAAACGGGGCGACTCTGCCGCGCCCGCCCCCGCGCGTCGAGTCGCGGCTGGCGGGTGGCGCGGGCCGCAGCTTGACCCGTGAACTGGGCTCTTCTATTCCCCGCACCATGAGCAACACCGGGAGCAGAGGGAGCGCCTTTTTTTTCGGAGTGCTGATGGCTCTGGCGACATCGATGGCTTCAAGCGGAGGAGAGATCGAGGACATCCCGCGCCGGGACGCGTTTCTTCGGAAAAACTTCGAGAAGTTTGTCCCGATCGAGTTCGAACAGGACGATCGGGGACTCGCGAAAATCCAGCGCCTCCGGGTACGCGAGCACTTGATTCCTTTTGGCGAGCAAGTCTGCTTCGGCTTTCGCTTCAAGATGCCGGATCCAGGCATAGGAGATTTTTCGTGCATGTATCTCCTCATGGTCGAGCGGGAGGGTCAGACCGTGAGCAATATTGGTTGGAATTTCCTGCCGAAGAACGAGCCGTATCGCGGCCGCGCGCTCTACGAAAGAGTCCCCCTCGCTGAATATCCGGAGCTCAAGAAACTGTTCCCGAAGACTCAGTCCATAATGTTCCTGCAGCGCACCCGGGAGCAGCTCACTCCCGGCAATGAGTATGCCGTCTGGTTCATGCTGCCCGTTCAGGATTACATCGATGTCGCTTTTGCCATGACGCTCGACTCGCCCTGGGGCAGGGAGAATGCCGGGCGGCTTCCGGCCCGGTAGCGCCACTGCTCATCGCGTTGGCTCGAGGGGCGCAAAGGCGATGTAGCGGTCTTGATCCGGGTAGAGAGCGCCGAATTTTTCTCCGCGGCACACATTTCTGGCGATGTCCCTGGAACCGGGCACTCCGGCGACGGGGCGCGGAACGGAGGTGGGCGGCGGTGTCGTGCGACCGGGCAGTTGTGTCCAGTTCGCATTTTTCTCATCGTAGCGGTAGGTGCCGTGACCCGATATTCCCACGCAAAGACGCCCCTCGACGTCGGGAAAAGCCTCGTTGATTTCGTAGAGTCCGATGTCGTCCAGAATGGTGCGGGCGGGCCGCCTCCGGCTGCTCGCGAGGATCTCCGGCTCCGGCGCGCCACCTTTGATCCTCACGATCACGCCTTCATGGCCGGAGATGATGAGTGAACGGCCGACAACCCAGAGCCGCGCCGTCCTCAGATCGGGGAGCGGGATGGTCGCCCACTGGCCTGCCGGGAAATCGCAGAAGGCAACAGAATTGTCGGTCAGGACGAAGAGCCGACCGTCGGCGACATCGAACATGGGCTGAGTGAAAGGTATCGTCGAATCCGTCCGGAAGAGCGGGACGGTCTTCGTGCTCCAATCGGTCGGATCGATCGCAGCGACGCGGATGGCCGAGGTTCTGCCCCAATGGTCAAACGCACTCGACACGACCCAAAAACGCCCGTCGCGCCATAGGACATGATTGACATATCCGCCCCGCCATTCCTCCGGCATCCTCCAGACGAAGGCGGGCGGCGGTCCAGCGGGCGGCGCGATCACCTCCTCGCGGTGCGTGTCTTTTGTCACAGCGGCATATCCCTCGAGGTGATACCGGAGAAATCGCGGAGCTTTCGGGTCGGCGGCGAGGAAGGCGGTGGTGAGCTGCTCCAGCTCCGCGATCTGGGCAGCGTTGAAGCTGTCAGCGCTGTAGATCAATCGTCCATACGCTTCCGCCGGGCCTTTCCAGCGCCGTGCGAGAAACGTCTTCAGCAGGAGGAAGCGCGTGTTGTTCGTGCGGAAATCGGCTGTCTCGAATCGGTAGTTTCGTGCGGAGTTTGCGGCGTGGCTGAGTTGATCCAGAGCTCCCTCGAGCTGCATCCAGTGCATCCTCCGCTCCGGCACGGCATCCGGCTGCCAGTACATCATGCGGCGCAAGTCGCTCACCGCCTTCTGCGCCGCCTCCATCGGGTACGGGCGCAGCCGCAGATCAACGAGCGGAGCCGTGTAACGCTGCGCGGCCGCACTCGCACCATCGAGCGCCTTCTCCGGGTCGCGCGGGTGTCTCAGGAGCGGCTCCGTGAACTGACTTACCAGTCCCTCCACCCGGCTTGCGTCCGCTGGTCGCCATGCCGCGACGAGCGGCTCATTCGCCTCCCGATTGCTCAATCCGCGCGCCTTCATCCGGGCTCGCAGCTCGAGCGGCAACTTCATGACGTCCTCGTATGCGGCGGTCAGCAGTTCGCGACTTTGCTCGGGGGTCTCTCCATACAGCGGAGCAAAGATCAGCCTCACCAAGCCGATATTCCAAATGTCGGCCTCGATGCTGTCGGGCTCGACGAACCTGGTTTTCCCGTCGCGCACAAACCCGTCCGGCGTCGCCTGGGCAGACGCCGTGAGATCGGTCGCCATCCGTCGCGCTTCCTCGCGCATTTCCGCCAGCAGCTCCATTTCCTCGGGAGTCGTGTTTTTTGCGTAAAAGCCCAGCCGAATGCACCGGGAGAGAATGCTCAGGCAATCCGTGCCCGCCGTGATCCAGGTTGCCGGCATCGGACGATCTCCCCACAATACACGGCGGCTTTCCGCGAACCGCACCACTGGCCTCAGCCCGCTTCGCAATTCTTCGATCGAGGGCATCTTCGCCTCCATCTGGTTCACGGCCATCCGGAATTCCCATGCTGGAACCTGCGCCGCCGCCACCGCGCGGAGCAGCCCCACCTCCTCCGTGCGCAACCCGAGCGTCCAGCAAATCTCAGCTGCCTCCGCCGCCTGCGCATACGAATGCGTCCGGATGCCCCAGCGTGCCTGTTCTAGGAAAGTCGCGGCCTCCGCTTGCGGCTCCCAAGCCTGAGTCAGCGGGCTGCGCCCCATTCGCCGTGCGATCTCCCCGCCGAGAGAGCCGGCCAGCGAGGCGAGGTCGGTGCCCTGCGCCCGCACCTCCGCGCCCTCCCGATCCGCCGCCATCCGCAGGCGCGCCGTCGCCTGGAATCCGCCAGTGAGGTTCAGCGAGACCTCGACCACCACAGAGCCTCCCGCGAAGGTCCCCGGCGGCGCGCTCGCGAGCTGCTTCTCCCAGGCGAGTTGATCCAAATCCCACCGCTCCAGCACGAGTAGTCCCGGCTCGTGTAACAGGCGCTGCCCCAGCAGTGCGGCGAAATCCCGCTCCCTTTCCGCCGAGGCGAAACCACCCCCTTCGCCCCGCACCGCAAGCAGGCTGACCGCGACGCGGCTGAGTGCCGGCGTGGAAAAAGCTTGCAGCCGCTGCCTCGATTCCCGCGCGATGATCGCTCCCCAGCCCTCCGCATCCGCCATGGGCAATGCCGCGCGCCAGCTCGCGAGCACCACCCCGGGCCCGACGGCGACGAGGCGCGCAACCGCTGTGAGCCGGTCTCCGCCAGTGGGGAGCTGCTCGAGGAACAGAATCGCGTCCGCATTTGCCAGCCGCCCGAGACGCAGCGCATCCCCCGGCGCGATCCCCGCCGCCTGGAACTTTTGCTCCTCAATGATCCGCGACAACTCATCTCGCTCCACCAACTCGATCCCCGCCTCGCGCGACAGCGCCACGACCGCGGCGTCTCCCGCGGAGCCCAGAGCCGGCCCGCCGACGACCGCCACGCGCACCCCCGCGAGGGCTGGAAGGATCGGTAGAAGCATCCATGTCAATAAGACGGCAAACGAAGATGAACGCACGATACGGTGTCTCATGGCGCGGGTTGGCGGTGTCGCGGAAAGTAGAGAAAACGCCGGTGGGCAAGCCAGCCCTTTCCGGGTCGACGCCCTGTCACGAGCGCGATCTCCCCGCGTTCGCCGCCTTTATTCTCAGCGCACGGCTGCCGCCCGATTGACTTTGCCGGGGGGCGCTTTAGCCTCCCCTTGTGAAAACTTTCACAAAGCCAGCCCTCGCGCCCCCTCCGCTCGAAGTCCGCCAGATTTTCGAGCTCATCAACGCGCATCTCTACACCGTCGAGGAGCGCATCCGGGCGCAGGCGCGCGAGTTCGATCCCGAGGTCGAGGGCTACGTCGCCTACGCCTGCGAGAGCAATGGCAAGCGGCTCCGCCCCGCCCTCGCGCTCCTCTCGGCCGGCGCGACGGGCGGCATTCACTCCAGCCACTGCGACCTCGCCGTCGTCATCGAGCTCATCCACGCGGCCACGCTCGTCCACGACGACATCATGGATGGCGCCGACAAACGCCGCGGCCAGCCGACCGCGAACGCCAAATGGGGCGCCTCGCTCAGCGTGCTGCTCGGCGACTGCCTTTTCGCCCACGCGCTCAAGCTCTCGACGAATTTTTCCAACAGTGAAGTGAGCCGCCGCATTGCCGCCGCCGCCTGCGACGTGTGTGCGGGCGAGATCATGCAGACGCAGCGGCGGTTCGATTTGAAACTCAGCGTCGCCGATTACTACCGGATCATCGACTTGAAGACGGCGGCGCTCTTCGCCGCGGCCGCCGAGCTGGGCGCTTTTCTGAATGACTCGCCGCCCGAGGTCATCGCCGGCATGCGCATTTTCGGGAGCCGGCTCGGCGCGGCGTATCAGGTCTATGACGACTGCCTCGACCTCGCCGGCAGCGAAGATGCGGCGGGCAAAACACTCGGCACCGACCTTCGCAAGGGCAAGCTGACGCTCCCGCTGCTGCATCTGCTCCAAGTTTCGGATGAAAAAGAGCGACATCGGATCAGCGAGATCATCCTGCGCGGCGAGGTGGAGGAAATCGCCGGGCTGGCCGAGGTGGTGCGCGACCGGGGTGCGCTCGGCTCGGCGGTGGCGGCGGCGGGGAAAATGTTGCGCGAGGCGCAGGCGCAGCTCGAGTTGCTGGAGCCCTCGCGCTACCGGCAGGCGCTCGCCGACATCTGCGCGATGCTCGGCGGATTGCTGGCGCGTTTCGACGCGTAGGGTTTGATTTTTTGACCGCTGAAAACGCGGAAAACACGAAACCCGGAGGAGGGAATCGATTTCGCAACCCGCTTCCGACTTTTCGCGTCATTAGCATGGTTAGCGGGCAAATCTCCGGGCTCCGGGCTGGCACCGCTCGTGCTTTGAAAGCGCGGTGCCATGAATATTGCCATCCTCGTGCTCTCGGGAGTGGGCGCGCTCGTTGTCATCGTCGGCTCGCTCCTGCTCCTTGTTGCTGCTTTCCGCGTCAGCCTCGGCTGGGGATTGGCGTCGGTACTCGTTCCATTCGCGGGGCTGGTTTTCATCCCATTGCATTGGGCGGAGGCGCGCCGTGGTTTCTTCGTCTCGCTGGTCGGCACGCTCCTGCTCGGCGGGGCCGCCGTCCTGGTGACGATGAATTCGCAAGGGGAACCCAAGGCCGCGATGAATCTGGCTTTCGAAAATGCGCCAGTGCAGCCCGCGATCACCGATCCGGTGGCGGCGCAGGCGGCTGACCTGGAGGCCGTCTTCGAGGAGTTGAAAGTGCGCCACGCCGCCTTGGAGACACGCCGCGCTTCGCTGAATCTCGCCGATCCTGCGGCCGTAGAGACATTCAACCGTGAGGCGACTGCCTATCACCGCGACCTGCATCAGGCGCGTGCGGAAAAAGTCGCGATCTCCGAGAGCCCAAACGTCGTAGGGTCGCTGTAGCCCGAGACGCGGCCCGTCGAGTCAGCGTGCCGGTCTAGCAACAATCTGAAGCTACGCCTTCAAATCCGGCAGCTCCACCCAGGCCCGTTTCTCCCACGACTCGATTCCTTTTTCCGCTAGCTGCACGCCTTTTGCCCCCTCGAGCAGCGTCCACGGGAAAGGCTCGCCGAGCACAACGTGGCGGAGGAAAAGCTCCCACTGCACTTTGAACGCGTTGTCGTAAGTCTGGTGCGCGGGGACACGCGTCCAGCCATCCATGAAATCAATCGGGCTGGCGATGTCCGGGTTCCATGTCGGCCGCGGCGTCGCGCTGGAATGCTGCACCACGCAGTCGCGCAGCCCGGCGACCGCGCTGCCTTTCGTGCCATCAACCTGCAACGTCAGCAGATCGTCGCGCCGCACGCGCACCGTCCAGCTCGAGTTGAAGTGACAGATAACCCCGTTCTCACACTCGAACGTCGCGTAGGCCGAATCGTCGGCGGTGCATTTGTAAGGTTTGCCCTGCTCATCGACCCGCTCCTTCACATGAGTCGCACCGAGGCACGAGACGGCTTTCACTTTGCCGAACAAATTGTCGATGACGTAGCGCCAGTGGCAGAGCATATCGACAATCATGCCGCCATCCTCCTCCTTCCTATAGTTCCACGATGGGCGCTGCGGCGTGACCACATCTCCTTCAAAAACCCAATAGCCGAACTCACCGCGCACCGAGAGGATCTCGCCAAAGAAGCCCATGTTCATGAGCGTTTTTAGTTTCACCAGTCCGGGCAGCCAGAGCTTGTCCTGCACGACACCGTTCTTGAGCCCGGCCTTTTTCGCGAGTTTGTAGAGATCGTAGGCGACTTCGGTGGAAACGGCGGTCGGCTTCTCGCAATAGACATGCTTCCCCGCGGCGATGGCCTGCCGCACAGCATCCGCGCGGCGGCCGGTCGTCTGCGCGTCGAAATAAATGACGTTGTGCGGATCGGCCAGCGCGGTCGAGAGATCGGTGGTGAATCGCCCCGCGCCGCCGAGCCCAGCCAGGTTCCGCAGCTTTGCTTCGTTCCGCCCGACGAGGATCGGGTCGGGCATGATCGTCTCGCTCTCGCTCACGCGGATGCCGCCCTGCGCGATGATCGCGAGGATCGACCGGATGAGATGCTGGTTCGTGCCCATGCGTCCGGTGACGCCGTTCATGATGATGCCGATGTTGTGTGTTTTGGTGGAATCCATTGGTTTGTTGGGTGGAGATTGGAGGGTCACGATGCGTTATGCGGGCTTGTCGGTGCATTGCGGGCAGGCGCCGGCGGGAAGCGGCGGGGCGTCGATGCCGGCCTTCGGCAGCGTGCCCGCGAGTTCCTGCCGCCAATGCGCCACATCGCCCGCCGGGCCGTAGCAATAGATCATGCGCAGGGGCGTCTCGCCGATGTTGGAGATCTGATGAAAGACGCCGCTGGGGATATAGACGGCCTGTCCGGTCGTGACGGTCTCCCGCTCCTCGCCGAGACACATCTCGGCAGTCCCCTCGACGATGAAATAGACTTCCTCCTGCTCCTGATTGTGCCAAGGCACCTGGCCGCCGTTCGGATCGAGTGTCACGTTCCCCATCGCAAAGTTCGTGGCTTGGATCGGCGCGGCTCCGCCGACGAGGTTTTGCGTGCGGCGGCGCGCCGGGTACCGGTTGCCTTCGACTTTGGAGAGGTCGGTGATGAGCATCAGAAGTTAAGAATTAAAAAATGTTAGATACGGTTTGTCTTCGGCTTGTCTCTGGACGTAAAGGGCAACCTCACGGGCGTGGTAGTCGCCCCACATGCTCGACTCTCCCTGCGGAATCTTCGCGCTGGGCGGGATGTGATCCCAGCCGTTCGGGCGATGATAGACGGAATGGAGCAACAGGCCCTCGTGCTCTGGATTGGCGCTGACGTAGGGATCATCGAAAAGCGCGTTCAGAACAGTGAGACCGGTCTGCCAGTATTTCGCGGCGTCTTTGTTACCCGCCCGCCGCAGGTAATCGCCGAGGCGCAACAGCCCTTGTGCGCCGATGGCGGCGGCGGAGCTATCGACCGGCTCGTGGTCATTGTAGGGATCGGCGGGACGGTCGAGATAGTCGCCGAGCCGGTGCAACTCCGGCGCGCCCGTGTCCCAATACGGGATGCCGTCGGTCGGCGAATGCTCGATGTAGAAATCGCACGTCGCCCGCGCGGCTTTGAGCATCATCGCTTCGATCTCCCCGCGACCACCCAGTGGTTCGAGTTCGGCGTCCGGCACGGTTTTCAAAAACTCCAGCTCCTCGGGATAGCCGCACATGATCCAGGCGAGCCCGCGCGTCCAGGTGCTGAAAGGCGCATAGCCCTGCTGCGAGTTCGGGCAGCGATAGTTGCCGTCGTGTAGATTGAAGATGCTTTCGTGCGCCACCCGTCCGCGCAGGTCGTAGTAGTCGCGTCCTTCGCCGTAATAGACCGCGTATTCGGCCGTGGTGCGCGCGTGTTCGACCAGCCGCTGGAGCAGCGAAATCTTCGCATCCTTTTCCCCCATGAGCACATGCCCGAGCTGATGCGAGAGGGCCAGGGCACGGAGCGAACGGATGGTATCGGCGAAAAGTGAATGCGGGCCGTTGAAGGACTGAATGTAACCCTCGCCATTCGCGATGCGCGTCCAGCGGTTCGCTTGCACGGCCCCGGTGGATTTCAGCGCGAGCTCGTAAAAGTCCCGCTCCCACTGGTTCTCCGGGATGCGCCCTTCGTTCATGAGCCGCCACAAATTTCCGTAGGTGCTCACGTTGTTGAATCCGTGGTCATGCACGCCGACGTGCGTGATGTGATGCGCCATCCGCTCGACCGTCCGCTTCCTCCCCAGCTCCAGAAAGCTCTCGTCACCCGTCGCGTCGAACTGCAACAGCGCCGAGCCATAGACAAATCCCTGCGTCCACTCCGTCCACCCGCGCGCGGTGTATTTGCCTTTCACCGTATAGACCGGCGTCGCCGCGCCCGGTTGCTCATTCTGGTCGATCGCGAGTATTTTCTCCGCCGAAACCTCCCACAGTCGGGAGATCTTCTTCGTAAGATCAGAGGGCCGGAGGTCGTGGTTGATCTTGATCATGAGTTACAGCCGGTCATCCGCATTGAGAAGGCGGTGGTCGGAGTTGATGCGGGCGCAATTCGGTTTTCCGGAAGCACCCATAGTGCGCCAATCCCACTGCCGAGGGCGATCCCCTGAACTATGGGGTGCCGGGCCTGGGGCCCTCCGGGAGTGACGGAGACGTGCATGGTGCTCTTTGATTGGATGCTATCCTAATGTTTGAAGTGCCGCACGCCAGCGAAGACCATCGCCATTTTGTGGTCGTTCGCGGCGGTGATGACTTCTGGGTCGCGCACGGAGCCGCCGGGCTGGATCGCGGCGGTCGCGCCGGCTTCGGCGGCGGCGACGAGGCCGTCGGCGAACGGGAAAAAGGCGTCGCTCGCCACGACGCTGCCGGCGAGCGAGAGCCCGGCGTCGCCGGCTTTCCAAATCGCAATGCGCGAGGCGTCGATGCGCGACATCTGGCCGGCTCCGATGCCCAGCGTGCGGTCTTTCGCCACATAGACAATGGCGTTGGACTTGACGTGTTTCACCACGCGCCAGCCGAAGGCCATCGCGCGCATCTCGTCGTGCGTGGGCGGGCGGGTGGTGACGACTTTGTCCTCGAGGGAGCCGAGCTTCGCCACGTCGCGATCCTGCGCGAGTACGCCGCCGATGACGGAGCGCATGTCCATTTCACCCTCGGCGCGCGGCGTATCGAGCTTGCGCATCAGCCGGAGGTTTTTCTTTTTCTGCAAAAGCGCGCGCGCATCGGGCTCGAACTCGGGCGCGATGATCACCTCGGAGAAAATCTCACTGACGGCGCGGGCGAGCGCTTCGGTGACGGGGCGATTGCAGATGATGATCCCGCCAAAGGGCGCCTGCTTGTCGGTCGCGAACGCTTTCAGCCACGCCTCGCGCAGGTCGGGATCGCTGCCGACGCCGCACGGATTCGTGTGCTTCAAAATCGCGACGGTCGGCTCGACGAACTCATCGATGAGCTGCGAGGCGGCGGTGATGTCGAGGATGTTGTTGAAGGAGAGTTCCTTGCCGTGGAGCTTTTGAAAATGCTCGTCGAAGCTTCCGTAGAGGGCGGCTTGCTGGTGCGGATTCTCGCCGTAGCGGAGGCGGGAGGAAATCGGCAGCGAATAGGAAAGCGAGCAGGCGGTCTCCTGCTCCTGGTCGAAAAAGTTCGCAATGGCGGCGTCGTATTTCGAGGTGGTGACGAAGACTTTGATCGCGAGGCGCTCGCGCATTTTCAGCGTGGTGGCGCCGTCGTTGTCGCGGATGTTTTCCAGCACGTCGGTGTAATCGGCGGGATCGACGAGGACGGTGACGGAGCGATAATTTTTCGCGGCGCTGCGGAGCATGGAGGGGCCGCCGATGTCGATCTGCTCGATGGCTTCCTCGAGGGTGGTGCCGGCTTTGGCGACGGTGGCTTCGAAGGGGTAGAGATTCACCACGACGAGGTCGATGGGCTCAATGCCGTTCGCCTTGCGCTCGGCTTCGTGCGCGGGGTCGTCGCGGAGGTAGAGGAGGCCGCCGTGAACGCGCGGGTGGAGGGTTTTGACCCGGCCATCGAGGATCTCGGGCGAGCCGGTGAACTCGGAAATCTCGCGCGAGGGGACGTCGTTTTTTTTCAGCAGGGTCGCGGTGCCGCCGGTGGAGATGATCTCGACGCCGAGCTTCACGAGCTCGCGGGCGAATTCGACGAGGCCGGTTTTGTCGGACACGGAGATGAGCGCGCGCTGGATTTTCATGGGGGGCGGAACGTAGAGGAAGCGGCGCGGAGGGGTCAATGCGGCGGCGAGAGGCGATTTTGCGCCTCGCGCATCTTCCTTTTCCCTACCGGCCCGGCCCGCGCTACGCTGTCGGCATGGCACTCACTCCCTCCACCATGCTCCCGCTCGGCACTAGCGCGCCGGCTTTCACGCTCCCCTCGGTGACCGATGGACGGCCGGTCTCGCTCGCGGATTTTGCGGGGAAAACGGCGGTGCTCGTCATGTTCATCTGTCGGCACTGCCCGTATGTCATCCATGTGCGCGACGAACTCGCGCGGATCGGACGCGACTACGCCGGACGCGAGGCGGGCATCATCGCGATCAGCTCGAATGACGCGGCCAACTATCCCGACGACGCGCCCGGCCCGCTGGCGGAGATGGCGCGCGAGGCGGGGTTCAACTTCCCGCTCTGCCACGACGAGACGCAGGAAATCGCCAAAGCCTACACCGCCGCCTGCACGCCCGACTTCTTCCTTTTCGATGCGAATCTCCAGCTGGTCTATCGCGGCCAGCTCGACGACACGCGGCCGAATCAAGGCACCGCGACTGGCCGTGACCTCCGCGCGGCTCTCGACGCCGTTCTTTCCGGCCAGCCCGTCGATCCAGGGCAAAAACCGAGCGTCGGGTGCAACATCAAGTGGAAGGCGCGGTAGCCGGGCGCGGCGCGGAGGCGAACCCGCGCAACCGTTTTGAGCGGCTCGAGATCGCGCCCGAGCTCGCCGATCCGGACGACGAACGCCCGCCGCTGCGGACGCAGTTTTTCCGCGACGGCACGCAGTCGATCATCGCGCGCAACGACAGCCCGGACATCGGCTTCGATGCGAGCATCAACCCCTACCGCGGGTGCGAGCACGGCTGCGCCTACTGCTACGCGCGGCCCACGCACGAGTATCTGGGGTGGTCGGCGGGGCTCGATTTCGAGTCACGGATCATGGTGAAAGAGGCCGCGCCCGAGCTGCTGCGCCGCGAGCTTTCCCGGCGGTCGTGGCAGCCGAGGACGCTGGCGATGAGCGGCGTGACCGATTGCTACCAGCCCATCGAGCGGCGGCTCCAGCTCACGCGGCGCTGCCTGGAGGTGCTCGCGGATTTTCGGAATCCGGTGAGCGTCATCACGAAAAACCATCTCGTCACTCGCGACATCGATGTCCTCCGCCAGCTCGCGGAGCACGGCGCGGTGTGCGTGCACCTTTCCATCACCACGCTCGACGCCGCCCTCGCGAAAAAGCTCGAGCCCCGCGCCTCCCCGCCCGCGCGCCGCCTCGCCGCCATCGCCGAGCTGCGGGCCGCCGGCATCCCCGCGGGCGTGATGATGGCACCGATCATCCCCGGACTCACCGACCACGAGATCCCCGCGCTCCTCGCCGCCGCCGCCGAGGCTGGCGCGGTCGATGCCGGGATGACGATGCTCCGGCTGCCGTATGGCGTCGGCGCGATTTTCGAGCAGTGGCTCGAGACGCACCTGCCGGGCCACAAGGAGAAAGTCCTCAGCCGCATCCGCGCGATGCGTGGGGGAAAGGTGAACGACCCGGCCTTCGGCAGCCGCATGCGGGGCGAGGGGATCTTCGCCGAGCAGACAGCGGCTCTTTTCAAAGTCGCCGCGCGCAAGCACGGCCTCGACCGCCCTCGGCCCGCGCTCTCCGCCGCCGCCTTCCGCGTGCCGACGGACCAGATGACGCTGTTTTGAAACGTCAGCGAATAGCTTTCAGCGCAGCGACAAACTCGGCATGCGTCTGGTCGGCGAGGCCGTGGTTGAGAATTTCGAGGAGTCGCGGCGCGTCTTGCGCGAGCAATGCGCCCGCGTCGAGCCAGAGACCGGGGAAGACGACGCTGCGGTAGATCCCCGCTTCGTCGGGCTCGAGCGCCTGGTATTCGTCATCTTCGAGCTGCCACCAGTTGATGACGCCATCGAGCGTGCGCCAGACGACGTATTCGCGGACGCCGGCGCGGCGATAGGTCGTCTTTTTGTCATTTGCATCGATGGAAGCCGAACTTGCCGCCACCTCGAATGCCAGCTCCGGCGCGCCTTCGAGGAGCCCTTTCGCCCCGACCCGGCTCTGCCCGCCATGCTCGTGGAGAATGCGCAGGAGGCCATCGGGCTGCGGCACATCGTCGCGCCCGAGGCGGGTGGTCGAGTTGGTGGCGGCTTTCACGCCGGGGGTGGCAGCGGCGTAATTGCCGAGCCAGGTTTGCACGAGGTTATCGGGCTCTCCGTGTTGATCGATACGGACGGGTGAGGGCATATAGACAATTCCTTGGACGAGTTCCGCTTTGTTCACATGCGGCATGGCGTCGTAGCGCCGGAGGAACTCCGTCGCCGAGAGCCGGTCGCCATTTTCCAGCGGTGGAATTTCCCCACCCAGCCGCGGCCCGCGCCGAGCCGGAGGATCAAGAGTCAGCGTCGCCATGCCGCCACTCTACTGTCACAAAGGGTCGGGTCAAACCGCCGCGTTACTGCCGCTCAGACCACTTACCCGGCGTCCTGACCGAAATGACGCCAACGCGCGCGCCCGGCTCCGCTGAGTCAGCGTTTCTCCAGAACCACCAGCATCCGTGTCGCGAAAAGCCCCGGAGCACGATCGAGCATCTTTTCTGCGAACCTGACAAAACTGCCGAGTGAATCGGGGTAAAGCTGCGGCCCGCGAAACCCGCCGGAACCGATATAGGAGAGTGCGCTGAAACGGCTTAGCTGCACTTGTTTCCAGGCGTTCAGTTCCTGGTTAAACTCTTCATCGACGAACGTCCGCCAACAGTTGCCCTGCGCGGCGTAGTATTCTTGGGCGGCTGAATCGAACGCTGCCGGAGCGTGCCATGTCACGGGCTGGCGGATGCCTAGTGGCTCGTGGTGGCACAAGCCATAGACGAGCCGCCCCAACCA
>PPFU01001101.1_pt1 | contig 14325 bp, 13 predicted proteins | sample 1535991 | NCBI WGS metagenome assembly PPFU01 (sample SAMN04901290, study PRJNA319586) | Hypolithon metagenome, whole genome shotgun sequencing project. | isolation source: Antarctic Hypolithon | place: Antarctica: Miers Valley | collected 2014
GGCAACCACTTCGGCATCGGCCTCGGCTACGAAGTGGCCGGCATCGGTCTCGCGGCGAACTACGGTCGCCGGGACATGGACGACTCGGATGAGGACAACGCCGGCTTCGGTATAGCCGCCAACTACGACCTGGGCGGCGGCGCAGTGCTGCAAGCCGGCTACGGCAAGACCACCGACGGCGCCGGTTCGGACAGCGACTCGGACGAGAGCTACTCGTTCGGTATAGCGATGTCTTTCTGATCCCACCCGGATCGGTCTAGACGAGGGGGCGGGCCGAAAGGCTCGCCCTTTCTCGTTCCGCGCGTTCCGACCGCCTCGACCCTTGGGAACCCGATGCCACCCGTGAACGCCACCAATACCGGCGCCGACTATCACGCCGCGCTGAAACTGCTTCGAGCCGGTCGTCTGGCCGACGCACGGCATGCGTTCATGACGCTGCGCATGGCGTTGCCGGGTAAGGCCGAGATTCCGTTCCAGTTGGGCCGGCTGGAACTGGCGGACGGCAAGCCGGGGCCGGCTTGCGACCATCTTGCCGCCGCCGCGCGGCTGAAACCGGGCGAGCCGGCGATCCTTTCCGCGCTGAAGGACGCGCAGATCGCGGCCTGCCGCCCCGACGCCGCGCTGGCCAGCTTCGACGCGCTGATCGCGGCCGATCCGCATCCCCTGCGCCATGTCGCGGACAAGGGGCAATTCCTCCAGCAGATCGGCCACTTCGACGCAGCCGCGCGCACCTTCGACGCCGCCATCGCGCAGGCCCCGCGGGAGGGCGAGCTCTACCGCCTCGCCGTTGCCACGCGCCGGCTGGAGGCGGCCGATCCGCTGATTGCGCAGATGCGTCGGCTCTGGCGGGATCCGTCCATCGCCGGCCTCTCGCGCGCGCATCTGGGGTTCGCGCTGGCCAAGGCGATGGCGGATGTCGTCGATCACGGACGCGTCTTCGGCTATCTCGACCCCGCGAACGCCGCGATGCGCGCGTTGCACCCGCCCGACCTCGACGCGCGACGCGCGCAGGCGGCGCGTCTGCGCCGGACGTTCGCCGCTGCATTCGATGGGCACGATGACGTTCCGCCGTCCGGACCCGGCGACACGGCGCCAATCTTCGTCACCGGTATGCCTCGGTCCGGCACGACGCTTGTCGAACAGGTGCTGGCCAGCCATTCGGCCGTGACAGGCGGCGGCGAGATGGGACACGCGATGCGGCTGATGTCGCCGCTGCTGGCGGCCGGGGGGATGGGGCTCGCCCGCCTGCGCGCCTATGGCGCCGGCTACGAGGCCGCCGCACGCCGGACACTACAATTCGACCGCGTCTTCGTCGACAAGTCGATCCAGTCCTATCAGCTCATCGGCCTGCTGCGGCGCGCGCTGCCCGCGTCGCGCGTCATCGTGGTCCGCCGCGACCCGCGCGACCTGCTGTTCTCGCTTTACCGCAGCGTGTTCCGCAAGGGACAGCACCTCTACGCCTACGATCAGCGCGACCTTGTGGCGCAATACGTCATGTTCTACGACTGGCTGGCGTTCTGGCGCGAGACGGCGCCGGGCAGCTTCACCGAAGTATCCTACGAAGCGCTGGTGGCCGACCCCGCGGGCGAAAGCCGGGCGCTGATCGCCGCGGCGGGGCTGGACTGGGAGGAAGCCTGCCTGACCCCGCACCTGACCGACCGACGGGTCGAGACGCTGTCGCTGCATCAGGTGCGCCAGCCGATCCACGCCGGCGCCGTGGACGGCTGGAAGCGACACGTGCGTGAACTGGCGCCGATGCTGGAGGCGCTCGATGTCGCGGGGCTGCTGCCGTGACGCTGGAGGCCATCGCCGCCCGGCTGGAAGCGGCCGAGACGCGGGCCGGGCGTGCGCCGGGCAGCACGCGCCTTATCGCGGTCAGCAAGGTGCAGCCGCTGGACCGGGTCCGGTCGGTGCTGGCGGCCGGTCATCGCTTGTTCGGCGAGAACAAGGTGCAGGAGGCCGCCGGCAAGTGGCCCGGCTTGCGCGACGACTTCGGCGCGGTCGAACTTCACCTGATCGGTCCGCTGCAATCGAACAAGACCCGCCAGGCGATGGGCCTGTTCGACGCAATCCAGACCGTCGACCGGCCGAAGCTGGCCGGTGCCATCGCGCGCATCGCGCAGGAGACGGGCGCTTGCCCCGCGCTGTGGGTGCAGGTGAACACCGGCGCCGAGCCGCAGAAGGCCGGCGTCCTGCCGCAGGACGCGGACGGCTTCGTCGCATCCTGCCGGGGCATGGACCTGTCGCTCGCCGGGCTGATGTGCATCCCGCCCGACGGCGCGGACCCGGCCCCGCATTTCGCGATGCTGGCCGAGATCGCGGCGCGCAACGGGCTGGCCGGGCTCAGCATGGGGATGAGCGGCGATTTCGAAGCGGCGGTCGCCCATGGTGCCACGCATGTCCGGGTCGGCTCGGCGATCTTCGGCGCCCGGGTGGCAGGGTAGCGCGTGGCGCGACCGAAGCTTCGGCGCGTGCGGCTTGCGGTCGGCGCTACGGATGTGGGCGGCGCGACGGCGGCTTCGGCGGATCCCGGTCAGGGCCGCGCAGGGCGTGGCGGGACGACCAGGCGGTCGCCGCGCCGGACCCGCCGCGCCAGCCACGCCAGATGCGACGGTGCCATGGCGATGCAGCCTTCGGTCGGCGCGCCGGGCCGGCGCCAGCGGTGCACGAAGATCGCAGACCCGCGGCCCGGCTTCGCCGGCGCGCTGTTCCAGTCGGTCACCAGCACCAGATCGTAAAGCGGGTCGGCACGGCGCATCCGCTCGTGCGAAAACCCGTGCGGCGCGCGGACGGCGCGGTTGTAACAAGGGTCCGCTGGGTCGTCCGACCACAGCGCGCGCGGCAGCACTGGCCGGGCCCAGCCCGCCGGCCGGGCCGCGCGGTCGGGGCGCCACAGCAGGCCGGCGATGCGGTGCACCCCCTCCGGCGTGGCGCCATCGCCCTCGCGTTTCCGGGCGGCGACGCCACCGCGGCCGATGGTGCAGGGCAGGACGCGCCCGAAGGCGCGCAGCCCGCGCGGCGTCAGGACCATCGCAGGCCTCACGGGAGGTGCCCCGACCGCCCGGTCTTCGCCGCCAGATAGCCCGCGTTCAGCGGGTTGCGCCCGGCCCAGAGCGGCACCCGCTGCGTCACGGCTATGCCGCACCGCTCCAGCCACTCGACCTTGCGCGGATTGTTGGTCAGCAGCCGGACCGCGCTGATCCCCATGTCACGCAGCATCGCCGCGCCGACGGTGAAGTCCCGTTCGTCGTCCTCGAACCCCAGCCGGTGATTGGCGTCGACGGTGTCGAAGCCCTGATCCTGCAGGGCATAGGCCCGCAGCTTGTTCGCCAGCCCGATGCCGCGCCCCTCCTGGTTGAGATACAGCAGGACGCCGCCCCCCGCCGCCGCCATCTGCGCCAGTGCCGCGTGCAGTTGCGGGCCGCAATCGCATTTAAGCGACCCGAGGACGTCGCCGGTGAAGCAGGCCGAGTGCAGGCGCGTCAGGACCGGCACGGTCCGGTCCGGCCGGCCGACCTCGACGGCATAGTGCTCGTCCTTGCCGTCATCGGGCCGGTGGATGCGCAGCCGTCCGGCGGCCACGGCCATCGGAAGATCGGCGGCGACGACCTGGTGCAGCGTTGCGGCCGGCGCACCGGTTAAAAGGACGGCGATGCCGGGCGGCACGGCCGCGATCGGCCTCAGCACGACGGCGGGCAGGCGGCGGGCCGCCTTCGCCAGCGCGATGCCGGCGCGGGCGGGGCCGGCATCGCCGCCGCGCAGCGAACGGAACGGCCCCTTCAGCGGCGTCGCCAGGTCGGACGTGGGATCGGAGATCGCCGCGACCTCGTTTGCCGTCGCGCCCGGCGCCAGAGGCAGGCGCGCGACGTCGCCGTCATAGGCCCGCACCCGCAACACAGCCGCGCGGCGCCAGGTGATCGCCAGCACCGCGTCGCCGCCCTCGGTCATCGCCGCCAGCCTTGCGGGCACCGCCGCTTCCGCCGCCAGCGCCAGATGCCAGCCGTCCGCGCCGGCAATCGCGACCGGAAGTCCCATCGCAAGGTCGGCGCGGGCCCGCGCGGCGGCTTCCTGCGGGGTCGGGTGGAAGGCCTCGGTGTCCATGCCCCCTGCTACGGTCGGCGCGGGCAAAAGTGAAACAATTCCCGCCATGGCGACACGTCGGCGTTATGCGCCGGTGCCAGGACTTGTCGCCTCCGTGTCGTGGCGGCACCTCTGCTGTAACCGAACGTTGGAGGACGACATGGCAGCCCTGAAGAAAATCCTGCTGGTGGACGACGACGCGGACCTGCGCGAGGCGCTGGGCGAACAGCTGGTGATGACCGAGGATTTCGACGTGTTCGAGGCCGGCGACGGCGCGGAGGCGATGGAGAAGGCGAAGGCCGGTCTTTACGACCTCGTCATCCTCGACGTCGGCCTCCCCGATACCGATGGGCGCGAGCTGTGCCGGCGGATGCGCAAGCAGGGCGTGAAGTGCCCCATCGTGATGCTGACCGGGCACGACGGCGACAGCGACACCATCCTCGGTCTCGATGCGGGTGCCAATGACTACATCACAAAGCCCTTCAAGTTTCCCGTGCTGCTGGCCCGCATCCGCGCGCAACTGCGCCAGCACGAGCAGTCCGAGGACGCGGTGTTCGCGCTGGGGCCCTACTCGTTTCGCCCGGCGCAGAAGATGCTGGTCGACGAGGCCGACAAGAAGATCCGTCTGACCGAGAAGGAAACGAACATCCTCAAGTTCCTCTACCGGGCGACCGAGGGCGTAGTCGCGCGCGACGTCCTGCTGCACGAAGTCTGGGGCTATAACGCCGGCGTCACCACCCATACGCTGGAAACCCACATCTACCGCCTGCGCCAGAAGATCGAGCCCGATCCCTCGAACGCGCGGCTGCTGGTGACGGAAAGCGGGGGCTATCGGCTGGTGGCCTAGCCCGCGGCGTCGCGCTATGCCGGCGGGCACACGACCGGAGCCCACCGATGCCGCTGACCGTCGCCACCTGGAACATCAACTCGATCCGGCTGCGCGAGGGCCTGGTGGCACGGCTGCTGCGTGAGCAGGCACCCGACGTGTTGTGCCTGCAGGAATGCAAGGCGCCGGTCGACAAGATCCCGCGCGAGACGTTCGCGGCGCTAGGCTATCCGCACTTGGTCGCGCGGGGCGACAAGGGCTACAATGGCGTGGCGATCCTGTCGCGCCTGCCGCTGGTCCACGCAGGGGCCGAGGACCACGCCGCGCTGGGCCACGCCCGTCATGTCGCTGCCCGGCTGGAGAACGGCGTGACGATCCACAACTACTATGTGCCGGCCGGCGGGGACACGCCCGACCGCACCGTCAACGTGAAGTTCGGACAGAAGCTTGACTACCTCGCGGCCATGCGCGACGCCTTCGCAGCCCGGATGCCGGAACGGGCCATTCTGGTCGGCGACCTGAACATTGCCCCGCGCGAGGACGACGTCTGGTCGCACAGGCAGATGCTGAAGATCGTCAGTCATACGCCCGTCGAGGTGGCGCATCTGACCGCGGCGCAGGATGCCGGCGGCTGGGTGGACGTGACCCGGCAGGACATCCCCGACGGGCCGCTGTTCTCCTGGTGGTCCTATCGCGCGCGGGACTGGAACGCGGCCGACAAGGGGCGGCGGCTGGACCACCTCTGGGCGACCGCCGATATCGCCGCGACCTCGACCGGCTCGCGCATCCTGCGCGACGTCCGCGGCTGGGACCAGCCATCGGATCATGCCCCGGTGCTGGCGACCTTTTCGATCTGACAAACGCGACCCCGACGCACGCGACCCGGTGGACGCGACCCCGGCGGACGCGATCCGGCGCGACCCGGCGGACGCGACCCCGGCGGGCCATTCCGGCGACCGGCCGGGCGGCTTGCAACGCTGGGGCCATTGCCCCATCTAGCCCCTGCGGCAAGATCTGACGCGAGACGACGCTGAACAGGGGGCGTGCGATGCTGGGATTCGGCAAGGCTAAGGCGGCGCCAGCCGCGAACGACCTCGTGACGGAGGGGTCCGAGGCCAGCTTCATGGCGGACGTGGTCGAGGCCAGCCAGACCGTGCCAGTGATCGTGGATTTCTGGGCACCATGGTGCGGACCCTGCAAGACGCTGGGCCCGATGCTGGAGGCCGCGGTGACGGCCGCGCGCGGTGCGGTGCGGATGGTGAAGATCGACGTCGATCAGGCGCCGCGGATCGCCCAGCAACTGCAGATCCAGTCGATCCCGACGGTCTACGCCTTCTGGAAGGGTCAACCGATCGACGGCTTCCAGGGGGCGCTGGCGCAATCCGAGGTGGCGGCCTTCGTCGCGCGTGCGGTTCAGGCCGCCGGCGGCGACGCCAGTGGCGGGCTGGACGACGCACTGGACGCAGCCGACGCGATGCTGGCCGAGGGCGCCGCTGTGGACGCCGCGCAGACCTTCGCTGCCATCCTCGGCGAGGATCCCGCCAACGCCCGCGCCTATGCCGGTTCGGTGCGCGCCCATATCGCGCTGGGCGACCTGGACCAGGCCGAGGCGATCCTGAACGGCGCCGATGCGGCCATGTCGCACGCCCCCGAACTCGAAGCGGTGCACGCGCAACTGCAACTCGCGCGGCAGGCTCAGGACGCCGGCCCGGTGGACGACCTGCGCGCCCGGGTCGAATCGGCGCCGGACGACCATCAGGCGCGGTTCGACCTGGCCGCCGCCCTGCACGCGCATGGCGATATCGAGGGCGCGGTCGACGCGCTGCTGGACCTGTTCCGCCGCGACCGCGAGTGGAACGACGGCGCCGCGAAGATCCAGCTTTTCACCATCTTCGAGGCGCTGCCGCCGAAGGATCCTGTCGCGCTGTCGGGGCGGCGGCGGCTGTCCTCGATGATATTTGCATAGGGCGGCCTGCGGTCTATCTAAGCTCCATGTTGAACCGCCCCGATCTGCCGACGACACTGCCGGTCTTTCCCCTGCCGGGGGCGCTGTTGCTGCCCCGCGCGCGACTGCCGCTGCACATCTTCGAGCCGCGCTATCAGGCGATGATCGAGGATTGCATGAAGACGTCGCACCGGCTGATCGGCATGGCGCAGCCGCGCGACATTCCGGGCGGCGGCGAGATGAAATTGCACTCGATCGGGTGCGCCGGACGGCTGACGGCCTTCTCCGAGACCGAGGACGGGCGCTACATGGTCACGCTGACCGGTATTTCGCGGTTCCGGATCGAACAGGACGCCCAAGGCTTCACCCCCTACATCAAGTGCGACATCTGCTGGGACGGTTTCGAGCGTGACCTCGGCAAGACCGAACGCGATGCCGGCTTCGACCGGGCGCGGTTCCTGAAGATGCTGGCGCGCTATTTCGAGGCCGAGGATCTGAACACGAACTGGGATTCGCTGGGCGAGGCGGAGGACGAGCTGCTGATCAACTCGCTGTCGATGATGTGCCCGTTCGAGCCGGGCGACAAGCAGGCTTTGCTGGAGGCGCCCTCGCTGACGACGCGGCGCGAGACGCTGGTGACGCTGATCGAGTTTGCCATGCGCGGCGGCGACGGCGACATGGTGCAGTGAGCGACACCGGCCCCGGCCGCGATTTGGCCCCCAATGCCGGCTCTCGCCTTGGCCACGATACGAACCCTGACACGGGCCGCGATACCGATACCGACATCGACGCTGGCCCCGTCGCGGGCGGGGATACTGGCGGTGAGGCTCACGAAACGGCGGCCGGCGCTGCAGATGCGCCCGACGCCGCAGGCCCAGCTTCGGCCGATCAGACGGTCGCGGTGGATCGACACTTTCTGGAGGCCCTGGTCTGCCCGCGGACCCGCACCACGCTGCGCTACGACGCGGTGCGCCAGGAACTGGTCTCCGCGTCAGCGAACCTCGCGTATCCCATCCGCAACGGCATTCCGGTCATGCTGGCTGACGAGGCGCGCTGCCTCGACTGACCGCCGCGACTGGCGGCCCAGCAGGACATGGCGTGCGAGTAGTGCGCCCGCCACCGCCATTGCCGCGATCAGACCGTCCACCGGCATCGCACTCTCCCCTGACGTGGATCCGTGTCCGGTTCAGCCTGCCGCAGTTCGGTAAACGAAATGCTAAGGCCCGGGGTGAATCCCCGCTAGATCGGCGCGCCCGTCAGCAAGCGTGGTCGGTCGCCCGACAGGCCCGCAGCCTCGCGCATCAGGCTGCGGCGCAGGTCCGGCATCGCGTCGACCAGACCCAGTCCCAGGTCGCGCGTCAGGCGGAGAAGGGGGTTGTCGTTCGAGAACATTCGGTTGAACGCATCCGTCGCCATCGCCAGAGCGACCGTGTCGAACCGGCGCCAGCGCCGGTAGCGTTCCAGTACCCCAAGGGCGCCGATATCCTCGCCCCGGCGTCGCGCCTCCACCAGCACTTGCGCCAGCGCGGCCGCATCCTTGAACCCGGCGTTCAGGCCTTGGCCCGCGATCGGATGGATCTGGTGCGCGGCATCGCCCGACAGGGCCAGCCGCGGCGCGATGGTGGACAGGGTCAGCATCAATCCGAGCGGGTAGGTATAGCGCGCGCCGGTCAACGCGATGTCGCCGAGAAATCGGCCGAAGCGCGGCCGCAAAATTGACAGATACGCCGCGTCGTCCAGGGCGTTCACCGCCGCGGCATTGGCGCGCCGCTCGGTCCAGACGATGGAGGCGCGGTCGCCGGTCAGCGGCAGTATGGCAAGCGGACCCTCGGGCATGAAGAACTGGTGCGCAACGCCCTGATGCGGTTTCTCGTGCCGGACCGCCGTGACCATGGCCGTCTGTCCATAATCCCACCCCATGCGTGCGATCCCGGCGCGCGTGGCCGTGCCGCTGGCCTGTCCGTCGCAACCCAGGATGACGGCGGCCGACTGTCTGCGCCCATCCGCCAGCGTGACGGTCGCCGCTGGCCCGCCCGTCGCCTGCGCGACCACCGTCCCTTCGACCTGCGCGATGCCGGGTTCGGCCGCGATCGCGTCCAGAATGGCAGGACGCAAATGCCTGTCCTCTACCATGTGGCCCATCGGTCCGCCGTCCAGTTCGGCATGGTCGAAAGTCAGCGACAGCGGCGACGGGCCCGCGCCTGCCCGTCCGTCGCTGGCGACGACCTTCAGGATCGGCTGCGCGTCGGGGGCCAGCGCCTCCCAGATGCCAAGCACGCGCAGCATCGCGCAGGATGCCGTCGACAGGGCGTAACTGCGCCCGTCGAAGCCGGGTGTTGCGCGGTCGCGCCGACCCGCCGGCTCGACCAGCCGGATCTGCAGACCGCCACGCGCGAGTGCCAGCGCCAGCAAGGTGCCGTTCAGCCCGCCCCCGACGATGATCGCATCCGCATCCATGGCCCCTAGATGGCACATGAGGCTCGATTGTCCATGCGCCGCCGCGCCGCTAACACTGCCGGAAAGGCCAACGGATGGGGCGAACGGCATGCAGGGATGGCTGACGTCGAGCGCGGCGGACCTTGGCCGGGGCATTGGCGCAGGGCGCATCGACGCCGTCGCCCTGACCGAAACCTACATGGCTGCCATCGAGGCGCATCCACTTGCGCCACGCATCTTCGCGCGCACAACGCCGGAGCGGGCCTCGGCCGAGGCGCGGGCGGCGGCGGCGCGCGCGGCTTCGGGGGAGCGCCGATCGCTCCTCGACGGCGTGCCGATCGGGTGGAAGGACATGTACGACACCGCCGGCACCGCGACAGAGGCCGGCAGCCGGCTGCTGCGTGGCCGGGTCCCGGGTGCCGATGCCGACGTGCTGGCGCACGCGACGCGCGCCGGGCTGGTCTGTCTCGGCAAGACTCACATGACCGAACTGGCCTTCTCGGGGCTGGGGTTGAACCCGTCGACCGCCTCGCCGCCTTGCGTGAACGACGCGGGCGCCGTGTCGGGCGGCTCGTCCTCCGGGGCGGCGGCGTCGGTGGCGTTCGGGCTGGCGGCGGCCGGCTTCGGGTCGGACACCGGCGGATCGGTGCGCGCGCCCGCCGCCTGGAACGATCTCGTGGGATTGAAGACGACCCATGGCCGCTTGCCGATGGGCGGCGTGGTGCCGCTGTGCCCGCGGTTCGACACGCTGGGGCCGCTGTGCCGCTCGGTCGAGGATGCGGCGCTGCTGCTGGCGGCGATGGACGGCGGCCGGGCGCCGGACCTGCGCGGCGCCACGCTGGACGGCCTGCGCCTGCTGGCGCTGGAGACGGTGGCGATGGACGGGTTGGATCCGGCCGTCGAGCGCGGATTCCACGCGGCGGTGACGCAGCTGACGGCGGCGGGCGCCGTGGTTGAATTCCGCGCGCTCGACCTCGTCGCGCAGGCTGCGACGCTCAGCCCGATGCTGTTCGCGCCCGAGGCCTACGGCGTCTGGCGCGACGTAATCGAGGCCGACCCGGAGGCGATGTTCGCCCCGGTGCGCGCGCGGTTCCGCGGCGGCGCCGACGTCTCCGCGCCCGATTACGTCGCCGCGTGGCGCACCCTCGACACGCTGCGCGCCGCCTATCTTGCGGCGACGGCAGACGTCGACGCGGTGATCCTGCCGACCGTCCCGATCCTGCCACCCGACGCCGCACGTCTGGGTTCGGACGGGGATTACTTTGTTCACGCCAACCTGATGACACTGCGCAATACACGGATCGGCAATCTGATGGGTCTGCCGGGACTGACGCTGCCCACCGGGACGCCGTCGGTCGGGATCCTCGTGCAGACACCCCCACTCACCGAGGCGCGTTTGCTGCGCATCGGGGTGGCCGCGGAGCGGGCGCTGGCCGCCTGATATCGCCGGCCGGCGCAAATGCCACGGGCGGCCCGCGATCGCGTCCGACCGGGTGGACGCAGCGTTGGCGGGCGGGCTAACGTCAAGCCAACGGGGCGTCACGACCCCAGAGCCGAGGCATCGATGCGTTTCCCAGAGCGGTTCTTGAACCTGCCGCCCTATGCGTTCGCGCGACTGCGCGCGCTGCTCGACGGCCATGCGCCGGGCGGGGCGCCGCTGCACATGAGCATCGGCGAGCCGAGGCACGACCCGCCCGCCTGGCTGGGCGAGGTGCTGGCGGCCGAACTGGCGGGCTTCGGGGCCTATCCGCCGAACGAGGGCGCGCCGGAACTGCTGGGCGCCTGTGCCGACTGGCTCGCACGGCGCTACGGCGTGACGGTCGACCCCGAGCGCGAGGTGATGGCGCTGAACGGCACGCGCGAGGGGCTGTTCAACGCCGCCATCGCGCTGTGTCCCGAAACCGCCCGCGAGGGCACGCGGCCGGTGATCCTGACACCGAACCCCTTCTATCAGGTCTATGCCGTTGCCGCGCTGGCCGTCGGGGCCGAACCGGTCTATGTGCCGGCGACGCCCGCGACGGGCAACCTGCCGGATTATACGAACCTGCCCGCCGCCCTGCTGGACCGTACCGAGATCGCCTATTTATGCTCGCCCGCAAATCCGCAGGGCGCGGTGGCGACCGAAGCATACTGGCGCGAGCTGCTGGCACTCGCCGAGCGGCACGGATTCCGCGTGTTCGCCGACGAGTGCTATTCCGAGATCTATCGCGACACGCCGCCGGTCGGCGCGCTTCAGGTCGCGCAGGCGATGGGCGCCGACCCCGAACGGCTGGTGATTTTCCACTCCCTGTCCAAGCGGTCGAACCTGCCTGGGCTGCGGGCCGGCTTCGCCGCCGGCGGGCCGGCCAGCATCGCCCGGATGCGCGCGTTGCGGGCCTATGCCGGCGCGCCGCTGCCACTGCCGCTGCAACGGGTCGGGGCGCGGGTCTGGGCGGACGAGGATCACGTCGACGCCAGCCGCGCGCTTTACGCGCAGAAATACGAACTGGCCGACACGATCCTGGCGGGCGTGCCCGGCTACGCCCCCCCGCCCGCCGGGTTCTTCCTGTGGCTGCCCGTGCCGGGCGGCGACGGTGAGGCGACGGCGCTGGCGTTGTGGCGCGGGCACGGGGTGCGCGTGCTGCCGGGCGGTTACCTGGCACGGGCGGTCCACGGCCGCACGCCCGGCACCGACCATATCCGGGTCGCGATGGTGGCCGGGATCGACGATATCGCGCGGGGCCTGACGGCGATCCGCGACCATTTCGGCACGGGAGGATAGACGCGCATGGCCTACCAGACCCGCGGGCGCGATCCCCTGTTCGATCCCGCGACGCGGGCGATCCTCGAACGGCGCGGATCGGAGCTGGCCGGCGTCGCGATGATCGCGCTGGGCCTCGCCTTTGCCGCCATGCTGGGCACCTTCGCCCCCGACGATCCAAGCTGGCTGACCGCCACCTCCGAGCCGGCGCGCAATGCGCTGGGCCGCTTCGGCGCCTCCGTTTCCTCGCCGCTTTACGTGATCATGGGGCTTGGTGCCTGGGGGTTTCCGGCGGTCCTGGTGGTCTGGGGCCTGCGGCTGGCCTTGCATGTCGGGGCCGAGCGGCTGGCGGGCCGAATCGTGCTGGCGCCGATCGCCTTCGCGCTGCTGTCGGTTTACGCCGCGACCCACGTGCCGCCCGCCGCCTGGGCGCAGACGTTCAATCTGGGCGGGCTCTTCGGCGACACGTTGCTGGGCACGCTGCTGAACATGGCACCGCTCGCGCCCAGCGTCGCGCTGCGGCTGCTGTCGCTGCTGACCGCGGTGGCGGCGGTGATCGCGTTGGGTCACGTGCTGGGCGTCTCGCGCGACGAACTGCGCGGGCTCGGGCGCTGGCTGGTGCGGGGGACGGCGGTGCTGCTGTCGACGACGCTCTCTTTCCTTCGCACCGGCGGGCGCGGGGCCGTGCGGGGCGGTGCGCTGGGGCTGACGGCGGCGGTCGCCGTTTCGGGGCGGCTGCGCGATACGCGGGCGGCTCGCCGCGATACGGTGCCGGTCGGGCTGGCGGTGACGGAAGGCGCGTCGCGGCGAACACCGGCCCGGCGGGCGGACGACGTGCCGGACGGGGGGTCGGATGCCGACGACGCCGCGGAAGCCGTATTGCCGGATCGTCGCGGCTGGTCGGCGTGGGCCGCGACCCTGCGCCGACGCGGACGGGCCACCACGGGCAATGCCGACTCCGGCGACGCCGACGTCGCCGAAGACGGGCAGGCGAACGATGCCGAGGACAACCGCCTCGGTCTAGCGCAGGCGATCCGCAACCGGTTGGCCGCGGAGCCGGGCGCAGCGTCGGGCAGCCGTGCCGAGCCTGTCGTTCGCCGCCGGCCCCCGGCACCCGGGTCGCAAGACGCTCGCTACAACGCCTCCGCCGACGACGCCGACGACGCGGACATGCCCTTTGCCATGCCCGTCACCATGCCCATGCCCGAACTAGTGCAGCCCGAACCGATGCGGCCGCCGGTGCCGCCGGTCTTCGCCACCACCCGCGGCGCCGCGGGAGCCGTGGTCCGTCACCCGGCGCGCAGGGCGCCGCCGCCCTCGTCCCGCGCCCGCGCCGAGGCGCAGCCGGCGCTGGCCTTTGAGGAGGATCTCAACGCCTACCAGCCGCCGCCCCTGTCGCTGCTGGCCAGCCCCGACACCGTAAAGCGGCACCACCTCAGCGACGAGGCGCTGGAACAGAACGCCCGGATGCTGGAGGCAGTGCTGGACGATTACGGCGTGAAGGGCGACATCGTGAGCGTCCGCCCCGGCCCCGTCGTCACCATGTACGAGCTGGAGCCGGCGCCGGGCCTGAAGGCGTCGCGCGTCATCGGCCTGAGCGACGATATCGCCCGCAGCATGTCCGCGCTCAGCGCCCGCGTGTCGACCGTTCCGGGCCGCAGCGTCATCGGTATCGAGCTGCCGAACGAAAATCGCGAGATGTGCGTCCTGCGCGAGATCCTCTCGGCGCGCGATTTCGGCGACAGCGCCATGGCGCTGCCGCTGGCGCTGGGCAAAGATATCGGCGGCGACCCGATCATCGCCAACCTGGCCAAGATGCCGCACCTGCTGATCGCGGGCACCACCGGGTCGGGCAAGTCGGTCGCGATCAACACCATGATCCTGTCGCTGCTCTACAAGCGGACGCCGGAAGAGTGCCGGATGATCATGATCGACCCGAAGATGCTGGAACTCAGCGTCTACGACGGCATCCCGCATCTGCTGTCGCCCGTCGTCACCGACCCGAAGAAGGCCGTCGTCGCGCTGAAATGGGTGGTGGGCGAAATGGAGGACCGCTACCGCAAGATGTCGAAGATGGGCGTGCGCAACATCGAGGGGTTCAACTCGCGCGTGCGCGAGGCGCTGGCCAACGACGAGACGTTCAGCCGCACGGTGCAGACGGGGTTCGACGACGAGACCGGCGAGCCGACCTTCGAGACCGAGGAGATCGTGCCCGAGGTGCTGCCCTTCATCGTCGTCGTCGTGGACGAGATGGCCGACCTGATGATGGTCGCCGGCAAGGAGATCGAGGCCTGCATC
>PPFU01000123.1_pt1 | contig 14299 bp, 7 predicted proteins | sample 1535991 | NCBI WGS metagenome assembly PPFU01 (sample SAMN04901290, study PRJNA319586) | Hypolithon metagenome, whole genome shotgun sequencing project. | isolation source: Antarctic Hypolithon | place: Antarctica: Miers Valley | collected 2014
TTGAATAAAATCGAGCCCCGCCGCAAAAGTCTGCGGCTGCGGCTGATGCGGCTCCTCCGGCATGGCGGCGCGATTGATGAGATCCTGGCGGACGTAAGGTTCCAGCTTCGCCTGCCGCCCGACGCCTTTCGGCTCCGGCGGATGGGCGACCTGCCCCTTCCACGGGTCGCCTTCCTGTCCGCGGAAGAACTCATAGGTGTTATATCGGTTGTGGTACGTCGCGCCGCCATCCTCCCAATAGTGATAGTGATCTGTGGCGAGATGCGTATAGACACCCGCCGTTTTCAACAGCCCGACCGCCGAGTCGTCGAACGGCTCCAGCGGGCTCCATGCGCGGTGGAGGAAATTCGGACGCGCCGTGTGCAAGTCGCGCCGGGCGGGCATGCACGGCATCGAGCAGACGTAGGAGCGATCAAACGTAGCGGTGCGTTCCGCCAGCCGTTGGAAGTTTGGCGCGTGCGTCCAGTCGCAGCCATACGGCGGCAGCATGTGCCGGTTTAGCGAGTCGAACATCACCATGATCGCTTTCATGTCCGCGAGCCTATCGTGGAAGAGGAACGAGCCAAGCCTCCGCTTGCGCTCGTCTCCGTGACGGGTAGCGCCCGCGCCCTCGCGGGCTGGTTTCGGCGCCCTCGCCGAAACACCCAACCCATCGCGCAGCGTCACTTCGATACGAGCGATCGAGAGACGTTCATTTTAGTCAGCGGCTGCGCCGTGGGGTGGATCTTTTGGCGAGGGCGCCAAAAGCAGCCCGCGAGGGCGCGGGCGCTACCCAAGGCCCGCGAGGGCGCGGGCGCTACCCGGAGCCGCGCGGGCGCGACCGAACTATCGTTTCTTCTTCGGGGGCGGCGTTTGCTTTACCTCGAACCCTTCGTTGTCTCCCACCCACGCCAGATCGTCCGCCGTGATGCTCCCCGTCCCTTCGCCCGTGTAGCGATTCCCGGTGATGGAGATGTCCTCGCCGACTGCCGCCGTCACGCGGATGCCGCCCTGCGACAGCTCGTTGCCCGCGATTTTCACATGCTTCACGTCACGAGCACCGCAGTGCAGATTGATCGCTGCGCCGTTCGCGGAGATCTTGTTTCCCTCGATGAGCAGTCCGTCAATCGCGATGACCCAGAAACAGAGATAACGATTTCCGATATTTGCCGTCATCTTCGAGTCCACCACCGAGGAGTTGGCGTGGTTCTCGTGCATGATCCCTTCCCCGTCGTTGATCTTGCCGCCGCCCATGGTCTTGTTCGAGTGCACCTCGTAGTTGTTCGCATCGGCGTGCCAGCGGTAGCCGCGCATCGTCATCGCACGATTGTCGTTGGTCGCGGAGCCGTCGGAAAGGACGAGGCCGGTGGTCGTGGGGCGCACGACATCATTGGGATATCGGATCACATTGTGGCCGCAATAGACACCGTCGCCCGAGAACCCGATGGCGCTCCGCCCCGAGCAATAGATGTAGTTGTCCCGGATGATCGTGCCTTTGCGGAATCCCCACGGATGCGTCTCCGGCGTCCCGTTTCCGCTGCCGGATCCGAAGGCGCCGATCCCGAACATGTTCGCGGCGATGCCCGGCCGGTTGTCGTAGTCGAACATCACCCCCTCCTCCAGCGTGAGAAACTCGTGCGGCTTGTCCTGTCCGAGTTTGAAGTCCTGCCCCGTGCCATGCACTTTCACCAGCGTGTAGGGTTTCACGAGAAAATTGTCGTCGCCGCTCTTCGGCAGGCGGTTGTTCGCGATGAAGAGATCCGCGTCCGCATACACATTGATCGCCGCCTGATGCCGCGCGGTAAAACGCTGATGCGGCGCCTGCTGGTATTCTTTGTTGGGAATGTGCGGATCAGCCGCCGCCGCGTTCGTGATCTTGCAGCCAAACACCACCCGCCGCGACCCGGCAGTGTGAGTCTCCTCATTCTCGGCGAAGTCGATGTGTGCCCGGTTGATCGACACGTTCACGACGCCGCAGCCGCTGGTCTTCGCCCCATCGCGCACACGGACGCGACGGAATGCGGTGTCGATGGGCGTCCCTTCGCCTTCCATCGAAGGAACGTATTTCGGGAACTCCAATCGGGTCGGCGGATTATAACCTTCCTCTTTGGCATCCTTGGAATCCACCGGGTCCGCTCCTCGCAAGATGATTCCATCCTCGAGCACGAGGTCGTTTGCGAACCGGTAGGTTCCCGCCGGAAACGCAATGACGCCGCCGCCCTTTTCCGCAAGCTCCCGCTGCATCGCACTCAATCGGTCGTCGGCTGGCTGATCATCGGGAGCTTCCATGGCCACCACCCGATCCCACGGAAGCGCGTCGATCCAGGCGGGCACAGACTCGGGTGAGGCTTGGTAATGGTCACGGATTAGGTTGGCCGACGGCGATGCGGCGAAGGCGGGGTGAACAAGCGCAAGCAGGAGGATGGGGCGGAGCATCCCGCAACAAGACCAGAAACCGCCTGTCATGCAAACCGCGATTCCGGACTAGCTCTCGAGCGCCTCGCAGATCGCGTCACCCATCCCGCTCGTGCCGACGCGCCGCGTGCCTTCGCTGAAAATGTCGCCGGTGCGCAGGCCGTCGTCGATGACCCGGCGCACGGCCGCCTCGATCGCGTCGGCGGCTTCCGCTTTACCGAGCGAATGGCGGAGCATCATCGCCGCGGAGAGAATCTGCGCGATGGGATTGGCGATTCCTTTTCCCGCGATGTCGGGTGCGGTGCCGCCGCTCGGCTCGAACAATCCGAACCGCCCGGTCGCCGTCTCGCGCGTGCCAAGGCTGGCGCTCGGGAGCATGCCGAGCGAGCCGGCGATCATCGCCATCTCGTCGCTGAGGATGTCGCCAAAGAGATTTTCGGCGAGCACGACGTCGAACGACTTTGGGTTTTTGATTAACTGCATCGCCGCGTTATCGACGTAGAGATGGCTCAGCTTCACGTCGGGATACTGCGCGCGTCCGAGTTCCGAGACCGTCGCGCGCCAGAGCACGCCGTTTTCCAGCACGTTCGCCTTGTCGATGGAGGTGAGCGCGCCGCCGCGTCCTTGAGCCGCTTGGAAAGCCACATGCGCGATCCTTTCAATCTCGCTCCGCCGATAGACCATCGTATCTACCGCGATGATGTCGCCGTCCTCCTCGCGCGTCCCTTTCGGCTGGCCGAAATAGAGCCCGCCGGTAAGCTCGCGCACGCACAGCACGTCGAACCCGCCAGCGATGATTGACTCCTTGATCGGCGACGCGTGGGTGAGCGCGGGAAAGCAGATCGCCGGCCGGAGATTGGCGAAGAGCTGGAAATGCCGGCGCAGCGGGAGGAGCGCGGCACGCTCGGGTTGTTGCGCGGAGGGAAGGCGCTCCCATTTCGGACCGCCGACCGAACCGAAAAGAATCGCGTCCGACTCCTCGCATCCGCGGAGCGTCGACGCAGGGAGCGCCTCGCCATCGGCATCGATAGCTGCGCCGCCGACGTGAAACTCGGTAAGCGCCAACTCAAACCCGAACTTCGCCTGCGCGACGGCGAGGACCTTGCGCGCCTCGGCCATGACTTCGGGCCCGATGCCATCGCCTGGGAGCACTGCAATCCGGTGTACGCTCATAGTGGCTGCGAGGATAGAGGATAGAGATTCGAGGATAGCCAGAAGCGGTCGCTCCGCTCCGAATCTCTCGAGCAATCTTCTATCCTCAATCCTCTATCCTCTTCCCCCTCACCTCCCCGGCTTCCCCTTCCGCCGCTCGCTCGAGCGCTGCGCCTTTTGCTGCTGCTTATCGACGAGCTTCGTCTTCCGCTTGCGGAGTTGGCGGGCGAGTTTCGACATCGCTTTGTCGATGGCCGCATAGAGATCAAAGTCGCTGTCCTCCGCGTGCAAATCCGGCCCCGGCACCGCGACGTGCAGCTTGGCGTAATAACTGCCGCCCCCCGCGCTGCTTTTCTCGTCCTGCCCGAGCACGACGTGGACGGCGATCATGTTGCCGGTGAGATCTTCGAGGTGTGAGACTTTTTCGGCGACGAAAGAGTTGATCGCGCCGGTGAGTTGAAGGTGCCGTGTGCTGACGTGGATTTGCATGGTTCGCGGAGCATTTAACTTTCGGGCATGGGCGCCGTCGAGGCTGTGTTTCCGAGCAGCGCTCCCCAGCGATAGGCGTAAAGGGTCGCGCGCGAGCCGACTTCCACCCGCGCCGGATACTCGCGCCCGTCGTGCGTCAGCCGATCTGCACTCCACGCATCGTCTGCGGGAACGAGTTCGCGGAAGCTGTCGATCACGCCATCCGCGCGCTCGATTTTCACCCCCACGTCATGCCAGCCGCCGAACTTTACGCCCAGCCACTCGTGCAAAAGCCGCCCGCCGCGCCCGAGCAACTGCCCGCGTTCATCTGCCAGCGCCGTATGCGGGCCGCAGACGAGCCGCGAGCCGCGCTCACTCCACTCGATCACGCGGCGTTGCATGGCCGTGCTCATCAGCGGCGACTCGGCGAGCACCAGCAGCTCGGCATCGGCGATGCGCTCCTCCAGTTCCGCATCGTGGAGAAAAGTCACGCGGTAGCCCTGCTCATCGAGCCACCGATGCACTCCGCGCATCGACGCTTCGACCGCGTCGAGTTTTTCGAAAAACGACAGAAAGCGAAACGCGTCGCGCGAGTAATGGACGAGCGCCAGCGGACGCGCTTCATACGCCGCGCGCCGGTCCGCCAGCGGTGCGGGATTTTCTGCCATCGCCCGGATCGTCGCCGTGCGCGGCGTGTCCTCGCCGTCGAAATCCTGCACCCCGTTCATCCCCAGCTCCACGCCGCCCGGCGTCGGCCGCCAGCAGAATTGCCAGATCGCATCCGCCCCGCGCTCCGCGAACACCTCCGCCGTCGCTTTTACATAACTCTCGTCCCAATACTGCGGGGCGAACCCGCTGTGCCAGAACCGCTCGGCCGGCCCGCCCTGCGTCTCCGCGATGAAAAACTCCGCCCCGCCCGGCCGCGCCGTCTCCGCGCAGCTCCGCATGAGATCGCAGTTCAGCCGGAAGCTCGCCAAATCGCGCTCGAGATTCGCCGACGCCTCATAGACATCCGTCCCGACCCAATCGAGCCCGCGCGATTGCAACCAGTAGTCCTGACCGATGGCGGTGGAAAATTTCACGCCGACCTCCGGGATGTTGCACCCGATCATTTGCCCGCTCGTGTGCTCCCGCAAAAGCTCCGCCTGCCCTTGAACAAAGCGCGCCATGCTCGTGTCGCGCCAGCGCAGAAAATCGAGGTGCGAGTGCGGGTTGTTGCGCGGATGGTGCGTCGCCCAAATCTGCTCCCAGTCGTTCGCCGCCTGCGACCAGAACTGCGCAAACCAAGCCGTGTTCAATGCCTCCAGCGTCGCGTATTTTTCCCGCAGCCACGCGCGCCCGTCGGCGAGGAAGTGCGGATTGAAGTCGTAGAATTCATCGACCCGCTCGGCGTAGTTCGGCTCGTTGTCGATCTGCCAGCCCCAGACCGCCGGGTGCGACCCGTAGCGCGTGGCCAGCGCCTCGATCGTCCGCCAGGCTTCGTCGCGCGCATCGGAATGATTCCAACACGTCATGTGGCGCGAGGTGCGGCATGGCTCGCCCTTCGCGTTCACCAGCCGGGCGTCGGGATATTTCTGGAAAAACCACGGCGGCGGCGTCGCGGTCGGCGTGCAGAGACAGACGGCGAGGCCTTTTCCAGACGCGAGGTCGAGGAAGCGATCCAGTGGCTGCCAGTTCCACCGCTCCGGCTCCGGTTGGATCCAGCACCACGCGAACTCCAGGATGCGCACCGTCCGCAACCCCGCCGCCCGCATTTTCTCCAAATCGCGCTCCCACTCCGCCTCGGGGTAGTAATCGGGATAGTAGGCCGTGCCGAAGGAGATGGGATCGCTCATGGGGTGTCCGACCGGTCATACCTGATGCGGTGCGTCGCTGACACTTTCAAACTTTTCGCCTACAATCCCCGCATGGCCAAGCCACCGACAGACGAACTTGTGTGGGCCGACGATCCCGCGCTCGACGAGGCCGCACGGTGGGCGGCTTTCAAGACGTGGGAGGCAAACCAGCGGCGAAAATTCGCGCAGTCCGACGAGGCGCGAGAGGAGTTCCGCGCATGGCTGGCAAGCGAGCCGTCCCTTCGCAGCGGGTCGATCCAGTCAGTCCAGCCGCGCGGGCGGAAAGTATATCGTCTCTCATGAGCGGCGGGAAAATTTACAGCCTCGCCGACTTTCGCCCGCTCATCGACCGGCTGGGCGAGAGCGGCGCGAGCTATGCGCTCATCGGCGGGCTGGCCGTCGCGCTCTATGGCGAGAAATACCTGCCGGGAGAGCGCAAAGGACATTTCCGCTTTCCCGTTTGCAGCAAGGATCTCGATTTCCAAGGAACTCCGGAACTGAAAACAATCGTCACCGCCGAGGCCGCCGCCCTCGGCTGGCGGCAGTTGTCGCGCGGAGTCCGGCGGCCAAAGCCCGCGCTGAAACGACCGATCAGCCACTGGATCACACTCGAGGTCAACGGCTGCGTCACCAGCATCGAGGTGCTGGAGGCGCTCCCCGTGGAGGAGATGGGATTCGCTGACGAGACGATCGGCTCGTGGGTCACGGTGGATGGAATCGTCGTGCTCGACCCCTGCACGCTGCTGATCGCCAAACTCGCCGCATTGCATGGCCGCCCGCAGGGAGAGGAAAACAACGACGCCCAGCATTGCGAGATTCTTGCGGAGGTCATCCCGCTCTTCCTGCGCGACATCGAATCCCTGCGCTCCGAGCGCCGGGTCGAATACGAGCCGCTCGCCGATACTTGGCGGCTCCTGCTTGTGCTCGAACGCGAAAAATTTCCGCTTCCGCTCGGTGCCGAGGCCGCCGCTGAGTTCGAGCAGTGGCTGCGCCAGTTCACCGTCTCGACCCTCGTGCGGGAGGGGAAGCTCGCCCCCGAGGCGGAGGCCCGAGCCGTTTCCGAGGAACTCCTCGTCGCGCACGGCCTCAGCGACGCCGGCATCGCCGAGATTCGCGTGCTCTACACCGTGGCGGGGTGGTATCGAGCCGTCTTGTTCGCCTGCCAGGGAGCACCTTCACACGTCGCGCTCATCGACGCCGCCGGCCGTTCCCTCGCGCGCCCGGACGCCGAACGGGCGCTCACCTACGACCGCCTCTCGGGCGGCATCCTCCACACGCTCCACTACATGGAGCCGGTAGAGCCGAAAGCCGACCCCGCCGATGTCGCCCGCGCCCGCGCGGCCTACCTCCGCTGGGTCACCGACGAGTGCGGCACGATGCAATTGGACGGCCTGCCGGCGGACGCCGACCTGAGCGTAAAGCGGATGAAGCTCGAGGACCTTTTCGTGCCGCTCCGGCTTGAGCTTTACGGAGAGCAGCAGCTCAGCATGGATTTCGATCTACTCTCGGAACCGCAGGGCAGACCGGAGCGCGTCGAAACCGTCGGCACCATGCTGGAAAGCAACCCGCGCCTTGCCATTCTGGCCGCGCCTGGGGGCGGCAAAAGCACCCTCCTTAAGCGTATCGCCTCCGCCTACGCCGACCCCGAGCGACTCGCCGAAGTGGCCGACGATCTCCCCCGCCGCCAGTGGCTCCCCTTTTTCCTCCGCTGCCGTGAGCTGCACGCGGAGGCGACCCTCCCGATCATGGAAATCCTCGACGGCCTCGGGCGCCACCTCGGCGGCGACGCCCAGGCGTTCCGGCTCCATCTGCGCGACGCCTTGAGCAGCGGCCACGCCCTGCTGCTCATCGATGGCCTCGACGAGATCTCCGACGATGCCGCCCGTCGCGCGTTCGCCGAGCATCTCCGCAGCTTCCTCCGCACGTATCCCGAGATCGCACTCGTCGTCACCTCGCGCGAAGCCGGCTTCCGCATCGTCGCCGGCGCTATCGCCGACGTCTGCACCCAGGCGCGGCTCGCGCCTTTCGACGAGGCTGACGTCGAGCGCCTCTGCGTGAACTGGCACGTCGAGGTCGTCGGCAACACCGACAAAGTCCGTGCCGACGCCCGCGAACTCGCCGCGCAAATCTGGGCAAACGATCGCATCCGCTCGCTCGTGACCAACCCCCTGCTCCTCACCACCCTGCTCGTCGTGAAGCGCTGGGTCGGCCAGCTCCCCCAGCGCCGCGTCACGCTCTACAGCAAGGCCGTCGAGGTGCTGCTCATGACGTGGAACGTCGAGGGCCACACCCCGATCAACGACGAGGAGGCCCTCCCGCAGCTCAGCTACCTCGCCTGCTGGATGATGGAGCAGGGCGTCCAGCGCATCGCCCGCAGCCAGCTCCTCGACTTGTTGAAAAAGGCGCGCCGCGAGCTGGAGAGCGAGCTTTTCGGCACGAAGCTGACGCCCGACGAGTTCATCGAGCGCATCGAGCGGCGGAGCAGCCTCCTCATCCAAGTCGGCCACGAAGTCGTCGAGGAGCACCTCCAGCCCGTGTATGAGTTCCAGCACCTCACCTTCCAGGAATACCTCGCCGCGCGCGGCTACGTGCAGGACCACCGCCCCGGAGCCCACGACGGCAAACGGCTCGTTGACCTGCTGGAGCCGCATTTCCTCGAAGACAAATGGCGCGAGGTGATCGCTCTCGCCGTGGTGCTGGCAAAACGCGATGCGAGTGAGATCGTCGAGCGACTGACGGCTGCGACGGGTGGGCTGTTGGAGGAGAATCGTAGATTTACCGGCGGGAAGCTGACGCTGGTTGCGTGCATGCTCGACGAGCCTCCCATTAACCCGGCTGCTGCCTTAGCGGCATTCCAGGTGATCGTGCGAACGCCATCAGTTTTCGGCGATCGCGATCTTCCGGTGAAACTCGCGCAGAGCCGCTTCGCTCCACTCTTGCTCGAAACAGCGACCAAGCAGTTTCAAGACCTCACGAGTAACTACAGCTACATTGCCGACTTCCTCGCGGCCTGCACCGCCGTCGAGCGAGGCTATCCTTGGACAGCTGAGACATTCCCGTCCGCAGCGGAAAGCTTGGTCACCACGATCACACAGGGGTCGGATGGTGAACGAATTCGAGCATGTGTGGTCGTTCTCGGCCTCCTCATGGGCGAATTGAGCATGCCGTGGGAGCGAAATTCCTCGCCGTTCGTCGAGTTCTCCAATCGAGCAGGAGACGCCTGCCTGACGCTGCTTGCCCAAGGGTCGCGCGCTCTGCTCGTCGCTGCTGGTTGGTGTCTTGGTAAAATCGGAAAATTCGGCTTGTGGCAAGGCCCAGTCAGCATCGCTCATCTGGAAACGCTCGTTTCCCTGATTGGCCGATTTCGTGATTCTCCACCAGGCGGCCAACTTTGCTATGCGTTCTCGGGACTCCCACTGTTGGACCGCGATGGCTTCGTGCTGGCGCGAACAGGATCACTAGGAGCTTTGATCCCTTTGCTGGAAGCTATCGGAGAAAAAGTGCTCGAACAAAATAACATCGACAGCGACGTCTCACTCCAAGCGATGACAGTCCTTTCATGGTACCGCCGAGGGCCTTGGACTGATGCTGAACTGGCTGGGCGAATCCAAAGCGCTTTTGGCGACGACCACGCACTGGTCGCTCGCGAAATGCTCGGCACGCTCGGTGCGGAAGGACAGGCGGTTCTGGACGAGTGGGGTCGCAGCGAGCGCCGCTTCAGATCGTTGGATGAACAGCTGCTCGACAACTTTGATCTCTGAACGCCTCTCTTGCGCAGAGGGCCGCTTGCATTCCGGCAGGGCCGCAAGGCATGCTCGGTGCGAATCCACAAACCTATGGCCCACGAACTACCACCACTTCCCTATCCCACTGACGCGCTCGAGCCCCACATCGACGCGAAGACGATGGAGATCCATCACGACAAACATCACGCCGCTTACGTCTCGAAGTTGAACGACGCGGTCAAAGGCACCGACCTCGAGAGCAAGAGCGCTGAGGAGCTGATCCAGAACCTCAGCACCGTCCCCGAGGACATCCGCACGACCGTCCGCAATAACGGCGGCGGACATGTGAATCACACCATGTTTTGGAAAATCATGGGGCCGGGCAAAGGCGGCAAGCCTACCGGAAAGATCGCCGACGCGATTGACGAAACCTTCGGCAGCTTCGATGCCTTCAAGGAGAAATTTGAAGCGGCCGGCGTGGGACGCTTCGGCAGCGGTTGGGCGTGGCTCATCAAAAACAAGTCCGGCAAACTCGAAGTCACCTCCACGCCAAACCAAGACAACCCGATGATGGACGGCAACACGCCGATCCTCGGCAATGACGTCTGGGAGCACGCCTACTACCTGAACTACCAAAACGCCCGTCCGAAGTACCTCGCGGCGTGGTGGAACACCGTGAACTGGGACGAGGTGAACAACCGCTTCGCCGCCGTATAACTCACTCGCAGGCAACCCGAAAAAGGCCAAGCCGCGAGGCTTGGCCTTTTTCATTGGCGCTCAGTCCCCCGCGCGCGAGCCATCGCTCTCGATCCGCTCCTCCGGGCCGGCCTCGATCTCGCCGTGCGCCGGGATCGCGTTCTTCTCGAACAGCACCGTCTCCTTCCCTCCCTGCTTCACCACGGCCTGCCCGGCCATGTCCGCCGCTGGATCGGTGTTGATGAAAACCTCGTCGGTCTCGCTGCCGAGGCTCACGCGAACGCCGCTCCCGTCGGCCAGCGCCTCGAACTTCGGCTCCGCGTCGCCCTGCTTCTTCGGGTAAAGCACCCAGAGCATCGGCGTGCCGGGCGCGGTCTCGACCTTCACCCATTTCTGATACTCACCCGGCTGCCACTTTTCCTTCCAATCGCGCGGCGGGATGAGCGCCTCGCCGTCGGTGTCGCGAATCTTTTTGTGCCAGGCCACCTGCTCCGCGGCATCGGCGGGGACGGTGTTCTTGCCTTCCTTTTGCGGCCACTTGTTCGGCCCGCTCATATGCTCGTCGTAGTAAAACCAGCGGCCCACCGTCACGGCTTCGACGTTCGGATTTGCCAGGAACACGACGGCGTCGGTGTCCCACTGCCCCGTGGCCCGGATCATTTGGCCGTCATGCTTCACTTCGCGCGCGAGGAGTTGGATGTTGAGTTGCTGCCGGTCGGCTGAGCGCGTCTCGTCGCGCACCACCAAATAATCCCGCAGCTTCGCCCCGGCGGGATGTTTCACCAGCATGAGGTAGCGCCGGTGCGTGATCGGCACCGGTGCCTTGCGCGTCGGGTACGGGAATTGGTACTTCGCGTCCTCCGGGTAGATCGGCGAAAGCGTGAGGCTCTCGCTTGTCCGCTCCGCCACCACGACATCCGCCACCGGTGTAGATTTGAAGCCGCCGACGCGCGCCGTGCCGCCGATCTGCTCCTGCGCCTCGACCTCATCATCATCGGCGGTATGCTTGAAAGCCCGGCTCGCACCGAAGGTCATGCTGTTATGCAGCGCCGCATGATCGCCGCGCGGATGGTAGGAGCAGTTGTAGTCCAGCGAGAGCGGCGTGCCGGCTCCATAATAGTGATAGGTCAGTTCGTCGTTGTGGTAATGCCCGCGGGCCGGGCCGGCTTTGAAACTAACAAACGTCTCATCCGGCTTCCCGAACCGCGTCCGCATGATCGAGCCGAAGCCGTAATAGGCGCGGCTGCCCCAATCCAGGCTCTCGAGCGGGGCCGGCTGGATCGTCTGGTCGATGTTGACGAGATCGCTAATCAGCGAGCCGCGCATCCCTTGATCCCGCAGCAAATGCCACACGGCCATCATCTCGGCAGCAAACTTGGGATCCTTCTCCTTATAAAACTTCGCGAGTTCTCCAAAGGCATCGTTTGCCCCCGAGGTCCAGCGATGCGTGTCGCCCACCGGCGCTTCATGCCGGATCTGCAGCCGCACATCGAAAGGCGTGAGCAGGTTCCGATGCCATGTCCCCGTCTTGGCGAAGAGCGGATTCTCCGCCACCGGATTTCCGTATCCGGCGTTGAAGAACACCTTCGCGATCTCCATTTGCAGCCCGAGCGAATAGCCGGAATAGCCAGGGCACTCGAACCCGACGCCATCCGGCGGCAGCAACACTTTCTTCTGGTCTTCGCTGAAGTTCGTCAGCGCGAATTGCAGCCACTGCTTCGCGTGCGGATGATCGCCCATCGCCGCGCCGATGAAAGCCGACGGCATGTATTTGTCGGTGTGGAAGTTCGGGTTGCCGGGTCCCCAGCCGTTGTGATAGCCCGGCCAATTGTCGAGATCGGTGAAAATGTAGCCGATCGCCGCCTGCGCCGCCCCGCCAATGGGTTTGCCGTCACTAAACAAATCGGCCGCCGCGATGTTTTCTCCAAGTCGGCGGGTCGCGCGGCCGGTCGGGTTTAGGAAGTCGTCCTGGTATCGCCGCTGGAGCCAGAGCCCCGCCTCGGGAGCGCTCGGCGGCTTCACCGGCTCGCCAATGATCAGATTCAGCAAATCCTTGTCGGTGCCCTTAAGTTCATCCTTTGTTGCAATGAACTCCTTCAGAATCTTCATCTCCGGCGTCTCCTTGCCCGATTTGTAGTCGCGCTGCAGCCGCGCCAATTCCTCTTTGGTGACGAAAATGTTCGGCCCCGCCTTGGCGGGATCACGTTTCCACTCCAGCACGTATTCGTTCATCTGCTTGTCCAGCGTCCAATCGGTGTGCCGACGGACCAAGCCGTTCATCTTGCCGATTCCGTCGAAAAGTTCGCGTGGCCCGCACACGACCGCATAGGCGCGCGCACCCTCGCTCACGGGAAATTTCAACCGCGCCGTGTCGCCGCCCTCGGCATAGGCGGCGATGGTTTGTGCATAGGGCTTCACCCAGCGAATGGGATGCGTCGCCACGATGCCAACCGCCGGTGCGTCCGGCTTGTATTCCGGCGAGCGGATTTCCTCTTTCGTCTCCCTGTCGTTGTAGGGAGACGGTCCGCCGCGAGTGACGAAGAACTCCTGTCCGCCGCCGGGGGCCTGGGTCCATCTAGGACGCAGGCTCACAAAAGGCCCGCGCTGTTTTGGGCGCGGCTCCAGCTTGGTAAACTGCAGATCGGTGTTCCCGCCGAACCGCTCATAACTAAACCACGGAACAAACATGACCGTATCCGGTTTCAACTGGTCCTTGAACTCCAGATAGTAAGTTGCCGCTTCTGTGAGCTTATAGTTTTCCGTGACATCCACCCACGGATCGCCCGTGACGAAACGGAGCCGCGCTTCGTAGGTCTGCGCATCGGCCAGGTCGAACGTCACCTTCACCTCGATGAAGACCGGCCCGCGGGTGACGACCTCCGTCTTCGCGCCGCGCACCATCGTTTCCCCTTCGAACCAGGAGCGGCCATACCAGTGATCCGCGCCCGCGACACGCACGCCCCCGACCACTGGCGTCATCTCCTTGATCCGCTGCGGTGCCGGAAAAGCCCCGGCATAGTTCGGCACGCGGAACTCGTAGATGCCGTTCGCCACGACCAGATTCGCGCCCTCGATTGTCACCGACAGTGCGGACTCCGTCGCTCCCGGTTTCAGCACCGCTTCTTTAGTCAGATCGGCCTCGTTCCCTCCGCGCAGGGAGGCGATGAACCAGACTCGCGTCATCTTATTCCCCTCCTCCTCGATCAGCTCGGTCTGTGCCGGGCGTAACTCGTCGCCGACCTGCATCGAGACATCTCCAGAGATTTCGCCGGGGGGAAAATCCCGATGCACCAGCTCCCACGGGAAGTCGAGTTTGAGCGGATTTGTGATCGTGAACTGTTTCTCCGCCTCGGCATGGAGGGGGGGCGAGGCGGCGATGGCGCAAAGCGTGAGACAGCGGCAAACGAGCAGGGAGAGGGGGCGTGACATGCGCCGAATGTAGCGGCGGCGAAGTCCGCCTGCACGGACAACTCGCGAATTTTACGGCAAAACCTAATGCGGCGGAGGCTCAGGTTTCGCTGGTATCACGCATTATTTGTGCTTCGTTGCCGCCCGACTGGGCTCCACCGAAAAATCGCGCCCCATGCATCCAATCAACCGTTTTCTTAAAAGCCTCACTCACTGGTGTTTATGCGTCTTGTCCCTCTGCGCGGCCGTCCGCTCAAGCGAAGGCCAAACTGTTTCCGCCACCTCCAACACGCCGGCAAGTGTCTTCCTTCTTCCAGCGCTGCCGTCTTTTGCCCTCACCACGGACGCCAGCTCCGTGCAGTGGACGGTCACCGATTTCTGGGAAAAAACCGTCGCCTCCGGCACGCTCGCGACTCCCGGGGCCACCGCAACTCTCTCCTTTGATCCTGGAGCGCTGGGCTGGTTTTCCATCCGCCTCGTTCCGGTGAAAAACGGCGTGCCAGGGAGCGCAGTCGTGGTCACCGCCGCGTTGCTCTCGCAGCCTGATCCGGCCGCGCCCGAGACGCCCTTTGGCATCGCCACGCACTTCGCCCAAGGTTGGGACCTCAGCCTGATGCCTTT
>PPFU01001384.1_pt1 | contig 14296 bp, 9 predicted proteins | sample 1535991 | NCBI WGS metagenome assembly PPFU01 (sample SAMN04901290, study PRJNA319586) | Hypolithon metagenome, whole genome shotgun sequencing project. | isolation source: Antarctic Hypolithon | place: Antarctica: Miers Valley | collected 2014
GCGCGGCCGAGGTCGAACTTGATGTCGCGGCCGGGGCCGGCGAGGGCGGCCATGGTGAAGCGCAGCGGGTCGGCGCCGAAGGCGGGGATGCCGTCGGGGAATTCCCTGCGCGTGGCCTTCTCGATCTTCGGCGCGTCCTTCGGTTGCATCAGGCCGGTGGTGCGCTTGGCGACCAGCGTGTCGATGTCGATGCCGTCGATGATGTCGAGCGGGTCGAGGATGTTGCCCTTGGACTTGGACATCTTCTGCCCGTCCTTGTCGCGCACCAGGCCGGTGATGTAGACGTCGCGGAACGGCACGCGGCCCGTCAGCGCGTCGGTCATCATGATCATGCGCGCGACCCAGAAGAAGATGATGTCGAAGCCGGTGACCAGCACGCTGGACGGCAGCGCGATGTCGAAACCGCGCTCGCCCATCGCGTCCTCGTTGGGCCACCCCTGCGTCGAGAACGGGAACATCGCGGCCGAGAACCAGGTTTCCAGCACGTCGGCGTCCTGCGTCAGCGCCAAGTCGCCGAGTGCATGCGTCTCACGCGTTTCCGCCTCGTTGCGGCCGACGTAGGCATTGCCGCTGGCGTCGTACCACGCGGGGATGCGGTGACCCCACCACAGCTGGCGGCTGATGGTCCAGTCCTGGATGTTTTCCAGCCAGTGGCGATAGGTGTTGATCCAGTTTGGCGGGACGAACTTCACTTCGCCCGGCTTGCCATCGACCCCTGCGACCAGATCGAGCCCACGCTTCGCCAGCGCGTCCATCTTCACGAACCACTGATCGGTCAGGTACGGCTCGATCACCTGGCCGCTGCGGTCGCCGAAGGGCTGCATGATCGGTTTCGCATCCACCAGCGGCTGGCCGTCGGCATCGGTCACCGCCAGGCCGTCTGCCGTGATGGCGGCGATGACGCGTTCGCGTGCGGCATAGCGATCAAGTCCGCGCAATTCGTCAGGGACAAGGTTCACGGCCGATGCGTCGCCAATGTCCTCGCCACGCGCCGCGCGCAACGCGATGGCCGCGCTTGCCTCGTACGACAGGCCGTCGGCGCGCATCCGCGCTTCGTCGTCCATGAGCGTGTAGAGCGGAACGCCGTGCCGCCTGGCGACCTGGTAGTCGTTGAAGTCGTGCGCGCCGGTGATCTTGACCGCACCCGAGCCGAAATGCGGATCCGGATAGTCGTCGGCGATGATCGGAATCAGGCGCCGGTGCTGTTTTGGGCCAACGGGGATTTCGCAGAGCTTGCCGACGATCGGGACATAGCGCTTGTCCGACGGATGCACCGCCACGGCGCCATCGCCCAGCATGGTTTCAGGCCGGGTCGTCGCGATCGAAATGTAGTCGCGCGTCTCGCGCAGCGTGACCTCTCCGTCCGCGCCGCGCTCGATGTAGTCGTAGGTCTGGCCATCGGCCAGCGGATACTTGAAATGCCACATGTGGCCCGGCACTTCGCGGTTCTCGACTTCCAGGTCCGAGATCGCGGTCTTCAGCACCGGGTCCCAGTTGACGAGCCGCTTGCCGCGATAGATCAGCCCCTTGTCGTGCAGACACACGAACGCCTCGGTCACGGCTTCGGCCGCCATCGGATCCATGGTGAACACGCTGCGCGACCAGTCGCCCGACGCGCCGAGCCGCCGCATCTGCCGCTCGATTGTGTCGCCCGACTGCTGCTTCCAGGCCCACACCTTTTCGATGAATTTCTCGCGCCCCAGCGAATCGCGCGTCTCGCCCTTGCCTTCCTGCGCCAGGTTGCGGCCGACGACCATTTCCGTCGCGATGCCGGCGTGGTCCGTGCCCATCTGCCACAGCGTCCGGTAGCCGCGCATGCGGTGATAGCGGATCAACGCGTCCTGCAGCGTGTGCTGGAACGCGTGGCCCATGTGCAGCGTGCCGGTGACGTTGGGCGGCGGCAGCAGGATGGTGTACGCCGGGCCGTCGCCCCGTGGCGCGAACACGCCGCTGGTTTCCCACTCGGCGTAGAGGCGGGCCTCGAAGGTTTTCGGGTCGTAGCTGGGGGCGAGGGTGGTCATGTCGTGGCTTTGAATGCGTTGAGCAGGGTGAAGGCGCCGATGGCGACGAAACCGATCCCGGCGACGAATTTCAGCGTCTGCGGGCTGACGAATTTTTCGATGACCTGGCCTGCGGCCACGCCTATCGCGGCCGCCAGCACCAGCGCCGCCGCCGAGGCGATGAACACACGCAGCGGCGAGACCTTGCCTTCGGCCGAGAACAGCATGGTCGCCAATTGCGTCTTGTCGCCGATCTCGGCAAGGAACACGGCGACGAAGATCAGGAGCATCGCTTTCATCGTCTTCTCACATGTCGTGCTTGGTGACGTCCATGCCGCGCGCCTTGTACTGCGTCCAGCGCGCGCGCAACGGTTCGCGCGCGGAATCGTCAGCCGGAACCACTTCCAGCACGCGATCGAAACTACCTTCGACCGCCGCATCGCGCAGGTTGATCACCAGTGGCCGCAGCGATGCGTCGATGTCGGGCGTGGCGATCAGGATCGGCGTGAGCTCGTCTTCCTCGTCGCCTGCGATCTGGTGCGGAAGGTAGGCGTCGTCGCCCATGTCCCACAGCATTTCGTCGAGCGCTTCCGCTTGCTCCGCATCGCGCGCCAGCACCAGCGTCCACAGGTTCGCCTCGTACGCCTTGCGCGCGAGTTCGCACACCAGCCGCATGGGTTCGGTCTTGAAGCGATCTTTGGCGATCAGGTAGAAATCGGCGCGGGGCATTGATGAGCCGGAGTAGGGTAGGAGTGCGAAGGGGCGTGCTCTTTTTGCTCGTCATTCCCGCGAAGGCGGGAACCCATGCCCGGAGATTCTCAGATGCTCAGATCTACGCTACGGAAAATTCATTGGCATGGGTTCCCGCCTGCGCGGGAATGACGAGCAAGGGCTAACGCAGTTTTCTCATTGCTCAGCTTCTTACGCTTTACTCGCAGGCTTTTGAGTCGCATGTCCAGCCTGATCCATCAACCACTGCGACAACAACCCCACCGGCCGTCCCGTCGCCATGCCGCGCTTGCCGTCGTCGTTGGCGACGCCGGCGATGTCGAGATGCGCCCAGCGCTGGCCTTCGGTGAAGCGCGCGAGGAAGCAACCTGCGGTGATCGCGCCGGCCCAGCGGCCGCCGATGTTGTAGACGTCGGCAAAGGTGGAATCCAGCAGCGACTGGTACTCGTCCCACAGCGGCAGGCGCCAGGCGCGGTCGAATGTATTTTCGCCGGCATCGAGCAGCTCCGCGGACAGGTCGTCGTGCTTGCTCATCAGTCCGGTCGCGTATTTGCCGAGCGCAACCACGCAGGCGCCGGTCAGCGTGGCGACATCGAGCAGCGCCTGCGGCTCGAAGCGCTGCGCGTAGGTCAGCGCGTCGCACAGGATCAAACGGCCCTCGGCGTCGGTGTTGCCCACTTCGATCGTCTTGCCGGACATCGAGGTAATGACATCGGACGGGCGATAGCTGTTGCCATCGGGCATGTTTTCAACGGCGGGCACGATGACGACCAGATTGATCGGCAACTGCATGCCGACGACGGCGACAAACACGCCCATCACCGTTGCCGCGCCGCACATGTCGTACTTCATCTCCTCGATGCCGCCGGTGGTCTTGAGATTGATGCCGCCGGTATCGAAGGTGATGCCCTTGCCGACCAGCACGAACGGTTTGGCGTCCCCACCATGGGTGTACTTGAGCACGATGAGTTTGGGCGGATTGGCCGACCCCTGCGAGACGGCGAGCAGCGAACCCATGCCGAGCGCTTCCATGGCGTCGCGATCCAGCACCTCGCATCCGGCCTTGGCGAAGCGTGCGGCGAAGGTCTGCGCCTGCTCGGCGAGATAGGCGGGATTGCAGATGTTGGGCGGCAGGTTGCCGAGTTCGCGCGCGAAGGCGACGCCGGCCGCGATCGCCTTGCCTTGAGCGAGGGCGGCGGTGTCGTCACCGCTGATCGACAGATGTTTGAGGCCGCTGTCGTCGTTCTTCGCCTTGTTCTTGTCGCCGAGCGTGGCGGTATAGCGATAGCTGGCGTGGCTGGCGGCGATGGCGGCCTGGCGGATCTTCCACGCGATGTCGCGATCCTTGACCTCGACTTCGCTCAGCGTGAACAGCGCCCTGACCGCCGCGCCGCCCTTCAAACCGCGCGCGGCATCGCCGGCGGCTTTCAGGTATTGCGGTACGCCGAACTTGGCCGGCTCGCCGAGGCCGATTACCAGCACGCGCGGCGCGGCCACGTTGGGGAGATCGTGCAGGAGCGCGGTTTTGCCGGTCTTGCCGCTGATGTCGCCGCGTTCGATCAACGCGGTGAGCTTGCCGCCGCTGGCGGTGTCGAGCGCTTGCGCGGCGGGGGTCAATGTCTTGTCGGCATACGCGCCTACCACGATGCAATCGGTGTGGGCCTGCGCCGGGGCGTCGCGATTCAGTTCAAATTCGAGGGTCATCAACCAGATTCCAGGGGGAGAGTCCGTACAATCGTCGGATCGTCATACCAGCATTCTGTCGCGTGGGCCTTGGCCCACCACGCGTGCTCTGTACGAAAAGCGGTGGACCAAGGCCCTGCAGCTACGGAATCACGATCGAAGTTTGTGCGCGACAAGAACGCCCAAGTCTAAATCAAGCTCCACGGATGCCGAAGCCCGATGCCCCAGCTTGACAAGTACCTGTTGCGCGAATTCGCCCAGTCGATGTCAGCGGCGCTGATCGTGCTGGGCATGGTGAGCCTGGGCGGCGTGTTCGCCGACATCCTGGCCGAGATGGCGCGTGGCAAGGTGCCACCGGGCCTGCTGCTGTCGCAGCTGGGCCTGCGCCTGGTCGATTACGCGCCGCTGATCCTGCCGCTGGCCCTGATGCTGGGCCTGCTGCTGGCGTTGGGCAGGCTGTATCGCGATTCGGAAATGCCGGTGCTGTCGGCCGTAGGCGTGGGACCCGCGCGCATTCTTCACCCATTGCTGATGCTGGTCCTGCCGGTGGTGGCTCTTATCGCGCTCTGCTCGCTGTGGCTCGCGCCGGCGGCCAAGCGGATGTCCGAGCGGATGGTGGCGGAAGCCAACCGCAACCTGATCCTGGCCGGGCTGGAACCGGGCCGCTTCACCGAACTGCCGGGCGGGGGTGGCGTCGTCTATATCGGTTCGATGTCCAACGATGGCACGCGCTTCAGCCGCATCTTCGTCTACCGGCACAAAAACGACCGCCTCGACGTGACCACGGCGGTGCATGGCGGCCTGAAGTTCGACGGCGCGCGCGAACGCTTCCTGACGCTGGAAAAAGGCTTCGAGGTGGAAGGACCGCTGGGCGAAGGCCAGGACTATCGCCTGATGCGCTTCGCCAGCAACGACATCCGCATGCCCGACCGCGACGAAGCGCGCGCGCAGAACGATCCGGTGCTGCAGCCGACGCTGGACCTGATCGGCGATACGCGTCCCGCGGCCAATGCGCAACTGCATTCGCGGATCGCGCCGCCGCTGCTGGCGCTGGCTTTCGCGCTGCTGGCGGTGCCGCTGGCGCGCAGCGCGCCGCGCGAGCCCCGTTATGGACGCACCTTGCTGGCCTTCCTCGCGTACCTCGTCGGCGTGTTCCTGATGATGCTGGGCACGGACTGGCTGGCGGCCGGCACGCTGCCGCCGGCGCTGGGGTTGTGGTGGCTGCTGTTGCCGTTGCTGGCGGCGGGCGCGTGGTTCTACCTGCGCGACGGCCAGGTCGCGCGGCCGAGGCTGCGTCGATGAGGCTGCGTCCTTATCTCTACGATCTTTATCTGGCGCGGGTCGTCGTTGGCACCGTCATGCTGACGTGGGCGATCCTGCTCGGGCTCGATCTGCTGCAGGCGCTGGCCGGGGAACTGGCCGACCTCGGCAAGGGCCGCTATCGCATCAACCACGCGCTGGTATCGGTGGCGCTGTCGATCCCGCGCCGCGCATACACGATGTTTCCCACGGCCGCGGTGATCGGTGCGTTGATGGGGTTGGGGCAGCTCGCGGCGAGTTCGGAACTGACCGCACTGCGCGCGCTGGGACTCTCGCGGCGCAGGTTGACCGTTTCGGTCGCGATCGTATTGGCGCTGCTGACAGCGCTCATGGTGGTCAACGGCGAAAGCCTCGCGCCGTGGGGCGAACAGCGCTCGCAGTCGATCCGGAACAGCGCGCGCAGCGACAACCTCATCGTCGCTCAGTACAGCGGCCTGTGGGCGCGCGAGGGCAACATGTTTCTCAACGCCACGGCCGGACAGGAACGCAGCAACGGAGACGACCGCTGGCTGGAATTGCGCGACGTGCGGCTCTACGAGTTAGCCGAGGACGGACGCATTGAATCGATCGCGCGCGCGGAAATCGCCGAGCACCGCGCCGGAGGCTGGCTGTTGCGCAACGTGCTGCGCACGCGCTTCGGCGAAAAATCCATCACGCAGACCAAAGTCGCGCAGGAGCGTTGGGAATCGCAGCTCGACGAAACGGCGCTCGCGGCCAGCGTGACCAAGCCGCGATATCTGCCCGCGGGCGAATTGCGCGGCACGATCAATTACCGCAAGCGCAACCAACTCGACGCGTCCGAGTTCGAGGAAGTGTATTGGGGCCGCTGGTTCTATCCGTTCAACGTGCTGGCGTTGTGCCTGGCCGCAATCCCGTTCGCCTTCGGTACGCTGCGCAGCGGGGGCCTGGGCAAACGCCTGTTCATGGGCATCGTGTTCGCGCTCGGGTTCTGGGTGCTGCAGGAACTCTCGGCGAATCTCGCTGGCGTCTACAAGTTCGATTACCGCATCGCGTACGTGTTGCCGCCGGTGGTGATGCTGCTGATCTCGGGGTGGCTGTTCAGGAAACGGTCCGGCTGAAGCCGCTCCGGCGAAAAGCGTTCAACCCTCGCGCACCAGCCGCGTCCCGCTGACCCGGTCATGCCACGTCAGCCGGTCGCGATCCAGCCATGCCCACCAGAATCCGGCGCCGCCCAGAAGCAGCGACACCGTACCGACCGCATAACGCTTCGTCAGCATCGCCAGAGATGGACGCGCGCCGTCCAATCCCACCAGCCGCAATTTCCATGGCCGCATGCCCAGCGTCCTGCCGCCGCGATGCCAGCTCACGATCGCGTACGCGCCCGTCATCAGCCAGCACACGCACCACAGCGCGATCTGTCCGGCGCTGAAGGCCGCAAGCGGCTGGTTGCCGTTGGCGAGCAGAACCAACGCCGCCACTGCCATCCACAACGCCGTCGCGGGCCACAGATCGTAGAACAGCGCCAGCAGCCGCCATCCGATCAATGAGCGGGGCGTTGAGATGTCGGTTGGGTGCATCGCGGAAGGATAAGGGAACGGGTGGGTATCGCCTGCGGCTCCACCCGGGCTACGCTCGCCCGATGCCGAAGAACACGATCACCGAACGCCGCATGCAGGCCATGCGCGCGCCGGCGCTTCCAGATGCCGATGCGATCGCGATCACAGCATTCATCGACGCGATCTGGGCCGAGAGCGGGCTCGCGCAAGCCACGCTTGACAGCTACCGCCGCGACCTTGCCGGCTTCGCACGCTGGCGTAATGTTTCCGGCGGCGCCCTCGCCGATGCCGACCGTGGGCACCTGTTCGGTTATCTCGAATACCGCACCCATCATGGCTACTCCGCGCGCAGCAATGCGCGCCTGCTGTCGTCGCTGCGCGCCTTCTACGCGCATCGCGTGCGGCGCGGCGTCCGCAGCGACGATCCGACGGCGCTGCTCGATCCGCCCAAGCTGCCGCGTTCCCTGCCGAAGGCGCTGTCGGAAAGTGAAATCGACGCCTTGCTGTCGGCGCCCGACATCGAAACGGCGCTAGGCCTGCGCGACCGTGCGATGTTCGAATTGATGTATGCCGCCGGACTGCGCGTGAGCGAACTGGTCACGCTGCCCGGCAACGCCGTCAACCTGCGCCAGGGCGTGCTGCGCGTCACCGGCAAGGGTGGCAAGGAGCGGCTGGTGCCGCTCGGGGAGGAAGCGCAGCACTGGCTGGAGCGTTACACGGCCGAATCGCGTCCGGTGCTGGCTGGCAACCGCCATTCGGAGGGATTGTTCCTCGTCGCCGGCGGCGACCAACGCGGTCGCAAGAGTCTGCGGAAAAAAACCGAAACCCCATCGCGCCAGCAGTTCTGGCAACTGGTGAAACGCTACGCCGCCTTCGTCGGCATCGACCCAAAACGCATCAGCCCGCACGGCCTGCGCCACAGCTTCGCCACGCACCTGCTGAACCGCGGTGCCGACCTGCGCGCGTTGCAAATGCTGCTTGGTCACAGCTCGCTCTCGACCACGCAGATCTACACGCTGGTGGCGCGCGAGCAGTTGAAGCAGTTGCATGCGAAGCATCATCCGAGGGGGTGAGTTGGCGGGTGCCGGAACAGCTGCTTTCGTAGGAGCGGTTTTAGGCGCGAGCTTTGGGAATGTGCGCGAAGAGCTCGCGGCTTAAGCCGTTCCTACGAAAAGCATGACGTCTCTGAATCCACGCCTCGCTCATCCTGAGCGCTGTCGAAGGATGCGGGGATGCGCCAGACCGATTCCCGAAGGGTTTTCCACCCATATGCGAGAATCCAAGCATCGCAACGACCGCGACCCGAACTAACCCGACCCCACGCGGTCCATCACCGACCGCCTCCCAGGACTTCCGAATGAACCGTCTCGCCCTCGCCATGCTGCTTGGCGCCGTCAGCCTGTCGGCCTGCGCGCAATCCCCGTCACCTGCGGTCGCCGCAAAACCCGGCGCCGAGACCAAGGCTGCGGACCAGGAGCAAGCGGTGAAGCCCACGGCAGGCACGCCTGACGCACGCGCCGTCGAAGCGATCCGCAGGCTCAACGCGCAGGTGAAGATCGATCATGTTGGCGCCGCGCCGATGCCGGGCTTCCGGGAAGTGCTCGTCGCCGGCCAGACGCTCTACATTTCCGACGACGGCCGCTATCTGCTGCAGGGCAACCTGTACGACAACAGCACAAAAACCGACCTGAGCCAGGTCAGCCTCGCCAGGCTGCGCCGTGAACTGCTGAAGACCGTTCCGGTCAGCGACCGCATCGTGTTCGCGCCGCCCAATCCCAGATACACGCTCAGCGTGTTCACCGACATCGAATGCGGCTACTGCCAGAAACTGCACAGCGAGATCGCCGAATACAATCGGCAGGGCATCGCCATCCAGTACCTCGCGTTCCCGCGCATGGGCTTGGCCAGTGCCGACCACAAGAAGATGATCGCCGTGTGGTGCGCGACCGACCGCAAGAAGGCGCTGACCGAGGCCAAGGCGGGCCGGACCATTCCCATGAAGGACTGCACCAACCCGGTCACGATGCACTACGACCTCGGCCAGCGCATGGGCCTGACAGGTACGCCGATGCTGATCAACAGCGACGGCAGCCAGCTGCCCGGTTACATGCCGCCGGCCGAGCTGCGCGCGGCGCTGGACAAGATGGCGGCGGAGGCTGCGGCCAAGCCGCCCGCTGGCGCCTGATGCGCCGATGTAGGAGCCACGGAAGCCGCGACTGAGCCGACAGTCGCGGCTTCCGTCGCTCCTACAGGGAAGGCCGGCCCCGCGCCGGCTTCGCTACACTACGCACCCCGTGCCACGGTCTACCCGGACATGATCGTCCTCGAGGGCCTTCCCGCCCTGTCGCCGTTCCGCCGCGAACGTCTCGAAACTCAACTCCGAAAGCTGCACTCCGGCATCCGCGTCACCGGCGCGTGGTGGACGTACTGGATCGACCCGCAGACCGATGCCGCCGTCGACCACGACGCGCTGCACCGCCTCCTTCAGGCCGATGGCGAGTTCGCGCCACTGCCCTCGAATGCCATCTCCCGCTTCGTCGCGCCACGCCTCGGCACGTTGTCGCCATGGGCCAGCAAGGCCACGGAACTGCTGCACGGCGCGGGATTGCCGATCAGGCGCGTGGAGCGGGGGATGCGTATCGACGTTGCTGGCTGGCCGCGCCAGCACGATGCATACGCCTACGGACAAGCAACGCCACCGCCGCTGGCTGCGACGGCAATGAGTTCACCCTCGCCGCAGCAACTCGATCAACACCGTCCTGGTCTCGAAGGCGCCCTCGCACGCCTGCTGCACGATCCGATGACGCAATCGCTGCTGACCGATCGCAACGATGCCACCGCCCTGTTCGCCACGCCGCAACGCGGCCAGCTCGAACGCATTCCGCTCGCGCGGCTCGAAGCCGCCAACACGCGACTCGGCCTCGCCCTGGCCGAGGACGAAATCGACTACCTGCGCCTGCGTTTCGGCGAGCTCAGCCGCGATCCATCCGATGTCGAACTGATGATGTTCGCGCAGGCCAATTCCGAACACTGCCGGCACAAGATCTTCAACGCGTCCTGGACTGTCGACGGCAAACCACAGCCGCACTCGTTGTTCAAGATGATCCGAAACACGCACGCGCAAACGCCGGAGTACACGTTGTCCGCGTACAGCGACAACGCGGCGGTGATCGAAGGCTATCCCGCGCAGCGCTTCCGGCCCGATGCCGACAGCCACGAGTACCGCGCCGAAGCCGTGCAGGCGAGCGCGTTCTGCATCAAGGTCGAAACGCATAACCATCCGACCGCCATTTCGCCGTTCGCAGGCGCCTCCACCGGCGCCGGTGGCGAAATCCGCGACGAGGGCGCGACGGGGCGCGGCGGCAAACCGAAAGCCGGCCTGAGCGGTTTCAGCGTGTCGCATTTGCGCATTCCGGCGCTGCCGCAACCGTGGGAACAACCGCGCGCGTTGAACCCGCGCATGGCCCCGGCGCTCGAGATCATGCTCGACGGCCCCATCGGTGCGGCGGCGTTCAACAACGAATTCGGTCGTCCCAATCTCACCGGTTATTTCCGCAGCTTCGAGTTGCAGGGCAGCCACGGCCCGACGCGCGCGTATGACAAGCCGATCATGATGGCCGGCGGACTTGGCGCGATCGATCGCCCGATGGTCGAAAAGAAAACGCTGTCGGCAGGCGATGCGGTGATCGTGCTTGGTGGCCCCGCGATGCTGATCGGGCTCGGCGGCGGCGCAGCCAGTTCGGTGGCGTCGGGCGACACCGCCGAAGACCTCGACTTCGCTTCCGTGCAGCGCGACAACCCCGAGATGGAGCGTCGCTGCCAGGAAGTCATCGACCGTTGCGTTGCGCTCGCCGAGCGCAACCCGATCCTGTGGTTTCACGATGTCGGCGCAGGTGGCTTGTCGAATGCGATTCCGGAACTGCTGCATGACTCGGGCGTCGGCGGCGTGATCGACCTCGACAAGGTGCCGAGCGATGACCCGTCGCTGTCGCCGATGCAGTTGTGGTGCAACGAGTCTCAGGAGCGCTACGTGCTGGGCGTGCCGCAGGATCGCGTCGCTGAATTTGCGGCGATCTGTTTGCGCGAGCGGTGTCCGTTTGCGGTGGTGGGGACGGCGACTGCGGATGAGCGGTTGGTAGTGGGGTATGGGGTTGTCGTGGAATCGGTGCATTCCGCGGCGACTGCCCCCGGCCCGGCGCAGCGCGCCGGGCGTTCGGATGACCTGCGCGGCAGTGCCGCGCAAGCAGGCCATCCTCACCCAATCGATCTACCCATGGACGTGCTTTTCGGCAAACCGCCGAAGATGCACCGCGACACGCAGCGCGTTCAGCAGTCGCGCTGGAACGAGCTCGACACGTCCACCCTCGACCTGCACGACGCAGCCCTCCGCGTCCTCGCGCACCCCACCGTTGCCGCAAAAAACTTCCTCGTCACCATCGGCGACCGCAGCGTTGGCGGCCTGACCGCGCGCGACCAGATGATCGGACCATGGCAGTTGCCCATCGCCGATTGCGCGATCACATGTTCCGATTACGAAGGCCACGCCGGTGAAGCGATGGCGATCGGCGAGCGCACGCCTTTGGCCCTGCTCAATGCCGCAGCCGCGGCGCGCATGGCCGTCGGCGAGGCCATCACCAATTTATGCGCCGCGCCGGTGGAGACGATGCATCGCATCAAGCTCTCAGCCAACTGGATGGCGGCGGCGGGCCACGAAGGTGAAGACGCGAAACTGTTCGACGCGGTGAAAGCGGTCGGCATGGAACTGTGTCCGGCGATCGACCTCAGCATCCCGGTCGGCAAGGATTCGCTGTCGATGCAGGCGCAATGGTCGGTCGACGGATTGACGCAAAAATCGGTGTCGCCGGTGTCGCTGATCGTCACCGCGTTCGCACCGGTCGTCGACGTACGCGCGCAACTGACACCGTTGCTGTCGCGCGATGTCGAGAGCGAGTTGTGGCTGATCGGTCTCGGCGCAGGCCAGCAACGGATGGGCGGCTCCATCCTCGCGCAGTGCAACGACCAGTTTGGCGGCGAGTGCCCCGACCTCGACGCCCCGCACCTGTTGCGCAAGTTCTTCGAGCTGATCCGCGATGCGCGCGAAGCCGGCGTGTTGCTCGCCTACCACGACCGTTCCGACGGCGGCGCGTTCGCGACGCTGTGCGAAATGGCGTTCGCCTCGCGCACCGGCCTCGATATTTCGCTCGATGCATGGGGCGAAGATCCATTCCGTGCACTGTTCAACGAGGAACTCGGCGCGGTGGTGCAGGTTGCAGTGGACGATCGCGCGGAATTTGCCGACCTGGTCTCGCGGCATGGCCTGATCCAGTGCGCGCAACGCATCGCAAAGCCCACGGCTTCGCCGTCGATCCGCGTGCGCGAGGATGGCGAAACGCGGGCCGAATGGCGTTGGGAAGAACTGTTCGATGCCTGGTGGTCGGTCACGCATGCGATGCAGAAGCTGCGCGACAACCCGGACTGCGCCGACGAGGAGCGCGAGGTCGCTCGCACGTTCGCAGCACGGGGACTGCAACCGAAGCTGACGTTCGATGCATCCGATGACGTGTCGTTTCCGTTCGTCAATGCCGGCGCAGAACCGAAGATCGCCGTCCTGCGCGAGCAGGGCGTCAACGGCCAGATCGAAATGGCTTCCGCATTCACCCGGGCGGGCTTCAGCGCCTATGACGTGCACATGAGCGATCTCATCGCGGGTCGCGTACGGCTCGACGACTTCGCCGGCTTCGCCGCTTGCGGCGGTTTCAGCTACGGCGACGTGCTCGGCGCGGGACGGGGCTGGGCCACGTCGATCCTCGAGCGCAACGATTTGCGCGACGCCTTCGCCGCATTCTTCGCACGTGGCGATACGTTTTCATTGGGCGTGTGCAACGGCTGCCAGATGCTCGCGCAGCTGAAGGAGATCATTCCCGGCGCATCGCACTGGCCGAAATTCCTGCGCAATCGCAGCGAACAGTTCGAAGCACGTTTGAGTCTGGTCGAAATCATCGAATCGCCATCGCTGTTCTTCAGTGGGATGACCGGTTCGCGCATTCCGGTCGTCGTGTCGCACGGCGAAGGCCGCGCCGAATTCCAGTCCGCCGCCGATCGGGTCAACGCCCGCGTCGCGCTGCGTTACATCGATGGCAACGGGGCGGTCGCCAGCGCCTATCCGATCAATCCCAACGGCTCGCCCGACGGCATCACCGGCCTCACCAGCGACGACGGCCGCGTCACCATCCTCATGCCGCACCCCGAACGCACGCCGCGAAGCATGAATCTCAGCTGGTCGCCGCGCGAGTGGCCGGAGGCGTCGCCGTGGATGCGGATGTTCCGCAATGCGCGTGTGGCAGTGGGCTGATGCTGCCGCCAGGCATGGGACCAGGGAGCGATTCCCTCCGTTTTTGAACTTTGCCCGCATTTGCGAATCGCACCCACGCTGGCGATTTCCAGCCGCGTAGGAGCGACGGAAGTCGCGATCTCACCCTGCCGGTCGCGACTTCCGTCGCTCCTACAGAATCCTGGTCGGACCTTCAGGCCTCCCGGGCGTATCAGGGAGGTCTGCGGCGAGCTGCTAAAGTCACCGCCCATCGCGCTATTCCGCATTCCGACAGGCCCAGCACCCGCGTGAACGCAGTCGCCAACGAAATCCCCGGAAGCCCCACCATCGAGGCCACCGCCGACGAGCGCATCGTCGCGGCCTTGACCGCGAAAGGCCGGTTGAAGGACGCCGACCTCGCGCGCGCGCGTCGCCTGCAGGAAGAAACCGGCGGCAGCCTGTTGTCGCTGCTGGCGCGCCTCGGCCTGGTCTCCGAGCGCGACCATGCCGAGACCGCCGCCGCCGTACTCGACCTGCCATTGGTCAGCGCCAAGGACGCGCCGGAACTGCCGCCGGAGTCGGTGCTGCTGTCGCCGAAATTCATGAAGCAGTTCCATGTGGTGCCGATTGCCGAAACCGATACGCACCTGGACATCCTGATTGCCGATCCGCAGGACATCTACGCACTCGATGCGGTGCGACTGGCGACGCAACGCGAGGTGCGGCCGCAGATCGCA
>PPFU01003218.1_pt1 | contig 14264 bp, 13 predicted proteins | sample 1535991 | NCBI WGS metagenome assembly PPFU01 (sample SAMN04901290, study PRJNA319586) | Hypolithon metagenome, whole genome shotgun sequencing project. | isolation source: Antarctic Hypolithon | place: Antarctica: Miers Valley | collected 2014
GCAGCAGCAGCTAGTTCGCGATCTGCTGCAAGTTACGCGCAAGCAGGGGGTCCTTGGCAGCCGCGGCGCGCGCGAAAGCTGCGTGCGTGGCGTAGGCGGTTTTGCGCTGGTCGGCGGACGCGATCAAGGCCGCCGCAAACCGCATCGCCGGGTCGTTCGGGCGCAGCGTGATCGCTGCATCGACTTGCGCATCGCCATCGCGTTTTGCCAGCAGCGCGCGCAGGCCATCAGTGTCCGCCTTGCCGACGCCCGGCATGTCGTAGCCTTGCAGGCGCACGACTTCCTCAAGCGTTTCCGTGAAATAACCGCTGTCGAAAAGCGCGAGGGATTGCACCGACGTCGTTGTGGCGCGCGTAATGCGCGCATCCAGCCGGGACAGCAGTTGCGTCGCGACGGCCGCATCGCGGCTGGCGTAGATCGCGGCGCGGCGCAGGGTTTCCATGCGTGCAATCACGGGCGTTTTCGCAGTCAGCAGCGCTTCGGTGTTGGCGGACAGCGTGCGCAGGTCGTAATCGGCGCGGGCCTGGTTCCAGCGCGGGCCGCCCCAGGCCAGCGATGGCGCACCGGCCGTGTCGAAGGGATTGCAGAGCAACGGCGGACCGGCGATCGCGGCGAAGGCGCATAGCGACAGCGCGATCAGCACGAGCGTGCGCAAGGGATTGGTGTTCATGACGGACTCCTCGAATCATCCGGACGCGTCGGCTGGCGCGTTCGATACGCAGGGCGTATGCGACAAGGAGGCGGGTCGCGGCAACAGTGTTAACCGCGCATCAGGGCGGGTCGTAGCGAAGATGCGACTGCGCGTTGCCGGTGGACGTGATGGCGTCGGGCCATTTCATCCACCAGCGTTTCATTGGCGGATAGGGCAGGGCGCGCCACCATGGATTCAACGCGTTCGGTCCCTGCGCGGCCAAGGCCTCGCGCGTGACGCCTGCGGGCAGCAACGCGGCGAGGCGGTCAAAGATCGGCCCGTCACGCAGCTGCGGGTAGCGTGACAGCAGCGACAACAGGGTGATCGCGTCTTCGCGTCGTGAGGCCTCCAGCAAGTGCTGCACGGCATCGGCGTCCGGCGCGAGGCGTGCGCCTTCGCGATCGATCGCTTCCAGTGCCGCGACGAATGCAGGTGCGGCGTCGTTGGCATACGGCGTACCCGGCCCATCCGCGTACAGCACGACCTGCGCGCCCTGTGGCACGAAGACTTCGGCGCCTGCGGTCTCGAACTGCACCCAGCCGCTGCGCACCTGCAGATGGCCGTCGCCGCGCGCGTCGGTGCGGATCAGGAATTCGCAGCCCATGTCGAGCGCTTCGCCCGACGGTACACCCACGCCGAACGCCCCCGGCGGCGCCCAGATGCGCGCATACAGCGTGCCGCGTTCGAGTTGCACGCGGTGCTGGCCGCTACGCGTTGCGATCAGGCGCAGGCGCGAATCGCGGCCGAGTACGACTTCGCCAATGCGCGCGACCTGGAGTTTCGCCACGCCGCGGTCGCCGGTCTCGAGCACGCCACCGGGCGACAGGGATTGCGAAGACGCCATCGCGCGGCCGTCGAGCGTGGCCTCGCCCTGCACGATCGCGGCCGGCCAGCCGTGCGCGGTGGGCCATTGCAGGCGCTGCCAGTACCAGCCGTAGGCGCCGACCGCAATGCCCGACACGACTGCGGCAAGCGCGACCAGGCGGCGCCACGGATTGCGCGGTCGCGCCCGCGACTGGCGCGTTGGCAAGCGCGGCGTCGGCGTTGAAATGCCTCCCACCACCGCAGCATCCGGGGTCGATTGCGGTGCGGCTTGTTCGCGCAATGCGTACGGGCTCAACAAACGCTCCAGCGCTGCGACTTCTTCGTCGACGGCGCCGCTGCGGTCCCACAGATAATCGTTGTCGACGGGCTCTTTGCCGATGTTCATGTCTCCACCTCCTGCGTCGCACCGATGCCGAGCGCACGACGCAGCATTCCCATGCCGCGATGCAGGTTGACACGCACCGTGCCGGGCGTGAGGCCGGTGCGTTCGCTGATCTCCGGCCCACTCAGCCCTTCGACCAGGCGCAGCATCAGCGTTTCGCGATACGCCTCGGGCAGGCTCCGGATCGCGGCGAGTGCGTGTTGCGCTTCCAGCCGCGTGTCCGGCCCCGCGCCGTGGTCGATCATCGCCGCCGTTTCGATTTCGGGTATTCCGGTTTCGTGCACGTGCGGCTGCCTCATGCGGTTCAGTGCGGCATTGCGTGCGATGCGCAACAACCAGCCGGGAAACGCCGCCGGTTCACGCAACTCGGACAAGCGCTGCAATGCCGTCTGGAAAACATCCTGGGTCAGGTCGTCGGCGTCGGCGTGCTGCACATAACCCAGCAGCACGCCGTGCACGGCGCGCGCAAAACGCGTGTACAGCGCGCGCACGGCCGCCGCGTCGCCGCCACGCGCCGCCATGACCAACATCGCTGTCGTCCCGCCTTCGTCCACGCCGGCTCCCAGCCCGTTGTCGTCAAGGATGCACCCGGCGGGGCAAGTGTTAACACGACGATGTGAAAAGACCCTGTAGGAGCGCCCCATGGGCGCGATTAGGCGTTACCGGTAGAACCCATCGCGCCCATGGGGCGCTCCTACAGAAACAGATCCGGCAGCAGCGGTTGCGATGCATCAATTGCGTAGTGCGAAAAATCACCGACGCCCGCCTCGCGCAACACATCCTCGTCGATCAGGAAATTTCCGTGGAATCCTCGCGCCGGTCGCGTCAGCACCACATGTGCTGCGTCGGCGACGATGTCCGGTTTGCGACAGCGCGCCGCATCAACACCCGGGATCATGTTGATCGCGTCGGTGGCGATGATGGTGCGCGGCCACAGCGCATTCACCGCGACGCCTTGCGGCCCGAATTCACCTGCCAGTCCGAGCGTGACCAAGCTCATGCCCATCTTCGCCAGCGTGTAGCCGGTGTGCGGCGCCCACCATTTGGAATCGAGCGAGGGCGGCGGAGCCAGCGTGAGGATATGTGGGTTGGGTGCCTGCAGCAGGTGCGGAAGACAGGCCTGCGCGCACAGGAAACTGCCGCGCGCATTGACCTGCTGCATCAGGTCGAAGCGTTTCATCGGCGTGTCCAGCGCGCCGCGCAGCCAGATCGCGCTGGCGTTGTTGACGAGGATGTCGAGGCCGCCGAAGGCATCCACCGTGGCGGCCACGGCCGCGAGGACGTTGTCTTCCTCGCGGATGTCGCATTTGAGCGCCAGCGCATTGCCGCCGGCGGTTTCGACCGCCCTGGCGGCGTCGTGGATGGTGCCGGGCAGTTTTGGATTGCGCACATCGGATTTCGCGGCGATCGCTATGTTGGCGCCGTCGCGCGCGGCGCGCAGCGCGATGGCCAGGCCGATACCGCGCGATGCGCCGGTGATGAACAGGGTTTTGCCACGCAATGTCGTCATTCGCTGGGCCGTTGAGATCATTGCCGTCGGATTCTAGGCCTTCGAAGGGATGACGACTCACGCGTGTCGTCTCGTCCGCAATGTCGGCAAATCGCACTGCCTATAATCACGCCATGCCGAGCGCCTGGTTCGACGCCACCATTGCCTGGATCAGCGCCCATCCCGTCGCCGCGGGATTGCTGATCGCGTTGATCGCGTTCTGCGACGCGCTCGCGGTGGTCGGCATCGTGGTGCCTGCGCTGCCTCTGCTGTTCGCGGTGGGCACATTGATCGGGCTCGGGCACATCGATGGCGTGTATGCGGTGACGTGCGCGGCCGTCGGCGCCTTCGCCGGCGATGGCCTGAGTTTCTGGATCGGGCACAAATGGGGCCACCAGCTGCGCGATCACTGGCCGTTCCGGAAATATCCGCAGCTGCTCGATCGCGGCGAGCAATTGTTCCGCCGCCACGGCAGCAAGAGCATCGTGATCGCGCGCTTCGTCGGGGCGGTGCGGCCGTTCGTGCCGGCGATCGCAGGCACGCTGAAGATGCCATTGCAACGCTACGCGCCGGCCAGCGCGTTCGCGGCGATCATATGGGCCGCACTGTTCCTCGCACCGGGCTGGATCTTCGGTGCGTCGTACGAGGCGGTGGCGGCGGTTGCGGACAAACTCGCACTGGCGCTGGGCGCACTGGCAGCGGTGATCGCGCTGGTGTGGGCGGTGGTGCTCTACACCTATCGCTGGTTCGCCGACCATGCCAACAACCTGCTCGCACGCGCGCTGAAGTGGACGCGCGCGCATCCCAGACTCGGACGGTATGCGGCGGCGCTGATCGACCCGAATCGCCCCGAATCGCCATCGCTGGTGGTGCTTGCCGCATGCGTGCTCGGCATAGGCTGGGCATGGTTCGCATGGCTGGCGGCGGTGCTCGCGCGCGGCGGGCCGCTGGCGATCGACCAGACGGTGCACGAAGCCATGTTTGCGCTGCGCAATCCGTTGGCCGACCGCCTGATGGCGGCCTTGGCGTCTATCGGCGACGTGCAGGTGCTCGGCACGGCGGCGGGTGCGGCGCTGCTGTGGCTGCTGTGGCGGCGGCGCTGGATCGCGGCGGCGCACTGGCTCGCCGCACTCGCGTTCGGGCTGGCGTTGACGGCGTTTCTCGACGCGATGATCGATATGCCGCGCCCGCCGACCGCGCCGCCGGGGTTCGGATTTCCGTCGATCGCGGTGACGATGACCACGATCACCTTCGGTTTCTTCGCCGTGCTCATCGCGCGCGAAATGCCGGGCCGGCAACGCGTGTGGCCGTACCTCCTGACCGGCGTGATGGTGGCGCTGCTGGGTTTCGCACGGCTCTACCTCGGCGCTCACTGGCTCAGCGATGTCGCTGGCGGCGTGCTGTTCGGCGTGGTGTGGCTGTTGCTCCTTGGCATCGCATACCGGCGCCACGTCGCGCGTTCGTTCTACATGCGCCCGCTGGCCGCGATCTTCTACAGCGCGTTCGCGGTCGCGGCGCTGTGGCATGCGCCGCGCCACGTCGATCCGCTGCTGGCGAGTTTCACGCCGCCGCAGTCCACCCATCGTCTCGATGCCAACGCGTGGTGGCAGCACGCATGGACCACCTTGCCGTTACCGCGGAACCAGCGCGATAGCGCGCCTCGCTGGCCGCTGGACGTGCAGGTCGCGGGCCCTCTGGAACCGTTGCGTGCCGTGTTGCAGGCGCAGGGCTGGCAGGCGCAGGTCGAAGCCGACTGGACGGATGCAATCAGCCTGCTCGACGACGACACGCCATCGGCCGGTCATCCCGTATTGCCGTCCACGCTGGACGGAAATGCCGAATCGTTGTTGATGCTGCGCCGCGGTGCGCAACCAGGCGAACGACTTGCGCTGCGCCTGTGGCCGGCGCAGGCCAAACTGCACGACGGCACGCCGTTGTGGATCGGCACCACGCAAACGCTGCGGCACACGCGACCGTTTGGCGTGGTGAGTCTGTGGCAGCCGCGGCCGGATGCCGGCGCATCGCGCAGCGCGTTGCGGTCGGCGCTGGCTGGATTGCAGTTTCGCGAAGAAGTGAATCCGGCATCGGGCCAGGCGGTACTGCTAGTGCGAACGACGCCGCGTTTGTAGGAGCGCCCCATGGGCGCGGTGAGGCTTTCCCGTAGGGCTTCATCGCGCCCATGGGGCGCTCCTACCCACAACGCGCCCGCTACGGCATCAACTGCAACAACTGCTCCAGCCGCGCATGGGCATCATTTTCCTGAAGCAATACCTGCCGCTGCGGGTCGGCCAGCGGCAACAACTCGGCCAACCGCCAGCCCACCCACGCCGCGTCGTCGTAACGCGCCAGCGGCGCTTTCGCGTGTTCGCCGCCGACCTGCTCCAGCAGCGTATGCAACAGCACGCCGAGCAGGCCGTGCTCGGGCCGCAACGGATCGTCGAGGTCGGCCTCGCACCATGCCACCTCGCCCACGGTCAACCCGTTGTCGCGGATCCGCGTACGCCGCACATGGAAGCGCCGCGCACCACGCACCTGCAACGTGAGAATCCCATCGTCGCCGGCACCGAAATCCTCGATGCGCGCCTCGGTACCGAACGCAGCCGGCGTGGCGGACGCGCCCACTTCTACGCCGTCGAGAATCAGGCAGATGCCGAAGCCGTGATTGTTGCGCGTGCACTCGCGCACCAGATCCAGGTAACGCGGCTCGAAGATGCGCAGGCCGAGCGATGCGCCAGGCAGCAGGACGGTGTGGAGGGGAAATAGCGGCAACGAATCGGTCTTCGTCATGCAGCCAGTTTAAGCGGCAGCTTTGAAGGTCATGTGTGGGACCGTTTTCATTGTAGGAGCGCACCTGGGCGCGATGAAGTTTTACCGGGAATGCCTCGTCGCGCCCAGGTGCGCTCCTACGACCGCAGGAAGTCCCCGTGGGACACGACGTCGCGCAGCGCGGCCAGAAAGCGCCGCGGCGCGCCGTCAAAGCCGCCATTGGACATGAACACGACATGGTCGCCGCCGGCGACGAGTGCGCGCAGCGTCGCGATCAACGCATCGACATCGGGCGCCGTCCTGCCATCACCGCGCAATGCCGAGACGACATGCCCGGCATCCCATGCAAGTTCCTGGCGGTGCAGAAACACGACTGCATCCGCGTCATCGAGCGAGGGCGCCAGTGCATCCGCATGCGCGCCGAGGCGCATTGAATTGCTGCGCGGTTCCATCGCGACGACGATGCGTGCGGCACCGATTTTGGCGCGAAGGCCGGCGAGCGTGGTCGCGATCGCGGTGGGGTGGTGCGCGAAGTCGTCGTAGACGGTGATGCCATCGACTTCGTCGAGCACTTCCATGCGGCGTTTGACGCTGCGGAAATCAGCGAGCGATGGAATGATCGAGGCGATATCCACACCGACGGCATGGCACGCGGCCAGTGCGGCCAGCGCATTCATGACGTTATGGCGGCCGAGCAGCGGCCACTGCACCGTGCCTATGTCATCGGCGTGGTGCAGCACGGTGAAGGCGCTGCCGTCGTCGTTGACCAAGCGCGCGCTCCAATCGAATTTCGTGTCGAAACCGAAGCGCTCGACGGGTGTCCAGCAACCCCTTTCCAGGACTTCCCCGATGCGCGCGTCCTCGCCGTTGACGATCAGCCGGCCGCGCGCGGGCACCGTGCGTACCAAGTGGTGGAACTGGCGCTGGATCGCGGCGATGTCGGGGAAGATGTCGGCGTGGTCGAATTCGAGGTTGTTGAGGATCGCGACGACCGGGCGGTAATGCACGAACTTGCTGCGCTTGTCGAAGAACGCGGTGTCGTACTCGTCGGCTTCGACGACGAACTCCTTGCCGCTGCCGATGCGCGCTGATACGCCGAAATCCTCGGCGACGCCGCCGATCAGGAAACCCGGTTCGCGGCCGGCGGCCTGTAGCAGGTAGGACAGGATGGTCGTTGTCGTAGTCTTGCCGTGGGTGCCGGCAACGGCGATGGTTTCGCGGCCGGGCAGGACGTTTTCGGCTAGCCACTGAGCGCCGGACGTGTAATTGACGCCTGCGTCGAGGACGTGCTCGACCGCCGCGTTGCCGCGCGATAGCGCGTTGCCGACCACGATCTCGTCGCAGTCGCTCGAAATGTTGGCGGGCGCATAGCCTTGCGACAGCGCGATGCCGAGTTGTTCGAGCTGCGTGGACATTGGCGGATATACCGCCTGGTCGCTGCCTTCTACCTCATGCCCGAGTTCGCGCGCGAGTGCGGCGACACCGCCCATGAAGGTGCCGGCGATGCCGAGGATGTGGAGTTTCAATCAGGCTTTCCTAGCGAATGCGGATTGGGGGCATGGGCATCCGCTCGTCATTCCCGTCTACCCCGGAACAACGAGCAACGGCGAAGCAGGTTCAACGCACGCTCAGCCGATTTCCGTCGCCGGCGCAATCGCTTCGATGATCCGGTTGAACACCTCATCCAGCGATCCCATGCCATCGACCACCGTCAACTGCCCGTGCTGGCGATAGAACTCGACCACCGGCGCCGTCTGTTCCGTATAGATGTTCAGGCGCTTGCGCACCGATTCGGGATGGTCGTCGGCGCGTCCCTCGGCCTTGGCGCGGCCCGCGATGCGGTCCACCAGCAGTTCGGTGTCGACTTTCAACTTCACCGCCGCGTCCATCGGCTGGCCGATGCGCGACAACAAATCGTCCAGCGCCGCGGCTTGCGCGAGGTTGCGCGGATAGCCGTCGAGGATGAAGCCGTTGCGGGTGTCTGGCCGTGCGAAGCGGGCTTCGAGCATGCCCAGCAGGATGGCGTCGGAGACCAGATCGCCGCGCGCCATGATTTCCTTCGCCTGCACGCCGAGCGCGCTGCCTGCGGCCACTTCCGCGCGCAGCAGGTCGCCGGTGGAGATGTGCGGCACCTGCAGGTGCTCCTTCAGCCGCGTCGCCTGCGTGCCCTTGCCCGACCCGGGCGCGCCCAACAAAACCAGTCGCATCGATCGCTCCAGCAAACGTACCTGTCCAACGCATGCGCTTGCGACGCCCGGCGCTACACTGCCAGGACCCCGCTGCGATACGGCGCCAGCTTACCGTATCCGGCCACGAATCGAGACCGCATATGGCTTCCGGAACCCTGCTCTACGCCCAAAGTGGCGGCGTCACCGCCGTCATCAATGCCACCGCCTCCGCCGTCATCACCGCCGCGCGGGCGAAGAAGATCAAGGTGCTGGCGGCGCGCAACGGCATCCTCGGCGCGTTGCGCGAGGAGCTGATCGATACCTCGAAGGAATCCGCCGCGGCGATCGCAGCGCTGGCGCACACGCCGGGCGGCGCGTTCGGGTCGTGCCGGGTCAAGCTGAAATCATTGACCGAGGATCGGGCGAAGTACGAGCGGCTGCTGGCGGTGTTCAAGGCACACGACGTGCGGTATTTCCTCTACAACGGCGGCAACGATTCGGCTGACACGGCGTTGAAGGTGTCGCAACTGGCCGCGGAATTCGGCTATCCCGTGACCTGCATCGGCGTGCCGAAGACGGTCGACAACGACCTGGCCGTCACCGACTGCTGCCCGGGCTTTGGGTCGGCGGCGAAATACACCGCGGTGTCGGTGCGCGAGGCCGCGCTGGATGTTGCGGCGATGGCGGAGACCTCGACCAAGGTGTTTGTCTACGAGGCCATGGGCCGCCACGCGGGTTGGCTGGCCGCGGCGGCAGGTCTTGCCGGCAAGACCGCCGACGAGGCACCGCACCTGATCCTGTTCCCGGAGCGCCCGTATAACGAAGTGGATTTCCTTGCACAGGTCAAGAAGATCGTCGCGCGCGTCGGCTATTGCGTCGTGGTCGCCAGCGAGGGCATCCAGACCAAGGATGGCAAGTTCGTCGCAGATGCCGGCGGCGGCAAGGATTCCTTCGGCCACACGCAACTCGGCGGCGTGGCGTCGTACCTGGCCGGGCGCGTCAAGGACCAGCTCGGCATGAAGGTGCACTGGACATTGCCGGATTATCTGCAGCGTTCGGCGCGGCATCTGGCGTCGAAGACCGATCTGGAACAGGCGCTTGCGGTTGGAAAGGCCGCCGTGCAGTTCGCGCTGAAAGGCATGAACGCGACGATGCCGGTGATCGTGCGCACGTCGGATGCGCCGTACCGCTGGAAGATCGAAGCGGCGCCATTGACGAAGGTTGCGAATCACGAAAAAACGATGCCAGCATCGTTCATTCGCAAGGACGGTTATGGCATCACCACCGCCGCGCGGAACTACCTGGAACCGCTGATCCGCGGCGAGTCGCCCCCACCGTACGGGCGCGACGGGATTCCGAAATACGTGGTGCTCCGCAACAAGGAAGTGAAGCGCAAGCTTTCTGCCTTCGCGGCCTGACGCGCAGCGCGCTGACCTAGCATGGGTTTGATCCAGGCCCCGATTCCAGTATTGCAGGCTTACGTCGAAACCGTGTGGGCGAGCGATCCGTGCAGCAGTGCAGCGACCGGCCGCGAGCATGTATTGCCGTGCGGACAGATGCATCTCGCCGTGCGGCTCGATGGCGTGCCATTGCGCCTGTATTCCGATGCGAACGACGCGACAGGCGAACTCGTTGGCGATGCCGTCGTTGCAGGGGCGCGCGCCGGTTACTACATCAAGGATGCGTCTTCGCCTGCGCGTTCGGTAGGCGTGCAATTGCGGCCGGGCGCCGCGCAGGCGTTGTTCGGCCTGTCCGCGACGGCCTTCCTCGGACGGCACGTGTCACTGGACGACGTGTGGGGTAGGGATGCCGAGCAGTTGCGCGAGCGGCTGCGTGCAGCGGACAGCCGCCAGGCGCGATTGGACAGTCTGCAATCGATGCTGGCGACGCGACTGCAGGCCACGCGACCGCAAGCCACGCGCGCGATGCATCCGGCGGTGGCGGACGCCTTGGTACGCATGGAGCGCGAAACTGGCATCGGCACACTCGCCCATGCGCGGGGCACGAGCCACCGGCATTTCATCGCGTTGTTCAGCGATGCTACCGGCCTGTCGCCAAAACGATACGCGCGTGTGCTTCGTTTCCGCAGGCTGCTACAGGCCTTCGCCAAGCTTCCGGCGCAACCGTGGATCGACCTGGCCCTTGCTGCCGGATACAGCGACCAGTCGCATTGCATTCGCGAGTTCCGCGAGTTCACTGGTGTCACGCCGCGCGTTTATCGCCGCGACTCGGGCGCGCGTCCGCATCATCTGCCGGTTCCGGCCGCAGGCTGAGCAGGCGGTCAATTTCGTACAAGACGGCGCGCAGGACCCGATCTATCGTGCGTCCACAACCAGCGAGGAGAGTCGTCGTGACCGTGCATGAATTGTTCCCATACCTCTGCGTCCGCGACGCCACGCACGCCGTCGCGTTCTACTCCGAAGTGTTCGGTGCCAACAAGTTGTTCCACCTCGACGAACCCGGCGGTCGCGTCGGCCATGTCGAACTCGAATTCGGCGGTACCACGCTGATGCTGTGCGAGGAATATCCCGAATACGACATCCGCGCACCCGATCCCGCTGCCGGCACCAGCATCACCCTGCATATCCACGTCGACGATGCGGATGCGCTCATCGAGCGCGCAGTGGCTGCGGGCGCGACGTTGCTCAGGCCGGCGACCGACGCGTTCTACGGCGAACGCTCGGGCGTGATCCGCGACCCGTTCGGACACCGCTGGAACATCGGCCACAGCATCGAGGAGGTCACGCCGGAGGAAATGCAGCGGCGTTACGACGAAATCGGCGATCCGTGCTTGTTGATTTCCTGGCGATCGGAGTGAACGAGCCCCGGGTATCGCTGGGCTCCACCCGCGCTACAAAAAAGAGGCCGCATTGCGGCCTCTTTTCATTCGGGGAGTGACGATGCGTGCCGATCACTTCGGGCAGGGCACGCCCTCGACCGACATCGCGGCGGCATACATCGGGACTGCGCTGATGTCCCCTTTCTTGGCGGCGTCGACCGATTCCTTGAGGTAGATGCGCGAGCGGCCCTGGGCATCGAGCTTGGGCGGTGTCGCGTTTGCGGGCATGCGCCAGACCCGAACGACGGCCTGCTGGGTGGCGCAGGTGGCGTTGGGGACGCGAATCACATCATTGAATTTCCAGCCGGCGGCTTCGCTGGGCTTGGCCTTGGCCGCATCGACGAACTTGGCGCGCGCCTGGCAGTTGGGGCTGGTGCGGACCACGGCGTATTTGTAGGGCTGCGCGGCCTGGCCGGTGAACTGGCCTTCCATGCGCGCGCAGGCCTCGGGGATGGTGCGCAGGGTATGGACGGCGCCGATGGCTTGCGGCTTGACGGCGTCGCGCTTGATTTCGGGGGTGGGGTCGGCGGCTGTTGCGTTGAACGTCACGGCAAGGGCGGCAACGGCCAAAAAGGCGGGGAATCGCATGGTGGATCTCCTCTCTATCAGGCGCGAAGGCTGTCATGGGTTGGCTGAACATGGGCCGATGCGTGGGTCCAGTCGATGCCAGAAGGTGTTCGGGAGACCCCTGAAGGATGCGGCAGGGCGATGCGCTCGTAGGAGCGACGGAAGTCGCCACGTGACCCTCAGTCGCGACTTCCGTCGCTCCTACACGTGGGTCGCGCCTCCGTGGAACGCCCACCTTATCGACTCTCCCCTTGAAAAAGCGGGATTAACGGTTTGGCTGGTCCGCGGACCCTGTGCGATAGTCGCCGGGCTTTGGAGATCAGCATTTCGTCATCGGCATTCACTCGGGGAGAGGATTCATGCTGGAGCAGTACGGGTTGTGGCTGGCGCTGGTCTGCGCCGTCATCGGAATTTTGTACGGGGTCATTTCGACGGGCTGGATCAACCGGCAACCGGCCGGCAACGAGCGCATGCAGGAAATCGCCGGCGCCATCCAGGAAGGCGCGCGCGCCTATCTCAACCGGCAGTACACGACCATTGCCATCGTTGGCGTGGTGCTGCTGATCCTGGTCGGGTTCTTCCTCGGCTGGCCCACGGCCGTCGGCTTCCTGGTCGGCGCGGTGCTCTCCGGCGCAGCGGGCTACATCGGCATGAACGTGTCGGTGCGCGCCAACGTGCGGACAGCCGAAGCCGCGCGCCGTGGCATCGGCCCGGCGATGGATGTCGCGTTCCGCGGCGGCGCCATCACCGGCATGCTCGTCGTCGGACTGGGCCTGCTCGGCGTGGCCGGTTACTGGATGGTGCTGGCCAACATGGGCATCACCGGCGAGCCGGCGCTGCATGCGCTGGTCGGCCTTGCGTTCGGCTCGTCGCTCATTTCGATCTTCGCGCGCCTCGGCGGCGGCATTTTCACCAAGGGCGCGGATGTCGGCGCCGACCTGGTGGGCAAGGTCGAAGCGGGCATTCCCGAGGATGACCCCCGCAATCCGGCCGTGATCGCGGACAACGTCGGCGACAACGTCGGCGATTGCGCCGGCATGGCGGCCGATCTGTTCGAGACCTATGCGGTCACGATCATCGCGACGATGCTGCTCGGCGGCTTGATGTTCGCGGTCGACACCAACGCCGTGCTGTACCCGCTGGTACTCGGCGGCGTGTCGATCATCGCCTCTATCATCGGCGCGTTCTTCGTCAAGGTGAAGGAAGGCGGCTCGATCATGGGCGCGCTGTACAAGGGCGTCATCGTCTCGGCAGTGTTGTCGGCGATCGCGTTCTGGTTCGTCACGGCAGACATGTTTCCCGACGGCATCACCACCCTCGATGGCACCAAGACGATCACCTCGACCAACCTGTTCCTGTGCGCGCTGATCGGGCTGGTGCTGACCGGCTTGATCGTTTGGATCACCGAGTACTACACCGGCACCCAGTTCAAGCCGGTGCAGCACATCGCCGCGGCCTCGACGACCGGACACGGGACCAACATCATCGCCGGCTTGGGCATCTCGATGAAGTCGACCGCGCTGCCGGTGCTGGTGGTGTGCGCCGCGATCTGGGCCGCACACCTGCACGGTGGTCTGTACGGCATCGCCATCGCCGCGACCGCGATGCTGTCGATGGCCGGCATGATCGTCGCGCTGGATGCCTACGGTCCGATCACCGACAACGCCGGCGGCATCGCCGAGATGGCGGAATTACCGCCGGAAGTGCGCGCCGTGACCGACCCGCTGGACGCGGTCGGCAACACCACCAAGGCGGTGACCAAGGGTTATGCGATCGGTTCGGCGGCGCTCGCCGCGCTGGTGCTGTTCGCCGATTACACGCACAACCTGACCACGGTCGGCGAGGCCAACGCGGCCGCGGGCGGTGTCGTGTACGAGGCGCTGACCTTCGACCTGTCCAACCACATGGTCATCATCGGCTTGCTGATCGGCGGCCTGATCCCGTACCTGTTCGGCGCGATGGCGATGGAAGCCGTCGGCCGCGCGGCCGGTGCGGTGGTGGAGGAAGTGCGCCGCCAGTTCCGCGAAATCCCCGGGATCATGCAGGGCACCGCCAAGCCTGACTACTCGCGCGCCGTGGACATGCTGACCAAGTCGGCGATCAAGGAAATGATCGTGCCGTCGTTGCTGCCGGTCGTCGTGCCAGTCGTGGTCGGCCTGCTGCTGGGCGCGCAGGCGCTGGGTGGACTGCTGATCGGCACCATCGTCACCGGCCTGTTCGTCGCGATCTCGATGACCACCGGCGGCGGCGCCTGGGACAACGCCAAGAAGTACATCGAAGACGGCCACCACGGCGGCAAGGGCTCCGAGGCGCACAAGGCCGCGGTCACCGGCGACACCGTCGGCGATCCGTACAAGGACACCGCCGGCCCGGCGATCAATCCGTTGATCAAGATCATCAACATCGTGGCGTTGCTGATGGTGCCGTTGCTGTAAGCGTCCAAGGTCTCGAAAAGAAGCCCCGCAATCCAGGCTGTGTAAAAACCATCCACGACCGATCTACAAAGAACGCCCCGTCAGGGGCGTTCTTTGTTTTGG
>PPFU01005020.1_pt1 | contig 14263 bp, 16 predicted proteins | sample 1535991 | NCBI WGS metagenome assembly PPFU01 (sample SAMN04901290, study PRJNA319586) | Hypolithon metagenome, whole genome shotgun sequencing project. | isolation source: Antarctic Hypolithon | place: Antarctica: Miers Valley | collected 2014
CTCGCGATCCGCGTCTCGGCCGATCATCACACGCGCGCGGTGCACGAGGCCGAGCGCGGGCCCGGAAGCTGGGAGCCGATGCTCGATGGCCTCCAGTGGCTGTCCGATAGCGGCTTTCCGCTCGCCGTCGCCGGCCGCCGTCTCGCCGCCGAGAGCCAGGGCAAAGCGCGCGAAGGCTACGCCGCGCTGTTCGCTGAGCGGACCATCGCCGTCCCCGCCGCCGATCCCGCCCGGCTCATCCTGTTTCCCGAGATGGACGAGGAAGCCGACATTGCCGAGATCACCACCGCCTGCTGGCAGATCCTGGGAAAATCGCCGTCCGACGTGATGTGCGCGACCAGCCGGATGATCGTCCACCGCCGCGGCGAGCCGCGTGCCAGCGTCGTCGCCTGCACGCTCATCCCCTATGATGAGCGCTTCGAGCTGGGCACGACCCTGGCCGAAGCGGACCATCCCGTGCATCTCGCCCATCCCCATTGCGCGCGCTTCTGCGTGCTCGGCGGCGCGAGCTGCACGGCCTGATCCGGGCACGCGGCTGCGTCGGGCAAGGCTTGACCCCCGCCCCGCCCGTGGTCTATCGGCGCGCCCCGCGCTGCCCCGTCGTCTAACGGCAAGACTACGGACTCTGACTCCGTCAATCGTGGTTCGAATCCACGCGGGGCATCCAGCGGGCCTTCAGTTGAAGCAAGTCGAGCCGGAACGTCTGAACCCGCGCATTCGCGCCTGATAGCTGAGATGTGGCCGCCATATGTCCGCCGGCCGCTCAACGGGTCGAGCGCGAAAGACGCCTGACACGAGTGGACTCCGCCGCCCCGCTTGGGCGGGTTCGCAGGCCCGCCCTGAAGCGCGCTTCCACGACCTCGCCACCATCTTCACGCTCGACATCGAGGGCAGCATCTAGAAGAGGGGTGGGCGATGAAGATCTACACCCGCGGCGGCGACAAGGGCCGCACCAGCCTGTTCAGCGGCGCGCGCGTCGCCAAGGACGATTCGCGGATCGAGGCGCTCGGCGCGATCGACGAACTGGTCGCCGCGCTGGGCCTCGCCAAATGTGCCGCACACGAGTGGACGAACATCACCGGACAGCTCGAACAGGCGCAGTCCCGGCTCTACCTCGCGATGGCCGATATCGCCGGCTCGGCTGGCTCGAACAAGGATACCGCCGATGCCGCGGTCGCTGCGCTCGAGGCCGACATCGACGCGCTCGACGCCGACCTGCCGCCGCTCGCCGATTTCGTCATCCCCGGCACCTCGCCCGCTTCCGCCGCGCTGCACATGGCGCGCACCATCTGCCGCCGGGCCGAGCGCCGCGTCCTCGCCGCCGCGCGCGAGCACGACGTTCCGTCGAGCGTCGGCGTCTGGCTCAATCGCCTCTCGGACCTGCTGTTCGTGATGGCCCGCTGGGTCGATCGCGAAGGTCCGGCGCCGACCTTCAAGGATTCGCTCTGACACCGGAACCCGGTTGCCGGGTCACCCGCCGGGATCATCATGCCTCCTCGAAGGTTGGTTGATCGCACATGGCAGACGACAACTCAAACGACGCGCTCGCCAGCCAGCTCGAGGCCGTCGCTGCGAACGAGGTCGCCGCGCTTCAGGCGCTGTTCGAGGCGACCCGGACCCGGCTGTTCGTCATCTGCCTGGGGATCGTCAAAAACCGCGAAGCCGCCGAAGACGTATTGCAGGAAGTGTACCTGAAAATCTGGAACCGCGCGGCGGGCTACCACCGAGCCAAAGGTCCGCCCTGGCCGTGGATGGCGATGATCGCGCGCAACACCGCGATCGACCGCGCCCGCGCGCGCACCCGCCGCAACACGCTCGATGGCGAGAAATACCTGATCTCGCGCGAGGACAATGCGCCCACGCCAATCGACGACCAGCTCGTTCAGAGCGAAGCGGGCGAACGGGTGCTGCGCGAGGTCGACGATCTCGACGAGGCGGCCGCCCATGTGCTGCGCGCCGCCTTCCTCGAGGGACTCAGCTATTCCGAGGTGGCGGAACGCGAGGGCCTGCCGCTGGGCACGGTCAAGAGCCGCATCCGCCGGGCGCTCATGGTACTGCGCGAAAGGCTGGGCGATGATTGACCCCGCCATGCCTCCCCTCGATCCCGAGCGCGATCTGCTGGCCGCCGAACTCGCCTTCGGCCTGCTCGACGGTGCCGAGCGGCTCGAGGCCGAGAAGCTGCGGCTGACCGAGCCCGCCTTCGCCGCCGCCGTGGCTCGCTGGGAGCGGCACGCGCTCACCGCATTCGAGGGGGAGCTGGTCGAGGAGCCGTCCGATGCGGTCTGGCAGCGGATCGAGGCGGGGCTGGCGCGCCGACCCGCCGCTGCGTCGAGCATCCCCGCGCGCCGGGTCGACCCCCCGGTGCCGGCGAACGATCCCGGCCTGTGGCGCCCCTTCGCCATCGCCGCCTCGCTCGCCGCGGTGTTGTTCGCCGGGCTCTGGGCCTTCGCCAGGCCGGACATGATCGAGGTGCCGGTGCGCCAGCCCCTCGAGCCGCAGACGCTGAGCGTCGCCCAGATCAATGCCGAGGAGGAGGGAGCGCTGCTCTCCGCGCTCTACGACCGGGAGAGCGGCCGGCTGTTCCTGCGCCTCGCTGAACTGCCCGACCCGGCGCGCGTCCCGCAATTATGGCTGATCGACGATGGCGGCACGCCGCGTTCGCTGGGCTTCGGCCAGCGCGGGCAAGTGGCCGAGATCGAGTTGACGCCCGAGCAGCGCGCGATCCTCGAGCAGACGGGCACGATCGCGGTCTCGCTCGAGCCGCCTTCCGCCACGCCGGGCAATACGCCCACCGACGTACTCGGCGCCGCCAGCCTCGCCCCGCTCGACGAGAGCTGAGCGAACGGCGGGTCTCGGACAGGCTGCTGGCCAAGCCCGGCCCGCGCCTCTATCGCTCGCCGCCATGACCCAAAGCGATCAACCGCACGACCGCGCCCTGTCGGACCGCCGGTTCTATCCCGCCCAAGAAGAGGCGGATTTCGCCGAGACCGGCCAGCCGCACACGCCGCAGACCGACCACCCGGCCTATCGCCTCGCCTTCCGCGACACCCAGTTTATGCTGCGCGACGAGCTTCGGCCCGTCCGCTTCCAGCTCGAACTGCTCAAGACCGAGATGCTGCTCGAAGAAGCGCGCGTCGGCTCGACGCTGGTGGTCTACGGCTCGGCCCGGATCCCGCCTCCCGCTTCGGTCGAGACCGCGCTCGCCGGCGCCGACGATCTGCCCGAGAACGAGCGCCACGTGGTCGAGAAACTCGCCGCCAAGGCCAAATATTACGAGCAGGCCTACAAGCTCGCCCGGCTGGTCAGCGAGAAAGCGATCATCGAGGACGGGCGGCGGCAATTCGTGGTCTGCTCGGGCGGCGGCCCGTCGATCATGGAGGCGGCCAACAAGGGCGCTTCGGATGCCGGCGCGGAATCGATCGGCCTCAACATCGTCCTGCCGCACGAGCAGGCGCCCAACCCCTATGTCACGCCCTATCTCTCCTTCCAGTTCCACTATTTCGCGCTTCGCAAGATGCACTTCCTGCTGCGCGCCCGCGCGGTGGCGGTGTTCCCCGGCGGATTCGGGACGCTGGACGAACTGTTCGAGCTGTTGACGCTGGTCCAGACGGGCAAGATGCGCCCGATCCCGATCCTGCTGTTCGGCCGCGATTTCTGGCGGCGGATCGTCGATTTCCAGGGGCTGGCGGAGGAAGGCACCATCTCGGCCGCCGATCTCGAGCTGTTCCATTGGTGCGAGACGGCGGAGGAGGCGTGGCAGCATATCGCGGATTTCTACAGCATCGCGTAGAACTGGCGGTGCTCAACCCGCGCGGCTACCCATTCGCCAGGGCGGGAACCGGCGGTTCGCGCCCGCGTGGTAGAGGCACAGGCGGTTCCCGGCAGGGTCTTCGATCCAGCTCTCGTGCCATAACCAGCTCTGCGCGACCGGATCGGGGATCTCCAAGCCCTTCCTGCGCAGGTCGGCAATCGCGCCCTCCAGGTCGGCATATTCGAAATAGACCGACACGCCCCCGGCCACGCCATGGCCGGTGGAGATCGACAGCGTGCTGCCATCGGTGCACTCGAAGCGGGCATAGCCATTGTCCGGACTATCGACGATCTGCACGAGGCCGAGCAGGCGATAGAACGCCACCGAGGGTGCGTAGGCGCGCGCCGGCAGCGTTACCTGGTTGAGCGAAGGCCCGCCGCTGCGCAAGGCATCGCGCACCGCCTGATGCCCCATCGGCCCTGCGCCCGCACCAAAGCCGGGCGCGGCCTCCAGCGCCGCGCGCACGAAGCGCCGCCCCAGCCGCACGCAATGCTCGAGCGGCTGGCCATGCCCGATGAGCGTGGCGATCGCCGAAGCTAGTGTGCAACCCGTCCCATGCGTATGCCGCGTAACGATCCGCGGGTCCTCGAACAGGGCTGCCCGGCCGTCCGGGTGGACGAGCACGTCGCGCACCCGCTCCCCGCCGGCATGCCCGCCCTTGGCCAGCACCGCGCAGCCATGCCGCTCGGCAAGCGCGGCGGCGGCCTCGGTGATCGCTTCCACCTCGGCCAGCCCCGCCAGCCCGGTCAGCACCTCTAATTCGGGCAGGTTGGGCGTGACCAGAAGCGCGCAGTCCATCAGCCGTTCGAACCCGGCGATCGTCGCCTCGTCCGCCAGCACCGCGCCGCTCGAAGCCACCATCACCGGATCGAACACCACCGGCACGTCGAGCCCCGCCAGCCGCTCCGCCACGACCGCGGCGATGTCCGGCGAGCCGAGCATGCCGATTTTGACCACGTCGACGCCGATATCCTCAAGGCACGCATCGACCTGCGCCGCGACCATTGCCGGCTGGAGTACATCCACCCGGCTCACTCCGGTGGTATTCTGCGCCGTGATCGCGGTGATTGCGGTCATCGCGTAGCCGCCGAGCATGGTAATCGTCTTGATATCGGCCTGGATCCCCGCCCCGCCGCTCGAATCCGAGCCTGCGATGATGAGGATGCGGGGCGGGGTGTTGGTCACCGGGTAGGCTTCATGAGGAACGTCGCTACGTCCGAACTCCTCACGCCGCCTCGGCCACCGCGCGGCAGATTTCGCCCACCACCTGCTTCACCAGCCGCTCGTCGTCGCCCTCGGCCATCACGCGGATGACGGGCTCGGTGCCCGACTTGCGGATCACCAGCCGGCCGGCGGCGCCAAGCTCGCCTTCGGCCTGCTCGATCGCCCGGCGCACGCGCGGCTCCTCGAGCGGATCGCCGCCGGCATCCTCGTAGCGCACGTTCTCGAGCAGCTGCGGGACCGGGTCGAACAGGTGCAGCAGCTCGCTTGCCCGCTTGCCCGAGCGGACCAGCGCGGCGAGCACTTGAAGCGCCGCGATCGTGCCATCCCCGGTGGTCGCGTGATCGGTCAGGATCATGTGGCCCGATTGCTCGCCGCCGACATTGTAGCCGCCGGCGCGCATCGCCTCGAGCACGTAGCGGTCGCCGACCCTGGTGCGCACCAGCGACAGGCCGCGCGCTTCGAGGAAGCGTTCCAGCCCCAGGTTCGACATCACCGTCGCCACCACTCCGCCGCCTGTCAGCTTGCCCTCCTCGGCAAGGCGCGAGCCGATCAACGCCATGATCTGGTCGCCATCGACCGGGCGGCCCTTCTCGTCGATCACGATCAGCCGGTCGGCATCGCCATCCAATGCAATGCCGATATCGGCGCGCGTCTCGATCACCTTGGCGCGGATCGCATCGAGATGGGTCGAGCCGACGTCCTCGTTGATATTGGTCCCGTCGGGCTCCACGCCGAGCGGGATGACCTCCGCCCCCAGTTCCCAGATCGCCGCCGGGGCGACCGAATAGGCCGCGCCATGCGCGCAATCGACCACGATCCTGAGGCCATCGAGCCGCACATCGGCCGGCAGCGAGGCCTTGACCGCGTGAATGTAGCGCCCGCGCGCATCCTCGATCCGCCAGGCGCGGCCGATCGCATCGCCCTCCGCCAAAGGCTGCTCGCAAGCCAGCGCCGCCTCGATCGCCTCCTCGTCGGCATCGGACAGCTTGTAGCCGTCGGGCCCGAACAGCTTGATACCATTATCGGCGTAAGGGTTGTGGCTGGCCGAGATCATCACCCCCAAATCGGCGCGCATCTCACGGGTGAGCAGCGCCACCGCAGGGGTCGGCAGCGGCCCGGTCATGATCACGTCCATCCCCACGCTGGTGAAGCCGGCGACGAGCGCGGTCTCCATCATATAGCCCGACAGACGCGTATCCTTGCCGATCACCACCCGGTGCCTGTGCGCCCCGCGCAGGAAATGGCAACCCGCGGCCTGGCCGACCTTCATCGCCAAAGCCGCGGTCAGCCGGCCCGAATTGGCCCGCCCGCGAATGCCGTCGGTGCCGAAATATCTGCGCCCCATCAAATCCCTCAACTCGCCAAACGCCTTGCCTCCACCGCCGCTCTGCCGCCTTCGCGCGGCTTTGTCACGCCCTTGCCGTGGTCGGGGCGTAGCGGTGAAAATCGCTCGCAAGTGAAACGGGGCGGCGGGGCGCGCGTTCAAAAGATGGAACCGGGGTCATCACCGCGAACAGAAGGACGAGAACTATGGCTTTTCAACTCATGCCGCTGCCCTATGACGGCGAGGCGCTCGCGCCCACCATTTCGGCCGAGACGCTCTCCTATCATCACGGCAAGCACCACAAGGCCTATATCGACAAGACCAACGCGGCGATCGAGGGCACCGAGCACGAGAGCAAGCCGCTCGAGGACGTGATCCGGGCGGCGCGGAGCGGCAACCAGGGATTGTTCAACAATTCTGCGCAGAGCTGGAATCACGGCTTCTACTGGCACTCGCTCAGCCCGCGCTCGAACGGCCCGTCGGGCGAAATCGCCGATCGGATCGACGACGCCTTCGGCTCGCTGGCCGATTTCAACAAAAAGCTGGCCGAGCGCGGCGCGGGCCATTTCGCCAGCGGCTGGGTGTGGCTGGCCTCGAAGGATGGCAAGCTCTCGATCGAGGAGACGCATGATGGCGATACGCTTGCCGATCAGGGCGCGGTCCCGCTGCTCACGATCGACGTGTGGGAGCACGCCTATTACCTCGACCACCAGAACGCTCGGCCGAGCTATCTCCAGGCGGTGATCGAAAACCACCTCAACTGGGATTTCGCCGCCGACAACCTCGCGCGCGGCGAAACCTGGAAATACCCGGGCTGATCCGCGCCGCTGCGGTGATTCAGCGAAGGGCCCGCCCGGTTCGCCGGCGCGGTCCCTTCGTTTGTCGGCGGATCAAGCCAGGTCCAGGTGGAGGAAACGGTTGAAGTCCGTCGCGACATAGGTGCCGAATGCCGCGCCCGGCTGGAACCCGCGCCGGCGGTAGAGCGCGAGCGCGGGCTCGAAGGCGGGGCCGCTGCCCGTCTCCAGGCTGAGCCGGTGCATCCCGCGCGCCCGTGCCTCGGCGATCATCCGGTCGAGCAGGGCCGCTGCAACGCCGCGACGCAGGAAGGCAGGGTGGGTGCGCATCGACTTGATTTCGCCGCTCGCCCCGCCGAGTTCCTTGAGCGCGCCGATGCCGGCGATGGCGGTGCCGGCCCACGCGCTCCACACGCTCACCGAATGATCGGTCAGTCCGGCGCGATCGAGCGCGTGGACCGCGCCCGGCGGGGACTCATTGTGCATACCTGCGAGGTGCAACTGGAGGAGCGCGCGCGATGCCTCGCCCTGCAGATCGTCGCGGCGAATGACGAACCCGCTCAAGTCGGCGCCGGCTCCTCCACGGCCCGGCCGTGACCCTTGAACAGCGGCTCGCCGAACAGGAAACCTATGAGGTTCGGGCGGCCGAGGTGATCGAACAGGGCAGTGATGGTGAGCAGGATCGGGATCGAGAGCAACGCCCCCGTCACCCCCCAGATCCAGCTGAAATAGCTCAAGGCGAGGAGGATCATCACCGGATTGATGGTGAAGCGCGCGCCGAGCACGGCCGGGGTGACGGCATTCGATTCGATCGCGTGCAGCGTCAGGTAGGCAGCGGCCGGGGCAAGGCCCACCCAGGGCGATGCCGCGGTGCCGAGACCGAACAGCGTGAGCAGCGCGGCCATCGCGAAAGGGCCGATATAGGGGACGAAATTGAGCAGGGTTGCCAGGCCGCCCCACATGATCGGCGCCTGCAACCCGAGCATCCACGCGCCGAGTGCCACCACCACACCGACGCCCACATTGATGAGGCCGACGGTGAGGATGTAGGCGGCGACCCTGTCCTGCACCTCGCGCATCACCCGCGCGGCCTTGAGGCTGGCGCCGAAATCATGCCGGTCGAGCAGCAGGCGACGGCGCAGGCGGATACGCGCCTCGATCATGAAGAAGGCCATCAGCAGCGTCAGCAGCACTTCCAGCACCACGATGGGCGTTGCGAGCGCCAGCTGCTGGAGGATCGAGGGGCCGGCGAGCACCACCTCGCGCCCGCCCTCGCTGCCGACGAGGCCCGAGACCTGCTCGTTGAGCTGCGAGAGCCAGCCGAGCATGCCCGAAAGCTCGCTGAAATGCTCGCCGATCCGCTCGATCATCTGCGGCACCTCGGCAAATTGCGAGAACGCGGGGCGCAGCACGGCGGTGAGCGCCAGGCTGATGATGGCGATCAACACCAGCAGCGCGAGCAGCGAGGCGACGAAGTTGGGCACGCCGAACGTCGCCAGCCGGTCGGCCAGCGGCGAGAGGATGATTGTCAGCACGATCGCGGTGAAGAGGGGGAGGAACACCACCGAACCGATCGAGAGCACGAAGGGCAAGGCCAGGAACACGCCGATCGCCAGCAGCACGACCAGCGAGGAGAGCAGCCGCAGCTGCGCTTCCTCGACCCGAGGAGGGGCGGCATGCTCGGCGGGGGAGGCCGCGTGCGCGTCCGCCTCGACGCCCGCGGGTGGGCTGAAATCGACCTTGGCGCGAGTCGGCTCGAGGTTCATCCTCCGCCCTTAGCTCAGGACGGTAAAGAAAGCATGAAATGCGTGGCGTTCGTCAGGACGCCGGACAAGCATCGCGCGGTCTCTAGCGCGTCGCTTCGGCCTTGCCCCGTCCTGCGGCCACCTCGTCCAGTTCCTCGAGGATCGCCCGGTGCGCGCTCGGATCGTCGATCGAGCGGTTGGGGATGTCGCCATCCTCGATCATGCTCGCGAGCGCGGCGCGCGCCCGGCCCACGCGGCTCTTGATCGTGCCCACCGCGCAGCGGCAGATGGTCGCCGCCTCCTCATAGGAAAAGCCGCCCGCGCCCACCAGCAGCAGCGCCTCGCGCCGCTCGGGCGGGAGGGTAAGCAGCGCCCGGTGAAGGTCGGAGAGATGCAGCGGCTCCTCCTGCCCGGCGGGGGCGGTGAGAATCCGCTCGGCAACGTTCTCGTCATAGTCGCCGCGGAAGCGGTTGCGGCGCATGTCAGTGAGGTAGGCGTTGCGCAGGATAACGAAGGTCCATGCGCGCATGCTCGTGCCGGGCTCGAACCGCTCCTGCGCCGCCCAGGCCTTGAGCAGCGTCTCTTGGACCAGATCGTCGGCCATGTCCGGCCGGCCGCACAGGCCGCGGGCAAAGGCGCGCAGATGCGGCACCACCCCGGTCAGCTCGCGCTTGAAGGCGCGCTTGTCCTCCTCGCTGCGGCGGGGCTGCTCTTCGGTCTTGGCGGTGGTCATTTCTCCGGCGTATCGTCGTCGAGCTTGGATAGCAAATCCCTGAAATTCTGTGGCATCGGCTCTTCGAGTACCGAATCGTACAGACGCTTCAGCCCACGGGTCCATTCCGGATCCCGCTTGGCCGCGCGGCGCTGGTCGCCGCCCGCGCGCTCCACGCCCTTGATTCCCGTCCTCTGCCCGTCCTTGTCAATCATGCCTGCCTGCACTCACCCCTTGCGTTCCAACCCGTTCCAACCCGGCGCATCGCCCCCGCGCCCTAGCACCGGCATCGCGGTCCGGCCAGAGCGATCCGGTCGATCGTGCCATGCCTTGTGCCATTCGGAGAACCCGAAGCAATCCTGCCGCTGCATGGCAGGCGCCATCGGATCCCCCAGTGGCAGCCGCGGCATCGCGAGGGAACGATATGCTCCTCCCCCTGTTCCCGAATTGCAAGGAAACGGGCGGCCCATGACCAGGGAAAGGCCGCAAAGCATGACCATTCGGTCCTGCCGGGTGCGCAGGAGACAGGTCCGCTATCGGGGATGAAGTTTTGGCGGAGCATGGTTCGGGCCAGCGCAGCGAGACCAAGCGCTGGATGGTCCGCTACCCCAGAGCGGTGCCGCTGGCGATTTTCGCGCTCATCACTGCGGTCACCTTGCTGTCGATCTTCTCGATCGAGCAGGCCGAGGACGACCGCGCCTCCGCCTCGTTGCGCAACCGCGCGGTGGCGGTGGCCTCGGCGCTCGAGCGGCGAGCGGTCTCCTCGAGCGCTTACCTGAGAGCCGGCGGCGCGCTGCTCGCCAGCCTGGAGGACATCTCCTATGACCAGTTCATCCGTTTCGCTTCCGAATTGCGGCTCGACAGCGATTATCGCGGCTCGGAGGGCATTGGCTGGGCGCCGATCGTGGCGACGAGCCGGGTCGACCAGTTCGAAGAACGGATCAGCGAGGAAACGGGGCGCGATATCGAGGTGTGGCCCCGGCCCGGCGGTACGCGGCGCTTCGTCGTTCCGGTGACCTACCTGCATCCCGACAGCGAGCGCAACCGGCGCGCCACCGGCTTCGACATGTTCTCCGAACCCACCCGCGCCGAGGCGATGCTCGAGGCTGAGCGAACCGCGCTGCCGACCGCGACGAGCGGCATCACGCTCATCCAGTCCACCAATGAAGGCGAGGCCGGCTTCCTCATCTACATGCCGGTGTTCGAGGCCTCGGCCACGGGGCGGCGGCTGAAGGGCTATATCTACAGCCCGTTCCGCGCGGACGAATTCCTCGATGCCGCGCTCCAGCTCGAGGATGCGGGCGAATATGCGGTCCGCCTCTATGATGGCAAGCCCGAGGCCGGTTCGCTGCTCGCGACCAACGGCCAGCCGGACGACAGCGCCGGCAAGGCGGTGACGCAGACGATTTCGATCGGCAACAGGCCCTGGGTGGTGGAGATCAGTTCGGCCGACGGGGGTCGCCTCTCGGGCCTGTCGATCGCCACGCTCATCTTCGGCCTGCTCGTCGCCAGCCTGCTGACGCTGCTGGTGCGCATGCTCACCCAGCAGGCGATCGAGGACGAGGCCTCGCTGCGCTGGTTCGAAGAGCAGGCCTCGATCCGCAACTCGCTCACCCGCGAGCTCAACCACCGGGTCAAGAACACGCTTGCCAACGTGCTCTCGATCATCGCGCTGACCCGCCGCCGGGCGACCGACCTGGCTGATTTCGCCGACGGGCTGGACGGCCGCATCCGTGCGCTCTCCGCAACGCACGACCTGCTGACCAATTCCGATTGGGGCACGACGCCGGTGCGTGCGGTGATCGAGGCGGAACTGCACCCCTATGCTCAAGGCAGCGATCATATCGTCGAACTGGATGGCCCGCTGGTCGAGCTCGCACCCAATGATGCGCTCGCGCTCGGCCTGGCGATGCACGAGCTCGCCACCAACGCGGCCAAATACGGCGCGCTCAGCCAGGCGGGCGGCCGGGTAACGGTGGATTGGCAGCTGACCGGGCCCAACCGGGTACGGATCAAATGGCTCGAGCGTGGCGGTCCGCCGGTGCCCCAACAGCGCGGGCGCGGCTTCGGCACCGATCTCATCGAGCGGATCGTCGCGCATGAACTCGAGAGCCCGGTCGAGCTCGCCTTCGAGCCAGAGGGAGTGCGCTGCGTGCTGACCATCAGGGTTCGCCGGCCGAGCGAATTCGCCATGCGCGCGCGCAAGCTCGCTCACCCGCAGGCCGCGCCGCTGCCCAAGCTCGTCCAGCAACTCGAAGGGCGCCGCTGACGCGCTTCGCTGGTCGGGAGGGACTCCGCGGCTCTGGATCCTATCCGCCGTCGGCAGGGGACTGGACCAGGCCCGGGCGCCGGTCTAAGCAGCGGCGGTGAGCAATCCCGCCGTCGTTCGAATGTCGCGCTCGATCCGCTGGCTCGTCGCAGGTATCACCGCGCTCGGCCTCCTGACGGCGTGCGGGGCGGACGGCAACGCCACCGCCGAAGCCGATGGCCCGGTGGTGCTCGCCGCCACCAGTCTGCAGGAGAGCCTGACCGAGATCGCCGAAGCCTTCGCCGCCGCGGGCAACCGACGCCCTGCGCTGTCCTTCGCCGCCACTTCCGCGGTGGCGCGCCAGGTCGAGAACGGCGCGCCGGCCGATCTCGTCGTCGCTGCCGACGAGGCGTGGATGACGCATCTGGAGCAAGGCGGACGTCTTGCCCAACGCAGCCGGGCCGACATCGCATTGAACCGGCTGGTGGTGGTCGCGCCCAAGGGCTGGGCCGGGGCGGGCAGCGATCCGTTCGAGGGCAACGGCAAGATCGCCATCGCCGATCCCGCCGGCGTCCCCGCGGGCCGCTATGCGCGCGCCGCCCTTGCCGGGACGGGGCGGCTGGACCAGCTCGCCCCCCGCCTCGTGCCGGCTGAGAGCGTGCGCGCCGCGCTGGCGCTGGTCGAGCGCGAGCAGGTCGATCGGGGGATCGTCTATGCGACCGACGCGCTCGCCTCGAACAAGGTCGAGGTGGTCTATCGCTTTCCCAAGGAGAGCCACCCGCCGATCGTCTACCCCGCCGCCCTGATCGCCGGGAGCGACCATCCCGACGCGCGCGCGTTCCTCGATTTCCTGCAATCGCTCGAGAGCCGGACGATCCTGCGCAAACACGGTTTCAACATCCCGGGCGATCGCGACATCTATTGATCCTGCACGCCGGGCCCGGAACGAGCGCGCCGTGATCACCGGCCTTGCGAGCGGCATCACCCCGGCGGAATGGGCGGTCGTCGCGCTCTCGCTCCAGGTCAGCCTGGTGGCGATGGCCGCCAGCCTGCCGATCGCCTATGCGCTCGCCTGGCTGCTCTCCGCGCGCCGCTTTCCCGGACGGATGGTGCTCGATGCGCTGGTCCATCTGCCGCTCGTCCTGCCGCCGGTCGTCACCGGTTGGCTCCTCCTGATCCTGTTCGGCCGCACCGGCCCCGTCGGCCGCTGGCTCGACGAGGCGCTCGGCATCACGCTGGTGTTCAGCTGGCTCGGGGCCGCGCTTGCCGCCGCGGTGATGGCCCTGCCGCTGATGGTGCGCGCCATGCGCCTCTCGATCGAGGCCGTCGACCGTCGCCTGGTCGGCGTCGCGCGAACGCTGGGCGCCTCGCGGCTGCGCGCGTTCTGGACCATCACGCTGCCGCTCAGCATCCCCGGCATCCTCGCCGGTGCGACGCTCGGCTTCGCCCGTTCGCTCGGCGAATTCGGCGCGACGATCACCTTCGCCGCCAATATCGAGGGGCAGACTCGCACCCTGCCGCTCGCCATCTATACCGGCCTCCAGCTGCCCGGCGCGGAGGCGCAGGTGGCGCGCCTGGCGATCGTCTCGATCCTGCTTTCGCTGGCCGCTCTGATCGTCTCCGAACTGCTGGTGCGCCGCGCGGGTAACACCCAAGCGCATGTCCTTTGAAGTTCGGTTGGCGCTGCGCCGCGGCGAACGCAGGATCGCGCTCGATTTTGCATCCCGGGCTCGGCTCACCGCGCTCGTAGGACCATCGGGCAGCGGCAAGACCACGGTCCTCAATGCCGTCGCCGGTCTCGTCAGGCCCGACGATGGCCGCATCGCGGTCGGCGGCCGCGTGCTCTTCGACCGGACGGACGGCATCGACCTCGCGCCCGAGCAGCGCCGCTGCGGTTATGTGTTCCAGGATGCGCGCCTCTTCCCGCACAAGCGGGTCGACGCCAATCTCGCTTACGGGAGCCGCGCCGCACCCGAAGCCGAGCGCTGGGCGAATGCGGCGCAGATCGTCGAGCTGCTCGGCATCGCCGATCTCGCCCGCCGCTGGCCCGCCACTCTCTCGGGCGGCGAGACGCGCCGTGTCGCCATCGGCCGCGCGCTCCTCGCCTCCCCGCGCTTCCTGCTGCTCGACGAGCCGCTCGTCTCGCTCGATCCGGCGCGCGCGCACGACATCGCCGCCGCCATCGAGCGAATCCGAGACGAACTGCGCCTGCCGATCCTCCTCGTCAGCCATGACCGCACCGAGGTGGCGCGGCTGGCGGACGAGGTTATCGAGATGCGATGAAAGGGTGTTGCAGCCCTAGACCAGCGGCCGGCTCGAGCCGAAGAACAGCGCCTGGCTGATCGCCGCGCGCACCGTATCCTCCTGGAACGGCTTGGTAATGAGGTAGGTCGGCTCCGGGCGGG
>PPFU01019775.1_pt1 | contig 14255 bp, 15 predicted proteins | sample 1535991 | NCBI WGS metagenome assembly PPFU01 (sample SAMN04901290, study PRJNA319586) | Hypolithon metagenome, whole genome shotgun sequencing project. | isolation source: Antarctic Hypolithon | place: Antarctica: Miers Valley | collected 2014
GAGATCGTGCGGCGTCATGCGCTCTACACCGAAATTCTGGGCCTACTGTGAATGAGGGGACAACTCAGCCCGTAACGCTGCAGAATGGCCATCCTGATGAGAATGAGCAAAGCGTCAGACCGGGTATTTGCATATTACTTGCGCGCAACCGACGCTGCCCGGCATCTTGGGCTGTCTGACCGCTCGTTTTCCTGATCTCTTTTCCCCATAGCGCATGTCTTTCAGCCAGCAGTGCCATATCAGTGGAATAAGCCTGGAAGTGGAATGGGACCATGCGTCCCTATCGGATCTGGTAACGGAAACGCTGTCTTATTTCGGCTTCACCCCTCCCGAGACGAACACACCGGCGCTGCACCTTCAGTTTCTGGCCTGCGCGCCGTTGTTGCAGGTACCGGCCGAGAGCAAGCTGCTGAGTGAAACACCGGAAGGGCTCCAGTTCTACCGCGCGGATGCGCTGCTCTACCTGCACTTTCGCGGCACCGTCGTTTGCATCGACCCGCAGCGCGGAACGGCCTATGCTACCTTCGGCACAGAGGGCGCGGCGGCAGGCCCGCTCGCCCCTACTGCGCTGCGCGACTCGCTCTTTTTCGGGCTTTTTTTCTACAGCCTCGTGCTGCTGCTCTACGCCCGCGGCAAGCACACCCTGCACGCCGCGTGCCTGGCGTGGCAGGGGCAGGGGTTTTTGTTTGCCGGACAAAGCGACAGCGGAAAGTCAACCCTGTCTATCCGCCTGATCGAGCAGGGATGGCAGTACCTTACCGACGATTCCGTCCTGCTCGGCAAGGGCGAGACCGGCATTGAAGCCCGACCGCTGCGCCACGATTTCTGCCTCGACCCTGACGCTGCCCTTCTTTTTCCGCAGGTAGCCGGGCACTGGCAGCCGCATCTGGGCGACCCGCGCAAGCAGCGGCTCCGCATCCGGGAGCTTTACCCCGAGCAGGCAGCGCTGTGCTGCGTGCCCCGCACCATTGTCTTCCCCCGCATCGCACCTGAAAGCGAGAGCCGCCTCGTTCCACTCGATCAGAAAGACACCCTTCTCAGGTTGCTCCAGCATGGAGGCGCTTTCTCCCTGCTGGGTTCAGCGGCAGCCACGGTTCACCTCGACAACCTCAAAGCGCTTGCCGCGCAGGCACGTGGCTATCTGCTGCACGCCGGCCGTGACCTCCGCGACCATCCGCAGGCCGCTACCCTACTGATGCAGCGACTGCTAATCTGATTGACGGCGTCTGCGTGCCTTTCTACCCCACTCGTTGCGTGTTTTTCCATGCTGAAGTCCCCGTCTACACCCTACCATGCAGCGCCGCTGTTACCGCACTCCGCTATTGCTGCGCGCTGAAGCTCTGTACCTGTGCGCCGCTGCTTGCCCTCTTCTCGGTTACCTGCTATGAAAACGCTGATCGCCTGTTGCTGGCTGGCCTGCTGCGCGCCTTCCCTTTTAGCGCAAACGGTGATCCTTCCGCTTGATAAAGGATATCCGGAAGACCAGTTTCACTTTCTTACCTACAACGCGGAGAGCGCGCTCGAGCTTAAATCCAATAGCAACGGCCACAATGGCAAGTCAGCCGGGGCTGCGTGGCGCCTCACCACCGGGCCGGGTGATCTCGGCTACACCGGATTCGGCTATCTCCACCCTATCGCTTTGCCTGCCAACCCTTTTCCCGACCTTACCCCATACTCGCACCTGAGCCTCTGGTACAACAACGTGAAGCCGACGGCGCAGGCGCAGAAAGTGTCGTTTCGGTTCGAGTTGTACGAGCGGGACACCGAGACAGACGATGCAGGCCAGCGGGGCAACCAGATCTGGATCTATCAGTCTAGCGACATCCTCTCGGCACCCACAGGCTGGACGCGGCTGCTCATGCCCCTCCAGCAGGTAGACCAACTCGGCGGAAACGGGTTCGCGATCAGGCCTGGCGGCTTCCAGGGCAACGGCATCTTCGACCGCGACCGGATCAAGTACTGGGCGGTGCTGCTCCTCGTGGAAGGAGAACCCGCGGGCACCGTCTTTTCGGGCACAACCCTTTTCGACTACCTGACCGCCGAGACCCTACCGCCTGTAGCCGCAGAAGCGCCGGTCGCGTCGTTTGTCGATGCGCTTTATCCCAACTATCCCAACCCCTTTACCGCTGCCACCACCATCGCATACACGCTTCAGCGTCCGGGCGAGGCGTCGCTGAAGACATACGACATGCTCGGGCGTGAGGTGGCCGTGCTGGTCAGCCCGCGCTGGCACGAATCCGGTCGCCACGAAGTCCTGTTCGATGGCAGCCTCCTGGCGGCAGGCTCTTACCTATGCGTGCTGGAAATTGAGGGCATACGGCACACGCGTTTGGTCACACGCCTCCGGTAAGCATGATGCTTTCGTGCCTTGTCCAAGCCTGAGGTCCACGAGAAAGCGCTGCTGCCATGTCCTTCGGCGCTGTTCAGGCGAAACGCAGTCGAGGCCTCTATCCAGTTGCCAAGCACGACCACGAGGATGACTCGGCTTTGCCTGGCATGACGCAGGAGCGTGCCATGATGTGGCAGCGACAATGATGCATTGCCAGCCCTGATGAGAACCGCAATACCTCGAATTGCAACGGAATAGATATACGGTTTTGCTATGCGTTGTGTCAGCGCACAGCAGTAGCCGTTGTGTTACAATTCAGCGATACGATCAGGTAACGCCACTATTGTGATCAGTAAATGAACAGGAATTGATCTGTCCATGAAATTTCAGATGGGTATACTGGTTCTGGTAGGTTTAAGCGCGGGCAAGTTTTTAGCCGCGCACCCCTCTCCAACGCTTTCCCAGCTTCAACATTTTCCCATCAACCCAACTTAACCAAGAGGTAGCTCATGGCGAACGTTACCCGCCTCCAGGACGCCCCACACAGTGGGCCCCTGCAACAGCGGCAGACCAACCGGCGCGGATTCTTCAAGTGGATCGGCGCAGGCGTAGGAACTGCTGCTTTCGTCTCAGGCTGCGGCCTGATGGACGAATACGGAGATCTTCCGTTTCCTTTCGACACCGGCACCGACGCGCCGGTGATGCTCGATTTCTCCAACGATTTCGGCGTGCTCAACTACGCTTACGCGCTGGAGCAACTCGAAGCTGCGTTCTACATCCGCGCTTTTGCCACCCCATATGATGGCATCATCGATGAAGAGCGGCTCATCCTGCGGGATCTCCGCAACCACGAGATCATCCACCGCGAGTTTTTACGGCAGGGCATTCCCGCACTCGGCGGCACGGCCATCCCGGCGCTCATGTTTGACTTTAGCGCGGTCGACTTTTCCAGCCGCGCAAGTGTGCTGGGTACGGCACGTGTGTTCGAGGACCTGGGCGTGGCGGCTTACAATGGTGCCGGCCCACTTCTGAACGACCCGGATTACCTGCTGGTAGCAGGCAAGATCGTCTCGGTAGAAGCGCGGCATGCAGCTGCTATCCGTGATCTGCTCCAGCCCATGTCTCCTTTCTCGATCGGTGAAGACGGCAGCGCAGACCTCGACCCGGCTATGGGCATGGATGTGATCGACGAGAACGGGCTCGACCGGGCCTTTGCTCCGCCGGATGTGCTGGCAGCAGCAGCAGCCTTTGTTGTTAACCCGATCTCGACAACAGGGCTATAGCAGGCCGTCAGGCTTCCGCTCTTCTGTCTTACCCTTTTATGGCACCCCATTCCTATGGAAAACCAAACCTTTTTTAGCGCGCTCGATCCGGAGATCGTCCAGCGCATCTCTTCCCGGCGCGAGGCGCTTAGCAAGGCCGGCAAACTTGGCGCTGGACTCGCACTCGCGTCTATTCCCGCTTCGTTCGGGCTGTTGGCCCGCAGCGCTTTCGGGCGTACGCTTCCTGCCACTGTCGAGGAAGTGCTCCGCTTTGCGCTCACGCTCGAGTATCTCGAATACGAATACTACCTTATCGGCGTGGGCATGCCTGGCCTCATCCCGGCTTCCGCGCAGGATGTTTTCACCGGAATTCGCAACCACGAGCGTGCCCACGTACGGCTGCTCGAAGGTGCGCTCGGGCTGAGTGAGGATCAGGAAAAGCCGATGTTCGACTTTACCGCGCTCGGCTTCGACCCGTTCTCTGATTACAACCTCTTTCTTGCACTTTCGCAGGGCTTCGAGGATACCGGCGTGCGGGCTTACAAAGGACAGGCGGGCGCGCTCATCAACGACCCCGGCGTCCTCCGCACTGCCCTCCAGATCCATTCGGTAGAGGCGCGCCATGCTTCTATCCTGCGCCGTTTGCGTGGCCTACAGGGCTGGATCGCATTCGATAACACCGATGTGCCCGCGCTGCAAGCGGTCTACGCCGGTGAAGAGAACACGACCCACCTCGGCGTGGACGTCAAGACGCTCACCGTCAAGTCGGTAGAAGCGATTACCGAGGCATACGACGAGCCCCTCACGATGGATGAAGTGCTGGCTATCGCCGGTCCCTTTATCGTCTCCTGAGCGACTACCGCGCCTTTCTACCTACCAATTAGCCTCTTTATACCAATGAACACCCCCAATACCTCTATACGAGAAGAGCAGGAGCTAACGCCCAAGCACGCGCCTCGCAGTTCCGGCAGCCCGCGCAAGAAATGCTTTGCCGCCCCTGCCCTCATTCTGCACGGCACCGTTCCCAGAATCACCTGCGGATCTGACATCTTCGGCGATCAGTGAACACGGGTTTACCGTGGCGCTTTCTTCGATCCTTACTAAGCTAAAAAGGAGGACACTCTAATGAACCTGACTTATACGGCAAAACGTGCAGCGATGGCTGTGTTCGTTGCCCTGTTTATCTGCGCTGCAGGTAGCACAGCGGCACTTGCACAGAGCTCCAGCAGCTTGCACGCAGCCTGCACCAACGACAACGGATCGCTTTTCCGAGTAGACAACTCCGGTGACCGCGAATTCGACTTTACCCTGATGCAAACCAACGGCGATGAAATGAGCATCTCCGGTTCTGCCTACCCAATCGGACGCGGCGGTGCGTATGCGTACCTCCCGGCTGGTGCTATGGCTGAGCTCGTGGTGAACGGCGATGTTATCGCCACCGCTTCCGCCAACATGGATCCGTGCCCGACCGCTTCTGCCGACGCGGGCCGCCCTGTCTGCGAAGGCCTCAAGCTCGATCCCCGGGCCCGGCAGGCGCTCTTTGTAGCCGCTGCCGACTACCGGGGCGTCTCTTCCATCGACATCACCGTTAACAACGGCAAGGTACTCGTGTATGACCCCCATGCCCTGTTTATCCTTGATGCCGGCGGATCACCTGCTCCTGTTTTCGAGGTCAGCGGTGGTACCAGGACGTTTGATGCGGGCAAGCTTTTCAACGCGGGCTATGGCCTGCTGCTCAAAGGCAACGACTCCGGGCCGGTGGCGTTTTTCGCTACCGTGCACTCGCCGGGTGGCGTAGTTGAATGCGACCCGCAGTTTGCCGTTACCGCAAACGAGACGCCTGACCAGCTTGCAGACGCCATCGTGCTCAACCAGAACTACCCCAACCCCTTTAAAGGGAACACGGAGATTGGTTTTATGCTCGATGCGCCTACAAGCGTGACGCTGCAGGTGCACGACCTACTGGGCCGCAAAGTCGCCACGCTTGTCGAAGGCGAACTTGCTGCAGGCACGCACGCTTTTAGCTGGAACGGGCTTGACGATGCGAGCCAGCGCGTCGCCAGCGGCACCTACTTCTACCGGCTCGAAGCCGACGGACGTATGCTGTCCCGTACGATGACGCTGCTCAGATAAGCTGTTTCCTCTGTGCACAGAAAAGGGTCAGGTAGCCATAAGCTACCCGACCCTTTTTTCGTATAGCTAAAATGCGCTACGTCCCTCTTTGTAACGGCGTTAGAAGCTTACCTGGAAGCGTGCGCCGACAAAGGTGATGGGATCCTGCGCTACGCCCTCTACCGCCCCGCGAAGCGTGCGCTCAACGTGTAGGCCCAGCCGGGTTCCGACGGCAGGATACCAGTGCAGAGCCGTAGCCCATGCCGTCGCCGTGCGCGTGCGGGTCTCAGCGCCTGCCACCGACACCGCAGCTTTGTCGAGCACAATACGGTGCACGCGCACGGAAAGCTCGACCGGGCCGCGCCCTTCTCCGAAAGGCTTGTCCCGCTGCAGTCCTGCCCTACCCGGCACCGCCCCGACCGCCGCAATCTGCCAGCCCCGGTTCGTGACGCCGAACGCACGGCCTGCTGCCAGTACCTCTTCCTGCGTCACGATGTACTCCAGCATCGCACCCACGGCACCTGCGTCGAGGCGTGCCTGCGGGCTGATCCGGGTGCGCCTTCCCGCTGCCACCACACCTTCTGCAAAGCGGAACAGCTCGATATCGCCCGGCGCCTCGTATACCGCGAGCGCAGGAGCCCGCAGGGTGCCCTGCTCGCTGCCATGCGTAACGGCAAGCCCGACGCCCAGCCCGGCAAGAGGCCTACCCCACAACCGCACCGCCACGTCTTTGGCTTGACCCTGCTCCTGCGCGCTGCTGCTACCATCTATCGCTCCATTGAAGACGCCTATTGCCCCTTCCAGACGGCCCGTGTTCCACACACCATGCAGCATCACCCCTATATCGCGTTGCGGAGACAGCGCGGTGGGAAACGCGCGTTCTATAAACCAGAGCGCGCGCGACGAGTGGAGCACCTCCAGCCCGAACGGCGTTTTGAACCTGCCCGCACGGGCGTAAAGAGCACTGCCGAGCCTGGCCTCTGCCCATCCATCCGCGAGTGCAACCCTGCCCTCACCGAAATCAGGCTCGATCACGACGCGCACGCGGGGGTTGACCACAGCCGAGAACTTGACCCGGGCGCGGCGTAGCAGAAAGGCGTCTGGCACCTCGGCACCTGCATAAAAGCGGGCATCGGTCTGAAGGTACGCCCCCACCGCAACGGTGGGCTGTGCAGCAACATTGGTAGAGGCAAGCAGCAACAAAAAGCCCGCTTGAAGTAGGATAACCGCGACTTTTTTCTGAAGCATGGTATGCCTGCGCTCAATCGGGTTAGTTAGCACTGCCTGTACGCTTTGGAATTGCTGGATGGGTTACGTCTGGCCCCGGGCTGGCCGCCCCAGCCATCGACAAGCGGATAATGGCAGCCGCTTCGTCCAGGATAGACTTTAGCCCGGCCTCGCTAACGTGCTCATAGGCGTCGTCCAGCGACACCCACTGCCGCGTTCGCTCAGCGCGTTCCGGCCACGTGTCGAGTTCCCGCTTGACCCGCATCAGAAACACCTCGACGATGGGGCTTTTCTTTGCACTGCCGTGCCGGTAGCAGCCCAGCGACACCGAACTGATCGCGCCTTTTACACCGGCTTCTTCAAGCGCTTCTTTCTGGGCCGACATATGGGAAGACAGGTCATCCTCGATCCACCCTTTTGGGATAATCCACCTGCCTTTGTTGCGGGTTGTGATCAATAACACCTCTGGTTTCCCCTCGGTGATTCGGTACGGGATCACCGCCGATTGCACTGGCTCGATAGGGGTGTAGAGTTTTTTATAGCTCATGTCCGGGACACGTGGGAGCGGCGCTGCAAACTGAAATACGACCTTAAATAGTAAGGTAAATCTTGCCTGCAAAGGACAGTTCTGAAGCCTGTGCAGAGATCGTTGTAGCCGCTTGCCCGGGACTGCGTCCTGGCTGCCACCTTTCCCACCGCTATTTGATGCTGTAGAGCTTGAGCGCCACCTCGCTACGCGTACGGATGTTGAGCTTGGACAGGATATTCTCGGTGTGGTGCCGCATCGTGTGCCGACTCACGAACAGGCGCGTCGCGATCATCTCGTTTGTGAGCGCCTCGGCCAGTAGCAGCGCCACTTCCGCCTCCCGCCTCGTAGCCCCAAGCGCAGGCGCACCTCGTCGGCTGAGGGCAGCGCAACACAACAACCGGCTCTGTGAGCGCATCGAAGGCAGCGCGGTGGGCAGAAAGCCGGGTTATCGCATCCAGTCCTGCCCTGAATGAAGGTAGCAGCGCCCGCATAAGTGCGAGTCCGTCCTCTCCACACCTCGTTGGAAAAACTCCGATCGCACGTGCTGGTTGTCGATTAGCTTGCACATCATTTCGAGGTTGAACACCTCCAGCCCCAGTTCTTCTCGCTTCCGGTAGAACGCGTCTATAAGGGGATCGGGCGATCCTCCTCGCCGCGACGCGACATTGGCGATGTAGGCCGACATGGTGCGGGTCGCGCTGGCGTCCACGTTCGTGCTCGCGTAAAAGTCGAGGCCGGTATGCGGCAAACTGAACAGCGACGAATCGGCCTGGAAGAGATCGCTTACCGCCAGCATCTCCTGCTGCCGCCAGTCGTCGAGGCTGGCCGCGGCAAGAGGAGAAAGCAGCACGCGAAAAGCTACCTCGAGCCGCGCGAAGTCACCGGAAGAAAGCGTGAGACCCATGGAGAGAAAACGTCAGAATGACCGCCGCAAATATTCAAAAAACAGGAGGCTACTCATCCTACCTCGTTCATGAAAAATAGGACGTACGGCCCATGCCTGCCCTTGCACCGCGACGGTATCCTGAGGCTGTCCAAAAGCCCGACCCGGCACCCTCTCTCATGCTTGCTTTCCGACTCCTGCTTGCCGCGGCGCTGCTACCGTTTGTCCTGGCCCAGGCGCAGCCCTGCCTCGACAGGGTGCATCTGTACGAGAACGCGCCCCGCCTGCTGCCCGGCGACACGCTCTCGCTGCGCGGCACTGCGGGCGGCGCCCTCCTCTACATCGGCGCTGAGCACACGCGCGATCCGGAGCATCCGCTTTTCGCCCGCATCGACGGGCACTTCGTCGCCTTCAGGCCTACCGTCGTGTTTTACGAAGGCCCCGACCGCGGCGTGCGCGGCACCCGCGAGGCCACCATCCGCGAGACGAGCGAGTCGGGGTACGCGCGCTTTCTGGCGCAGGGTGTCGGCGCGCGCATCGCCCGCCTCGAACCCAGCCCCCCCGACCAGTTCACCTACGTGGCCGACAGCCTCGGCGCCGAGCGGGCGGGCCTGTTTTTCGTGCTGCGCGAGGCGGCACGCCTGCGCGACCGCGAAAGCACAACGGGCGAGGCGCTGCACACGGCTATCGCCGGCCTGCTCGAACAGGCCGCACCGCTCGGCCTACCCATCCCCTCACTTGACAGCCTCGACACCCTGTACCGACGGCACGTCGCGCCTTCACGCTGGGAAGACATGCCCGTCGCGTGGTTTGACCCCGGGCTGTTCAGCGACGAGGCGCACTTTTTCCCTGCCGCCAACCGGGCTTCGAGCCATTTCCGCAACCTATACATGGCACAGGTGCTGGCCGAGTCCGTAAAAGAGGGCGCGCGCGTGCTGGCCGTGGTGGGCCGTAACCACCTTCCCATGCAGGCTGACGCGCTGCGCTGCCTGCTCACCTCGCAACCTCAGTGAGACCCGACTCCCTGTGCTGACTTCTGAACACTGGCTTCCCGCGCCCTTGCCTGCGCTCCCGACTGCCCTCGCCACCAACGGTCGGCGTGTCTGGGCGGCCCTGGCAGACGGCACCCTCTACGCTTCCGACGATGCGGGGGCGAGTTGGGTCGCCGCGCCTGCCGGAAATATTGGCACCGAGGCCCTCTCGCTTCTGGCCACGCCGCACGCGCTGTTTGCCGCAACCGAACACGGCGTGTTTCGCGCCAGTCATAAAGCGCAGTGGGAGCGCGCATCCACGGGACTCCCCGACGATGAGATCGTCACCGCCCTTGACCGGGGCGGCTCGGCGCTGGTCGCAGGCACGCTCTCGTCTGGCGCCTTCCGCTCTTCCAATGGCGGGAAACAGTGGGCCCCTGCCAACACGGGGCTGCCTTTTTCCAACAACCTCGCCCTTTTTGCCCTTTCGAGCACGCGCACCACCGTGTACGCCGCGCACCCGCTGGGCCTGAGCCGCAGCACCGATAAAGGGTTCTCCTGGTCGGATGCCAGCAGCGGACTACCCCCTTCTGTCCTGCTCAGCACCGTCTTTGCAGGCCGCCCGATGTGGGCCAGTGGCGGCGGGAGCATTTTCCGCTCTGCCGGCGGACGCCAGTGGAGCGGCGTGTACACGCCAGGAGAAAATGGGCCGCTCGTGCTTATCGCCCGTGCAGCCGGTACCCTCATTGCACGCGCGGCGGAAGGCACCGCGCTCTACGCGTCCCGCGATGGCGGCATTACGTGGCACCCGTTCAGCACCGGCCTGCCCGCCCATGCCTTTGCCACGCACGGTGTCTGCGTCCAGCAGACCATGCTCATCAGCATGGTGCCAGACGGCGTGTGGCGCTGCCGTATTGGTCGCCCCCGCACCGTGCCGCCTCCGCTGGAATTATTGCCGGGCACCGACCTCCCGCATGGTGCGGTAGCCTTCAGGCTGCGGGCGGCCGCACGCGTGGTGCTGAGCGTGCACGACATGACCGGTGCCGAGCTTACGCGCCTCACTGAGGGCGAGCACGGACGCGGGCTGCACTGCTTTAGCCTCGACGACGATTTCCCCTCCGGCTTTTACGAATGGCGTCTCTCAGAGGCGCGGGGAAGCCAGGCCCGCTCGTTTGTTCTGCTGCGATAGCGGTGCGTCCGGCGGCGCCTCAGTCGATCCGGCCGTGCTGGCGCAGCAAACCGAGCACCCTCTCGAGCGGAAGCGCCTCAACGGTGCCGCGGTGGCCCGCAACGGTGGTGGCCATGAAAAGCGCATTGTAGATCGCTTCCTCGGTAGCCTCTACCGCTGCCTGAAAAAGCGGCGACATCCCGTCGTTGGGCAGCAGTATGAACGCTGCCGGTGCCGCGCGGCGCTCCGGGGTACGCCGTACCTCCAGCGCAGTCGAGAAGGCAATCGCATAGTCGCCGGAGCCGTTTGTCATGGGTGACCCGGTGCGGCCGACGCCAAGAAACGTGCGCCCTGCCAGCCGCTCCAGGTTGCGGTCTGACAGCGGCGCATCCGTAGCCACGATGATCATGATGGAACCATCGGCATCGCCCTTGTCGAGCACATCCCGGAGAAAATACTGGCCAAGTGCCTGTCCGACGGGTACGCCCAGCACGCTGAGCACCCCGCCGTAGTTGGTCTGTACGAGCACGCCCACGGTGTAGCCCCCCAGCGCCTCCGGCAGACGCCGCGAGCTGGTGCCGATACCGCCTTTCCAGCCAAAGGCTACCGTGCCTGTGCCTGCGCCCACGCTTCCCTCGGCTACCACGCCTTCGGCTGCCTGTTCAATGGCCGCGACCGCGTGCTCCGGGCGCACGACCCGTCCGCGAATGTCGTTGAGAAACCCGTCGTTGGTCTCGCCCACGACGGCGTTGACAGATCGGACCGCCTCGTTTCCCGGCTGGGCCAGCGTCCACGCGATTACCCCTTCCGCCGCCCGTGGCACCGACAGCGTGTTGGTCAGCACGATGGGGGTTTCGATCTCCCCGAGTTCCACGATCTGCGTGGTGCCCATAAGCTTGCCAAAGCCGTTGCCGACGGTTACGGCGGCGGGCACCTTGTCCTGGTACAGATTGCCGCCATGGGGCAGAACAGCCGTCACGCCTGTCCGGATATGCGCGCCCTCGACAAGGGTGACTTGCCCGACGCGTACGCCCGCAACATCCGTGATGCTGTTGAGCGGGCCGGGATCGAGAATGCCCGGCGCGACGCCTACTGCGCGGGCACGCACCGGTTTTTCTACGGGCTGGGCCGCGGCAGGCGCGCTTGCAACCAGCAAACCTGTCAGGACGAGACTAAAAAGCTGCATGGGCAGAGAGAGGTTGTTCACGGTTTACGTGGCGCGTTATGAAAGGCGCACCTGGCATGCGCACAGAACAGAATAGGCATCGCTGGGCCGGGCCGCCACGCGCGCCCCAAGGGATTCTCCAGCCCGCAGGGAGTATAGCGCCTGCCATATCCCGGCAGGTTAAATCACTTTGCACAGCCCTAATTTCTCGCCCCGCTATGTTTTACCACGACAACAAGCTCCAGTACGAGGTCCGCTGCGATACGCCAGATCCCCTTTTCGCCCGCGCCCTGCAGCAGGCCATCGGGGGCGCTGCCAGCCTGCTACCGTGCTTACGAGATGGTGGCTGGTGGTGGTGGCGGTGGCGTTTGGTCTTGCGACATTTCAGACGTGGCATGCCACACAACCCCCATAGTGCCGCTGCGGTAACTAGCGCGACTGCATCAGCTACTGGAAACGGTGAGCGCCTGTTTTCATAAGGCTGGGAGGGGAAACGGATCTGACCGGTGCCCTGTGCCGACACCGCCGCACCGCAAGCAAGTCAGTTCCGCGGCGCTTCCATCCCCATTGCAAAGGCTTCGGCCAGCAGCGCGTGGGCGCGGAGCCGCTCTTCTGCGTCGTGCACCAGCATAGTCACCATCACCTCGTCGGCACCCGCTTCTGCCGCCATCGCCTCGATCCGCGCCCGCACCTGCTCGGGCGTGCCCACGAGCACAAGGCCGCGCCGCGCCTGAACTGAGGCGCGCTCCTCCGGCGTGTATGGATAAGCGAGCGCTTCTTCAGGACTCGGCAGCGGGCCGATCTCGCCGCGCTGCAGCCGCACCCACATCAGGTCGTGCGTGGTAGCGAGATGGGCTGCCCGATCCAGCGTAGGGGCGCACACGACCGACACGGCGAGGATCGCGTGGGGCGTGGGAAAGGCATCCGAAGGCAAAAACGCCTCGCGGTATGCCCCGAACGCCGGTGCCGCCGGTGCCGGGCTGAAGTGGCTGGCGAAGGCGTAGCCCAACCCGCTCTCTCCCGCGTACCGGGCGCTGGCACCGCTGGAGCCCAGCAGCCAGACGGGCGGCAGCGGAACGCCGGTGGGGACCGCCTGCACGCGCCGCAGCGGGTGCGCTTCGGGAAAACCTTCCGAGGTAAAGGCGCGCAGCTCGGCCATCTGGCCCGAAAACGCGTCAGGTTCAAAGGCGCGGAGGGCGCGGCTTGCCATCGGATCGGTACCCGGTGCCCGCCCGATGCCGAGGTCGATTCGGCCCGGATGCAGCGCCGCGAGCGTCCGGAACGCCTCGGCGAGCTTGAGCGGCACGTGGTTCTGCATCATGATGCCGCCCGAGCCGACGCGTATCCGCTCGGTTGCAGCCGCGGCGTGCGCGATCAGGATTTCAGGCACCGAACTGGCGATGCCTGGCATGCTGTGGTGCTCGGCGTACCAGAGCCGTACAAAGCCGAGGCGGTCTGCGAGGCGGGCCAGCGCCACGGTTCGCCGCAGCGCCTCTGCGGGCGTACTGCCCGACGGTACCGGGGCAAGGTCGAGGACGGAAAGGGGAACAGGCATAAAAGATCAGCAGGCTTTAGCAGCGCCGGCGCGGTTCGGGGTCGCGTATACCGCTGACGGCGGTAGGTTCGTTCGACCTGCTCATTCCCAACGCCTGATCCACCGGGTCATGCAAACGAGAAGCGCCGGACTTCCTACTCAGGAGGCCCGGCGCTTCTTGTCTTACAGCATTCCGGTCATAGCGCCTATCATCGTGACGGGCACTGTGTTCGGCAGCGTCGGGAGCGTGCGGGTTGCCATCCTCGCCACGGATAATCGTCAGCAAGCGCCGCAAACGACCACGATCTACTCGTGCCGAACGAGGGTGACCCGGTAGAGGTCTCCGCCTCTTCTCACCACGGCGACGTAAACGCCAGCGGACACCGGGTGCCCTGCGTCGCTGATGCCGTTCCAGGACACCACCGCGCTGCCGGAATCGAGCCGCCTCTGTGCTACCGCTCTACCGAGCATGTCGTAGATCGTCAGATCAGAGGCGGCGGCAGGGGCATCCTCAAGGCTAAACGTGACCGAATGCGTGAACGGGTTCGGTGTGGCGGAGAGGCGGGTGTCGGCTCCAAGATCAGGATCGTCCACGGAGACCAGCGTAGGCTCTGAAAGCATGCCCGAGAAAAGGTCGAGACGGCCGTCGCGGTAGTCCTGCCACACTACGTGATTTTCGTACAGATTAGGAGCCTCCTGGTGTGCTGGGTGAACCAGCAAGTCGTACTCAAGCCGCGTTTTTAAGTGGTAGCCGTAGATGTCCGCCTGCTCAGGGCTGTTCCGGTAATCGAGCCATAGCACCCAGTCCCCAAACACCGCAGGCTGGCCCTGGTGCGCAGCATTTGTGGTTAGACGCGTTTCCTGGCCCGTTGAAAGATCGTACAGGTAAATATCCCCATTGCCTCCATTGCGGTGGTCTTCCCAGACGACGAGGTTGTTCCACACTGCGGGATGGGTGCGGTAGGCCGTGCCGGTCGTGAGACGATGCTCCTGCTTGCTCGTCCTGTTGTAGGCGTATATCTCCGCGGTATTCAGAAGAGAGCCCGCGTGGCGATAGTCCTGCCAGACCACCCAG
>PPFU01000978.1_pt1 | contig 14244 bp, 11 predicted proteins | sample 1535991 | NCBI WGS metagenome assembly PPFU01 (sample SAMN04901290, study PRJNA319586) | Hypolithon metagenome, whole genome shotgun sequencing project. | isolation source: Antarctic Hypolithon | place: Antarctica: Miers Valley | collected 2014
CCCCCGCCCCCCCCGCCGCCCCCGCCGACCCCGCCGACCTTGCCGCGCGCCTTTGCGCCGTGCCGGGCGTCGTGGACACGGGCCTGTTCGTCGGGCTGTGCGATCTCGCCATCTTCGGCCACCCCGACGGCACCACCACCGAACTGACGACGACCGGAGATGTCGCGTGAGCACCGCCGCACCCGCCTCTCTCATCGACGTAACGGCCGCACCCGCCGCCACGGCCGCGGCATCCGCCACGGCCGCGGCATCCGCCGCCGCACCCGCCGCACCCGCCGACGCAACGGCCGCACCCGCTGCCACGGCCGCGGCATCCGCCGCCGCATCCACCGCACCCGCCGGCCCCCCCGCCTCACCGGCCGCCGCGTTCGACGTCGATCTCTTCGTCATCGGCGGCGGCTCGGGCGGCGTGCGCGCGGCGCGCATCGCGGCCCAGCACGGCGCCCGCGTGGCGCTGGCCGAGGAATATCGGATGGGCGGCACCTGCGTGATCCGCGGCTGCGTGCCGAAGAAGCTGATGGTCTTCGCCAGCCAGTTCGCCCGACTTTCGGCAGAGGCACGCGCCTACGGCTGGGACATCACGTCGGGTGGCTTTGACTGGCCGCGGTTCCGGACCCACCTGCACGTCGAACTGGATCGGCTGGAGCAGATCTACCGCCGCAACCTCGCCAGCGCCGGGGTGGCCATTCATGACCAGCGCGCCACCATCACCGGCCCGCACGAGGTGACGCTGGCCGACGGCGCCGTCCTGTCGGCCGCGCACATCCTCGTCGCCACCGGCGGCCGCCCGCACGTGCCCGACACCGTGCCGGGGCGCGAACTGGCGATCACCTCGAACGAGATCTTCCTGCTGGACGACCTGCCGCGCCGCATCCTCATCGTTGGCGGCGGCTATATCGCGTGCGAATTCGCCTGCATCCTGAACGGCATGGGGGTCGAGGTGACGCAGTTCTACCGCGGCGCGCAGATCCTGCGCGGCTTCGACGACGAGGTCCGTGGCCACATCGCCGGGGCGATCGCGGCGCAGGGGGTGGCCCTGCATGTCGGCTGCGACGTGGTGGAGATGCGGCGCGGCGCGCCCGAGATGATCGGGGCAGTCACCGGCGATGGCGCGACGCCGGCAGGACCGGTCGGGGGCGACGGCATCTGGGTGAAGGCCAGCAACGGCACCAGTGCGAGCCATGACGCGGTGCTCTACGCCACCGGACGCGATCCCGCGTCGGACGGGCTGGGGCTGGAGGCGCAGGGTGTCGCCATCGGCCGGCGCGGCGAGATTGCCGTCGACGCCTGGTCCCAGACCTCGGTGCCGTCGATCTTCGCCGTCGGCGACGTGACCAACCGGATCGCCCTGACGCCGGTGGCGATTCGCGAGGGCCACGCCTTCGCCGACACGATGTTCGGCGGCGCCAAGGTCACCGCGGATCACGTTCTGGTGCCGGGCGCGGTGTTCACCCAGCCGGAATACGGCTATATCGGCATGGCCGAAGAGCAGGCGCGCGAGCACCACCGGATCGAGGTCTACTGCACCGCCTTCCGCCCGATGCGCACCGCCTTTGCCGGCAGCGACGATCGTTGCCTCTTCAAGCTGATTGTCGATGCGGATGACCGGCGCGTACTCGGGTGCCATATCGTCGCGGAGGGTGCCGGCGAGATGATCCAGATGGTCGCGATCGCTATCAAGATGGGCGCCACGAAGGAGGACTTCGACCGCACCGTCGCCGTGCACCCCACCATCGCCGAGGAACTTGTGACAATGCGCACGCCCGTCCGCCGCGCCTAGGCCATCGCGGGCGCGCCGGGCCAGGCGCGCAGGCGGTGCCGGGCTTGGACGCGGCCCTGCCGGTTCGCGCCGGACCGGGCCACCCGCCGCGCGGCGCGGCGATGTCGCGCTTGATATTCAGGGCGCAATGACCAATTGAACGGCAATCCACCACATCAGCGAACGGACAGACATGACCCAGGACGGGGGAGCGACCGAGATGGCCAGCAACAATGGCGGACCTTGGGGCGGCGGATCGCGCGGCGGTGGCGACGGCGCGGGCGGCGGCCCGAGTGGTGGCCCCGGCGAGGGCCCGACCGGCCCGGGCCGGCGGCCTCCGCCGCGGCGGGCTGGCGACGGACCGCAGGTTCCCGACATCGACCAGATCGTCCGCAGGGGGCAGGAGCAGTTGCGCGTGCTGATGGGGGGGCGCGGGGGTGGTGGCCGGCCCGGCGGCGGTCGTCCGCAACTGACGCGCGGCACGTTCGCCATCGCCGGGCTGGTGGCAGTCGCGCTGTGGCTGTTCGCAAGCGTCTACACGGTGCGCCCCGAAGAGCAGTCGGTTGAGCTGTTCCTCGGCGACTTCTCAGGCATCGGCGAGCCGGGCCTGAATTTTGCGCCCTGGCCCTTCGTCACCGCCGAGGTCATTGCCGTGTCGACCGAACGCACCGAGGAAATCGGCCTCGGCCGTCCGGGCGGCGCGCGCGGCGACGAAGGGCTGATGCTGACGACCGACGAGAACATCGTCGACATCGACTTCGAGTTGGTCTGGAACATCTCCGATCCGGCCCAGTTCCTGTTCAACCTCGCGAACCCGGAACTTACCGTTTCCGCCGTCAGCGAAAGCGCCATGCGCGAGGTGATCGCCGCGTCCGAACTGGCGCCGATCCTGAACCGCGACCGTGGCATCATCGCCGACACCGTGCGCGAGCTCATCCAGGTGACGCTGAACAGCTACGATTCGGGTATCAACGTGATCCGCCTGAACTTGGATCGCGCCGACCCGCCGGTGGAGGTCATCGACAGCTTCCGCGAGGTTCAGGCCGCCGAACAGCGCCGAGACACATTGCAGCGCCAGGCCGATGCCTACGCCAACCAGGCTGTGGCCGGAGCGCGCGGTCAGTCGGCGCAGATCCTCGAAGAGGCCGAAGGCTACCGCGCCCAGGTCGTGAACGAGGCGCAGGGTGAGGCGAGCCGCTTCACCGCCGTCCTTTCGGAATACGAAAAAGCACCCGACGTGACGCGGAAGCGACTGTACCTCGAAACGATGGAGGATGTGCTGGGCCGCGTCGACAAGATCATCCTGGACGAGAACGCGGCCGGTGGGCAAGGCGTCGTGCCTTATCTGCCGCTGAACCAGTTGAACCAGGGCCGCAGCGGCAACACGGCGACGGATAACACCGTGACCGGCACCGCCACGCAGGGGACCAACTGATGAACCGTCTTGCAATCGCTGCCATCGCGGCCGTCGTGGTGTTAGTCTTGTTCATGTCCTCGATTTTTGTCGTCGACGAGCGCGAGAAAGCACTGGTGCTGCAATTCGGCCAGATCGCGCGGGTCGAGGAGACACCTGGCCTGAAGTTCAAGTTTCCGTTAATCCAGAACGTCGTGACCTACGACGACCGGATCCTCGCGCTCGACACGCCTGCGATCGAGGTGACGCCATCGGACGACCGCCGGCTGGTGGTCGACGCCTTCGCACGCTACCGCATCGCGGACGTCGTGCGACTGCGCCAGGCGACCGGCGCCGGCGGCTTGCGCGCGGCCGAGCAACGGCTTCAGGGAATCCTGAATCCACAGATCCGTGTCGTGTTGGGTGCGGATGGCGTCACCTCGAACACCATCCTGTCGGCCGACCGGTCGGTGCTGATGGAACAAATCCGCGACCGGGCACGCGCTCAGGCGCTGGCCCTCGGGATCGAGATCGTGGACGTCCGGTTGAAGCAGACCGCGTTGCCAGAACAGAACCTGTCCGCGACCTTCGACCGGATGCGCGCCGAGCGCGAGCGCGAGGCGGCCGACGAGGTGGCGCGCGGCGAGGAGGCGGCCCAGCGCGTCCGCGCCGCCGCCGACCGCACCGTGGTGGAACTGGTCTCGGAGGCACGGCGCGAAGGCGAAATCACGCGCGGCGAAGCAGACGCCGCACGCAGCAACATCTTCGCCGAGGCGTTCAGTTCGGACCCCGAGTTCTTCGAGTTCTACCGGTCCCTGGCGGCGTATCAACGCTCGCTCCAGGGTGGCAACTCGACACTGGTGCTGTCGCCGGACTCGGATTTCTTCGATTATCTGAAGTCGGACCAGCCGCGTGACGGCGTCACGTCGACGACGCGGCGTGCCGACGAGGCGGCGCGCCTGACAGACGAGGCGGCGGCCGCGGCGGGGGACCCCCAGGATGACGCGAACCTCACCGAGGGTGTCGACGACGGGACGACAGGAGCGGTCGCCAACCCCGAGCCGCCCGCCGATGGGGCGCCGGGTGCTGCATCCGTTGCGGACGGCGATACGGACTCCGATCCGAGCGGCGAAGTGATCATCGACGAGGCCGAAGAGGCGGCCGATGCCGACGTCCTGACCACGACCGTGCCGATCCAATCCAACTGATGTCGGGGCGGGCTCGCGGCCGCCCCGATGTGCCCAGGAACAGGTCCACTCTCTCTATTTGCCGCCGTGCCGTGGCGCGAGGTGGGGTCGCCCACCTCACTTCCTGTTGAGCCGACTACATGTGCGTTTGCGTCGCCCATCACTGAGGCTATCTTGGTAAATCTACGGCGCGCCGGCTATCTCCTCCGCGCCATCCCCATCATCGCAGTTGCCCATCGAAGGAAATGCCTGTGACTTCCAAGGCCCTCGCCCTGAACGTGACCTATGCCGAACCGGCTGCCCAGGCGCGGCGCGCCCTGGTGGCGCTCGCCGTTGGACTTGGCCTCGCGGTCGCGTTCGTGCAATCTGCCGCCGCCCAGTTGCAAGAGCGGCCCGCCAGCTTTTCTGGACTGGCCGAACAGATCAGCCCCGCCGTGGTGAACATCACGACGTCCAGCAACGTTGCTGCCGGCGGTGGCAACGGGTTGCCGCAAATCCCCGAAGGATCCCCGTTCGAGGATTTCTTTCGCGATTTCCGCGACCGCAACGAAGGCGGCGGGGCGCCGAACCGGCCGCGCCGCAGCCAGGCCCTAGGCTCGGGTTTCGTCATCTCCCAAGACGGCTACATCGTCACCAACGAGCATGTGATCCGGGGCGCCGACGAGATCCTGATCGAGTTCTACTCGGGGCGCGAATTGCCGGCCGAGGTCATCGGCACCGATCCCAACACCGACATTGCGCTGCTGAAGGTCACCGAGGAGGCGACGCTGCCCTTTGTGTCGTTCGGTGACAGCGACGTGGCGCGGGTGGGCGACTGGGTGATGGCGATGGGCAACCCGCTGGGCCAGGGCTTCTCGGTGTCGGCGGGGATCGTGTCGGCGCGCAACCGCGAGTTGTCGGGCACCTATGACGACTACATCCAGACCGACGCCGCCATCAACCGCGGCAACTCTGGCGGTCCGCTGTTCAACATGGACGGCGAGGTGATAGGCGTGAACACGGCGATCCTGTCGCCCAACGGCGGCTCCATCGGCATCGGCTTTGCGATGTCCTCCAACGTCGTGACCCGCGTGATCGACCAGTTGCAGGAGTTCGGCGAGACCCGTCGCGGCTGGCTGGGCGTGCGCATCCAGGACGTCACCGAAGACATTGCCGAATCCATCGGGCTGGCCGAAGCCGACGGCGCGCTGGTCACCGACGTGCCCGAGGGGCCGGCAGCCGAGGCGGGGATGCAGTCTGGCGACGTGATCCAGAGCTTCGACGGTGTCGAGGTCGCGGACACGCGCGAACTGGTGCGCCGCGTCGGCAACACGGCGGTCGGCGCCGAGGTGCCGGTGGTCGTCTATCGCAACGGCGACGTGGAGACGCTGACGATCAAGCTGGGTCGTCGCGAGGACGCCGAGGCCGGGGCGGTGCCTGCATCGGCCCCCGCGACCGAGCCGGCGGAACGCGACCTGCTGGGCGTCACGGTCGCGACGCTCAACGACGAACTGCGCGCGCAACTGGGCCTCGACGAGACCACCGAGGGTCTGGCCGTCACCGATGTCGCGGTGGACAGCGAGGCCTACGAGAAGGGGATGCGCGCGGGCGACGTCATCACCGAAGCCGGGCAGGAGGCCGTGACCAGCCCCGAGGCGCTGGAAGACCGGGTCGAGGCCGCCCGCGAGGCTGGCCGCAAGTCGATTCTGCTGCTGATCCGCCGCGATGGCGAGCCCCGATTCGTGGCCCTGCCGCTCGGCTGATCCAGCGCGCTGGCGCGATCTTCGCGGACGATCGAGATGCAGATGCGAAGGGGGCGCCAGTCGGCGCCCCCTTTCTCGTTTCAAGCTCTGCCGGTGACAGCCGGCGCGCTGGCGATCTACGGTCGAGCCCCCCTTCGGTTCGGGAAGCCTGTGGCGACGCGCGCGGTGGCTCGCGTCAGCGTCGAAGTCGGCGCGATGTCTGTCGCCGCGAAGGTTCCCGTCCATCCGCGGTTGGTCTCCGGGCCGCCGGACCCGAGTCAGCCGATCCGTGGACGGATCCCGGGGCCGGCCTCGCGCAGCAGGTCGTCCAGCATCCAGCTTATGTCCTCGACCACCTCGGCCAGCACATGAGTCACGCCGCCGCCGCGCTGCACGCGGCCGGTCACGCGCAGGCAGCGCCCGGCGATCACGGCACGGCGAAACTGTTCGTAAAGCGATTTCCAGACGATGACGTTGCAGATGCCGGTCTCGTCCTCCAGCGTGATGAAGATCACGCCCTTGGCAGTGCCCGGCCGCTGGCGCACCAGCACCAGTCCCGCGACGCAGACGCGCGCGTTCTGCGGCGGCTCGTCCAGGCGGCCGTTCGGAATGCAGCGCGGCGGGCGCGGCCAGCGGTCCGGCGGGGGATCGAAATCGGTCATGACGGGAACGAAGGTAGAACACGCGCCGCCAGCTGCCAAGCCCACGACACGATGACCTGCCGCGCGATTTGTCCTGCGATCGGGTCGACGCCCGGCCCCGCGCGCCGCCGAAACGGTCTGGCGCCGCAGCGACCGGCCCACTACCAAAGGTCCGACACGCACCGGAGGGCCGCATGGCGAAGATCACCTATATCGAACACGGCGGCAAACAGCACATCGTAGACGTGCCGAACGGCCTGACCGTCATGGAGGGCGCGCGCGACAACGGCATCCCCGGGATCGAGGCTGATTGCGGCGGCGCCTGCGCCTGTTCGACCTGCCACGTCTATGTCGACCCGGCCTGGGCCGACAAGCTGCCCGCCAAGGACGCGATGGAGGAGGACATGCTGGATTTCGCCCATCAGCCCGATCCCGCCCGCTCGCGCCTGACCTGCCAGTTGAAGGTGACGGACGAACTGGACGGGCTGGTCGTGCAGATGCCCGAAAAGCAGATATGAAGGGTCGGCGGCGCATGGTGGCCGCCCATGTGCCGGGCGTCCGGCCCGCCGCCCTCGCCGCCGCCGTGCTGACCGCTGTGCTGGTCGCCGTCGCGGTGCCGGCCACGGCCAACGAGATCGCGTCCGCGCGATATGCCGGACCGACGACGCGCTATCCTCACAACGTCCTCGGTGACGCGATCGAGCACGACACGCTGGAGGCGGTGCTGACCGACGGCCGTCGCACCGCGGTGCGCTGGGGCGCCGACATGGTGTTCGAGGACACGGCCCCGCGGCTGGTCGACCTCGACGGCGACGGCGCGCCGGAGGTCATCGTCGTCGAAAGCCATGCCGACCGGGGCGCGCGGCTGGCGGTCTACGGGCTGAGCGAAGCGGGAACGTTGGCGGTGCGGACGGCCACGCCGTTCATCGGCACCCGATTCCGCTGGCTCGCCCCTGTCGGCGCGGCCGACCTGGATGGGGACGGCGCGATGGAAATCGCCTATGTCGACAGGCCGCATCTGGCGAAGGAGCTGCGCGTCGTGCGTGTCGTTGTCGACCCGGGCGCGCCGCCGGGTGCCGGCGCCTGGCGGCTGGAACCGGTCGCGGCGCTGCCGGGCGTCACCAATCACCGTATCGGCGACGCGGTCATTATCGGGGGCATCCGCCGCTGTGGCGCGCGGCCCGAGATGGTCCTGGCCACGGCCGACTGGTCCCGCCTCGTCGCGGTCTCGCTGATTTCTGGCCGCCTTGGGGCCACGGATCTGGGGCCCTTCGCCGGCGCCGCATCGCTGCGCGATGTCATGGAGTGCTGAATCGCGCCGGCCCGACGGGCGCCGGGGACCTGCGTGATCGCGACCAATCGGACGCTTCCTGTCGGCCGCGTCCGTATTCGTCCGACCCCGCCCTAGGTCCGCGCCAGCGCGCGCCATCCAATGTCGCGGCGGAACCGCCCGCCGGGCCAGTCCACGCCATCGCAGATCGCGTAGGCGCGGTCTCGGGCGGTCCGCAGGTCGGCGCCGCGCGCCGTCGCCGTCAGCACGCGGCCGCCGTCGGCCACCACGCGGCCATCCCGCATCGTCGTCGCGCCGTGGAACAGCATGCGGAACGAATCCTCCGGCACCGCGTCTAGCCCGCCGATGACGTCGCCGCGTGCCACGGGGCCGGGGTAGCCGCGCGCCGCCATCACCACGCCCAGCGCGTGGTCGTCCGCCCAGTGCACGCGCATCCCTTCGAGCGCACCGGTGGCGCAGGCGTCGATCAGGTCCAGCGCCTGCCCGCCCAGCCGCATCATCAGCGCCTGCGCCTCGGGGTCGCCGAAGCGCGCGTTGAACTCGATCAGCCGCGGCGCGCCGGCGTCGATCATCAGCCCAGCGTAAAGCACACCGCGATAGGGCAGGCCGCGGCGCGCCATCTCGGCCAGCACGGGGCGCACGATTCGCGCCATCGCCGCCTCCTCGACCGCCGCCGTCATCACCGGTGCGGGGGAATAGGCGCCCATGCCGCCGGTGTTCGGCCCGGTGTCGCCATCGTAGGCCCGCTTGTGGTCTTGCGCCGTGCCGCAGGGCAGGGCGGTCGTGCCGTCGCAGAGCACGAAGAAGGACGCCTCTTCGCCGGGCAGGAAATCCTCGATCACCACCGCGGTGCCGGGTTGCGCGAACAGGGCGTCCACCGCCGCCGTCGCTTCGTCCCGCGTCGCGGCGACGATCACGCCCTTGCCGGCGGCCAGTCCATCCGCCTTCACCACCAGCGGGGCGCCCGCGTAGCCCGACGTCTCGAAATGCCGCGCGACCCGGTCGCGCGCATCCGCGGCATCGCGATGCAGCGTCCAGTCCGCCGCCGGCGCGCCGGCGGCGGCACAGATCTCGTGGCAGAACGCCTTGGAGCTTTCCAGCCGCGCCGCCGCGGCGTCCGGTCCGAACACCGCCACGCCCGCGGCACGCAGCACGTCCGCGACGCCGGCGGCCAGCGGCGCCTCGGGTCCGACGATGACGAGGTCGATGGCCTCGGCCCGCGCGAATTCGGCCACCGCGTCGCCGTCGAGGATGTCGAGGCTGGCGCAATCGGCGATACCGGCGATGCCGGCATTGCCCGGCGCCACGATCAGCCGGTCGCAGCGCGGGTTTTGCAGCATTGCCCAGGCCAGCGCATGTTCGCGCCCGCCGCTGCCGAGAATCAGGATGTTCATCGCAGCGCAGCTAGCCCCGCGCCGGGCCGCCGGGCAAGCCCGGGGCCCGCCCGGCGCCAGTGGGGGCCGGCAAGGCCGGTGGGCCGGTGGGGCCGGTGGAGGCCGGCGGGAGCCGGTGGAGGTCGGCAGGGCCAGTGGGATCGGCGGGGCCAGTGGGGTCGGCGGGGCCAGTGGGGTCGGCGGGGCCGAACGCGGTTTCGCACCGGGGTCCGCGGCGCTAGACTGAAGCGATGGACCTGATCGACGATCCGCTGCCCGGCGAGAACGCCCATGAATACACCGTGTCCGAGATCTCGGGCGCGGTAAAACGCGTGATCGAGGGCGAGTTCGGGCGCGTCCGCGTGCGCGGCGAGGTCGGGCGCGTCTTCGCCGCGCGGTCCGGACATCTCTACTTCGACATCAAGGACGATCGCTGCGTCCTGGCCTCGGTCGCGTGGAAGGGACAGGTGGCGGCACTGACGGCGCGGCCCGAAGAGGGGATGGAGGTGGTGGCGACCGGCACGCTGACCACCTTCGGCTCGCAGTCGAAATACCAGTTGACGGTCGACGATCTGCGCCCCGCGGGCGTCGGCGCCCTGATGGCGATGCTGGAGCGTCGCCGCGCCGCGCTGCAGGCCGAGGGGTTGTTCGACGCCGGGCGCAAGCGGGCGCTGCCTTACCTGCCGGAGGTGATCGGCGTCGTCACCTCACCGTCGGGTGCGGTGATCCGCGATATTCTGCACCGGCTGGCCGACCGGTTTCCGCGGTCGGTCCTGGTCTGGCCCGTGGCCGTCCAGGGTCCGCACTGCGCCGCGCAGGTGGCGGCGGCGATCCGCGGTTTAAACGCCCTGGCGCCGGGCGGTGCGATCCCGCGGCCGGACTTGCTGATCGTCGCGCGCGGCGGCGGCAGCATCGAGGATCTTTGGGGGTTCAACGAGGAGATCGTGGTACGCGCCGCCGCCGAAAGCGCGATCCCGCTGATCTCGGCCGTGGGGCACGAGACCGACACGACGCTGATCGACCACGCCGCCGACCACCGCGCGCCGACACCGACCGCCGCCGCCGAACGCGCCGTCCCGGTACGGGCCGACCTGATGGCGCGCGTGGCCGAGCAGGGCGCGCGGCTGACCCGTGCCGCCACCCAGGCGACCGGCCGCCCCCGGCAGCGGCTGGCGGATCTGTCGCGCGCCCTGCCGCGGCCCGACACGCTACTGGCGCCCGCGCGCCAGCGGCTCGACCGGGCCGATGCCGGACTGCCGCGCGCGCTGCGCAACGTGACGCTGGCCGGCCGCGCCCGCCTGACCGAAGCGGCGGCCAGCCTGCGGCCTGCACTGCTGCGCCGCCATCTCGACGCCGACTGCACCCGACTGGTGCGCGTCGCGGTGGCACTGGTGGCGGGGCTGCCACGCGCGGCCGCACGCCGCCGCGACCGGCTGAGCCTCGTCGCGGCCCGCGTGTCGGCGCGTCCCATCGCGCGCGAGATCGCGCGGCGGGCCGAGCGGCTGGGCACCGTCGCAGCCCGTCTTGGTCAGGCGCGCGACCGCGCCCTCGCCGCCGCGCGCACCCGGCTCGACACGGCCGACCGGTTGCACGAGACGCTGGGCTATGCCGCAACGCTGCGGCGCGGCTATGTGGTGGTGCGCGGTGCCGGCCGGCGCCCGATCACCGGGCACGCTGCGGCCGCGGCCGAAGCTGGATTGGAGCTGGAGTTCCACGACGGCATCCTGCCCGTCATCACGACGGCGACGACGCGACGGCCGCGGAAATCCGCAGCGCCCGCGCCGGCACAGGGCTCGCTGCTGTAACGCCGCGGCGCGCGGCGGTCAGACGCCCACATCGGGGCCGAGGCACTGCATTTCCTCGTCGCGCTGCTGCGCGCCGTAAAGCGACAGACCGTTTTCGTCGCCGGCGAAGCGCGCCGTCAGCCCCTCGCCGTCGCGGCTGAAGGCCCAGCATTGCGGGCCCAATCCGTCCTCGTAGAGAAAGCAGATCTGTCCGGCATCTTCGTACCAGGTGCCGGCGCGGCATTCGCCGTCGAGGAACGACCATTCCACACGCCGCCCGGGCAGGTAGCGCTCGACCCCGTAGGTCACGCCGTCCTGGTCGAACCACAGCGTCTTGCCGGTGACGAAGCGCTCGAACGCGTCCGCCCCCATCGGCTCGGCGGCCTGCACGGGCAGGGCGAGGGCGGCGCCGAGTGCGACGGCGGCGAGGGACCGGACAGGTTTCATGACGGCAGAACAGCACAGGACCACGCGATGTTCCAGACCCGCCCGCGGTTGCGCGCGGGCAGCCGCGCAGCCGGCGCCCGTGGCGGCCCCCTGCGCCGCCTCCACGACCTTTCGATGTCGGTGCCGGCGGCAGCGTCCCCCGCCTTTCATCCCTCGCCGGATCGCGCTAGCTGACGGGAGGCCATCGCGGGGACCGCCAATGTCGTTCTTCGACAAGCTGAAGTCACGGCTGTTCAAAAGCTCGGCCCGGCTGGAGGGGGGGCTGGACGACGTCGTGCGGGAGGCGCCCTCCGCGGCACCCGATGTCGCCCCCGACGCCCCGCCGCCCGACGCTCAGCTTCCCGACGCCCCGCCACCTGGCGCCGCGTCGCCCGCCCCTCCACCCGGCGCCGCGTCGCCCGCGCCGCCACCCGGGCCAGCGGCGCCGGCATCGGCACCCGAGGCCCCGGCGCCGAAGGTGGGGCTGATGGGCCGATTGCTGGGCCGCAGCGTCGCCGCCGACGCGCCGCGCCGCGTGTTGGACGACGCCATGCTGGAGCGGATCGAGGAGGTGCTGATCGGCGCCGACATGGGGGTCGACACCGCGCTGCGCATCGCCGCCAACATGGCCGAGGGGCGGATGGGCCGGCGCATGACGACCGTCGAGATCCAGCAGGCGTTGGCGGCCGAGATCGCCCGCGTGATGGCGCCGGTGGCGCAACCGATGCCGCTCTATCCGCATCGCCCGCAAGTGGTGCTGGTGGTGGGCGTGAACGGTTCGGGCAAGACCACCACCATCGGCAAGCTGGCGTCGCAGTTCACCGCCGCCGGCAAGTCCGTCGTCATCGCCGCGGGCGACACGTTCCGTGCCGCGGCGGTGGAGCAGTTGCAGATCTGGGGCGACCGCGCCGGCGTGCCGGTGATGACCGCGCCGCAGGGGTCGGACCCCGCCAGTCTCGCCTTCGACGCGATGACGCGTGCCGAGGCGCAGGGCGCTGACCTGCTGCTGATCGACACCGCCGGGCGGCTACAGAACCGCGCCGACCTGATGGAAGAGCTGGCCAAGATCGTGCGCGTGATCCGCAAGAAGGACCCGACCGCGCCGCACAACACTTTGCTGGTGCTGGACGCGACGACGGGCCAGAACGCGTTGCGTCAGGTCGAGATCTTCCAGCGTATCGCCGATGTCACCGGGCTGGTGATGACCAAGCTGGACGGCACCGCCAAGGGTGGCGTCCTGGTGGCGCTGGCCGACCGCTTCGGCCTGCCGATCCACGCCATCGGCGTGGGCGAGCAGATCGACGACCTCGATGTCTTCGACGCGGCCGAGTTCGCCGCGGCCCTGACCGGGACGGCCGCCTGACCTGGCCGCCGGCTACCGAACATTCCGTTAGGTTAAGGCGTCGAGGCTGAACCCGCGGTGGGGTCTGACCCGGTGCGCCGGCCCGTCGGCCTTTCGAAGAAATTATCCCGCGGAAGAGCGTCCGGCCTTCGATCACGGATGGATCGGCGGTGTAGCGCGCCGAATTCACAGTCCGGCAGCGGTATGCGGGCGGGTCGGTTCGCCCGAGCGGCGCGCCGGGTCTTGGAGTTCAAGTGACCGCCTTCGCCAACGCCTGGTCGAGATCGGCGATCAGGTCGTCCGCGTCCTCGATCCCTATGCTCAGGCGCACCACCTCGGGCGCCGCCCCGGCCGCGACCTGCTGGTTCGCATCGAGCTGGCGGTGCGTCGTGCTCGCCGAATGGATTACCAAGCTGCGGGTATCGCCGAGGTTGGCGACGTGGCTGAACAGCTCCATGGCGTCGATCAGCTTGATGCAGTTGTCATATCCCCCCTTCACGGCGAAGGTGAAGATCGCGCCGGCGCCCTTGGGGCAGATCGTCTTCGTCCGGGCGTGATAGGGCGAGGACGGCAGCCCGGCATAGGTCACGTAGTCCACCCGCGGGTCCGCCTCGAGCCATTGTGCGACCTTCACGGCGTTGGCAACGTGGCGGTCCATCCGCAGGCTCAGCGTCTCGATCCCCATCAGGGTGTAATGTGCCGCTTGCGGATTCATTGTCATCCCGAGGTCGCGCAGGCCGATGGCGATGCCGTGGAAGGTGTAGGCCATCGGCCCGAAAGCGTCGGCGAAGACGGTGCCGTGATAGGCGGGCTCGGGCTGGCTGAGGCTGGGGAACTTGTTCGAGGCGGACCAGTCGAAGGTGCCGCTGTCGACCACGACGCCCCCGGTCACGCTGCCGTTTCCGGTCAGGTATTTCGTGGTGGAGTGCACGACGATAGTGGCGCCATGCTCGATCGGGCGGCAAAGATAGGGTGTGGCGCTGGTGTTGTCGACGATCAGCGGGATGCCCGCCTCGGCCGCGATCGGCGCGATGGCGTCGAGGTCGGTGATATAGCCGCCGGGATTGGCGATCGCCTCGCAGAACACCGCCCGGGTATCGCCGTCGATGGCGGCGCGCAGGGCGTCGAGGTCGTCGAAGTCGACGAACCGCGCGGACCAGCCGAACCGCCGGAAAGTCTGGGTGAACTGTGTGACCGTGCCGCCGTAAAGGCGCGTGGACGCCACGATGTTGCGCCCCGGTTCCATCAGGGGGAACAGCGCCATGATCTGCGCCGCGTGCCCGGACGAACAGCCGACCGCGCCGACCCCCCCCTCCAGCGCCGCAAC
>PPFU01007141.1_pt1 | contig 14244 bp, 14 predicted proteins | sample 1535991 | NCBI WGS metagenome assembly PPFU01 (sample SAMN04901290, study PRJNA319586) | Hypolithon metagenome, whole genome shotgun sequencing project. | isolation source: Antarctic Hypolithon | place: Antarctica: Miers Valley | collected 2014
GCAAAAGGACGGTCGGGATGCTCGATTACGGCGCGCCATGCCTCTACCGTTTCGTTGGGATCGGCAGGACGGAGCACGGTGAGCCCCGGGATAGCCCGAAGCGCCATCAGCTGCTCGACAGGCTGGTGCGTTGGGCCATCCTCGCCGAGTCCGATAGAGTCATGGGTGAATACGTACGTCACTGGCAGTTTCATCAGCGCGCTCAGCCGTGCAGCAGGACGCAGGTAGTCGCTGAAGATGAGAAACGTACCGCAATAAGGTCGCAGTCCACCGTGCAGGGCCATGCCGTTGCAAATGCTCGCCATCCCATGCTCGCGGACGCCGAAGCGGAGGTACTGTCCTTCCGGATTGTGCGCCTGAAAGTCCTTTCGGCCTTTTACATCGGTCTTGTTTGAAGGGGTGAGATCTGCTGAGCCGCCGATGAGTTCGGGCAAATGCGACGCTATCGCACCCAGCGCTTTGCCACTCGCCGCGCGCGTGGCGAGCGACTCGCCTGCATCAAACCATGGCAGGTCGCTATCCCACCCATCCGGGAGCTCGAGCGCGTGCGTGCGCGCATACTGCGCGGCGAGTTCAGGCTGCTGCACCTTGAATGACGCAAAAGCGTCTTCCCACGATTTCTCCGCTTCTGCTCCTGCAGCAACCGCTTCGCGCATATGCGCCAGAACGTCCTCTGGGATAAAAAACGGGGGATGATCCCATCCCAGGTTTGCTCTCGTGAGCGCGAGTTCCTCTTTGCCGAGCGGCTCGCCGTGCGCCTTTTGCGTACCCTGGCGGTTGGGAGATCCAAACCCGATGATGGTACGCACGACGATAAGCGATGGCTTGTCTACTACCGCTTTCGCCTCCATGATGGCCCGATCAACAGCTTCGATATCGTTGCCGTCGCCAACCTGCACCACGTGCCAGTTGTACGCTTCAAAGCGTTTGACCGTGTCGTCGGTAAAAGCGAGGTCGGTAGAACCGTCGATCGAGATGTGGTTGCTGTCGTAGAGGTAGATCAGCTTGCCAAGCCCCAGGTGCCCCGCAAGCGATGCCGCCTCGTGCGAGATGCCTTCCATCAAATCGCCATCAGACACGATGGCGTACGTAAAGTGATCGACGACGGCAGGCCCGTAAATGGCGCGCAGGTGCTTTTCAGCCAGTGCCATCCCGACCCCATTGGCAAAGCCCTGGCCAAGCGGCCCCGTAGTTGTCTCTACCCCGGGTGTGTGGTCGTACTCGGGGTGCCCCGGCGTTTTGCTGCCAAACTGCCGGAACGCCTTGATGTCATCCAGTGATAGGTCATACCCCGTCAGGTGAAGCAGGCTGTAAAGCAGCATCGAGCCGTGGCCTGCCGAGAGCACAAACCTGTCACGGTTGTGCCAGGCGGGGTTGCGCGGATTGTGGCGCAAATGGTGCTGCCACAGCACATACCCCATAGGCGCGGCACCCATCGGAAGTCCCGGGTGGCCGCTGTCTGCCTTTTCTACAGCGTCGGCAGAAAGAAAACGAATGGTGTTAATGGCGCGCTGCGCGAGCGCTTCGTGCTGACCTTGAGACATCGGGGGCGAGAGCAAGAGTATGTTTTACTGCGTAACGGGCGTGCTGCGGGTTGCCTCCCCGATAAGCTGCTGGAGGCACTCGAAAGTGCGGGAATGCCCTTCTACGGTGCGCCCGTTGATGAGTACCGCCGGTACCGAATTGTTGCCACTCGCCTTGAACGCTTCACGCACCCGGTAGGCGGTCGTACGGTAGGCCCCGTCGTTAATGTCTTTCATTAGCACACTGGCATCCATGCCGATAGCAGTGGCAATCTGCCGGATGTCTCCTTCAGCGAGGCCGTTGGGCTTGGGATTGGCAAACTGCGCCTCTACCATCTGCTCGAACTTACCTGCCGCCTGCGCGGCGTAAAGCGCCTGCCCCTGCAGGACCGACCGGTCCCAGAACACGACCGGCTTGATCACAAACCGCACCTTCTCGCCATGTGCAGCAATAAGCTGCTTCATGACCGGGTGAAAGGTGCGGCAATGCGGACAGTTGGGCTCGAAAAACTCGACAACCGTTACACGCGCCTCGGGATTGCCCGCAACGTAATCTGCCGGGTCGATGATAGCCGATAGATTCGTAACCGCCGGAATGGCTTCGTTGTAGGAGCACGAGAGCGGCGTCTCTGAAGCAGCCGCCGGCTGCTGCGGCGTTTGCAATGCAGCCGCAGGCGCGGCATCGTCGAACGACACAACTTTAGGAGCCTCCGGCAGCGAGGCGTAATACCAGATGTCAGCCCCGGCGAGAACGACGGTGAGCAGCGCAAGCGTGAGGTAGAGCCTGCTTTCGCGGTGTTTTGTGCGGTTCATGCTACAGAGGGATTCGGTTGGAAAAAGTCGAGTGCAAGGGTCAAGAATAAAAGCGTCGTGATACCGGCCGAGATCAGGCAGAGCGCGCACAGATCTCCCAGCACATTGAACTGAACGTTGACGAGCCAGATGGCGTATAGAAAGCCGAGAACGATAACGACACCCCGTATCTTTTTCAGCAGGGCCGTGCGCGCGGGCAGCAGCGCCACGCCCGCCCCGAGAAGCGCTACGGTGAGGTAAAAGGCAAGGCCCCACACTACGTTCGAAAGGCCGAGAAAGCTTCCCGCATCGCTCTGCGTAACGGCCTCACAGTCAAACGTTGCCTGCCGCGCCTGTTCGTATTCGGTGTTGAACCCGAAGCAGCCCTGGTCGAAGCCTCGTTCCTGCTGCATCCAAAGATGGATGACGAGGAGCACACCGAGCAGGGCAAGAACAAAAAGGGTTCGGTCGAGAACAGGCCGGTAGTGGCTGAGTCGTCCGGCAGATACCGGGCGGCGCGATGCAGACATAGGGAGAGAACGCGTTGGTGAGAACGTTGCAACGCGGCAGTTAGGCACCGTGCTCCCGTGTGTGTAAAATCGGTTATGCTACCCGCCCGCCTCTCTCCCTCCAAGGTTGTCCGTGCCTATACGTGGATTGCGCCCACCCACGACTTACTGGCGCGTGTCGTTGAAGCCCGAGCGCGGGCGCTACTGCTGCGCTTGGCCGCTATCCAGAATGGCGAGCACGTGCTGGAAGTCGGCGTAGGCACAGGGCTGTCGTTTATCGAAGTGCTTTCTACCAACCCCGGAGGCCGGGTCGAAGGCATCGACATTACCCCCGCGATGCTCTGCCGTGCCAAGCGCAAAGCTCGCCGCACCGGTCACAAAAACTACCTCCTGCGTACCGGCAACGCCTACGCGCCCGGCGTACCCGAGGCGTCGTGCGACGTGGTGCTGTGCTCCTATGTGTTCGACCTTTTTCCCGAGCAAGATTTTGCGCGCATTCTGAAAGGATTCCACCAGGTGCTGCGCCCCGGTGGGCGACTCGTGATGGCCAATATGACCGTGGGACGCGTGTGGTTTGAGCACCTCTGGGAGATACTCTACCGCATTCATCCAGCGCTGCTGGGTGGGTGCCGCGGCGTTGAGGTGCTGCCAGCATTGCGCGAGTCAGGCTTTGTCAACGTCCGGCGTACTGTCGTCCGGCAGTGGCTATTCCCTTCTGAAGTCCTGTACGCTGAGCGCCCCTGAGAGCCTACCTTGCGCTATTCACGCACGCCTATGCCCCTCGATCTACTTCTTGATAATCCGTACGTGTGGCGCATTCTCGCCAGCATACTGGTCATCCTGACGGCTGTAGTGCTTACCCGCCTTGCCAAGCGACTTGCCGCTCGAATAGTCGAGGAGCCGGCGCGTCGGTACCGGCTCAGCAAGTTTACCGGTCGGACTGCGGCGCTGCTCGTGCTCGTGTTCATTCTGGCCATCTGGGCACCCGACCAGAGTGCCGTAATCACCATCCTCACCGTTGTCGGTGCCGGCATCGCCATCTCGATGCGTGAGGCCCTGCTGGGCTTTGCCGGGTGGGTTAACCTGATCGTCCGCGCGCCCTACCGCCCCGGTGATCGCGTCGAAATCAACAGCATCAAAGGCGACGTGATCGACATCCGGCTGCTGCATACGACGCTGATGGAGGTGCAGGGCTGGGTGCAAGCCGACCAGAGCACAGGCCGCGTCGTTCATATTCCCAACGGCTGGATATTTCTGTACGGCGTATACAACTACAACCAGGGGTTCAATTTTGTCTGGCATGAACTGCCCGTCACCATCACCTTCCGCAGCGACTGGGCAAAAGCACGGGAGCTGATGCTGGAAATGGGGCGCGAATCAGCCGAAATCGTAGCTGCACAGGCAGCGGACGAGATTCGCCGGATGTCCCGCGAGTATCTCGTCCATTACTCAATCCTTACCCCCTTCGTCTACGTCACCATCACCGAGCGCGGGGTGCAGCTTACCCTGCGCTACCTTACCGAAGTCCGAAAGCGGCGTGGCACCGAACACGCTTTCGTGGTCTCCATTCTGGATGCTTTTCAGGCGCACAACATCGAACTGGCTCCACAGACGCTGTTGATGGTACAGGGGGGCACCTCGCTGAACACCCCTCTCCCACCCCAAGCACCTCCCCATTCGGGAGACAGGGTTGCCCCCGGCACCAATACGCGGTAACTTTGCTACATGAAAACCACGATCCACACAGCAAGCTGGGCCAACGGGTGGCGTGTCCCCCGCGCAGCGGATTTGTGTGCTCAGAGGTGACGGTGTCACCTGCTCTGCCTCAGGCCCGCTGACCTTTCACGGACAGCGGGCTTTTTTCGTTCATGATGACATACACAGCTCTTCAATCGCTTGTCGCCGCGCAGCGGGCTGCCGGGGCTACCCGCATACTCATCCCGGTAGCACGGCGGCTCAGCGCCGATCTGCTCACGCCCGTCTCCGCCTTTCTCGCCCTGCGCCGAGACGCCCATTACCCGTTTCTGCTGGAAAGCGTTGAAGGCGGCGAGCAGCTTGCGCGCTACTCATTTATCGGACGCAACCCGTACCGGGTGGTCGAGGCGCGCGGCAGCGAGGTAACCATCGAGGAAGGTGGCGATAAGACAACGCGTGAGGCCGACGTGTTTAGCGTGCTCAAAGACTATCTCACCTCGCACGTCGAAGTGCGGCAGCCCGACCTGCCGCGCCTCACCGGCGGCGCGGTCGGCTTTGTCGCCTATGACGCCGTGCGCCTCGTCGAACGCCTGCCACATCCCCCCCCCGATGATCTCGGCGTCCCGGACGCGCTGTGGTGCTTTTACAAGACAGCCGTCGCTTTTGACCATGTCAGGCACCAGGTCGTGCTCATGGCGCACCTCTTTATCGATGAGGAAACCAACCTGCGCGTCGCCTACGATGCAGCACAGGCAGAGTTAGACGCGCTGGCCCGCGACCTGCACGCCCCCCTCGCCACGCTTCCCACCCCTGTGCGCCTGAGGCAAGGCCAAGCCCGCTCCAACCTCACCCGGGAGGCCTTCGCAGAGAGTGTAGAGCAGGCGCGAACGTTTATCTACGAGGGCGACATTTTCCAGGTCGTGCTTTCGCAGCGCTTCGAGATGCAGTTTACCGGCGACGCGTTCAACCTGTACCGCGCCCTCCGGCAGGTCAACCCTTCGCCGTACCTCTTTTTCCTGGATTTCGGTGATATTACGCTGGTAGGCTCCTCCCCAGAAGTGCTCGTTCGGGTCGAAAACGGGCAAGCCGAACTCTTGCCTATCGCCGGCACGCGTCCCCGTGGTGCCACGTCCGACCACGATGCTGTGCTCGAAGCTGAGTTGCTTGCTGATCCCAAAGAGCGTGCAGAGCACCTGATGCTGGTAGACCTGGGCCGCAACGATCTGGGCCGCGTCAGCGCGTATGGATCGGTGCAGGTTAAAAAGTACGCGTATGTAGAGAAGTACTCGCACGTTATGCACATCGTCTCCTCGGTGTGCGGCACCGTGCGCGACGATCTTCACGCCGTTGACGTGCTCGCCGCGTGCTTTCCCGCTGGCACACTCAGCGGCGCGCCCAAGGTGCGGGCGATGGAGATAATCGACAAGCTCGAGCCCACACGGCGCGGCATCTATGGCGGCGCGGTGGGCTACTTCGACTTTTCGGGCAACCTCGACACCTGCATCGCCATCCGCACCATGCTCGTGCGTGGCAACACTATCTACATACAGGCCGGAGCGGGCATCGTGTCCGACTCTAATGCCGAGGCTGAGTACGAAGAAACCGTCAACAAGGCACGGGCGCTGCGCGAAGCCATCGCCATAGCCGCCCAGTCGCTCTTCTGAACCCCGATCTTACCGCTGCGTTTTCCAGCCTCACCCTTTCCACACGCCCATGTCTTTCCTCGACTCCGCGCTCGATACCGTGCTCAACAAAGGCGGTGCAGGCTTCTCCATGTCCCGCGCCGACACCATCACGGCCGTCAACCCCGTTCTTGAGCAGCACGCCCGCCTGAACCATGCCTACGAGCAGGCTGCAGCACGGCTTGCAGGCCGGCCCATCGCGCAGCAGTTGCACGCGCACCAGCGCGTGGCGCGGATGGATGTGGGCAAGCTGTCGGAGACGGTCCTCAGCGCCGGTGGCACGCCGTACACGGGCACCGACGTCGAGCCTGGCTCGGAGCCGCTGCCCGAAGATGACGACGTGCTGCGATACCTCGCCGACCGCGAGCGGAACCTGCTCGACGCCATAGAGCATGAACTTGCCCGCGGCCACATGATCCGCACCACAGCCATCCTGGCTCTTATTCAAACGCACAGCCGCGAGCGGCTCACGCTGGTCGAGCGGGCAGCGCAGAAACCCCAGGCCTGATACCATGACGCTGTCGGCGCAGACAACCATCGTGTCGGGTATTCAGCCCTCAGGCACCCTCCACATCGGCAACTACTTTGGCGCAATCCGGCAGCACCTCGCGCTGCAACGGGCGCACGAGGCGTACTTTTTCATCGTCAACTACCACGCGCTCACCTCGCTGCGCGACTCCGAGGCGCTGCGCCGCTATACCCTCGATGTCGCTCTCGACTATCTCGCGCTCGGCTTCGACCCTGCCGCGGCGGCGCTTTTCGTGCAGAGCGATGTGCCACAGGTTACCGAGCTGGCGTGGATACTGTACACCCTCACCCCGGTCTCTCAGCTCGAAAAAGGCGTCTCGTACAAAGACAAGGTCGCGCAGGGCCTCTCGCCCAATGCCGGTCTCTTCAACTATCCCGTCTTGCAGGCCGCCGACATTCTCATCTATGGCGGCACGCTCGTGCCTGTTGGGGCCGACCAGAAGCAGCACATCGAACTCACCCGTGACCTCGCGGTCCGCTTTAACGCCACCTTCGCGGCGGAAAACGACCTGCTGCCTGTGCCTGAGCCGTACATCCTCGAAGAAGTTGCCGTTGTGCCCGGCGTGGACGGCCGAAAGATGTCGAAAAGTTATGGCAACACCATCGGCATTTTCGACGAAGGGAAAAGCCTGAAGCAGAAAGTGATGGGCATCGTCACGGATTCCACACCGCTGGAAGCACCCAAGAATCCGGATGCAGACAACGTTTTTGCCCTTATCAAGCTTTTTGCCACCCCGGACGAACGCGCCGAGATTGCAGAGGCGTACAGGGCCGGCGGCTACGGCTATGGACACGCCAAAAAAGCCCTCTTGCGCCTGATAGACACAGCTTTCGCGCCCTTCCGCGAAAAGCGCCGAGAACTCGCGCAGCGCCCCGACGACGTCCGCGATGTGCTTAAAGAGGGCGGCGAGCGGGCCCGCCTCAAAGCAGAGCACACCATGGCGCAGGTGCGCGATGCCGTGGGACTTATACAGACAACGCGCCCATGATTCTCGTCATCGACAACTTCGACTCGTTCACCTACAACCTGGTCCACCTTATCGGTGAGCATACGGATGCGGTGCGGGTGGTACGCAACAACGCCCTCACCCTGCGCGAAATCGAGGAGGCTTCACCTTCGGGCATTCTGCTCTCCCCCGGCCCCGGCCGTCCTGCCGATGCAGGCATCACCGAAGACGTGATCCGGCAGTTCGGCTCGCGCATTCCCATCCTCGGCGTCTGTCTGGGCCACCAGGCCATAGGCGAGGTTTTCGGTGGCACCGTCACGTATGCGCCGACGCTGATGCACGGCAAGACGAGTTCTGTACGGCATGCGGGCACCTCGCTGTTCGAGGACGTTTCGCAGCCGTTCACCGCCACGCGGTATCACTCGCTCGTTATTGACCGTGCCGGGCTGCCAGACGAACTCGAAGTAACTGCAGAGACAGATGACGGCACCATCATGGGCTTGCGGCACCGCCTGCTGCCCATCGAGGGCATCCAGTTTCATCCCGAGAGTGTGCTGACTACCGAAGGGCCCAAGATGATTGCCAACTGGCTTTACCGGATGGTGGGACTGCCGCGCGCCAGCGAATCCGTCCTGCAAACATGAAGGTGTTTCTCACCACTATCGCGGGCGGCGAAACGCTGACGCGCGAGGCTGCCAGCGAAGCGCTTGCCGTGATGATGCGCGGCGAAGCCGCTGCCGAGGAGATCGCCGCGTTTCTCGTCGGGCTGGCTGCGCGGGGCGAGACGATCGACGAACTGGTAGCCTTTACCCAGACCATGCGCGCCTTTGCTATTCCCATCGCGTGCGACGACCCCCACGCAATCGATCTCTGCGGAACGGGCGGCGACCTGACAGGCACGTTCAACATTTCAACTGCTGCGGCCCTAGTTTGCGCAGGTGCTGGTGCTACCGTCGTCAAACACGGCAACCGCTCTGTATCGTCGCGCTCGGGCTCGGCTGATGTGCTCGAGGCACTCGGCGTTCGGATAGACCTCTCGGCTGAGGGGGTTGCTTTTTGTATTGCAAAAACGGGCATCGGCTTTGCGTTTGCGCCGCTCTTTCATCCTGCTCTCCGCCATGTGATGCCGGTCCGGCGGAAGCTGGGCGTGCGCACTTTTTTCAACATACTCGGCCCCCTGTGCAACCCGGCAGGCATCACCCGGCAGCTCGTCGGGGCTTTCCGAGGCGATGTGGCGCAGCACATGGCAAGTATTCTCGCCGCCACTGGATCCCATCAGGCCGTCACGCTGCACGCCGCTGATGGACTCGACGAGGTGTCACTGAGTGGGCCTACAGCCCTCTTTTCCGTCGCCGATGGCACCGTAACAGCGCACACCTTCACGCCGGATATACTCGGCATCGAGCGTCAGCCTATCGAGGCGCTGCGCGGGGGCGATGCAAACGACAATGCCCGCATCCTGCTGGACGTGCTCGAGGGGCAGCAAGGGGCGCCGCGCGATGTGGTGCTGCTCAATGCCGCCCACGCACTTTACATTTCGGGCCGCAACGCGAGCCTCGAAGAGGCCCTTGCCGCATCGGAAGAAAGCATTGATTCCGGCAGCGCCCGGCACGTGCTCCGCGCCTTTGCTGCCGCCTCCCACAACGCCCCGGCAACATGACCATCCTCGACGAGATTCTGGCGCACACGCGGGCAACCGTCGCACGCCGAAAGGTCCAGACGCCGGTAGAAATGCTCAAGGAGATGCCGGGCTTTAGCCGCGCGCCACGAGCACTTGCCCCGGCACTGCGTCGGCCCCACCTCGCCATCATTGCCGAGTCTAAAAAGCAATCGCCCTCGAAAGGGCTATTGCGGGCCGAGTACGATGCCGCCGCCAACGCCGCCGCGTACACGCAGGCAGGCGCTGACGCCCTCTCGGTGCTTACCGAACCCGATTTTTTCGGTGGTCATCCAGATCACCTTGTTGCGGCACGCGCGGCTACGACCCTGCCAGTTCTGAGGAAAGACTTTATCCTCGATCTTTATCAGATCGCGGAAGCACGCGCATGGGGAGCCGACGCCGTCCTGCTGATCGCTGCTGCGCTCGACCCTGCATTGCTGCGTGAGTTGTACGAAAGCGCCACCGAAATGGGCCTTTCTGTGCTGGTAGAGGTACATGGCGAAGGCGAACTCGATACGCTCGACCTCGACCGCATCGAGATTGTGGGCGTCAACAACCGGGATCTGAAATCTTTTGAAGTAGACGTTACCCGCGCCCCCCGCATTTTTGACCTTCTGCCGCGCCGCATCGTGCGCGTGGCCGAGAGTGGCCTCCGCGATGCGGCAACGCTGGCATCGCTACGCCGCGCTGGTACCGATGCCGTCCTCATTGGCGAGACGTTCATGCGTGCCCCTCAACCCGGCGAGAGGCTGCGCGTACTCCGGCACGAAGTTCAAGCGTTACTCGAACATTATCCGGCATAGTCCCTTCTGCCAATTCTATCCAACCGCGCTGTGCGACCTCTGATCAAAATATGCGGCATCACCCGGCTCGAAGACGCGCGTTACTGTGCGGGCGCGGGAGCCGACCTGCTCGGCTTTGTGCAGCACCCCGACAGCCCCCGCTATATCGAACCGCATGAGGCGCGTAAGATCATTGAATGGGTTTACGGCCCCCGCACTGTTGGCGTATTTGTCAACAAAAGCGCTGATGAAGTAAATGAGGCGGTAGAAACAGCCAACTTCGCCTTTGCACAGCTACATGGCACCGAACCACCCGACGTGTGCGCCGCTATCGAGGTGCCTGTGATCAAAGCGTTCCGGGTTATGCACGACGCCTCGGCTGAGCAGCTACGCGCCCTCATTGAGCCGTACCGGGGCGTGGCCGATTTTATTCTACTCGATACGTACAGCACCAGCCTGTGGGGCGGCACAGGCGAGTCGTTCAACTGGCGCCTGGCCCGCGAGCTTGCGCACGATTTCCCCCTGCTGCTCTCAGGCGGCGTCAATGCCGAAAACGTGGACGAGGCCGTTTCCACCATCCGCCCGCACGGCATCGACCTTTCCAGCAGCGTCGAGGAAAGCCCGGGCGTGAAAGACTTCGACAAGCTCGCTGCCTTTTTCGACGCTTTCAACCGCGCTGTAGAAGCGCCTCCTGCTACATGAGTCTACCTACTGACACGCTTTCCTACACCGCCCCCGACGCTACCGGCCATTTCGGTATCTACGGCGGCACCTTCGTTCCCGAGATCCTTATCCCAGCCCTTGAAGCTCTTAAAGACGAGTATGAGCAGGCACGCCACGACGCAGGGTTTCAGCAGGAGTTGCATGCGTTGCTCCGCGACTACGTCGGGCGCCCGACGCCGCTCACGTTTGCACCCCGGCTGACCGCACACCTGGGCGGCGCGCAGGTTTACCTCAAGCGCGAGGACCTGTGCCACACAGGCGCGCACAAAATCAACAATACCGTCGGGCAGATTCTGCTGGCGCGGCGCATGGGGAAAACGCGCATCATAGCCGAAACCGGAGCTGGACAGCACGGCGTGGCTACGGCTACCGTGTGCGCCCGCTTTGGCCTGCCCTGCATTGTCTACATGGGAGCCGAGGACATCGAGCGGCAGCACCTCAACGTGCTCCGGATGCAGCTGCTTGGTGCCGAAGTACGGCCCGCTACGAGTGGAAGCCAGACCCTCAAAGATGCCACCAACGAGGCCATCCGCGACTGGGTCACCAATGTCGAGGACACGTTTTACATTATCGGATCCGTAGTTGGGCCACACCCCTACCCCATGATGGTGCGCGACTTCCACCGGATCATCGGGGAGGAAACGCGCACCCAGCTTTACGCGCATACCGGCCGTGACATTCCCGATGCTGTGTTTGCCTGCGTCGGCGGCGGCTCGAATGCCATGGGCATTTTCTACCCGTTCGTGGAAGACGATGTAGCGCTCTACGGGGCTGAGGCCGCGGGCGAAGGGCTTGACGGGCGGCACGCGGCCACGCTCACCAAAGGCTCGCCCGGCGTGCTCCACGGCGCGCTAAGCTACCTGCTTCAAGACGAGGCCGGGCAGGTCAGCCTCGCCCATTCCATTTCTGCCGGTCTCGATTACCCCGGCGTAGGCCCGGAGCACAGTTTTCTCAAAGATCAGGGCCGCGTACAGTACGCGCCCGTCACCGACGCTGAGGCGCTTGAAGGGGTCAAGCTTCTTTCTCGCACCGAAGGCATCATCCCCGCCCTCGAAACCGCGCATGCCATCGCGCTTGCGGGGCGTATCGTCCCCACGCTGCCGCCCGAGGCTATTGCCGTTATCAACGTCTCGGGCCGGGGCGACAAAGACATGGCCACCATCGGCACCTATCTCGGAGACCAGGTATGAGCAGACTCCAGCCCCTGTTTGCTCGCTTGAAAAGTGAAAACAGAAAGGCGATGGGCCTTTTTGTTACCAACGGTTTTCCAGACCTGAACAGTATGCCCGGTGTGCTCGATGCTCTCGTGAAAGGCGGTGCCGACTTTATCGAACTGGGCATGCCATTTAGCGACCCACTTGCCGAAGGGCTGCCCATCCAGCGCTCGAGCGCGCGGGCGCTGGCGCAGGGCGTAGGTATGGACGATGCATTTGCAACGGTTGAAGCGTTCCGGCAGCGCCACCAGACGCCCCTGCTACTGATGGGCTACTTTAACCCGATTCAGCGCTACGGGCTGGGCAACTTCTGCGCGCGTGCGGCATCTTGTGGAGTAGACGGACTCATCCTGCCCGACGTACCGCCCGAGGAAAGCGCACTGCTGGAGCAAGAAGCTGCCCGGGTGGGACTCGATCTTGTCTTTCTCGTTGCCCCAAACACCCCGGACGCCCGCATGCATCTTATCGACAAGCGCGCAACCGGATTCGTCTACGCTGTTTCCGTCAGCGGCCTTACCGGCACCGCGCTGGGCGATCTCGACCGGGTATCCGACTATCTCGCTCGCGCCCGCACCGCTATTACACGCAACCCGCTGCTCGTCGGCTTTGGCATCCGCAATAGCAGCGACGCTGCGCGACTGTCCCGCCACACCGACGGCTTCATCGTTGGCTCAGCGCTTATCGAGATAATCGAGGCGTTGTGGAACGACAGCGTTCTCGACGCCGACACACGCCTGGGTCGCCTTCAGGCGTTTGTCCAGTCTCTCCGTCCTCTCTCGCTCCATACCGCCTGAGTATGCCCCGCCCCCTCCCGTTGCTCGCCCTTTTGCTCGTACTACTGACCGCCGGCTGCGGCGATGCCGACTACCGCCCGTTTGCCAGTGGAGCCGAAAGTGAGGTGCTCGCCGTGGTAGATTCGAGCGCGTGGCGCGGGATTGTCGGTGAGGCCCTGCGCGATGTTGTGGGCGCGAACGTGCAAACGCTGCCTTCTCCCGAATCGGGCTATTCCGTCACGGCCGCCACGCTGACGTCGCAGAGCAGGCTCGAAGAAGTGCGCACGCGCAAAAACGTCGTCATCGCCGCCTCGCTTGCCGACACCAGCGTAGAGGCGCGGCTGATAAAGGCGTTTTTCAGCGAAGACGCGCAGGCCCAGCTTAGAGCCGCCGGCCGAGGGGCCGCCGTGACCCGGCCCGATCTGTGGCGGCGTGCCCAGCAGGTCGTTTTTATCACTGCGCCTGACGACAGCACGCTCGCGGCCACCATCCGGGAGCGCGCCCGGTTTATCCAGAACGCATTCGAGAGCGCGGTGCGTTCGCGGCTTGAAGTAGACATGTTCGAGCGAGGCCGCCAGGAGGACACCGAGGAAATGCTCATGGAGCGCCACGGCTTTGCTGTCAACGTGCAGCACGACTACTTTATCGCGCGAGACACCACGCAGTTTGTCTGGCTCCGGCGCGTGCTGACCGATACGTGGCGCAGCCTGTACGTTTTCTACATTGATGACTTCGATCAGCGCCGGCTCGACTCCGCGTTTGTCGTTGGCCTGCGCGACTCGCTCACCACTGCGCATATCACCGGCAGCACGGGCGGCTACGTGCAGATCGACCAGCGTCTTCCGCTCGTGGTTGAACCGGTTGATTTTCTCGGCCGCGAAAACGCCTACGAGATGCGCGGGGTGTGGGTGATGCGCCAGCCTCGACCCGATGGCACGACCGCGCCGACGATGGCCGGGCCTTTTGTCAACTACACCTTTTACGACCCTCCCAGCCGCCGCTTGTACTCTATCGATGGGATGGTGTTTGCCCCCAATTACACCAAGCTGCCCTTTGTCCGGCACATGGATGTTATCGCGCACACCTTCCGAACGCAGAAAGCAACATCAGTTCAGCAGCGCGCCCCGGACGCCGCGCCCAAGCCGTGAAACGCAGCCTGTTGCTGTGCAGCTTGCTTGTACTACCGGCGTGCAACCTGATGCAGCATGACGACGATGCGCTCGTGGAGGCGCTGGTCGGCCTGCACCTTGCCGAGGCCAGGCAGGCGCGTTTCGATGATATGTCCCCTGCCCTGCGCGATTCCATCATTACCGCAGCAGGGTTCACCACGGCCTCTTTTAGCGCGCACATGGACGCGCTAAGCACCGATCTCCAGCGTGCCACCCTTATCTATGGCCGCGTACACGACAGCCTTAG
>PPFU01006566.1_pt1 | contig 14236 bp, 11 predicted proteins | sample 1535991 | NCBI WGS metagenome assembly PPFU01 (sample SAMN04901290, study PRJNA319586) | Hypolithon metagenome, whole genome shotgun sequencing project. | isolation source: Antarctic Hypolithon | place: Antarctica: Miers Valley | collected 2014
GCCGCGAGTTCGTCGCGGATCGCATCGGAGGTGGCGAAATCCTTCACCGCGCGCGCTTCCTTGCGGCGGGCCAGCGCTGTGCCGATCTCCGCCTCTGTGATTGCCGCCTGTGCGGGCCTGACGCGCAAATCGGCGCGTGCAAGATCGAGCAGGCTAAGGCCGAGCACTTTATCCATCTGCGCGATGATCGCGCGCCGGGCCTGCGGATCGCCCTTTTTCGCGGCCAGTGCCTCTTCCAGCGCGGTGAGCGCCAGTGGCGTGTTGAGATCGTCGCTGATCGCGGCGTCGAAGCGATCGCGCAGGCCTTCCAGTTGGGGCTGCGGAGCCGGCAAATCGTCCATGGCAGCAGGGAGGCGCTCGGCGGCCAGCACCATGCGCTTTAGCCGCACCAGCGCCGCGCCGAGCGCCTCCCAGCTGAACTCCAGCTCGCTGCGGTAATGCGCCTGCAGGCACATCAGCCGATAGGCGAGCGGGTGGTAGCCGCGGTCGAGTAGCAGCTGGAGACGGAGGAACTCCCCGCTCGACTTGCTCATCTTGCCACTGCGCTCCACCAGGAAGTTGTTGTGCATCCAGATGTTCGCGCCGCTCTGGTCGGAGCACTCATGCGCCTGGTTCTGGGCGATCTCGTTGGGGTGGTGAATCTCGCGGTGGTCGATCCCGCCGGTATGGATGTCGAAGGGGAAGCCGAGGACCGCGCCGCTCATCACGCTGCATTCCAGATGCCAGCCGGGCGCGCCGCGGCCCCAGGGGCTGTCCCACTCCATCTGCCGCGTCTCGCCCGGGGGGGTCTTGCGCCAGATCGCGAAGTCGGCCGCGTTGCGCTTGCCATCGACATCTTCGATGCGAGCGAAAGCTTGCGCGTCAGCTGCCGCTTGTACAGCTTGTAAGATAAGCTCGGCTTGTTTTCGCGGATCACTGGTCGCCACTGCTTCAGCTGCCAAAGCTGCAGCGCGAGCAGCGGATGCAGCCACAGGGTTGTCTTGCTTGCCGGTTGCCAGCTTTCCATAGTCGGGCACGGTCGAGACGTCGAAATAGAGTCCGCTGTCGAGTTCATAGCAGTGCTTGTCCGCGATGCCCTCGGCGAACTCGATCATCTGCGGCACATAGTCAGTCGCCACGGTCCACTGGCTCGGCTGGCGGATGTTGAGCGCCTTCACATCCGCCCAGAACGCCTCGGTGTAATGGCGCGCGATGTCCCAGATCGACTGGGCCTCTTCCGCCGCGGCCTTCTCCAGCTTATCTTCGCCCGTGTCGGCGTCATCGGTCAAATGGCCGACGTCTGTAATGTTGATGACGTGGGTGAGTTTGTAGCCCTTCCAGCTCAGCGTCCGCCCGAGCACATCGGCGAAGACATAGGCGCGCATGTTCCCGATATGCGGGTAGTTGTAGACCGTCGGCCCGCAGGAATAGACCCGCGCCTCGCCGGGGTGGACCGGCTGGAAGGGCTCCAGTTCGCGGGTGAGGGAGTTGAACAGGCGGAGGGGAGTGGTCATCATGGCCGATTAGGTGCACCAGCTTCCATCGACAAGCGACCGCGCCAATCCGCGCTCGACATGATCGTGTTCAGCGCCCCTCGGGGCGGATCAGCGATGATCGATCGCGCGTGCCAGCACCACGTCATCATAGGTGCTTCCACCGACGCAGAACTTGCGGGCTGAAAATTGTGCGAAGCCGTGCTTAGCGTAGAAGGCGCGCGCTCGCGCATTCTCGGCATAAACCCCGAGCACCAGCCGCATGGCGCCTTGTCCGCGCGCATGATCGATCGCCCGCTCCATCAGCGTCGCGCCAACGCCCTGCCCGTGAAAACGGGACAGAGCGTAGATGCGTTTCAATTCGATATCGCTGCCATCGGCCGCGGCACCGGGAAGGTTCGGCAAGCCAAGAAGGGCGTACCCCACCGGAGCATTTCCGGGAGCAAGCTCCGCCAGGAACGCCTGCGCACCGGCCGCCAGATAACGGCTATAGGCCGCGGGGCTATGTTCACGCTCGCAATGTTCGATGATTGCCCCACCATCGAGCACCCCGGCAAAGCTTTCCAGGAACGATGCAGCGCCCACCAGTGCAAGCCGGTCGACATCGGCATCGGAGGCGAGACGAATGCTGCAATTCATGCCAGCGCGGTCACTCCCCCTCGAATAGCCCGGCCAGCTGCTCGATGATCGTGCCGCCCAGCTGCTCCACATCCATGATCGTCACCGCGCGCTTGTAATAACGCGTCACGTCATGGCCGATGCCGATCGCCACCAGCTGGACGGGCGATTGCTTTTCGATCCAGTCGATCACCTTGCGCAGGTGCGTTTCCAGATAGCCGGCGCTGTTCACACTGAGGGTGGAATCGTCCACCGGGGCACCGTCGGAGATCACCATCAGGATGCGCCGGTCTTCGGGGCGGGCGAGCAGGCGGGAGTGGGCCCACAGCAGCGCCTCGCCGTCGATATTCTCCTTCAGCAGCCCCTCGCGCATCATCAGGCCGAGGTTGCGGCGCGCCCGGCGCATCGGCTGATCGGCCTTCTTGTAGATGATGTGGCGCAGATCGTTGAGGCGGCCCGGCTGCGCGGGCTTGCCGCTGGCGAGCCATTTCTCGCGGCCCTGCCCGCCCTTCCAGGCGCGGGTGGTAAAGCCGAGGATCTCCACCTTCACGCCGCAGCGCTCCAGCGTACGAGCCATGATGTCCGCGCTGATCGCGGCGATGCTGATCGGGCGGCCGCGCATGGAGCCGGAATTGTCGATCAGCAGGGTGACGATGGTGTCTTTGAACTCCTGCTCGCGCTCCACCTTGTAGCTGAGCGACTGGCCGGGGCTGACCACCACCCGCGCCAGCCGCGCTGCATCGAGCAGGCCTTCCTCCTGGTCGAAATCCCAGCTGCGGTTCTGTTGGGCCATCAGCCGCCGCTGGAGCCGGTTGGCGAGCCGGGTCACCACCCCGGCAAGGCCCGTCAGCTGGCTATCGAGATAGGCGCGCAGCCGGGTGAGCTCCTCGGGGTCGCACAGCTCGGAGGCCTCGACCGTCTCGTCGAATTGCTCGGTGTAGATCGTGTAGTCGAAGCTTTCGGGCAGATCGGTCCACGGGCGGTTGGCGCGGGAGGGGACCAGCCCCTCGTCGCCTTCGTCCTCGCCCTGCCCCTCGGAAAGCTCCTGCTCGCCATCGGTTTCCTGGCTGGAGCTGTCGCCGCTTTCGCCCTCTCCGCCATCACCGGAGGTCTGTTCCTGCGGGCGCTGCTCGACACCATCGGGCTGTTCTTCCTCTCCGGTGCTGTCGTCGGCGCCTTCCTCCTCGTCCTCGCCGTCCTCCGGCATCGCATCTTCGAGCGATTCGGCCGGGACGAGATCGAGGTGGCGCAGCATGTCGAGCGCGAGGGACTGGAAAGCGCGCTGGTCGTCCAGAGAACCGGCCAGCGCGGCGATGTCGCTCCCCGCGCGGCCCTCGATATGGGCGCGCACCAGCTCGACGCCCGGGCGCGCGCCTTGCGGGACGGGTTGCCCGCTCAGCCGCTCGCGCAGCATCAGCGCCAGTGCGCTGGGCAGCGGCACCTCGTCGGCATCCTTCGCCCGCATGATCGGGTCGGTGCGCAGCCGCTGATCGGTCGAGGCGGAGAGATTGGCGCGCATGCCGGCAAAGCGGGTCTCGCCCAGCGCCTCGTAGCGGACGCGCTCGATGGCATCGAAGCAGGCGCGCGCATCCGGCTCGGCCGGCGCGCCTCGGCGATGCAGTGCCTCGTCATGGTGGCGCAGCCGCAGCGCGAAGCTGTCCGCGAAGCCACGCGCCTCGCACGCCTGATCGGGCGGGAGCGAGCGCGCGGGCATCGGCACCTTCATCGCCCGGCCGTTCAGCGCCGGCGTGTCGGTGCTCCAGGCAACCTCCGCCTCGGGCTCGTGCGCGATCGCCCGCGCGGCCCCGGTCAGCGCCTCACGGAACCGATCAAGCGGGGTCTGTTCGGCCAACGCGCCCGCGCCCTCAGCTGGCGATCAGCAGCCGATCAGCCAATCGTCTGCCCGGTCTTGGCCCAATCGGCCAGAAAGCCTTCGAGGCCCTTGTCGGTCAGCACGTGATTGACCAGGCTCTTGATGACCTTGGCCGGCATGGTCGCCACATCGGCACCGATGCGGGCCGATTCCAGCACGTGGATCGGATGGCGGACGCTGGCGACCAGGATCTGCGTATCGAAGGCGTAATTGTCGTAGATTAGTCGGATGTCGCGGAGCAGCCCCATGCCGTCGAGCCCGTTGTCGTCGTGCCGGCCCACGAAGGGCGAGACGAAGGTGGCGCCGGCCTTGGCCGCCAGCAGCGCCTGGTTGGCGGAAAAGCACAGGGTGACGTTGACCATCGTGCCTTCGTCGCTCAGCGCCTTGCAGGTCTTCAGCCCTTCCAGCGTCAGCGGCACCTTGATGCAGACATTATCGGCGATTTTGCGTAGGTGCTCGGCCTCGCGCATCATCTCTTCATGGTCGAGCGCGAGCACCTCGGCCGAGACCGGCCCGGGCGTGAGTGCGCAGATCTCGCGCGTGACCTCGAGGAAGTTCTTGCCGCTTTTGTGGATCAGCGAGGGGTTGGTGGTCACACCATCGATCAGGCCGGCGGCGGCCAGTTCCTCGATCTCTGCGGTGTCGGCGGTGTCGACGAAGAATTTCATGCTCTTTCCCCGGGAAAAGCGGCGTTTGCGCTCGTCTCACGGGCCCGTATAGACCCGGCGATGATGCGCACAACCGGCTTTTCGGCGCCTTGGGCGGCGCCCTTGCGGGTTCTGCCGCTGCTCCTGACAGCGGCGCTTGCGGCGGGCGCGGTTCCGGCCCGGGCAGCCGAGGAGGATGTGCAAGGCTGGCTGGTGATGACCGGCACGGTCCCGCTCGGCCCGCAGACGAGTGCAACCCTGGAGCTGACCCCTCGATTCCGCGAGCAGGGTGATCAGCTGCAGTCGCGCGCATCGTTCGACCTGGCGCTGTCAGACCGCGCCAGCATCGGCGGCGGGGCCACCTACGTGGAATTCGCCGGCGGCCGCGAACTGCGCCCACACCAGCAGGTCGTGCTGCGGGCCGGACCGCTGTCCTTCCGCACACGGCTAGAGCAGCGCTTCCTCGAGGGCGCGCCGCGCGCGCAACTCCGCCTACGGCACAGAGCGGCGGCGAACCTCCCGCTCGGCGAGCGGACCATGCTGACCGGCTCGGGCGAGTTCTTCCACATCCTGCGGCCCGAACGCGCTGGGCAAGCGGCACGGGTGGAGCAATGGCGCGCCAGCTTGGCGGTGCAGCGCCGGCTTTCGGAACGGATCGCCGTCGGTCTGGGCTACCTGCTGATCCTTGCGCCCCGTTCGGGCGCGGCAGACCGCATCAGCCACGTGCCCCAGGCATCGCTGGTGTTCCGGCGCTGATCCCGGCTCACAGCACGGCACCGTAGGCTTATCTCCCGCTCAGGTGAGCAGCAGGAGGCTCACAGCAAGGCCTCGGCGCCGAAGATGGCACGCAGCATCGGATCGCCGGTGGCGGAGGGGTTGGCGCGAATGGCCGCCTCTTCCTGTGCGATCTGATCCCAGATCACGCCTTCGATCTGATTGCCCAGGGAGCGGGCCAGGCCGCCGGGGTCGACCCCGGTCATCCCCGCAATCAGTTCGCGCATCAGCGGGTCTTCGGCGATGCGCAGGGCCTGATCGACCTCCGGCACGAGCACGCCGAGCAGCTGCCCGCCCATCTCACCGCGCAGGAAGGCGGTGGCGGCGGTGGGGCCACCGCGGATCAGGTCGTAGGTATTGGCAAAGCCGATCGTGCGCACCGTATCGGCCACGAGGGGCGCCGCGCGGTACGAGGCATCGACGGCGATGTCGGCCACCGCGCCCTCAAGTCGCTGCTTGAACATCGCGGAACTGAGGATGCGCGAGAGCACGTCGCCGCGCCTGCCGATCATCCCGCCGAGGCCCAGTTGCGCCACCTGCTCGTCCCAGAAGCCGCCCGGCGCGGTCATGCGAACAAAAGCACGCTCGCTGGATAGCACCAACAGCCGGCGCACAGCTTCGGTCAGGCTGTAGGGCTGGCCATAACTGGCGCAGCCCGCGAGAGCGACGGTGCCGGACAGCGCCAGCGCTCCACCAAGGAATGCGCGGCGGCGCAGGATCGGGCTGTTCTGGACGGTGGGCATCGGCTCTCCAATTGCTTATTGGCCAGTTCCGTAATGGTCGCTTGCTGGAGCGAACGCTTCATCTATGGCCCGAGTTTCATGAACAGAGCCCGACTGCTGATCTTCAATGCCGCGCTCGGCCCGTTGGATTACCGCGTGCCCGAGGGGATGGTGGTCGTGCCCGGTCAGGTGGTCGCCGCGCCGTTGGGGCCGCGGCAGATCGTGGGCATCGTGTGGGAGGCCGATCGCCTCCCGGGCGAGCCGGTGCCGGATGCCAAGCTGCGCCCGCTGCTTGCCGTGCTGCCGGTGCCGCCGCTGAGGGCGGAGCTGCGCCGGCTGCTGGAGTGGACGGCGGACTATTATTGCGCCCCGCTCGCCGCCGTGGCGCGGATGGTGCTGGCGAGCGGTGGCGCGCTGCACGGCCCCTCCACCACCACCGAGTACCGGCTGACCGGCGCGTTGCCAGGGCGCTCGACCCCGCAGCGCGAGCAGGCGCTGGCTGCGCTTGAAGGCGAGCAGGCGACGATCCGCGAACTCTCCGCACAAGCGAGGGTGAGCGAAGGCGTGCTGCGCGGTCTGGTGAACGAGGGCGTGCTGGAGCCGGTCATCGTAGATTGCGACCGGCCCTACCGGTCCGCCGACCCGGGCTTCGCCCAGCCCACGCTCACCCCTGACCAGCAGGAGGCCGCGGACCGGCTGGTGGAGGCGGTGCGGGCGGAGCGCTTCGCCCCGTTCCTGATCGACGGCGTCACCGGATCCGGCAAGACCGAGACCTATTTCGAAGCCATCGCCGAAGCTTTGCGCAAGAGGCGGCAGACGCTCGTCCTGCTGCCCGAGATCGCGCTGACCGAAGCCTTCCTCAAGCGCTTCGAAGAGCGCTTTGGCGTGCCACCGGTGGTGTGGCACAGCTCGCTTAAATCCACCGAACGCCGCCGCGCCTGGCGAGCCATCGCCAAGGGTCCGCAGGAGGGCGGCGCGCAGGTGGTGGTGGGAGCCAGATCGGCGCTCTTCCTGCCCTATGCCGCGCTCGGTTTGATCGTGGTCGACGAGGCGCACGAGGTCAGCTTCAAACAGGACGAGGGGGTGCGCTACAATGCGCGAGACGTGGCGGTGATGCGCGCCCGGTTCGAAGGGCTGCCTGTGGTGCTCGCCAGCGCCACTCCGGCGCTCGAAAGCCTGCAGATGGCCGAGGCCGGGGTGTATGAAAAGCTGGTGCTGCCCAGCCGCTTTGGCGGCGCGCAGCTGCCCTCGATTGATACGGTCGACCTGACGCAGGAGAAGCCCGGCTCCGGCCGCTGGCTCTCCCCGCCGCTGGTTACCGGGATCGAGCAGCGGCTGGCACGCGGCGAGCAATCGCTGCTGTTCCTGAACCGGCGCGGTTATGCGCCGCTCACCTTGTGCCGCAATTGCGGTTATCGCTTCCAGTGCCCCAATTGCAGCGCCTGGCTGGTCGAGCACCGCCTTTCGAGCCGCCTCGCCTGCCACCATTGCGGGCACGAGACCGCCCCGCCCGCCACCTGCCCCGATTGCGGGGAACCCGATTGCCTCGTCGCCTGCGGCCCGGGCGTGGAGCGCATCGCGGACGAGGTGGCCGAGCTGTTCCCCGATGCGCGGCTGGCGGTCGCAACTTCCGATACGCTCGGTTCCCCCGAACGAGCCGCGCAATTCATCGCCGAGGTGGAGGCGGGCGCGATTGACGTGATCGTGGGCACCCAGCTGGTGACGAAGGGCTTCCACTTCCCCGAACTCACGCTGGTGGGCGTGGTCGATGCGGATCTGGGCCTCGAGGGCGGAGACCTGCGCGCGGCCGAGCGCACTTACCAGCAGGTCGCGCAGGTGGCGGGCCGTGCGGGCCGCGGCGCCAAGCCGGGCGAGGTGCTGATCCAGACGCGTCACCCCAATGCGCCGGTCATCGTCGCGCTGGCCGCCGGCGACCGCGACGCCTTCTACGCCGCCGAGACCGAAGCGCGCCGCCACGCGCAGGCCCCGCCCTTCGGCCGCTGGGCGGCGATCATCGTCTCCTCCGAAGACGATGCCGAGGCGCGCGAGGCCGCCCGCCAGCTGGGTGCGACCCGGCCCGATCTGCCCGATGTCGAGGTGCTCGGCCCCGCGCCGGCACCGATGGCGCTGCTGCGCGGCCGCCATCGCCACCGGCTGCTGCTCAACGCCCGCCGCAGCGCCGAGTTGCAGCAGGTAATCCGCGAGTGGCTGGGCGCTCTCCGCTTCCCGCAGGGCGTGCGGGTGAGCGTGGACATCGATCCCTACAGCTTTGTCTGATCCCGGGAGCTGGCCCAGGGAGCAGACAGGCCGCCCGATCATTCCCCACCCGATGCCCCAAGCCATCCTCGTGCCGATCCTCGGCGACCAGCTGACCCGCTCTCTCGCCAGCCTCGACGGCTGCGAACCGGCCGATACCATCGTGCTGTTCATGGAGGTGCGCGAAGAGACCACCTATGTGAAGCACCACAAGGCCAAGATCGCCCTGATCCTTTCCGCCATGCGCCACTTTGCCGCCGAGCTGGAGGCGGAGGGTTGGCAGGTGGATTACGTCCGGCTGCTCGATCCGCAGAACACCGGCAGCTTCGCCGGTGAAATCGCGCGCGCCGCCAAGCGCCATTCGGCCAGCGCGGTGCGAATCGTGGAGCCGGGCGAATGGCGAGTGATGGAGGATCTTCGGGCGCTCGCGGCCCGGCTGCCGGTGTCGCTGGAGATCCTGCCGGACGATCGCTTCGTCAGCTCAATCCCTGAGTTCCTCGGCTGGGCGCAGGGTCGGCGCGAGCTGCGGATGGAGTTCTTTTACAGGCTGATGCGCGAGAAAACAGGGTTGTTGATGGACGGCAAGAAGCCCGAAGGTGGCCGTTGGAATTACGACAAGGACAACCGCGCGCCTCCCTCTGCCCGCATGAACCCCGTGCCCGTTCCGCGTTTCACGCCCGATGCCGTGACGCAGGAGGTAATCGCGCTGGTCGAGGCCGAGTTTGCCAGCCATTTCGGTTCAGTAGAGCGTTTCGGCTGGCCGGTGACCGCCGGCGAGGCGCAGCAGGCCGCCAACGCCTTTATGGCCGAGCGCCTGCTGCAGTTCGGCACCTGGCAAGACGCGATGGTGCATGGCGAGGACGAGCTGTTCCACTCGCTGCTCTCCACCTCGATCAATCTCGGCCTGCTCGATCCGCTCGATCTGTGCCGCCGGGCGGAGGCCGAGTACCGCGAAGGGCGGGCGCCATTGAACGCGGTCGAGGGGTTCATCCGCCAGATCGTCGGCTGGCGCGAGTTCATCCGGGGCATGTACTGGCTGCAGATGCCGCAGCTGCGCGAGGCAAATGCGCTGGAGGCGACGCTACCGCTGCCGCAATTCTACTGGACCGGCGAGACGCAGATGCGCTGCATGGCCGATTGCGTTCGCTCCACCCGCGAGAACGCGCATGCGCATCATATCCAGCGGCTGATGGTGTTGGGCAATTTCGCGCTGATCGCCGGAATTCGCCCGCAGGAGCTGGAAGACTGGTTCCTGGTGGTCTACGCCGATGCTTACGAATGGGTCGAGCTGCCCAACGTCGCGGCGATGTCGCTGTTCGCCGATGGCGGCACCCTGGCCAGCAAGCCCTATGCGGCCAGCGGCAATTACATCAACAAGATGTCGAATTATTGCGGCCAGTGCCGCTACGACGTGAAGCAGAAGACAGGACCCGATGCCTGCCCGTTCAATCCGCTCTACTGGCACTTCATGGTGAAAAACCGCAAGCGCCTGGAGACCAACATGCGCATCAACCGCATCTACGGCACCTGGGACAAGATGAGCGAGAGCCGGCGCAGCGAATATCTGCAGAGCGCAGAGCAGGTTCTCGAAAGTCTCGAACCGCAGGACCCGCGCTGGGTCCACGACTGAGCCAGCTTTCCGCCCTTCGATCGAACAAAGAAAAAATGCTGCGCGAGTTCAGGCGACGCCTCTTCCGCGCAGATCCGCGCGACGGGACTCTATCGTGAATATCCCGTCGCCCAGACTCGACTTAAATCCAGAATCCGCCGCCACGGGGAGACCTGCCCTCGCGGGCAACACCTCCCCGCCACATGCCGGATCAGGCGAGAGGCGGCTGCGTCGCCCTATTGTTAGCTGCCATGCCCTGATTGCGGGTCGAACTGTGCCCGCCGTGACGATAGAGGATTTCCTCGGCTGCTTCGGGCGTGATCGTGCTGTTGCCGTCGACCGAGACGAACACGCCGCCCTCGCCCATCCGCTCGCCGTAATAGTCGGCGTCCTCGTCGCTGACGCCGTGATCCTTGAGCGCCTCGTTTAGGGTTCCGGCTGCCGCGCCGGCTGCCGCGCCAATGCCCATCGCGCCGGGAACGGCTGCCGCAGCGATCGCACCGACGGCAGCGAACGGGCCGACGCCAGGAATTGCCAGCATGGCGATACCCAGGCCCGCACCGAGCGCGCCGCCACCGAAGATGCCACGCAGAATATTGGTGTTGTCGTCATCGCCGTCTGCATCGTCATTGATCCCATCGGTCGCGCTGCCCTCATGGCGGGCCACGACGGAGAGCGAATTGTCCGAAACACCCGCCTCGCGAAGCGACGCGATCGCCCGTTGCGCTTCATCGTGGCTGTCGAATATCGCCGATACCGTTCTGTTCATCTTTATTTCTCCGCAAAGCGTTTGTCGTCATTCCAACAACAGCGCGCACCCCTCCGGCGTTCCGCATTTCGTCGCACAGCTGGACGATTGCATCGTTTCGCGGCGGGTAGGATCGGCGGCCTCGGTTGAGCCGGGCAATGGCGGCTGAATTGCGCCTGTCTCGAACCGAGTGCGAATTCCATTGTTCGCTTCGCACCCGAGGCCGTTGGGCCTCGGCGATGGTGTTCCACGGCCTTGCCGCTAACCTCCCTGCTCCCGGCGCAGCAATTCCCGCTTGATCTCGGTGCCGTAGGCATAGCCGCCAAGCGCGCCGCCGCTGCGCACCACCCGGTGGCACGGGATCAGCACCGCCACGCCGTTCGCCCCATTGGCGCTGCCCGCCGCCCTTACTGCGCGCGGGTTGCCGGCGGCGGCGGCGATTTGCGCGTAGGAGCGGGTCTCGCCTCGCGGGATCTGGCGCAGCTGCGCCCAGACGCGTTCCTGGAAGGCGGTGCCCCGCACGTCCAGCGGAATTTCGTGCGCCTGCCCGGGCTGCTCGACCGCGGCGACCACGCGCGCCAGCAGCGCGGCAAAGGCCTCTCCACCCTCGGCCAGTTCGGCCCGCGGGAAACGGCGGGCGAGATCCTCGGGCCCTTCGGCGAAAGAGAGGCGGCACACACCTGTCGCGGTCGCGGCGACCAGCATCGGGCCGAGGCTGGTGGAGACCACCGCCCATTCGATCCGCACACCCGCGCCCCCGCGCGCCCAGGCGCTCGGCGCCATGCCCAGGCGGTCTCCGACCGATTCGTAGAACCGGCTTGGGCTCGCGAACCCGGCTTCGTAGAGCGCCGGCGTCACCGCGCCCTCCGCGGTCAGCGCCTCGCACGCCCGCTCGGCCCGCAGCGCCCTTGCATAGGCAGCAGGCGAAAGGCCTGTGGCGCGGGTGAACAACCGCTGCAAATGGCTCGGCGAATAGCCCACTCCTGCCGCCAGTTCCGCCAGTGGGATCGGCCCGTCCGCCGCGCGGATCGCCGCCATCGCGCCAGCCAGAGCCTCCGAATCGCGCGGCAGCTCGTCGGGTCGGCAGCGCAGGCACGCCCGCAACCCTGCCGCCCGCGCCGCAACTCCATCCGCGAAGAAACGCACGTTGGCGCGGGCCGGGTGGCGCGCGGCGCAGGAGGGGCGGCAATAGATCCCGGTCGAGAGCACTCCGGTCACGAAGCGCCCGTCAAAGCTCCGGTCCCGCCGGTGCACCGCGGACCAGGCCTCCTCAGCATCGATGGTCTGTGCCGTGCTCACGCTTCGTCCCTCTCGATCCGCGCGGCGAAGCAGCCAGCTGCGGCGTTGTGGGCATCGATATAGAGGATGTGTCCGCCAGCCAGAAGTGCGCGGATCGCCGCATCGGCCTCGCCCGGCTGCACGAGTGCGCAACCGGCCAGCATTCCCTCCGCCGTGAACCCTCGCAGAGAGAGCACCCGCCCTTCAAATACCGACAGTGTTCGATCTCTACAGAGCGCCGCTTCGCGCGCCTGTTCACGAACGAAGATCGCAACCCCGGCGCGAAACGGTGAATCCACCGCATGATGCGTGTGATGCACCAGCAGCAGGCGCTCGCCCACCTGCGCCTCCTCCAGGCTCACCCGGCATGGAAAGCCGTGATCGAGCCGCGCGCGGCGCGCTGCGAGGGCGTCCTCGTCGAGAGCAAAGAGAGGGGCAAACGGCTCGGGGTCCAGCCCGGCGATCCGATAGGTCATGGCGAGTTCCTTTCGCGACCACCCCTAGCGCCCTTCAGCCCCAAGCCGCTTCCCGCCGCTTGCGCTGAAACCCCAGGCGCGCGAGAAGCGGGCTCCGTGGCCACCCCCAAGATCCTCACCCTCGCCCTGCGCCTGCTCGCGACACTCGCGCTGCTCGCGCCTGCCGCCGCGCCGCTCCCTGCGCTGGCAGAGCCGGCCGACATCGATGCCGCGGCGCGCGGCGTGGTGCGCGTGGTGGTGATCTCGCGCGATGGCGAATCGATGACCCCTCTATCGCACGGTAGCGGCTTCGCGGTGGCGCCCGAGCGCGTGGTCACGAACGCCCATGTCGTGCGCCAGGCGCAGCAGGACCCTTCGCTGTCGCTCGGCATCGTGCCCTCGGATGGTGAGGATGCGGTCTATGCCCGCGTGATCGCCGTGTCCGACCGCAACGATCTGGCATTGCTGGCCACCACCGCACCGATGAACCTCAACCCGCTGACCATCGCCGGCAATCCCGACGCCCAGGCGAGGGTGGTCACCGCGGTGGGCTATCCGATGAATGTCGATCGCGCGCAGGGCCTTGCCATCGCCGACCTGTTCCGCGCCCAGCCGCCTGTCAAAAGCACGGGCTTCCTTTCGGGAAGCCGGCCCTCGCGCGACTTTGATTCGCTGCTCCACACCGCGCCGCTGGCGCGGGGCAACAGCGGTGGCCCGCTGCTCGATGAATGCGGCCGCGTGCTCGGCGTCAACAGCTTCGGTGCGGAGACCGGCAGCGCCGATGCCGAGTTCTTCTTCGCCGTTTCCACCCGCGAATTGCTGCCGTTTCTGCGCGCCAACGACATTGCCCCGCCCATCAACAGCCTGCCGTGCCGCAGCCTGGCCGAACTCGACGCGGAGGAGCGCGCGCGCACCGAACGCGCGCAAATGGTCGCCCGAAGCCGCGCTGAAGAGGATGCGCAGGCCGGCGCCCAGCGGCGCGCTGACTCGCGGCGCAGCATGGAATTCGCTGTCCTGGCAGAGCGGGAGAACGGCATGGCGCTGGCCTTCCTGCTGCTGCTCGTGAGCGCAGGTGCCGGGGGCTATGCGCTGCTCGCCCGCACCCACGAAGCACCGGGCGAGGAGGACCTTGAGGACGATGACGAGCCGCCGCGCGCCATTATCATCGCCACCTGGGTGGCAGTGCTGGCGCTCAGCGGCGCTGCCGCGGCCTGGCTGCTACGCCCCGGTTTCGACGAGATCGACAACCGGCTCGACGAACAGCTCCAGCGCGAAATCTCCGCAGACGGCGCGGCGCAGGCCGACGGCGTCGATTCCGGGCGCTTCGCTTGTGTGCTCGATCCCGAGCGCAGCCGGGTGACCGGCGCCCCGGCACAGGACATCGCGATTGCCTGGAGCGCGCAGGGCTGCGTATCGGAGCGCACCCAATATGCGCCGGCCGATGGCAATTGGACGCGCGTGTTCGTGCCGGCGGAGGAGGCGGTGGTTTCGGTCAACCGCTTCGCCCCGCAAACGCGGGAATACCGAGTGGAGCGCTATCTGCTTGGCCGCGAGACGCTCGGCCAAGCGCGTGCTGCACGCGGCGAGTACGAGGCGCCTGCCTGCGGCGCCGACCCGCAGGCGCTCGGCCAGTTCGCCGTCCGACAACAGGCGGTGCTCGCCGTCTTGCCCGCCAGCCCCAATGAGCGGCTGGTCTATCGCTGCACCCCCGCGGGCTAGGCTCAGGACCCATTGATCTGAGCGTGGCGATCTGATTCAGGCTCCGCAAGGAGACTGAGCATGAG
>PPFU01013640.1_pt1 | contig 14213 bp, 11 predicted proteins | sample 1535991 | NCBI WGS metagenome assembly PPFU01 (sample SAMN04901290, study PRJNA319586) | Hypolithon metagenome, whole genome shotgun sequencing project. | isolation source: Antarctic Hypolithon | place: Antarctica: Miers Valley | collected 2014
AGGGCGGTACGCACAAGTCGCCAACTCTAGCACGAAGCCTTAGACACAGCAAAGTTAATGTGACAATGCCTTTGGTTCTCCTCTGTGTTGACAAGGTAGTTAAATTAACTTACTCTATAATTCATCAGTTGGCAAGGCGTTAAGCAAAAACGCTCAGGGAGAAACACCTCATGTCTACCGGCACCAATCTGCAGTACGTTCAAGCTTACAACCAGCGCATCGTACTCGAGGCTGTCCGTCTCTATAGCCCGCTTTCGCGTGCAGATGTTTCACGTCAGACTGGTCTTACCAAGCCGACCATTTCGAACATCGTAGCCGAGCTTGTAGAGCAAGAGCTGGTGGTCGAAACCAGTCGGCGGCAGGGCAAACTTGGTGGCAAACCAGCAACCGACCTAGAAATCAACCCGGAGGGTGCCTTCACTATAGGCTTGGCGCTGGGGCGGGACCGTCTGAGTGGCGTGCTCGTAAATTTGGCAGGGATTGTTCAGGCACACGTACGCTACGACCTCGAGTTCCCTTCGCCGGAGGAAACGGTGCGCTTGATGGTGGAGGCCACGTGGAGGCTTACCGAGCACCAAAACATCCCTCCGGAACGCCTTTGGGGGGTCGGCGTGGGCGTGCCGGGGCCGCTCGACACGCGTTCTGGAAGCGTTGTCAACCCCTCTAACTTTCCGGGCTGGGAGGAGGTACCGATCAAAGACTTGCTCCAGGAACGCATCGACTACCCCATCTACCTCGAGAACAACGCCACCGCAGCGGCCATCGGCGAGAAGTGGTACGGCGTCGGTCGTCATATGCGGAACTTTTTCTATGTTTTCTTCGGGGTTGGTCTCGGAGGCGGGCTCATCGTCAACGGGCAGCCTTACCGTGGCGTAAGCGGAAACGCTGGAGCTTTCGGCAACACTCCAGTGGTGAGTTTTGATGCCGAAGGTCGCTACACCCATGTGTCGCGCTTGGGGGATTATGTTTCTCTGGGTGCGCTGAACAAGCTGCTCAGCGCGCCTGGCATGAAAGCCCTTAGCTACGAGCAGCTTGATGCGCTCTGCAAGCGCGGTCATCCCCTGCTCAAAGGGTGGCTCGAGGTCACCTCGCGCTACCTGGCACCGGCTCTGACAGACATCGAAAACACCTTCGACCCTGAAGCTATCGTCTTCGGCGGTCGCCTTCCCGAATCGCTGATCAACGAGCTTATCAGGGATCTAGAAAAGCTTTTGCCTCGCTTTCGGTTACCAGGGAAGGTCCAGCACCCCAGACTCATCTTGGCACAAGCCGGGGAGAACGCAGCAGCTCTAGGGGTGGCGACGTTACCTCTTCACGAAACGCTCACCCCGAGCCACGAGGTATTACTCGGTCGGAGCGAGACGTTAAAAGTGGGGGGGTTGGGATGAGGGCGGTAAGTGCGGCTGCTTTACAGCACCTAATGGACAGTTCTTAAGACGGTATGGAGGTGATTGGTAGGCAGGAGCTAAGCAGCGTTTCAACTCTATCCAAAGGACACTTGGGACACGGCACGATGAAAGGACAAGCTTATGTACGAACTGAATGGTTTGAACATGCCTAGGCACATCAGGCAGACGCAAAAATTCGCGTCTGCTCTCCTCGCAATGCTCGTTTTGAGTCTGATTCTCAGTACAGCTTGGGCGCAAGAGCCAGTATCTGGAGGGGTACTCCATATCGGTCAGGCGAGCGACTTGGCCAACTTGGACCCGCATCAGATCAACCAACCGGATGGACCCTTCAAGTATCAAATCTTTGACACACTCGTTCGCTTGAACCCTGAGACCTTAGAGTCCGCTCCGCAGCTCGCTGAAAACTGGGAATTTAGTGATGATGGATTGACGCTTACCTTTACACTCCGTGAAGGTGTGGTGTTCCATAATGGGACACCTCTGACCTCCGAGGCTGTCGCTGCCAACATCCGCCGTGTTCAAGACCCTGAATCTGGCGCCGCTCAGCTTATCGGCACCAGCCTTACCATCACGTCTACCGAAACTCCTGACCCACAGACCTTGGTTTTAGGTTTCGACGCGCCGAATCCGACTATACTCGACTTTTTCGGCCAGCTCTTTATCGCTGAGCCCGCTTCGCTCGAGGACCCAACCCTAGCGGTAGGTACGGGGCCTTTCGAGTTCGTAGCGTGGCTGCCAGGGGACCGTGTGACGATGACCCGCTTTGAGGACTATTGGCAGGAGGGACTGCCCTACTTAGACGGCGTGGAAATACGGGTGCTGCCCGATAAAGAGGCGCTCGTGGCAAACTTACAAGCGGGTGCAATTGACGTCGCCAGGCTTGTACCGCTGACCTCACTTGACGCGTTGCGCGCCGACCCGAGGTTCGAAGTGCGTACGTCGGAGGCGGGGGGCCTCTACTACGCTGTCGGATTTGTGGCAGACACTCCTCCTTTAGACAACAAACTCGTGCGTCAGGCGCTCAACCACAGCATCGACCGGGAGCGCTTTGTACAGGTTTTTTTGAATGGGGCCGGCGAGGCTACCTGCGTTCCTTGGCCGGAGAACTCCCCTGCCTATGACGCGGAGCAGGCAGCATCATGTGCCTTCGATCTAGAAGAGGCGCGTAGCTTGCTCCAAGAGGCCGGATACGCGGACGGTTTCCCTTTAACCTTTGAAATCTCGCGTACCATCACGCCGGACCTCATCCTCCTCGCCCAGATGTGGCAGCAGGACCTAGCGCAGCTAAACATCCAGCTCGTCATCGAAGACCTCTCCTTTCCGGTGTGGCAGGAAGCAAAGGCGGCCGGGGAATTCAAACAGGTTTTCGCTGACCTCTTTGCCAACACTAATCGCGACCCAGCCGTACCCTTCTTGCAAACGAGACCCTTTTTGAGAGACACCAACCCGTCCAGGTTCTCGAGTCCCGGCTACAACGCGTTGATTGAGGAAGTAAGCACCGAGCTCGACGCAGATCGCCAGGGAGAGCTTTATCATCAGCTTACCGAACTGCTCTTGGACGAAGCATTCATCAACCCAATCACCTATCAACCGCAGATTTGGGCGTACGTCGCGGGGCTTCACGGGTTTGAGACGACAGTGGACGAGAAAGACCTGCTGGAGCGCGCGTGGTTACAACCTTAACTAAGGCTTACATGGATACAGGGTGCAGGGACAGAGGTTCCCTGTATCCTCACCTCACGGTGAGGATACAGTGATCATTTATGTCTTCAAACGCGTTGGGCAGGCAGTCCCGGTTCTGATCCTCGCCTCTATACTAATTTTTTTGGTGGTCCAACTGTTACCCGGCGACCCTGCGTTGGTGCTGGCGGGTCCCGATGCCAACGAGGCAACGCTGGCTGCTGTTCGGATGAAGTTCGGACTTGATAAGCCTCTCTGGATGCAGTACCTATACTGGCTGAGCAACATGGCGCGCGGTGACTTTGGCACCAGCTTTATTAGTAGCTTACCGGTAGGTCGCCTGATTACACAGGCGTTTCCCGCCACGCTCGAGCTCGCTGTCGCCACATTCATTGTGATCGTTGTGACTGCTATCCCACTTGGGGTCTTTACGGCATTAAGGGAAGGAGGGGTCTTCGACCGAATTATTTCTGGAACGGCAGCCTTTTTTACCGGTGTCCCAAACTTTTGGCTGGCAATTTTGCTCATACTGGCTTTTAGTGTGTCGGTCAACTGGTTCCCCCCCTCAGGCCGGGTTCCCCTTTTGCAAAACCCCAGCGTCGGTTGGCGCTTTCTCGTCCTGCCGGTGCTGTCGCTAGCACCGCGGCTGTCCTCGGTGCTACTCCTGTTTGTCCGAACATCAACCCTGGGAGTGCTGAATGAGGACTTCGTGCGAACAGCTAAAGCAAAGGGGCTCTCCGAAACGTCCATCGCCTTTAAGCACGTGCTCCGCAACGCCATGCTACCCATCGTGACGGTGCTTTCGGTGCAGTTTGCACAACTTCTGGCCGGAGCCGTCGTAATTGAGACGGTCTTTGCTTGGCCGGGGATGGGGCGTCTGCTGGTGAGCGCCGTGGGTAACCTAGACTATCCCGTGGTGCAGGCGGTGTTGCTGCTGCTTGTGTTCCTCTTTGTACTCATCAACATCTTGACGGACATCCTCTACGGTCTGGCCGACCCGCGTATTCGGCTAGGGTCATGATGGCGGCGCTGAAGTCTCCGTCGCTCGAGCCGAATCAGTCTAAAAGGCCACGGCAGTTCTCGAGCGCGGCGCGGTTCTGGAAGAGCGTCACTGCATCCAAAACCAATCTCATCGGCTTCGTCTTGACGTTCGTCTTTATTATTGTGACGGTACTCGCACCTCTGGTTGCGCCCTACGATCCTCTCTTCATGAGCCGTGGCGAAGAACTCGCACCCCCGTCCATGCAGCACCTTTTTGGCACGGACGAGTTCGGACGCGACATCCTTAGCCGAGTGGTCTACGGCGGGCGGGTCTCCTTGGCTGTCGGTTTTGGCGGCGTGCTCACGGCCGCTCTTTTTGGCGTTCTGCTCGGGCTTTTAAGCGGCTACGCCGGTTCCGGCAGCGTGCTGGACACGGTTGTGATGCGCGCAATGGACACCCTGTTGGCCTTTCCTGCCATTCTGATCGGGATCATCATCATCGTTGTTCTGGGGGCAAGCGCGTTCAACGTCGCCGTTGCCGTAGCGTTCGCCCATACACCGCTGATCACGCGGCTGGTGCGTGCAGAGGTGTTGCGCGAGCGCGAGCGTGACTACGTGCAAGCGGCCAGGGCGCTGGGGGCAGCTCAGGGGCGCATCCTCTTTCGCCACTTACTTCCCAGCACGGCGGGCGTTATCGTAATCCAGGTCGCCACCTCGCTGGCAGTCGCCATTCTCCTGGAAGCCGCGCTAAGTTTTCTAGGGCTGGGAACGCGGCCCCCGGCCCCTTCATGGGGCGCGATGTTGCGCGATTCACAGACCTACTTGCGTCAGGCTCCCTGGTACGCGGTTGCGCCTGGCGTGGCCCTAACCCTGCTCATCATCGGCATCAACTTCTTTGGCGATGCGCTCCGTACCTTTTTTGGAAGGCGTTAGCGCGAAGCCAAGTCAAACGAAATAGACTAGGGAAGGAACGCCGAACACGTACATGAACACAATTTTAGTGCTTATCGACAGCCTCAACCGCAACACGCTTTCGGCCTATGCGCCAAGCCCCATCGCCACACCGAACTTAGAACGCTTTGCTGAAAGAGCGTGGCGATTCGACAACCACTTTGTCGGCAGCCTGCCCTGTATGCCCGCGCGGCGTGAGCTCTATGCGGGCAGGCGGGAGATGATGTGGCGGCCCTGGGGGCCTTTGGAGCCCTATGACCTGCGGTTGCCCAAGCTGATAGCGGCAGGAGGGCACACCACCGCTATCGTTACCGATCACTATCACTACTGGGAAGAGGAGGCGAACGGCTACCTCCAGTCATTTGACAGCGCTAAGCTGGTGCGCGGGCATGAGCTCGACTTTTGGGAGCCTGCGGTTCAAAAAGATGAAACCGTGCCGTTGTGGGTTGAAAATATCGAGGGCTATAGGCCAGGCAGCGGCCGGAAATACTACGGCAACGTCAAGGACTTCGAGACCGAAGCGGATTACTTTCCGGCCAAGGTCTTTTCGGGGGCAGCAAGGTGGCTCGAGCGGCACGCTCATGAAGGTTCCTTTTACCTTCAGGTCGAATCGTTCGACGTTCATGAACCCTTCGATGTGCCCGAGCCCTACCGCTCGATGTACAGTGATGGCTCGCAAAGAGACCGCTTCAACATCTGGCCCCCCTACCAAGACGCCGTCAGACTGAAGCAGTTCATGGCTGGAACGGACGAGGAGGAGTTGGCGTTCATCCGCGCACAGTATGCCGGCAAGCTGACGTTGGTAGACAGGTGGTTCGGCGAGCTTTTGGACGCGCTCGATCGACAAAAACTCTGGGACGACACGGTGGTTATCGTCACCACCGATCACGGACACGACTTGGGCCAGCGTGGGGTCTTCGGCAAGCAGTGGCCTCACTTCGACAGTCACGCCAATATCCCGCTCTTTGTCTGGCACCCCCAACATCCAGGAGGCGGAGAGTCGAAAGGAGCACTTACCTCCACCGTCGATCTCTTCGCCACTGTGCTGGGGGCAATGGGCACACCCGTACCCGAAGTTACGCACAGCAAGAGCCTGCTACCCGTGCTTTCGGGTAAACAGGAGAGCCAGCGTGACGCCCTCCTCTACGGTACCTTCGGCCAGGGCGCGTGCTGCACCGACGGGGCGTGGACGCTCCTAAAATCTCCTGAACAGGATGGACCGCTCTTTTCCTACTCGCCTGGGATCTTTAAATCGCTGATCGTCGATACGCTGAATCTTCCTGTGGCGCAGGGTCACTTCATCCCAGGAGTCGCGCTGCCTCAGTGGAAGGTACCGGTCGTCCAAACCCCCTTGAGCTACGAGAGCTTTCTCTTCCACCGTCAGGACGATCCAGGTCAAACGCAGAACCTTTGGGAGAGCGAACCAGGGGAGCGCAGGCGGATGCTGGGGCTTTTGAGAAACCTCCTACTCACAGAAGGTGTACCTCTCGAGCAGTATGACCGGCTTGGACTTCAGATCAATGTCGGCTCTGAGGGTGTCAGACTAGAAAAAGGACTTTAGATGTATTCTGACAAGCCTAACCTCCTCTTTTTCCTCGCCGATCAGCACCGCCACGACTGGCTTGGTAACAACCCCGCCTTGCCTCTCCGGACGCCCCACCTAGACGCCTTGGCCGAACGGGGCATGCGCTTTACGGACGCGCTTTGCCCCTCACCCTTCTGTGCACCCTCGCGAGCTTGTTTAGCCTCCGGCCTCTATTACGAGCGCTGCGGCGTCCCCGATAACGACCACGACTACCCGCTGGACTTGCCCACCTACTACGCCGCCCTGCGCGAGTCAGGCTATTTTGTCGCCGGGGTAGGCAAGTTCGATCTTCACAAGAGCACGCCGGACTGGGGGCTGGATGGCTCACATTTACTGAGCGAATGGGGCTTCAGCGAGGGAATCGACAACGAGGGGAAATGGGACGCGATCACGAGTGGCTCGAGCACGCCGAAAGGTCCTTATATGGCCTATCTGCATGAGCACGGTTTAGCTGAGATGCACGTGCAGGACTTTGGTCAAAGGCGTTCCTACAGAGACACACACCCGACACCTCTCCCTGACCACGCGTACTGTGACAATTGGATTGCGGAGAACGGTCTTCATCTATTACAAAAATTCTCTAAAGATCAACCTTGGCATCTCGTTGTCAACTTCACAGGCCCACATGAGCCGATGGACATCACTCAGGCGATGTGGGAGCGATGGAAGGATATCCCCTTTCCGCTGCCGCATGACAATGGGCAGTGGGACGCAGCCACACATCAGCGCATTCGCCAAAACTACGCCGCGATGATCGAAAACATAGATCGTCATGTGGGCCGCTACCTGAGCGAAGTAGAAGCTAGGGACGAACTTGATAACACCCTCATCGTATACAGCAGCGACCACGGCGAGATGCTAGGCGATCATGGGCTTTGGGAGAAAAAGACTTACCACCACCCCTCGGTGGGTATTCCGCTGGTGATCGCCGGGCCAGGGGTCCAGCAAGGCGTGGTAAGTGGCGCGCTTGTCTCGCTCCACGATCTTGCCGCAACTTTCCTTGACTATGCGGGACTTGCCCCCCTACCAGACATGGATAGTCGGTCCGTTAGAGGGCTTCTTGAAGGGGAACGAAAGAAACACCGAGAGGTGGTTATCTCTGCTTTAGATGATTGGCGGATGATATACGACGGCAGGTACAAGCTGATCGAGCGAGAGAGCGTCCGGCCGATCCTTTTTGACTTAGCAAATGATCCGATGGAGGAACAAAATATCGTGGACCAAGCAACTGGCGAGGTCAACAGACTTCGGGGCGTATTCGGTCGAACGGTCCAAGATTTAGATGGGCTTGGCTAGAAGGAGAGTGCGAATTTTTAAAAGGTCTTGTGGAGGGTGTCTCGTTTCTCGAAGGGATGAATAAATGCCGGTAGTAAAAAGTAGACTTAAATGCGCTGTTGCACGCCACTTCGCGCGGCTAGATCATGACACGACTACGGCGGTCATATTCCGTGAATTGGGAACTAAGGTGCATGTGTGTGGTGAGATGAGTGTAGCTTGATGGCTGAGCTCTTATTAGGCATCGACGTTGGCACCTACTCGTCCAAGGGCGTTTTGACGGAGTTAGAGGGAACGGTGCTCAAGCAGCATGTCGTGCCACACAAAATGGACATCCCGAAACCGGGTTGGGCGGAGCAAGATGCGGACGCAGTATGGTGGCGTGATCTCAAAGCCATCTGCCGTAATTTACTCGAGGGCTCTTCCTACCGTGCTGAGGATATTGCCGGGGTGGCTGTGAGCGCGATTGGCCCTTGCCTCTTGCCCCTCGACGCCCGCGGCAAGCCCCTCCGAAAGGGAATCCTCTATGGGGTCGATACCCGCGCAAGCGAGGAAATTGACATCCTCAACCGAGCGTTGGGTGAGGAGAAGGTCTTTGCATTCTCGGGAATGGCCTTCACGAGCCAAGCGATTGGCCCGAAGATCCTCTGGTTAAAGCGCCACGAGCCGGAGGTGTGGGGGAGGACTCGCCACCTCACCACAGCAAGTTCGTACCTGGTATACAAGTTGACGGGCGAGCAGGTGATGGACCGCCACACCGCCAGCCACTACATGCCGCTTATCGACATCAAGACCTTGGAATGGTCGGATAAGTTTGTAGACGCCATTGCTCCGCTCGAGCTGTTACCGCGTTTGGCATGGAGTGACGAGAAGGCTGGAGAGATTACACCAGAGGCTGCTAAGGAGACGGGCCTGAAGGTAGGCACACCTGTTGCGGTGGGTGCCGTGGACGCTCTCTCCGAAGCGGTCAGCGTCGGCGTTGTCGAGCCGGGAGATCTCATGATTATGTACGGCAGCACCGCCTTTTTTATCCTGGTGCTCGATGAGCCCGTTCCTGATAGGCGTACCTGGACGACCGCCGGGGCATTCCGAGGACAGTACGCGCTGGCAGCAGGTATGTCGACAACAGGCTCGCTAACGAGGTGGTTTCGTGACGAGTTCGCCAAGGAGCTTTCAGAGGCAGAGGCGTATCAAACGCTGTTCGAGGGTGCCCAGCAGATCCCACCGGGAGCAGAGGGACTTTTGATGCTGCCGTACTTTAGCGGAGAGCGCACACCTATCAACGACCCGAAGGCGAGGGGGGTCATCGCTGGGCTTAGTCTCTCGCACACTCGCAATCACCTTTTCCGGGCTGTGCTCGAGAGTGTCGGTTTCGGAATTCGCCATAACTTGGAGACCTTTCAAGAGATGGGGGCACATATCAAGAGAATAGTAGCCGTCGGTGGTGGAACGAAGAGCGACACGTGGGCGCAGATCGTTTCAGAGGTGGCGGGCGTCTCACAACTCGTGCCGAGGCAGACCATCGGCGCGAGTTACGGGGACGCTTTCCTGGCGGGGTTGGCTTCAGGGGTTCTAAAGCGCAGCGACCTTGTTACCTGGGTGTCGGAAGCAAGGACGATTCAACCTGATTCTCGGGCGCGTCCACACTACGACAAGGCCTTTGCAAACTTTAAAGAACTTTACGCGGCTACCTGGAGGGTTGTACATGGACTAACCTAACCTTATAAAACAACCGACAAGCTCCCGCAGCATAACAGCGGAGCTACAAGCCGAAACGTCATCCAAACAAGAAAATAAGGAGTTAATACTATATACAAACAGCTTTTCCTTATTGCAGTACTCATGTGCTTTCCTGGTTTTGTCTTTGCACAGGGAAAGCTCGAGGAGGTTCGCTCGCGCGGCCAGCTGGTTTGTGGGGTCAACGACCAGCTTCCGGGCTTTGGCAGTATCAACCAGCAGGGCGAATTTGAAGGCTTCAATATAGACTTCTGCCGCGCCATCGCTGCGGCGGTCCTAGGCGACGCCGAGGCGGTACGTTAGCGTGCGCTGTCCGCCCAAGAGCGCTTTACCGCGGTGCAGACAGGCGAGGTAGACGTGCTAATTCGCAACGCCACCTGGACGAGCAGCCGCGACACCGAGGTGGGTTTGGATTTCGCACCGGTTAACTTCTACGCCGGTCAGGGTTTTATGGTGCGGACCGACTCCGGTGTCGAAACTTTAGAGGACTTGGAGGGGCTCCGCATCGGTATCGAGTCGGGTACCACCACCGAGCTCAACCTAGTCGATGTGCTAGGTGCCCTCGATGTCCAGTTCGAGCCCGTCGTCCTTGAAAATAACGACCAGATCGTGGGCGCTTATGAACAGGGTGCGGTAGACGCTTGGACAACCGACAAGTCTGGCTTGGTGAGCTTCCTGCCGACCCTGCAAGACTCGTCGGCACACATGATTTTAGAGGCGACGATCTCCAAAGAACCGCTTGCACCCGCCGTCTTACAAGGAGACAGCCAATGGGCCGACGTGGTGAGTTGGATTATTTTCGGCCTTATGAACGCCGAAGAGTACGGGATCACGTCGGAAAACGTCGCAGAGCAAACCGAGACCTCGCAGGTTCCCGACGTTCAGCGTCTCCTGGGGGTAGAGCCGGAGCCGGTGCAGCAACTCGGCCTCGAAGCAACCGCTATCCGCGACGCTATCGCTGCGGTCGGCAACTACGGCGAAATCTACAACCGCAACTTAGGTCCCGATACCCAGTTCAACATCCCGCGCGGCCTTAACGCGCAGTATTACGACGGTGGTCTCATCTATGGACTTCCTTTTAGATAGAGAGGGCTAACGCACTTGCGTTCTCCGGCGACGGAATAAGAATTGCGAAGCCCTTGAAGTAGATTCCTGTTTTCGGTAGCTGTGCAATGGACGTGTAGCTATGGCTGTGCAAAGGCAAAACGGAGGAAGGTTCACAAACAGTAGCGCAAGACGCCTACCCGCGCCCAGCGACAAATTAAGAACGCTTTCTGAAAGCGACACGTGAGTTAGTGGAGCTGCGAAGATAGGAGGTCATATAAAGAAATGACGGTGGTTTCGCAAACTCATTCTCTAGCTTTCCACGTGATGACCAAGCCGGGCGGGGCGATCTGCAACTTGGACTGCGAGTACTGCTACTTTCTATCCAAAGAGCTGCTCTACCCCGGCAGCCGCTTTAAGATGGCCTACGGGCTGCTCGAGACCTATACAGAGCAGTACATCGAAGCGCAACAGGTTCCCGAGGTCACCTTCGCCTGGCAAGGAGGCGAACCGACGCTTTTAGGCTTGGACTTCTACAAGCATGCGGTCGCCCTGCAAGAAAAGTACAAGCGCCCCGGCATGAAGGTCTTAAACACCCTGCAGACCAACGGCACCAAGTTGGACGACGATTGGTGCGCATTTTTCAAAGCGCACGACTTCCTGATCGGTTTGAGTATTGACGGCCCCAAAGCGCTGCACGACGCTTACCGCGTTGATAAGGGCGGCAAGGGCTCGTTTGACCGAGTGATGAAAGGACTTGCTCTGCTCAAAAAGCACGGCGTTGAGGTCAACATCCTCACCACCTTGCACGCCGCCAACACCAAGCACCCTCTGGAGGTCTACCGCTTTTTACGCGACGAGGTGGACGCGAGCTTTATGCAGTTCATCCCCATCGTGGAGCGAGACAACGACACCGGCTTTCAAGAGGGCACCGAGGTCACAGACCGTTCGATCACCGGCAAGCAGTACGGCGCGTTCCTCATTTCCATCTTCGAGGAGTGGGTCCGCAGAGATGTGGGCAAGGTGTACGTGCAGCTGTTCGACGTGGCCCTCGCTGCCTGGGTAGGGATGCCAAAAGGTTTGTGTGTGTTCGAGAAGACCTGCGGCGGCGCGCTAGCCTTGGAGCATAACGGCGACGTGTACAGTTGCGACCACTACGTCGAGCCCGCGTACCTGCTGGGCAACCTGCAAGAGCTGCCGCTCGCGGATATGGTGGCGAGCGAGCAGCAACGGGCCTTTGGGCGGGCCAAAGCGGGCACGCTACCCCAGTATTGCCACGACTGTGAAGTCAAGTTCGTCTGCAACGGAGGCTGTCCCAAAGACCGTATCTTAAAGACGCCGGACGGTGAGCCGGGACTCAACTACCTTTGTGAGGGGTACCGCAGCTTTTTCAACCACGTGGGTCCTTCCATGCAATTTATGGCGGATGAGCTTAGGTGCCGACGGGCACCGGCGAACATCATGCCGCACCTTGCACGCGAAGACGCTGAACGTAAGCAAGCAGCCTCTAAGGCACCTCGCAACGCCTCCTGTCCCTGTGGCAGCGGCAAGAAGTCAAAGCACTGCTGTGGCAAAACGAGCGGGTGAAGCCCTCAGCAAGACGCACCTCTAAAGCGGAAGGAGCTGCCAAACCCCGAGACGTTTTTCTAAGCGACCTCGTGGCGGGTCTCTCGGTTGCCTTGGTGCTTATTCCACAATCTTTGGCCTACGCCGAGTTGGCTGGGCTGCCCGCTTTTTACGGCCTCTACGCCGCTGCTGTTCCCCCCATTGCAGCGGCTCTGTTTGCCTCGAGTCCTTTTTTACAAACCGGACCCACCGCGCTCACGTCGCTCTTAACCCTCGGGGTACTGTCTTCTGCGTTTGAGGTGGGCTCTCCCCAGTTTGTCGCAGCAGCAGCACTCCTCGCCCTGCTTGTCGGCATCTTGCGCGTCAGTTTAGGTTTCTTTAGGCTGGGTTTCATCGCCTACTTCCTTTCCCAGCCGGTTTTGCTGGGCTTCACCTCCGCGGCGGCGGTGCTTATCATCGCCTCACAGCTTCCCGCCGCGCTTGGACTACCTGTCCCTGAGGGGTCACTCTTTTCCCAGCTCACCTGGGCGCTCGAGCACGTCAGCTTCTGGAATCCCACCGCCATCTGGCTATCTCTTCTAACGCTCTCTCTGATCCTAGGGGGTAGGCACCTCTCCGCCCTGTTCCCTGGGGTGCTCGTGGCAATGCTGGTAGGAATTGGCGTCAGCCGAGTATGGGGGATTGACAGTCCTATCGTGGGCAGCTTCGACGTCGTCTTGCTGCGCCCTGTGCCGGCGCTCCCCTGGGCTGCGTTCCCGGATCTGCTCCTAGGGGCCGTCGTCATCGCGGTGGTCGGCTTCGCCGAGCCCGCCGCTATCGCCCGCACCTTCTCGAGCGAGCAGCCGGGGCGGTGGAATCCGAACCGAGAGCTTGTAAGCCAGGGGGTGGCTAATCTTGCAGCCGGATTCGTCGGCGCCTTTCCCGTAGGCGGCTCATTCTCCCGCTCCTCCTTGAACAAGCTCGCAGGTGCGAAAACCAGATGGAGCGGTCTGGTTACGGGTCTCTGCGCGCTTGCGTTCCTGCCCTTCGCAGGGCTTCTGTCCCCTTTGCCCAAGGCGGTACTCGCTGCGGTGGTCATCGCTGCGGTTGTAAACCTACTCGACCTTGAGGGACTGGTCAAGCTCTGGCGCTACGCCAAGCTGCAAGCCCTGACGGCCTACGCCACCTTTGCTCTTACCTTACTGCTCGCCCCGCGGGTAGACTACGCGGTGCTCTTGGGCATCGGCCTAGCGGTGGCAGCGCACCTCTACCGGGAGGCAGACCTCGGCGTCGTTACTCGCCGCGAGGGAAATACGCTCTACTTGGCGCTCTCCGGGGTGCTCTGGTTTGGCTCGGCGCATCAGCTCGAGGAGGTGTTTGAGCGGCTGCTCGAAGCTCAACCCAACGCCTCCTCGCTTGTCATCGACACTTCGGGTTTAGGCCGGGTAGACCTTTCGGGCTCGCTGCTACTAGCCGAACTCATTGACAGAGCCGAAGCGCGCGGACTCAAAACGGAGACTGAGGGGCTCGAGCCGCATATGCAGCGGGTGCTCGGCAGGGTGCAAAGGGGCAAAGGTCCTTAATAGAACCCTTTGAAAAACCCAGCCAAATCCGCTATTCTTTTCCTACGAGGAAGGGAAGCATGAGCCAAGTGGAATTGACCCGATTTAGTGGCTCTCCCGCATTAACCGTGGTTGGTCAAGCGGCGTGTCTAAACTTGCTTGTCTAAAGCGACCCACTAAGGCACTATGAACCGTGCATTCCCTTTTATCTCCCCCCGGCTGTGTGGTTGACCATATCGGGTCGGACGGCCAGAAGCTCACGCTTAGCGTCCGCTCGAACTCTCAGAACGAGACCGCAAAGTTGTGCTGGGGTAGGGTTGAGGATGCCAGCCTGCCCGCACTGCTCGAATACCAGAACCCACAAAGATGGACGAGACCGAGCCGGGAAACAGCGCTACCGCTGCTCAGCATGCAAGCGCAGCTTCACCGACCGCACCGGCACGC